>OHDV01000011.1_pt1 | contig 129206 bp, 96 predicted proteins | sample 1567041 | NCBI WGS metagenome assembly OHDV01 (sample SAMEA3879517, study PRJEB24766) | human gut metagenome | biome: human-associated habitat; feature: feces | place: USA | collected 1985/1987
CATAAATGAGATTCTAATTTCTATTATAAAATATGAATGACAGTTTAATTAATTAAAAATAATCAAATATGAACAAAAAACTTTACTTATTAGTTCTAGGAGCTGCTTCGCTAGCCTTACAACCAGTAAATGCTAGAAGCCAATTTACTAAAAAGCAAGTAGCGAAGGTGGTTAATACTGATGTCGCAATTAGTCTTGCGACTTCAAGTGACTCTACGCATACAGAAATTATTGTGCCTAATATCATCTCAGTTGTCAAGCCTGCTGATATGCCAGTAGTTTCTTTTGGCAGTAAGAAGGAAGACCAATTGCTTGGATGTGATCTTATTTATAACTCAGATTCGTTGAATGTTTTACCAACCCGAACATTCGATGAGAAGGGACGATTGGCTTATGTGAAATCACCTGATGGAAGTTATGAACGCTATGCTTATACTGAGGATCAGCAAGGCAGAACAGTTAGCGAGGATAAGTATGAGCATAAAGCTTCAGATGAGGCTGGCAAGGAAACACTTCTTTGCAGCAAGACTTATGGCTACGACCATCTTGTAGGCGATGATACCGATGGTAAGGCTTATCTGATGAAAGAGATAACTTATGGTGTAGATTATTTTTTTCAGATTCATTATATTTCTAAAATCAAAGAATACAACTGGTATGAGGCTGGAAACTGCTTCGTTCTTACCGGTCAAAAGAATAATATTAAGGTAACTGTTGAAATCAATGGTGACGTTTGTGAGGCAACAGCCTGGAAAGCAGAAGAATTCAAAGACGGATGGGGAAATTGGAGTAAAATCATAGAACAGGTGTGGAATGTGACAGACAATTCTACCATTCATAAAGACTATAGATTTGGTAGTTCTTCGGTGAGCGGAAACAAAAAAGAGGTGACTTCCGCAAACGGATATACTACTATCATCAATTATAACTATTCTGCAGACAAAGGAGGTTCATGGATTCTTACTGATAAAACGGTTAAGACAGATAATTATGATGATCCATGGATTTACGATGGTAAACATCGTGAATGTATCACCTATACCTATGATCGTGAAAAGAAGGAATTCATACAGAATCGTTATGATGCTTATGACTGGATACGTCAAAATCCGAACATCTTGCAAAGGACTTATAAGTATGGTGGAGATATGACTCGTAGATTCTTGGAGTATGATGATGCAGGAAATCTCGTTAACTATGATGGTGTATATCCTTTTAAGGATGGAAGATATTGTTCTGAAATATATAAACATATAGGTAGCAGTTCTCAAGAATTGGATGAAATCACCTGGGTTTACTATGCTACCGATGGAAAAGAAGAAGCAAGATATAGATTATGTGATGTGGATGCTTCTAATAGACCAACCAAACCTCTCGAAATTTTCAAGAATGGTAAATGGGAGAAGTTTGCGATTCCTGATGAGACCTTTAAACTGGAATTGGGAGACTATGAACTCTGTCCTTACTATGAATTCAATAAGGACGGATATGTGACAAAAAATCAAAAATATGATAGTGATGGCGGTTATCTCTTGACTTATACTTATACAGAGAATGGGTATACAAGAAAGAGGAAAGATAGCTATAAAGGGCCTGATTCTTACGACATGAAAGAATGTTATATTGATGATAAAGGAACTTATCATGAAGTTGAGTTGGAATATGAGGATGGCGAAAAGGATTATGGACATAAGCGCTCTTTAACCTCTGATGGTATAGAATTTACTTATTCTTGGTCTTATGAAAATAATGACTTTGACCCAGAGCCACGTACGAGTGTTTTTCCTATCACAGTCGAAAATAATGGCGTCAGTACCACTATCTATCGTGATCTGCAAGATGGTAAGATTGTAGAAACCAGTAAACGTGAGGAGACAAATAATGAGAATGGAAGTACAACCATTACTTATGATAAGGTAGGCGACGAGTGGCAGCCAAGCAGTAAGGAAGAAAGCAGCTATGTTGCTAAGCCTCAGTTTGCATTGGTAATGCCAAGTTCTCCGGTAAAGGCATATAACAGTTCTGCTTATATCAGCGATATTGATTCTACATTCTTTGCAGATAAATCTGATTTATCTTCTCATGCCAACTATACATGGGATGCATCTTCGGATTCCTGGAAAGCCGATTATGTAAATGAATCGACATGTAACGTAGAGGGTAATACGCTTACTTATACTGTTAAGAACAGTTATATAGAAAGCATCATATCCTATACCCGTGATAACGACAACCGACTGGTACAATATACAGAGAACAGCTCTACTGCAACAAGAGCAGCTGCAAATACTTCCTTAATCAAGGATTTCGAATACGATAAGAAAGGAAGATTGGTCTCTGTAACCATCACAACCGATCATGTAGAAAAGTATGTAATGAAATATGGTGATGAGGCAACTGGTATCAATCCTGTGGTAGCAGCTCCTGTATCTGCTATCCATATTTCGGTATCAGGCAAAATGATTACAGCCGAGGGCTGCAAGCAGCTTGCTCTCTATTCTCTTGATGGAAAAAAACTGGCTGCCAGTCAAAACGCAACCATAATGGCTCCTACTACTGGTGTGTTCATCATAGTAGCTGATGGCAAAAAGATAAAGATGGTTATCCGATAATCATCCTTTTCTAAATATAAAACAAAATCCTCCCGAATTTATTTATTGCCAGTAAATAAATTCGGGAGGATTTGTCTTTATGACCTTCACGCCGATAAAGGTGGGGAAGAAAAGAGCGTTCTTATTGGTTGTTATAATCAATCATTACTATTCTCTTTAAAAATCTTGCAAGCCTTGTTGCCTGCTATATAAGCTACGTATGCTTTTATTTGATAGCGAGGATAGGCTTTCTGCATATCTGCGGCATAAGCTTTTACTTGTTGGGCATCTTCTAAGCGTGCCTCTTCCAGATGATCAACGATGCCTGCATCTTTAGACTTGTAATATTTAAACTCAATGATGCGGCAGTCGTTGTGGAATGATGTGCCAGGAATGCCGGTCAAGACTAAGTCGGCACGCCCCGATGGCAAATTCTGTTCGATGGCGAATGTATAGCAATTGCTCAAGTAGCGGCTCAGCAACTCGAAAAATGAACAGCGAATGAAATTCTCGTTCATCTTGTCAAAGGCTTGGGCTGGAAGCTGACCTAAGTATTCCTTAACATAGTTATGGAATAATGGCTCCAGTTCTCTGTCTCTGGCAAATGCCTCGTATGCAGGAACAAACTTACGGGCATTGTCACTGATACTATTCAATTCGTTGTAGTAACTCATGTATACGCTCTTGGTCGTCAAGTTTGGCAAAGCCATTTTGTAATTGTCCTTCAGGGTGGTCATACCCAAGTAGTAGAGGCTGATAGGGTAGAACTCTGGGGAGAAGAACTTTTGCTTGTTGAACTTGCTGCGTAAATCGGCTTGTGAATAGTACAATTCTCCATCCATCAACAGGCTGTCGAGCATTTCTTTGGCATTGTCAAGCGTGATGGTCAATCTTCTTATCCAACTAGTGTCAGTACGTAGGTTCTCATCTACCATTTCCGTAGGGATGCCGCCTTTCAGTTCTGCAAAGTTCTTGAGGAAGTAAGTCAGAATGGTAGAGTTAAATAATGGTTCTGCATTTGGTAAAAAGTGGTAACCATCATAATTGTTGAGTATCAGAGTCCATAATTCCTCGAAAGAGGCTTGAGGGCCATATTTATTGATGACATACTTCAGATATTGGGCTGCTTCCTCATGGGTAAAGCCCAATAGATTGGTAAATTCCGGCTTCAGAGTCAACATCTCTGCGATGTTATAACCACTGGTTAAGTCATCCATGGTGACAGGCAGTACTCCTGTGCAGAAGCAGGTGCGGATGGTTCCTTCGCCAATGCCTGCCTTGATAACCTTGAAGAATGTTCGTAGGAAACTTTCACCTGTGGTCAAGTCCTGGTACAGCGAGTCCTTATAGACAACTAATAGCTGGTTGGTAAAGTTGTCGTATTCATCTATTAATATATAAAGAGGTGGAAGATTATGGGAAGAGATAAACTCGCATACTTCAACCAACATGTTGGAGGCATTGCCATCCTCTCTGAACCTGAAATCTCCAAAAAGGTCTCTGTTGCGTTCCACCAATGTACGGAGTGGACTGCAATTCACGGCGTTGAAGTTCTTCTCGATGTCTTCCTTCTTGCTGGCAACGGAAGTTGTGGAAAAGTCATATCTTACAACGAGATATTGGTTGTGCTCGTTTGTTGGGTGTTCGCCAATCCAAGTTCCACCAAACAATTCTTTGAATTGTGTTGCCATGTTACGGTCGTAATAGTGAGCCAACATGGAAACGAGCAGACTCTTTCCAAATCTGCGAGGACGGAGAAAAACTGGTGCTTTGTAACGCTCAAGCAGTGGAATATAGTTGGTCTTGTCCACATAATAATATCCCTTGTGGCGAATCTCTGCAAAGTTCGCCACAGCGTATGGAACGGTAATATCTGCCTGTGAGTATGTCATGGTCTATCTCCTTTTTGTTGCAAATGTACGATTTTTATTTATTACTACCAAATAAAATCGAAAGATTTTGTTTAATATAGTAATACCAGTCCGGCAAAAGCCGAGTAGAGTATCATGCGGATAGGATTGATCTTCATCACCTTCACGCCGATAAAGGTAGCAAAGAAGAGGGCGATGGAGGTGTAGAAATGCCAGGGATTGGCTGGCGTAGAGAAGTTCTCGCCATTCATCAGGAGCAGGGCTGCGGCTCCTACCAGACCGACAATGGCTGGGCGAAGACCGATGAAGATGCTTTGGACGGCTGAGGTGTTCATATACTTGTACAGTATCTTGCTGATAAGAATCATCAAAACCAAGGATGGGAGAACCAGCGCAAAGGTCGCCATGGCACTTCCGAGTACAGCCATCATGCCACTCATGCCGGCATTATGGACAGCTGTATAGCCACAATAGGTAGCGGTGTTGATACCGATAGGTCCCGGTGTCATCTGAGAGATGGCAACCACATCGGTAAACTCTTGCATCGTCATCCAATGATACTGCGTAACAACCTGTCCCTGAATCAGGGATATCATGGAATAGCCTCCTCCGAATCCGAAGATGCCTATCTGAATGAATACGATGAAAAGCTGAAGAAATATCATATATATAATAATGTGTAAAGTTAATAGGGCATTCCTACAATAAGGCGTAGCCCCTATAAACTATTAACTATAAACTTTTAACTAATCTTATTCCGTTGGCTGGATAAACTGTCCATAGATGTAGCCACCTATGGCAGCTGCGATAATCACCCAGATTGGGTTGACGCCCAAAAGCCAGATCAGAAGGGCGGATAGAATAGGAATCCAGCAGTTGACAAGCGAAATACCGGCACTCTTGGCAAGCGAGAATGTAGGTACGGCTATCAATGCCACGACGGCAGGACGGATGCCTGCAAACATGGCAGCAACAACCTTGTTGTCTTCAAACTGATGGAAAAACATGGCTATCGCCAAGATAATAAGGAACGATGGCAACGAAGCGCCGAGGGTGCAGACGATGGCTCCCGGTGTCTTTGCCAACTTATATCCGAGCAGGGAACTCATGTTGATGGCCAAGGCGCCCGGACAAACCTGGGTAGTAGCAATGGCATCCAAGAATTCCTCCTTCGTCATCCAATGATGCTTGTCGACGACTTCGGATTCTATAATAGGAATCATGGCATAGCCACCACCAAAGGTGACTATGCCAATCTTCAAAAATGTTTTGAATAATGTAAGATAACTTACGCTATTATTCATTTTTTACCTTCTTACTTTTTTACCTTTTTACTTTTTCAAAGCTCTTTCTTCAATCCACTGACGTGCATTGACAAATGCCTCAATCCAAGGAGTAACCTCGTCGTTGCGGCGATCAGCTGGATACCAGGCGTTCTGCCATGGGAAGATGGCACGCTCCAAGTGTGGCATCATAGCCAAGTGGCGGCCATCTGCAGAGCAGATACCTGCTACATTGTAGTCACTGCCGTTAGGATTACCTGGATACTCAGCGTAGTTGTACTTCGCAATGATGTTGTAGTGATCCTCTGGCTCAGGCAAGTAGAAACGGCCCTCGCCGTGAGCTACCCAGATACCGAGCTTATCACCGCTCAGGCTACCGAACATCACACTGTCGTTCTGAGGAATGGTCAAACCGAGGAATGTGCTCTCGAACTTCTTGGATGTGTTGTGGCAGAGGTGTGAACGATGCTTGTGCTCAGGATTGATGAGGTTCAACTCAACCATCAGCTGGCAACCGTTGCAGATACCGAGTGAAAGGGTATCCTCACGGGCATAGAACTTATCGAGTGCCTCTTTAGCCTTAGGATTGTAGAGGAATGCGCCAGCCCAACCCTTGGCAGAACCGAGAACATCGGAGTTAGAGAAACCACCGCAGAATACGATGAAGTTCACATCCTCCAGAGTCTCACGACCAGAAATCAAGTCGGTCATCATCACATCCTTTACATCGAAGCCAGCGAGATACATAGAGTATGCCATCTCACGCTCACCATTGGTACCCTTCTCACGGATGATAGCTGCCTTGATGCCAGATGGCTTGCGACGGTTAGCGTCGAGGCTGTAGCTAGCGAGGGTTCCCTTGAAGCCATAACCGAAGTTCATCTCGATAGGCTGCTTCTTATAGTTGGTGTAACGCTTCTTAGCCATACCGTTCATGCTCTGCTTGCGGTCGAGGAGGTAAGATGTCTTATACCAGTCGTCGCGCAAAGCATCGATATCGAACTCGTGCTCGAAGCCTTCCTTCTTGATGATAATCTTGCGGAGCTCAGGAGCAGGATAACCAATCTTGGCATAACCGATACCGTTCTCATCGAAGAATGCTTTCAACTCGTCCTTGTGAGCATCGCTTACCTGGATGACAACACCTGGGTTCTCTGCGAAGAGAGTCTTGATGATGTCGGCATCTGCGATGTCGTGGAGGTTGATCTTCATACCGCCCTCTACGTTGGCGAATGTCATTTCGAGGAGAGTTGTAATCAAACCACCGGCGCTGATATCGTGACCAGCCATTACCCAACCACGGTTGATGAGTTCCTGTACGGCGTTGAAGCAGTCAACGAAGTACTCTGGGTTCTTGACGGTAGGAACATCGCTGCCCACCTTGCCCAGGCTCTGAGCGAAAGCAGAACCACCGAGACGCTGCTCGTCGAAACTGAAGTCGATATGATAGAGGCTAGAGTTCTTGTCGTTAACGAGAACTGGGCTAACCACCTTCTTGACATCTGAAACCTCACCACCGGCACTTACGATAACGGTACCCGGAGCGATGATCTTCTCGCCGTTAGGATACTGCTGGGTCAAAGAGAGAGAGTCCTTACCTGTTGGTACGTTTACGTGGATGGCGCAGCAGAAGTCTGACAATGCCTTCACACCCTCGTACAGACGTGCATCCTCACCCTTCTGACTGCGGCAAGGCCACATCCAGTTGGCTGAGAGGCTGATGCTGTCCATGCCATCTGCCAATGGAGCCCATACGATATTAGTCAATGACTCTGCTACAGAGAGTACAGAACCTGCCTTAGGATCGGCAAGACCAGCCTGAGGTGCATGACCCATTGCTGTTACGATACCCTTCTCGCCACGGTAGTCGAGTGCTACGACACCACAGTCTGAGAGTGGCAACTGAATCTGACCCTGACCCTGCTGACGGGCAATCTTACCTGTTACGGAACGGTCTACCTTGTTGGTCAACCAGTCCTTACAAGCCACAGCCTCCATCTGGAGAACACGCTGCAAGTACTCGTCGAGGTTATCTGCAGAATAAGTTACATCTTCATATTTACGCTCTACGGTCTCATCTACCATCACAGTTTTAGGAGTATGACCGAACATCTGAGCTACATCGAGGTCGAATGGCTTTACGCCGTCAGCCTGCTTGAAGCTGAAGTGAGCATCGCCTGTAGTCTCACCAACCACGTACATTGGAGCACGCTCACGGTCGGCAATCTTCTGAACCTCGCTGATATACTTCTCGTCGATGAGCAAGCCCATGCGCTCCTGGCTCTCGTTGGCGATGATTTCCTTGGCGCTCAAAGTCTTGTCGCCGATAGGCAACTTAGACATGTCGATTTCGCCACCGCACTCTTCTACCAACTCAGAGAGACAGTTCAAGTGACCGGCTGAACCGTGGTCGTGGATGCTGACTACTGGGTTCTCATCGTTCTCAACGAGAGCACGAACCAGGTTGTAGGCACGCTTCTGCATCTCAGGGTTGGCACGCTGAACAGCGTTCAACTCGATACCATTGCTGTAACGGCCTGTATCTACAGAAGAAACAGAACCACCACCAAGACCGATGCGATAGTTATCACCACCTACTACTACTACCTTGTTGCCCTTCTGTGGCTCACCCTTCTTATAGTCACGCTTCTTGCCGTAGCCTACACCACCAGCAAGCATGATTACCTTATCGTATGCATACTTCTCACCATTCTCCTCGTGCTCGAATGTAAGCACAGAACCGGTGATGAGAGGCTGGCCGAACTTGTTACCGAAGTCTGATGCACCGTTAGAAGCCTTGATCAGAATCTGCTCAGGAGTCTGATAGAGCCACTTACGTACTGGCATGATGTCTTCCCAGTCGCGCTCAACATCGCTCTTGCCGTTGTCATCCTTCAAGCGAGGATAAGCAGTCATGTAGCAGGCGGTACCTGCGATAGGCCATGAACCTACACCACCACCCATACGGTCGCGGATTTCACCACCCGTACCGGTAGCAGCACCATTGAAAGGCTCTACGGTAGTAGGGAAGTTGTGGGTCTCAGCCTTCAGAGAGATAACACTCTCGATATCCTTCACCTGGAAGAAATCGCTGGTAGTCTGATCGGCTGGAGCAAACTGCTCGATAACAGGACCCTGAGAGAAAGCCACGTTGTCCTTGTAAGCAGAGAGGATCTTGTTAGGATTCTCGTTGGTGGTCTTCTTGATCATGTTGAAGAGAGAAGACTCCATCTCCTTACCGTCGATGATAAACTGGCCGCCGAAGATCTTGTGGCGGCAGTGCTCTGAGTTGATCTGTGCGAAACCGAAGATTTCGCTGTCGGTGAGAGGGCGTCCGTTCTCTTTCTCCAGCTTGTGGAGATAAGCCATTTCGTCCTCGCTGAGGGCAAGACCCTCTTCCTCGTTATACTTCTCGAGGTCATCGACGTACTTGATAGGTTCTGGCTGGTGGTTCACGGTGAACACATCCTGTCCGATACCGTTGTACATACGCTGGAGCATAGGGTCGTGCTCAGCGTTTTCGCTATCTACAGGGAAGTACTCCTCGATACGCGAAATGCCGTTAAGACTCATGTTCTGAGTAATCTCAACGGCATTCGTACTCCAAGGAGTAATCATTTCACGGCGTGGACCGACATAGAAGCCCTGCAACTGCTGGGCGTCCTCTAAAGTCGCGTCACCATAAAGCCAACAAAGTTCATTGATTTCGTCCTGAGATGGTTTGTGGTCAATCTCGGTCGCAATCACACTCTTAGATGGAGTTCTAAAAAAAAGAATCATACTTGCTTTCTTTTATATTATTAATGTATTTATTTCTTTTCGAGTGCAAAGATAGTGCAATTTCAAGACACTACAAAATAAAACACTGTTTTTTATGTTTTTTTTGTTGAGATTTGGGCTATTCTTACCTTGAAAGGCTACATTTGGCGGTTTAGCTATAAGAAAAGTGCTTTCTGTTGCCTTTTTTGGTTAAAAAGGTGATAAATAAAGATTTAGAGGTTAAAAATGTCTAAATGCATTTGACAAATATTGTTTATTCGAGTCTTATCTGTAACTTTGCAAGTGAAAGAAGTGAAGCAGTTTCTATAATGCCCTAAAATGTAGAAGCTTCCGGATAACGGATAAAAGCCGGGAGAACTCTAATATAATAGGAGGTAGAAAGCGACGTTAAGATATACTATAATCAATTAATAATAACAAGAAAATTTAAATTAGAAAGAATATGAAACAGACAAAGTTAATGGTAATGGCAATGATGGCTGTAGCTCTGATGGCTACAAGCTGTGCTAGTAAGAAGGATCTTCAGAATTGCCTGAATGAGAATAAGGAATTGTCAAGCAACTATCAGGCTACCAAGGAAAAACTGGCAGCTACAGAGGCTAGTCTGGCAGCAGCCCAGGAGCAGCTCGCTACTGCAAAGAGCGATTACGCTAAGTTGCAGAACTCGCTTGACAAGAGTTTGAACAATACAAGCCAGAACAACGTGAGCATTGAGAAACTCGTTGACCAGATCAACGAGAGTAACCAGTATATCCGCCACCTGGTTGAGGTAAAGAGTAAGAGCGATTCGCTCAACATGGTTCTTACCAACAACCTGACCCGCTCTTTGAGCAAGGAAGAGATGAAGGAGGTTGATGTTCAGGTTCTGAAGGGTGTAGTTTACATTTCTCTGGCTGACAATATGCTCTATCAGAGTGGTAGCTATGAGGTGAACAGCCGTGCTCAGGAAACATTGAGCAAGATTGCTAAGATTATCACAGACTACAAGGATTACGATGTGCTCGTAGAGGGTAATACCGATAACGTACCAGTAAGCACTACAAGTGCCAAGATGAAGAATATCCGCAACAACTGGGACCTCTCTGCTCTCCGTGCAGCTTCTGTTGTTCAGTACTTGCAGGATCACTTCGGTGTAAATCCTAAGCGCCTTACTGCTGGTGGCCGTGGTGAGTACAACCCTGTAACAACTAACGATACAGAGGTAGGCAAGCAGCGCAACCGCCGCACTCAGATTATCATCACTCCTAAGCTCGACCAGTTCATGGACTTGATCGACAAGGCTCCAGAGGAGAAGTAAAAAGACTATTTAAAGGTAAAAAGGTAAAAGGGTAAAAAAGTAAATAAGTAGAGGCATCAGTGAGTTTTCGGGCTCATTGATGCCTTTTTAGGTATAAATATACAGGTTTTATGTTTTAAGTACGTAAAAAAGTGCTTTTTGTTATCATTTTGCTAGAATTATTCTTAATTTCCTTTCTTTTCTTGATTATTTTTATTAATTTTGCAGGCAAAATATCAAGGGTACACTTGGCTGCCCTGATCATTGTACATTGTAAATTATTAATTATACATTATATTGTGTTATGGAAAAGATTAAGATGACAACTCCATTGGTAGAGATGGACGGTGATGAGATGACAAGAATTCTCTGGAAGATGATTAAGGACGAACTGATTCTTCCTTTCGTTGATTTGAAGTCTGAGTATTATGATCTCGGTCTGCCTTATCGCGACCAGACCAATGACCAGGTAACCATCGACTCTGCTGAGGCGGCTAAGAAATATGGCGTGGCTGTGAAGTGTGCTACTATCACTCCTAATGCACAGCGTATGGACGAGTATAAACTCCACAAAATGTGGAAGAGCCCTAATGGAACTATCCGTAGCATCATGGACGGTACCGTATTCCGTGCTCCTATCACCATCCCAAGTATCCACCCTTGTGTAAAGAACTGGGAGAAGCCTATTACCATCGCCCGTCATGCTTACGGCGATGTATACAAGAGCGTGGAACTTCGTGCTGATGAGCCAGGTACAGCCAAACTCGTGTTCGAGGGTAAGAGCGGCAAGAAGCAGGAGATAGAGATTCATTCTTTCGATGGTGCTGGCGTTATCCAGGGCATGCACAATACTGATAAGAGTATCCGCAGCTTTGCTCACAGCTGCTTCAAGTTTGCCATTGATACCAAGCAGGATCTCTGGTTTGCTACCAAGGATACCATCTCTAAGACTTATGATGCCCAGTTCCGTAAAATCTTTGAGGAAGTATATGAGAGCGACTATAAAGAGAAGTTTGCAGAACTCGGTATCGAGTATTTCTATACATTGATTGATGATGCAGTGGCTCGTGTTATCCGCAGCAAGGGCGGCTTTATATGGGCTTGCAAGAACTATGACGGTGATGTGATGAGCGATATGCTCAGTACAGCCTTCGGTTCTCTGGCGATGATGACTTCTGTATTGGTTTCTCCTGACGGCAAGTATGAGTATGAGGCAGCACACGGTACCGTGACCCGTCACTACTATCGCTACCTGAAGGGTGAAGATACATCTACCAATCCGATGGCTACAATCTTTGCATGGAGCGGTGCGTTGAGAAAGCGTGGCGAACTGGATGGCATCAAGGAACTTCAGAACTTTGGCGACCAGTTGGAGGCTGCATGTTTCGATACTTTGAATGATGGTATCGCTACCAAGGATCTCGTAAACCTGATGGAAGGTGTTGAGGCTAAGGCTGTAAACTCTGCCGGCTTTATCGCTGCCATCCGCGAGCGTCTGGAAAAGCGATTGGCATAAAAACAATAAGACCTGGGGTGATTAACCTCAGGTCTTATTGTTTTAGTTATTTTTAGTTTAAATCTTGATTCTTTTTCTTGCGTTTACGCAAAGCATCTGAATAAACCTTAAACAAATCAATGTTCAGCAACTGACAGATATGGTAAAGCATACCCGTATCTATAGTGGCTCTGCCGTATACCTTATATATATTAGTACGATGGCAGCCTAATTGCTCAGCAAGCCATACTGTGGTCTTGCCTTGCTTGTTTAATTCCTCTTTGATGATTTCACCGATTAAGGGAATTGCATTTACTTTATCTTTCATACTCTTTCAGTTGTGTTATATGCTCACTTATAGTTATATCGGGTGCAAAAGTAGTATTTCTGTTTCTAACTAGCAAAGAAACATGTAGCGAATTTGGAACACTAAGTTAAAATGTGTAACAAAATACTCGTTTTTTTATATTTTTTTTCTCTAAAGAACTAAATGTCACGAAATTGTAACTGAATGTAACGCTTATTACGAAAGAAAAGTCGTAATTTTGCAGCGGTATTTTAAATAACATGAAATATGGAAGAGAATATGAAAAGAATACTTGTTGTTGATGATGAGCAAGACTTGTGTGAGATTCTGAAATTCAATCTCGAAACAGAAGGATATGAGGTAGAAACAGCCAATTCGGCAGAAGAGGCTTTGGAGATGGACATCGCTTCGTTCGATCTGCTGCTACTGGACGTCATGATGGGAGGAATGAGCGGTTTCCAGCTGGCTAAGCAGTTGAAGGGCAATCCGATGACAGCCAATGTTCCGATTATCTTCCTTACAGCCCGAGATACGGAAAACGATACGGTGACAGGATTCAATATCGGTGCCGATGATTATATCTCGAAACCTTTCTCTATCCGAGAGGTGATGGTCAGAGTGCGTGCCGTCTTGCGCCGTACGGCTGAACAGGCTGGTGATGCTGATGAATCGAAGATCATCAACTATCAGGGACTGCAGTTGAATCTGGACAAGAAGACGGTGAGCATCGATGGTGAGGCAATCCCTTTCACCAAGACCGAGTTCGAACTCCTGCGTCTTTTCCTCGAAGAGCGCGGCAAGGTCTTCTCACGTCAGGAACTTATCGACCGGGTATGGCCTAAGGATGTGATGGTACTCGACCGCACGGTGGATGTCAACATCACCCGTATGAGAAAGAAGATTGGTAAATTTGCCAAGTGCATCGTTACCCGTCTGGGATTCGGTTATTATTTTGATGCGTAATTAAAATGTTTAAGTTAAATAGTGTAGGTAGGAAGTTGTACTTCAGTGTACTGGCGGTGTTCCTGGTGTTCGCCGTCAGTTTTATCGTGTTCCAGCAGGCACGAGAGAAACAGTATAAAATAGGTACGCTTACTATCAAGTTGGAAAATTATAATGAACTGTTGGCAGAAGATCTGGCGCTCTCTCCTGGTGAAGGAATTATTCTGCAGGATAGCATTCACAATAGGGATGTGACTGTGGCTCATGAGAAGTTGAAGGCTTTTGTACGCGAACATGAAAGCAAGGACCTTCGTGTTACGCTGGTGCGCCCGAACGGTAAGGTGATTTATGACAACATGAGTTCCGACTATGATCAGTTTGCCAACCATGCTAAACGTGAGGAAATAGCAGAGGCCTTGAAAAACAGGGTAGGCTCAAGCGTGGAGCGACAGTCTAAAACCCTGAAGCATGATTATTTCTATGTGGCTTCTTATTTTCCGGAAAGCAAGCTCATCATCCGTACGGCACTACCTTACAATAATGATTTGGCAAAATCGCTGCAGGCTGACCAGCATTTCATCTGGTTTGCCATCGTAGCCGTCATTCTGCTTACCCTCGTGCTCTACCGTTTTACGGACCGTCTGGGTAAGAATGTCTCCAAACTGAGCATCTTTGCTTATAAGGCAGATCACAACGAGAGTCTTGAGGTGGAAGATCTCGCCAAGTTCCCTAACGATGAGTTGGGCGAGATAGCCGAGCGTATCATCAAGATGTATAAGCGCATACAGACCACCCGATGTGAACAGGATGTACTGAAGCGGCAGCTTACCCAGAATATAGCTCACGAGCTGAAGACTCCTGTGGCAAGTATCCAGGGTTATCTGGAAACGATACTCGACAATCCGCATATCAACGAAGAGATGAAGTCGCAGTTTCTGCAGCGCTGTTATGCCCAGAGCGAGCGTCTCACCTCTCTGCTCCGCGACATCTCTACCCTGAACCGGTTGGATGACGGTTCGGATATGATAGATTTCGAGGCGGTAGACATTACGCAGATGGTGAGTGAAATAGCCCGTGAGACGGCGCTGGAAAGAGAGTCACACAAGATGACTTTCGAGAATCTTCTTCCCGACCAGCATATTATCGTGAAGGGTAACCGCAGTCTGCTCTATAGTGTGTTCCGCAATCTTACCGACAATGCCATAGCCTATGCCGGTGAAGGGCGTAAGATAACGTTGAGTGCCAAGGAGCAGGGCAATAAGTGGCATTTCATCTTCAGTGATAACGGTCAGGGTGTTCCTGCCGAGCATCTCTCCCGTCTATTTGAGCGTTTCTATCGGGTAGATAAGGGACGCAGCCGCAAGATGGGTGGCACCGGTTTGGGTCTTGCTATCGTCAAGAATGCCGTTCTCCTGCATGGCGGAACCATCCGTGTGAGCAATCAGCAGGAAGGCGGCTTGAAGTTTGAATTTACGCTTAAGAAATAAAAATGTTTTTTGAATAAAATATCTAAGCGGCAAATATAAATAATCAAGTGGCTGATAAAGGTACTTAAGTAGTGAATATAGGTAAAGAAAGGCAAGACTTCTGAGAAACTTCTGAATGAGGTTTTACAGAAACCTTGCTTTTTTTGTATTTTAAAACATTTTTTGTTTTCTTTTGTAAACTTTGCTTAAATTTATTATTTCTGACTTTTTTCTGTTAAAAGTATAGACGATATTTCTAAATATTGACGAAAATCAAGAAAAACTAACTTTTTTCTATAAAAATATCGATAAAGTTTGCATTAATTCAATACTTTTTCTTATCTTTGCACCCGTAAAGTAATGAGAGAGATTTAAAAAAGTGTAAGAAGAGAAAAAATAATTATATAAAGTTATAAGAGTTGTTTAATTTTTAAGAGAGGATTTTATGGAAAAAAGATTGCTTTTCTTGTTAGTCAATCTCTTCCTTTTATGTGGGGGGGCATTGGCTCAAACGAAAGTAACAGGTACCGTAGTTTCTCAGGAAGATGGTGAACCTGTCATCGGTGCATCTGTCGTAGTCGTCGGAGCGGCACGTACAGGTACCGTCACCGATATTGACGGTCACTTCTCTTTGGAGGTACCTGCTGGTAAGAAACTTGTAGTTAGCTACATCGGTATGCAGAGTCAGACCTTGACTCCAGCCGCCAAGATGACTATCCGCCTGAAGGCAGATAACAAGAGTTTGGGCGAGGTGGTTGTAACGGGTATGCAGAAGATGGATAAGCGTTTGTTTACTGGTGCTACTACAAAAATTTCTGGCGACAAGACAAAGTTGGATGGTGTCGCAGACATCAGTCGTGCCTTGGAAGGTAAAGCGGCCGGTGTGTCTGTGCAGAACGTCTCAGGTACTTTCGGTACAGCTCCAAAGATTCGTGTGCGTGGCGCTACTTCTATTTATGGTAGCTCAAAACCTCTTTGGGTGGTAGATGGTGTTATCATGGAGGATGTAACTGAGGTTGATGCTGATGATTTGTCTTCTGGTAACGCTGAGACCCTTATATCTTCAGCCATAGCAGGTCTGAATGCTGATGATATTGAAAGTTTCCAGATTTTGAAGGATGGTTCTGCTACCTCTATTTATGGTGCACGTGCCATGGCTGGTGTCATCGTTGTTACAACCAAGAAAGGTAAAGCTGGTACAAACCGTATCAACTATACTGGTGAATTCACCATGCGTTTGAAGCCAAGCTACCGCAATTTCAATATCATGAATTCTCAGGATCAGATGGGTGTATATCGTGAGATGTACAACGATGGTTATTTCTCTTTTGAAAAGAGTTTTCGTGCTTCTAACAGTGGTGTCTTTGGCAAGATGTATCACCTGATGAATACATATGATTCGAAGACGGGAACTTTTGGATTGCCTAATACTGAGGAGGCGATGAATAGCTATCTCCAGAAGGCTGAATACCAAAATACCGACTGGTTTGACTTACTCTTCAGTAATAGTATCTCCCAGAATCATTCCGTCAGCATGTCTACTGGTACCGATAAGGCTCAGTATTATACATCTTTCAGTGTGATGAACGATCCAGGATGGTCTAAGCAGAGCAAGGTACAGCGTTATACAGCCAATGTAAATGCTCTTTACAATATTTCGACGAAATTGTCTTTCAATGCCATAGCTAATGCTTCCTATCGTAAGCAGCGCGCTCCTGGTACTACTTCACAGTCTGTAAATAATGTGACAGGTGAGGTGTCTCGTGATTTTGATATCAACCCATATTCTTATGCGTTGAACACTTCTCGTACCATGGATCCTAATGAACTCTATGTGCGTAACTATGCTCCGTTCAATATTTTCCGTGAATTGGAAAACAACTATTTGAGTTTGGATGTGGTTGACATGAAATTCCAGGGCGAATTGAAATATAAGCCAATCTCTAAAGTAGAACTCGCAGTATTGGGCGCTTACAAGTATTCTACAACGACCAATGCCGCTACCATTACTGACCAGAGTAATCAGGCTTGGGCCTATCGTGCGATGGATGATGCTACGATGCGTGATGCAAACCCATGGCTGTATACCGATCCAGACAAGGCAAACTCTTTGCCATTCTCTGTATTGGAAAAGGGTGGTTTTTATCGTGAGACCAAATATAAGATGAATAGCTGGGACTTCCGTGCCACAGCTAGCTATAATGATGTATACAACAAAGACCATATCGTGAACTTATTCGGTGGTTTGGAAATCAATTCACTCGACCGTAGCCGTTCTTATTTTAATGGCGTTGGCATGCAGTATGATATGGGGTATCTCCCTGCTTTCAACTATAACTTCTTCAAGCAGTTGGAGGAGGAGAATGGTCAATATTATAGTTTGGATAATTCATATCAGCGTGAGGCTTCTTTCTTTGGTACTGCCACCTATTCTTATAAGGGTCGCTACACAATTAATGGTACCATTCGTTATGAGGGTTCCAATAAGTTGGGTAAGAGTCGTTCAGCTCGTTGGTTGCCTACTTGGAACGTGTCTGGAGCATGGAATGCTCATGAGGAGAGTTGGTTTACTAAGTTAAATCCAGTTCTTTCTCATCTTACATTAAAAGCATCATATTCATTGACAGCTGATCGAGGTCCTGCTTCCGTTTCTAACTCGTTGGTAGTGATACAGAGTTACAACCCTTGGCGTCCATTTGCCGGTGACAAGGAGACTGGACTTGAGATTTATCGCTTGGGTAATGATGATTTGACCTATGAAAAGAAGCATGAGTTGAACCTCGGTTTGGATATGGGCTTTTTGAATAACCGCATTAATGTGACTTTCGATTGGTATCGCCGCAACAATTATGATTTGATTGGTCCTAAGCGTACCATGGGTATTGGTGGTGAGATCTATAAATATGCCAATGTGGCAAGTATGCGTTCACATGGTGAGGAGTTGACTATTTCCACTCGCAACATTGAGACCAAGGATTTTAAATGGAGTACCGACTTCATTTTCTCTCACTCAAAGAATACTGTAACCGACTTGGATTCACGTGCTAACATCATGCAGATGATTACAGGTACCGGTTTCACAATGAATGGCTATCCTGTTCGCTCTTTGTTCTCTATTGATTTCAAGGGATTGAACAATAAGGGTCTGCCTATCGTTGTGAATCAGGATGGCGAGGAGACAAGCTATGGTGGCGATCTCTACTTCCAGTCAACTACAACAGATTACTTGAAGTATGAAGGTCCAACAGACCCAACCATTAACGGCAGTTTCGGAAACACCTTCTCTTATAAGGGTTTAAAACTGAATGTGTTCATTACATACGCTGCAGGAAATAAAGTACGTCTTGATCCAGCTTTCAGTTCTTCATACTCAGACATGACTGCCATGCCAAAGGAATTTATAAATCGTTGGACTCAAGCCGGTGATGAAGCTTATACGGATGTGCCAGTCATAGCAGACCAGCGCATGAAGCAGAATGACAATTATATTGGTTATCTTTATAATGCATATAACTATTCTACGGCTCGCGTAGCTAAGGGTGATTTCATTCGCATGAAGGAGATTTCTTTGGCTTATGATTTCCCAGGCAAGTGGGTTCAGGCCCTTCGCTTGAACAGCGTAAATTTGAAACTTCAGGCTACTAACTTGTTCTTGATTTATTCAGACAAGAAGTTGCACGGACAGGATCCTGAGTTTTTCAACACTGGTGGTGTGGCAACCCCAATGCCACGTCAGTTTACATTGACATTAAGAGTAGGACTTTAAAGAAAGAGAGATAATTATGAAAAAGAATAAATTATATATAGCATCGGTGGCTTTTGCGGCATTGTCATTGGTCACATCATGCGACAGCTTCCTGGACAAGTTGCCAGATGATCGTGCCGAGGTAAATACCGAGGAAAAGGTGACCTCTCTGCTTGTGTCTGCTTATCCAACAGCAAGCAGCAATCTGATATTGGAATGGAGCTCAGATAATTATGCAGACAATGGAAAGCAGTATAGTACCAATCAGGATATAGAGCAGGTTTATCGTTTTCAGCCACTTACAGCTCAAACAAATGATAGCCCAAAGAGTTTGTGGAATGGTTATTATTCTGCAATTGCAGCAGCCAACCAGGCTTTGGCTTCCATCGATGAGATGGGTAATCCGGCATCGCTAAAGGCGCAGAGAGCTGAGGCTTTGCTCTGTCGTGCCTATAGCATGTATCGTCTTGCTACAACTTTCTGTATGACTTATAATCCAGATAATGCAGAGAAGTGCATGGGACTTCCTTATCCAACAAAGCCTGAGACAACTGTAAGCCCTGATTATAAGCGTGGTACACTGAAGCAACTTTATGAGCAGATTGATGCAGATATTGAGGCTGCCTTGCCTGATGTGAGCGATGATATCTATACCCAGCCTAAGTATCATTTCAATCAGAAGGCTGCGTATGCTTTTGCTGCTCGTTTCAACCTGTACTATATGAACTATGACAAAGTGATAACATATGCTAGCAAGGTGCTTGGAGCAAATCCAGCCTCTTTGTTGCGCAACTATGTGCCTTTTATGTCTTTGTCTAATTCAGAGGATATAGAGAATCGGTATATTTCTTCATCAGAGAACGCCAATCTCTTGTTGATGACGGCATTTAGTCAAATTGGTAGAAATATCAGTGGTAATGAAGCGCGTTTTTGTCACAATCAAAATGTAGGTCAGTATGAAACGATTTGGGCTAAGATGCCATGGGGAAGTGGATCCAGAGACAATACTCTCTACCAGTCAAACTTGTTGTTTGGCAATGCCCGTATTCTTATCTTCCCAAAGATGTTTGAACATTTTGAGTTTATCGACAAGATAAACCAAACTGGATATCTTCATGTTGTAGATGCTGTGTTCACTACTGATGAAACCCTTCTTTGTCGTGCTGAGGCTTATGCCATGAAGAAGGATTATGATAATGCGGTGAAAGATATCAATACTTGGATTGTGTCGCATACTATGACTGCGAATGGTACGGCAAAACGCCCAACAATGACAGTTGAAAGTATCAAGACTTTTATCGAAAGCTTGCCGTATGCACCTGTTACACCAAAATCCAATTTGGAGCATAGCATTCGTAAGACATTCCATCCACAGGGATTCACGGTTGAGGCTGGTACCCAAGAGGATATTTTGCAATTCATCTTACAGATGCGTCGACTGGAGACCCTGTATCAAGGTCTTCGTTTCCTTGATATCAAGCGCTATGGCATTGAGTTCAGCCATGATGTTGACGAAGAGTCTCCTATTGTATTCAAGGCTGGTGACTTGCGAGGTGCGATTCAATTGCCAGATGATGTAATTGAGGCAGGATTACCTGCAAATCCAAGAGAAGAGTCTAACAAATAAAAAATGAGTAAACTATGAAATATATAAAATTATTCATACTGATAGCGTCAGTCTCTCTGTTTGCTGCCTGCTCAGATGATAGTCTTGATTCTAAGAGTATTTTCGATACGCAGAATAAGGAAGAGCAGAATGACTTTGACAAGTGGCTCAAGACCAACTATGTGGATACCTATAATATCCGCTTTAACTATCGATATAGTGACAAGGAGACGGACAACAAGTATAATCTTGCACCTGCCGATTTTAATAAGTCTAAGGCATTGGCTATTATGGTCAAGCATATTTGGCTGGATGCTTATAAGGAAGTGATGGGCGATCAGTTTATGAAGACCTATTCTCCTCGTGTGATGCAGTTGGTTGGTTCAGCAGCTTATGATTCTCAGTCTTCTATTGTGATGGGTACTGCTGAGGGTGGCTTGAAAGTAACTTTGTATAATGTAAATATTATCGATGTTGATAATCCAATCATAGATCCAGAAAATCCTTTCGTTGACAAGGAAAAAGGTACATACGATCTGAATTACTGGTTCTTCCATACAATGAATCATGAGTTCTGTCATATTCTGACTCAGAAAAAGAATTATTCTACTGAGTTCCAGACTGTTTCTGCCGGCAAGTATCAGACTTCAGGTTGGGTGAATGTAGAGGATGAAGAAGCTCCATCCATGGGATTTGTATCCGGTTATGCCAGCGGTGAGTATAATGAGGACTTTGCTGAGATTTTTGCCCAATATGTAACCCATTCTGAAGCAGCATGGCAAAAAATACTGAGTGCAGGTATTGTATACGAAACAGATGAAAATGGCGATTATGTGCTTGATGCAGACGGCAATCCTATAGTGAAGGATGCAAGTGGCTATAAAGCTATTATTCAGAAATTTAACATTCTCAAGGAATATTTTGCCAACACTTGGGGCATGGATATTACCAAGCTTCGTGAAGTTATCTTGCGTCGTACGGCAGAAGTAAAGGCAATGGATTTAGAAACATTAAAGTAAGACGGATATGAAAAAAATATATAACATATTATTTACGCTGATTGCGGTCTTGTCTTTCACATCTTGTTCCAACGACATAGATGAAGTGTTCGACAAACCTTCTGCAGAGCGAGTGAATGATGCAATAGCAGAGTATAAGACGGTTCTTACTTCTGCAGAGAATGGATGGCTGATGAAATATTATCCTAAGGCTAATACCAAGTATGGTGGATATAATCTGTTGTTGAAATTTGGAACAGATGGAAATGTTACTGCCATGAGCGATGCTTTGGGTGCAGACACGAAAGCCACATCACATTATAAATTGGAGCAGAGTGCTAGTATCGTTCTGTCTTTTGATGAGTACAATAAGGTGATTCATTTCTTCTCCGATCCAGCTAACCCTGATGGTATTGGTGATAATGGTAAGGGTATGGAAGGTGACTTGGAGTTCCGGGTGCTTACCGCCACTGCTGATTCTGTAGTCATGCTTGGCAAGAAGCGTGGTACAAAAATAGTGATGACTCCTATGGCGAAGGATGCCGATTGGACTGAAACCATTAATCATATAGACGATTTGGAGCAGGAAATGCAGTTTCCTAAATATACTTGCGAGGTGAATGATGTCAAGTATGTGGCAACAACAAGCTATCGTACCATTACTTTCACTAGTTCTAATGCCGAGGAAGGCTCTACAACGGAACCTTATATTGTTACAGACAAGGGCATTGAATTTTATGAGCCAATAACTCTTAATGGCGTTACTGTCAAGGGATTCAACTATAAAGGGGGCGATAACTATGAGTTTGAATCCACAGATGCCGCTGTAAAGATGTTGGGCGTTGTTCCTCCTATCAGTGAGCAGGTTATCAGTGGAGACTGGTTCTTCTCTGTAGCTAATATGGGTAGCTATACTCAGGCGTATTGGAATGCTGGTAACGAGGAGGTTTCTAAGTATTATTCTCCTTGCTATTATGCTGCTTTTACCACTTCTGCGTTTGATGGCTATGTAGGACATTGGGGAATCTTGTTCAATGTGGCAGGCTATGGTTCGTTCATAGACATTACTCCTACTATCGTTGATGATGATCATATCTCATTTGCTTGTCCTGGCAAGTTTGGTGCGAATGGTCAGTTTTTCTATGGAAGGGGTCAGCTGTATATGATTTATGCACTGACTGGTGATGAGGGAACTCATGCTGCCAACGTGGCCAAGACTTATAAAGTCGAGTTGATGCAGGGTACAACGAAACAGCCTTCTTCTATAAAGTTGACTGATGAGAGTAATCCAAATAACTGGTTTGTCTTGACAACTAGTATGCCAGAATCTCTTTTTTAGAGTTCATCCATCCTGAAATAAAATTATATACATAATGTTTAATAGGATTCTTTGTGAAAAGAATACATAAAATCTCTCGTCTGGGGGCGTGCTCATTTAAGCACGCCCCTTATTTATTGTTGCAGTATAAACTGTATTCCGGAATATTTTGCCGAGGAATAAGTTGGCTGTTAATCGGAAATAGTGTACTGGCGAATGAAGAACAGTTGACTAGCCGTACGCTCGCCAGTTGGCTGTTCTATAGGAACAGTCAGCATAAATGCCTGAATTATTGTTGTAAGTAAGGGATAAAGAAATACTCTTCACTCTTCACCTTTCCTTTGGAATCCCCAGTGTTTATGGGCGTTTCGAGGGGTGAAGAGTTCTTGGGCACTCTTCACCCACTCTTCACCACTCTTCACCTTAGCTGGTTCGGCGGAGGATGTGTCATAAATTTATGATTCACCCTTTTCTTGTTGTTGGAAGAGTAAGAATATGTTGTTGGAAGAGTTATAATATGTTGTTGAAAGAGTTAGGATATGTTGTTGAAAGAGTTAGGATATGTTGTTGAGGCAGTCTGTATCTTCGGTCGCACAACAGCTGTTGTGCGCTTGCATAACAGCTGATATGCGCATGCACAACAGGTGATGTGCATGCGATGGTCAACTGTTATGCGCCAACTATTATTCAGACTTATGACACACCCTCCTCAGGGACGCCTAGCGGTCTTGCGTTGCAATTTACGCCTGTTAGTCTTTGGAATCGGTGAAGAGTGGTGAAGAGTGGTGAAGAGTCGCTGCAAACTCTTCACCCCTCGGAATGCCGATATACACAGGGGTTTCCGAAGAAAAGGTGAAGAGTGAAGAGTAAAAGCGTGTTCGCTTGCAGGTAAAAAAATGGGGCGCAAGCTGTTTCCATGAAAGGAATCGCTTGCGCCCCTGATATTATTGCTTATGAGTAAATGAGCACCCTAAGATTAGAACTTGTAGATAGCACCAAATGAAATGTTGCTCGCATCTACGTTAAGTCCGAATGTTGATGAGTTGTCACCATGGTCAGGAGAATAACCTTTGTAACCGAGGAAACCTACCTTTGTGATGAAGTTTACGTGGTCTGAAAGCTTAACAGCCAAACCTGGCTTGATGCCTACCTCGTATAAATCGCCACCGCCCTTGCTGAAGCTGCTGTAACCGATTGTACCCTCAACGAAGAGGTTAACCAACTTGGTTTCTACGGCTGTGTAACGTACGTAAGGAGCAACTTTGAATGTTGTAGATTCACCTACAGGAGAAAGCTTGCAAACTTCGCCCTTCTTGATACCAATCTCGAGACCAGCTTCCCACTTGTTGTTGAACTGGTAACCAATCTCAGGCATCAAGGTGTAAGCTGTCTTGCTGTCACCATCACCGATCTTGTTGCTGGAAATACCAGCTGTACCACCGATGTAAACCTGTGCGCTAGCGCAAACTGAAACGAGAGCCATAGCAAGGCTCAACATAATCTTCTTCATAATCAATCTTTTCTTTTAATTATTACTTTCTTTTATCACTCTAATCAGGTAGCTTTTCAGCCCCTTTATTTATGATAGCAAAGCACATCCCAGACATGCCCTGCACTCTCTAATTCGGCGGCAAAGATATAGGAAATAACTTGAAACTCAAAACTATTTCTCAGTTTTTCTTGCAAAACAAGCCGTATTATTGATGTAAATCAAGAAAAGTAGGCATGCTGAATGTATCTAAAGCTATTTCTGCTGCAAAGCTACGATTTTTTAGTGAAACCGCCAAATAATATGAGGGAATATTTGGGCAAACCAACTTTTTTCTCTATCTTTGCATGAACAAACAGTTTGAATCTTTTTTTATTAATATCATAAATGAATCAATTTACAAAGCAGATAGCAGCCCAGCTCAATCTGAAGGAGCAGGCTGTAGAAAATACTCTGGCGCTGCTCGAAGAGGGCTGCACCATTCCGTTTATCTCGCGATACCGCAAGGAGAAAACCGGTAATATGGACGAGGTAAACATTGAAGCCATCGCACAGGCTAACGAGAAACTCTCTGAGATGGCGAAGAGAAAGGAGACTATCCTCAAAACTATCGAGGAACAGGGAAAACTCTCGGATGAACTGAAAAAACGCATCGAACAGTGCTGGGATGCCACCGAACTGGAAGATATCTATCTTCCTTATAAGCCAAAGCGCCGCACCCGTGCACAGATAGCACGTGAGGCAGGCTTGGAGCCTCTGGCACAGCTGCTCCTCTTCCAGCGTGAGCGCAATCCGGAACAGGCTGCCAGGAAGTTTGTGGGCGATAAGGTGAAGGATGTGGAGGCTGCACTTCAGGGAGCCAAAGACATCATCGCTGAAACCGTAAGCGAAAATGAGCAGAGTCGCAATCAGATTCGCGGTGAGTTCAGACGCGGTGCCATCATCACTTCTAAGGTGGTAGCCAAGAAGAAGGATGAGGAAGAGGCGCAGCGCTTCTCCGACTATTTCGATTTCTCAGAACCATTGAAGAAATGTTCTTCGCACCGACTGCTGGCTATGCGTAGAGGCGAGGCAGCTGGATTCTTGCGTGTCAGCATCTCGGCTGATGATGAGCAGTGTCAGGATAAACTGAAGCGCCACTATGTACATGGTTTCGGTGAGTGCCAGACGCTGGTGGGTGAAGCGGTGGATGATGCCTTCAAGCGACTGCTGAAGCCTAGCATTGAAACCGAATTTGCTGCGCTCAGCAAGCAGAAGGCGGATGAGGAGGCTATTGTGGTCTTCGCCGAAAACCTGCGCCAGCTTTTGTTGGCGGCTCCTCTCGGACAAAAACGCGTGATGGCGGTTGACCCGGGTTTTGCCAATGGTTGCAAGACTTGCTGTCTTGATGCGCAGGGCAATCTGATTCATCATGAAATTGTCTATCCTCATCCTCCCCGTAACAGGAAGAGCGAGGCTACGGCTGCCATCCAGCGCATGGTAAAGATGTATCAGGTGGAGGCAATGGCTGTAGGTAACGGTACGGCAAGTCGCGAAACCAGCGACTGGCTGCATAGCATCGATTTCGTTCATCCGGTAGATATCTATGTGGTGAGCGAGGATGGTGCTTCTATCTATTCGGCTTCGAAGATTGCAAGAGATGAGTTCCCGGATGAGGATGTTACCGTGCGTGGTGCTGTGAGCATCGGACGAAGACTGATGGATCCGCTTGCTGAGTTGGTGAAGATAGATCCGAAGAGCATCGGTGTGGGACAGTATCAGCATGATGTGGACCAGACTCAGTTGAAGAAGAGTCTGGATACGGTGGTAATGAGTTGCGTGAACTCGGTGGGTGTCAACCTGAATACCGCATCGCAGCATCTGCTGACCTATGTGAGCGGTTTGGGACCTACGCTTGCCAAGAATATCGTGGAATATCGCCGCGAGAATGGAGCCTTTGCTTCCCGTGCCCAGTTGAAGAAGGTGCCCCGTCTGGGTCCTTCGGCCTTCGAGCAGTGTGCCGGCTTCCTCCGCATTCCAGGCGCTAAGAATCCTTTGGATAACAGTGCCGTTCATCCAGAGCGCTATGCGCTGGTAGAGCAGATGGCGAAAGATCAGGGCGTAACGGTGAAGCAGCTGGTAGAAGACAAGGCGCTGCAGAAGAAGATTGATATCCGGAAATATGTGAGTGCTGAGGTGGGTATGCCTACTTTGACCGATATCATGGCTGAGCTTGACAAGCCGGGCTTGGATCCTCGTGGTGAGGTAGAGAAGTTTGAGTTTGATGCCAGCATCAAGGAGATAGAGGATTTGCAGGTGGGCATGGTTGTGCCGGGCATTGTTACCAACATTACCAAGTTTGGTGCCTTTGTAGATATAGGTGTCCACAACGATGGTCTGGTTCATGTATCCCAGATGTCAAACCGTTACATTCAGGATCCTTCTGAGGTGGTAAAGCTTCATGAACATGTGATGGTGAGAGTGGCAGAAGTAGATTTGAAGCGCAAGCGCATCGCCTTGTCGATGAAGGGCGTGAAATAAAAAGGATATTCAGAATGAATCAGAATAATAATGGTGATGCTCTCTTGGCAGGGGGCATCACCAGAGATTGTATAGAGTCGGCATATTGCTTTATTCATCAGAAGCTCAGGGTTTTTGAATTTTCCACCAATCCTACGCAGCGTGATGATATAGAGTATGCCATCGCCCAGTATGTAGAGGGCATGAATCCGCAGCTCTATCTTCTTCTTTCTCAAGGCAGAACGGAATACCTTCTAGACCATGTGAATTTTGAAAAAGATATGCGCGAGGCACAGGAAAAACTGGAAGGGATGATGTAGGTATCTCTCTGCTTTAGGAGAAGGATAAAATGAGTCACGTTAATTTAAGTTGATGAGGGTGCGTCATGGACTTATGACACACTCTCTTTTTAGCCATCAAATTAAATAGTATCTACAATCTACACGAGCGCCTTTCTTCGCTATTTCGGTTCCGACCATAGAATAAACAAACTTGCGAATTTCTTTGATTTCAACATCAGGTATTCTACTTGCTATTTCAGAAATTTTGCTCATAGGATGTCTGTGTAAGTCCTCTTTGATAAGGGCTTTCAGAACATATGGTTCTATAGTTCTTAGCGTTGTGACAATATTGGATTTTGCATTCCCCTGATTCCGCAACACTATAATTTAATGTTTTTTATAAGCACCTGAGCAACAAAAAGTTGCTCAGGATTTTGCCATGTCAGAAATTTCACTTATCTTAGTGTTGCAAAATAAAAACAAACAATATAGTAAATTAGCACATATGGGATAATTAGACTGCAAAAATTTGATGATCGGTATCCCATAATTTAACTTTTTAAAAGGGGAAATAGGAAACAACTTTCACGTTCTGTATCTTGATTTTATGCCTTTAACCGGAGTGTAAAGCAGCTGCCTTTCCCCAATTCACTATCTATGGTCAGAGTGCCCCCATGCGCTTCGACAAAGTCCTTGGAAATGGATAGTCCCAGTCCACTACCCTGTACCTTGGTGCCCGGAACTCGGAAATAATGTTCGAAGATGCTCTGGTGATAACGGGGATCGATGCCTTTTCCAAAATCACGTACGAACATTTCTATCCAGTTGTCCTTTGTTTGCCGCGCACCGATGATAATACGCCCGTTTTCTGCTGAATACCGGATAGCGTTGGAAAGTAGGTTCGTCAGCACCCAAGCTATCTTTTCACTATCAACAAACAGTTTGCCCATCTTCTCTTCCGGATATTGCACTTCTATCTGAATGTTGAACTTCTCGGCCTGTATCCGGTTTGCCTTGATGGCATATTCAATCAACTCGATAGGCTTGGTGATGCGCGGTTTCAGTTGTAACTTACCGGATTCCACCTGGGTCATGTTGAGTAATTCACTGGTGATACTCAGCAACCGGTCGCTGTTATCCTGAATGCTTTGAGCCAGTTCCTTCTGTTCCTCATTCAGAGAGCCCACTCGGCAGTCTTCCAGCAGTTGCAGGCTCATCAGAATGGCCGAAATCGGTGTTTTTAGTTCGTGAGAGATGGTAGAGATGAAGGTGGTCTTGGCGGAATCCAGTTCTTTAAACTCAGTGATGTTTTTTAAGAGAATCACATATCCTTCTTTTTGCGAGGAACCTTCTCTGCCTGTCTTCATGCACCTCATTTGGAAATAGCTTTCCTTATTGTCGGCATAGATTTTAAGGGGCTCGTTTTTAGAGGTGCTCTTTTCATCGAATGCATCCTGCAATCCCCGGAGCAATCTGCGGAGAAGGTCATTGCGCAGGGCTATCTCCTGAGCTGGTTTCAGCAAGACTTCTTCTCGCTGAAGGTTGAGGATGCTGAGGGCTTCATCGTTAATGAAAAGGATGGTCATCGCATTGTCCAGTCCGATAATGGGTTCCTTCACACTGTTGATGATGGTTTCCATATAATTCTTGGCTGCCTTTATTTCAGCCAGTGTGCTAGAGTTGTAGTCAGCCAGTCGTTTAGCCATCCGATTGAAGTTTTTGGACACCTCTTCAAACTCCTTGCTTTCGAGGTTCAACCGCTGTTCGTAGTTGTGATTGGCAATTTCCTTGATACCGTCTGTAATTTCTTTGACGGGCTTGTTGATGGAGGACGGCAACTGTTTCAACATCCAAAGGCCGCAGACAATGCAGAGACCTCCGATGATGGAGACCCATACCAATGCCCGTTGCAGACCGGGACCGGCCGCCGGGCTAGTCGGTTCGGTGGCGGTCAGAATTTGTAAGTTGACGACAGAGAGTGAAACTAACAGCACAATCATGGCTACCAGCACACCGATATTCAACGTCAGTTTTGTCTTGATATTCATAAAACAATCTATTTAACCTAATTTCCGCAACACTATCATTTAATATTTTTTATAAGCACCTGAGCAACAAAAAGTTGCCAGGATTTTGCCATGTCAGAAATTTCACTTATCTCAGTGTTGCAAAATAAAAACAAACAAAATTCTGAATGACATGGCAAAAGTACAAATAAAATCTGAGAAACTCACTCCTTTTGGGGGAATTTTTTCGATTATGGAGCAATTTGATGCTCTTTTAGCTCAAACCATAGATTCCACCTTGGGATTGAGATGCACTATGTGTTTGGTTATCAATATAGCGAGATTCTAGACCATGCTTTTCTGGTTAAACCAGCGTATTACCTCAAGTCGCTTTGCAAGCAAAATCCCACTAAACCCTATAGGTTGCGGATTTGAGGTTTAGGTTTATTACTGCGGAAAGATAACCAATTTTATGTTCTCATCCGAGAGAAATCTCAAAAAAGACCGGTATCGTTTCAGATGAACTAAAGTCGAGACATAGGTGAAAGCCGGTTGTCCGATGCACAGCGTCGTGACCTGACGCTCTTTGCACACCGTTTGAATAGTATCTATGACATCCGGTGAAGCCCGCTGTATCAGTTCACCGCCCAGCTCCGCCGCCAGTTTGAAGTGATTCAGCAGATGGCGCTGGGTAGCCAATGGAATGCGGTCTGGATGTTCGGCAGGGGTCTGTACATAAAGAACCAAAAAATCCGTATCATATCGAGAGGCTAACCTGGCAGTGCGGCGAATGAGCCTTTTGGGAGTTATTTCATTGCTGCTGATGCATACCAGAAAAAGTTCGCGATGTACACCTTTCTCTCCGCTGATAATTTCGTTCTCCACTTTCCGTTCCACACGAAAGGCAACCTCTTTTAAAGCCAGTTCCCTGAGCTGAAGGATGTTTTCTGTTTTGAAGAAATGGTTCAAGGCTGTTGGAATTTTTTCTTTTCGGTATATTTTTCCAGCTTTCAAACGATTGATCAGTTCTTCCGCTGTCAAATCTATATTCACAACTTCGTCTGCTTCTTCTAGCACCTTATCAGGAATCCGTTCTTTTACTTCGATGCCGGCAATTCCTTTTACCTCTTCATTTAGGCTTTCTATATGCTGAATGTTGACTGCAGTGATAACATTGATGCCTGCTTCAAGCAATTCCATGACATCCTGCCATCGTTTTTCATGCCTGCTTCCTTCCACATTGGTGTGCGCAAGTTCATCTACCACTACCAATTCTGGGTGTAACAGCAAGATGGCATCCAAATCCATTTCTTCCAATTCCTTTCCTTTATAATAGATTTTTCTCCGTGGTATAATCGGCAGTCCGGCTAGCTGTTCTTCCGTTCCAGCACGTCCATGCGTCTCGACATATCCTATTTGCACATCAATGCCGTTGTTTAACATTTCATGTGCTTCCTGAAGCATACGGTAAGTTTTTCCCACACCGGCTATCATGCCGATATAGACCTTGAATACACCCCGCTGTGAACGCCGTATCAGCTGTAGGAAATGCTGTGCGTTTTCTTCTCTATCATTTCTATCCTTCATATTTATGTTTATTTCTGTTGATATTCTTGCAATCTGCCCGAGTTGACGATTAGGGAAATCACCCTACATCCTTCTCAAAGAGGCAGATTCCGTTATTCGTCTTTCCAATATCCCCGATAAAAGAGTAGCAAGATACCGAAAATCTCCAAACGCCCGATGAGCATCAACGCAGAAAGTATCCATTTGGCTGCATCGGGAAGAGCCGCCCAGGAGAAAGCCGGTCCGAAAGCTCCCAGTCCGGGACCCACATTGCCTATGGCGGATATCACTGTACTCATGGATTCGGTCAGTCCCACTCCACAGCACATCAATAATATCCACCCTATAAAAATACATATCAAGTAAGTTCCGAAAAAAGTGAATACCGTAGCAGAGGTCCGTACTGGGACACAGATACCGTTTACTCGTACCGGTAAAACAGCCCGAGGGTGAAGCATCTGTTTGAACTGATTCCGGATGTTACGGGCAATGATAAGCAACCGCATATTTTTGACTCCTCCGCTGGTAGATCCAGTACATCCGCCTGAAATCATGGCGAAAATCAGCAACATCCAGGTGCAAGGAGGCCATAAGTTGTAATCATCTGAAGTAAATCCGCAGGAAGTATGAGCAGTAGCTACTTGAAACAGGGCTTTACGGAAGGACGTTTCCAAATCGTAGTAGTCAGTCAGGAATAGGGCTCCAGTAATGAACAGAGTGAGTATTCCGACGGACTTCAGAAACCAGCGTAATTCTTCATCTTTCCATAAATGGCGAAAGTTACCACGCATAGCAGCCAAATAATAAAGAGAGAAATTGACGCCAGACAGAATCATAAAAATAGAAATCACGTATTCAATGTAGGGCGAATTCCAATAGGCCACACTTGCCTGCTTGGTAGAGAAGCCACCGGTTGCGGTTGTAGCAAAGGCGTGACAGACGGCATCAAACCCACTCATACCACCCCCTACAAGCAGAAGAGTTTCCACAGCTGTCAGTCCGATATAGATTGTCCACAGCCACCGTGCCATCACTTTGATTTTGGGGTGAATCTTGTCATGGGTAACTCCCGTTGCCTCTGACAGGAAGAGCTGTTGGCTGCTGCCCGAAAATAGAGGCAACAGTGCAATAGTAAAAAGAACGATGCCAAGTCCACCAATCCACTGGGTCAGACTTCTCCAGAACAACAGTCCGTGGGGAAGGGTTTCGATATGATCCAATATCGTGGCACCGGTAGTGGTGAACCCTGACATGGTTTCAAAAAAGGCATCGGATATTGATGGAATATATCCACTAAATAGGAAAGGAAGCATTCCCAGTGCCGAAAACAGTATCCACGAAAGACTGACAATACAATAACCGTCACGTCGATTGATGGATACTTCATTTCGTTTACCCCCCAACAGCAGCAGTCCACCAAGTACAACGTTAATAAGCAGCGTTTCTAAAAAATGAATATAGTCTTCTTCCTGATAGTAGAAGGAAACACCTGCACAAAGTGCGAAAAACCCCGCTTCTACCAGTACAAGCACGCCTAATGCATATGAAACATTTCGATAGTTGACCATACAGCCCCTGTTTCTCTGAAAAGAAACTTTATTGCTTTGATACCATTCTTCCATTGTTCTTTTATTTTAATTTTATTACATGAGAAACAAGGACTGTGCCATTGTTCGAAATCTTTCATTATCACTTGAAAATCAGCAGCTATGAAGATATAAAAGAGGAATGAAAAGGCAGACTGTTTTCTCAATCTGAGAAGAAACCTTTTCATTTTGAGAAAACAAGTCTTTCCTTTCCATAGTCCTTAAGAGTACAAGGTGGTGGACATGTTAAAATCCGATGCCGATCCCTGCTACCAGGTAAGTTCGGTCATATACCGGTGATACGATAGCTTGAACAGATAAGGGGATTGTTAAATGGTTTGACAACGATACTTCCTTGGAAACTTTCAGAGATACGTCTGTAAAAGCGGCTTTATGGTGATACATTCCTTTCCAGGGAGTAAAGCCGACAGCGGGAGTCAGCACTATGTCAGCAGGTAGCCGGAAGGGATAGGAGGCCGAAAGGTAAGTAGATGCCTGCAGATTGCCCTTCTCATTCTTGTCTGCCCCGGCAAACATGGTGCTCCATGAAAGGGACAGCGGAAAAGAATCGCTGAAGCAGTAAGCCAATGTAGCCTCGAAATAATGGCTGTTTTTGTAATGGCCATAAGGTTGGTTGATACCGCTCCACCAATAATCGGACAAGGTGGCCGTTAAATTCCGGTAGGTATATCCGAGGTTGATGTCCCATTCTTTGGAACCTCCCTCTTCCCATTTGGTGAGTGACTGGCTGCCCCAAACATTGAGGGAAAAACCAGCATAACCCAGCGTGAGAGAAGGCTGTACCGAACAACCGGACTGCTGATCGGCCCCGCGCCAGACATAGTCAGAAACGAAATCCGCCTTGGCATGAACGGATAGTTTGTCTTGTGCAGAAACTTGTAAAGGATATAAACAAGCCACTACTCCTATAAGAAGCAGATTTTTTTTGATAAAAGTATACATATTACAAACAGATTAATGTTTTTTTCTTATGTTCATCTAAAGCAACATTCAGTTTCAATACATTGATTTTGGAAGGCCCGAAAACGCCGAAAAGCGGTCTTTCGATATGGTTTTCCACCAGTGCTTTCACTTCTTTTTCGCTCAATCCCCTGGCAGTAGCTACCCGTTTTATCTGCACATAGGCACAGGCAGGTGTGATGTCAGGATCCAATCCGGAGGCACTGGCCGTTACCATTTCTGCAGGCACCTCCGCACGTTTCAGGTACGGATGGTGCAGCAAAAAGGTGTCTATCCGGGCCTCGACTTCTTTCAGGTAGCTTTCATTGGTTACCCCTTTGTTGCTGCCGGCCGAGCTGGTGCCGTCGTAACCGTCACCTGCACAGGAAGGTCGTCCCCAAAAATAAATATCTTGGGTAAACCGCTGTCCGACGTTGGCTACCCCCACTACTTTTCCGTTCAGGCTAACGGTTTCGACATTGCCACCCTCACCCGGCGCGGCGAACTGGGCATACGCCCACAGGACCAGCACATAACATACGGACAAAAACACACAAAAAACAAGAGTGAGTTTTATTGATTTTATAAGATTCTTCATAATGAATATTTTTACGAGTCAATTTAAAATAATTTGAATAAATTATCATGAAAGATAGGTTAGACAAATAGTCCAACGAGCAGATCAATCAGCTTGATACCCACAAAAGGAGCGATTAAACCGCCTACCCCATAGATAAGCAGGTTTCGACGAAGCAGAGCACTGGCACCGATCGGCTTGTAGGCAACTCCTTTCAGCGCCAGAGGTATCAGCGCAGGAATGATGAGCGCATTGAAGATGACGGCAGACAGGATGGCACTTTCGGGACTGTGAAGCCCCATGATGTTAAGGGCACCCAATTGAGGAACAGAAACCATGAACAAGGCCGGAATGATAGCAAAGTATTTTGCCACATCGTTAGCGATGGAGAAGGTGGTCAGTGTACCTCGTGTCATCAACAGCTGCTTTCCTATCTCTACGATTTCGATCAGTTTAGTCGGGTCATTATCCAGGTCAACCATGTTGCCGGCCTCTTTTGCCGCCTGTGTACCGCTGTTCATGGCTACCCCTACGTTGGCCTGTGCCAAAGCCGGAGCATCGTTTGTACCGTCACCCATCATGGCCACCAGCTTGCCGGTCGCTTGTTCCCGACGGATGTAATTCATCTTGTCTTCCGGCTTGGCTTCGGCGATGAAGTCATCCACACCCGCTTTTTTGGCAATGTATTGTGCCGTCAAGGGATTGTCTCCCGTTACCATCACCGTTTTGACACCCATTTTTCGTAAGCGTTCAAATCGCTCTTCTATACCTGGTTTGATAATGTCCTGCAATTCAATGACACCGGCTACTTTCTGATTGACACAGACCACCAAAGGAGTACCTCCGTTGCCTGATATGTTTTGAATAGCATCTTCCGTTTCCTGGGGGAAGTCATGACCGGCTGCCTGCGTCAGGCTGCGGATGGCATCAAAAGCCCCTTTACGAATTTGGGTACCGTCTTTCAGGTCTACGCCAGAGCATTTGGTTTCCGCCGTAAACGGGATTATGTGGGCCCCTTTCGTTTCCGTCTGGAGTGTATGCATGCGGATGCCTTGTTCGCGTCCCAATTCGATGATGGATTTACCTTCCGGAGTGTCATCGGCTAAGGAAGAGAGCATGCATATTTCCACAAAAGGGCGCAGAGGAATCTCTTTGACCGGATGAAAGGCTGTAGCCTTACGGTTTCCGATAGTGATGGTACCCGTCTTGTCCAGTAAAAGTGTATCCACATCTCCTGCTGTCTCAACGGCTTTTCCTGATTTGGTGATGACATTGGCACGCAGTGCGCGGTCCATACCTGCAATTCCGATGGCGGAAAGCAGTCCACCGATGGTGGTAGGAATCAGACAGACAAAGAGAGACAAGAAAGCGGCTATCGTAATGGTAGTGCCGGAATAGTCGGCCATCGGCTTCAGCGTAATGCACACCACCAGAAAGACAAGTGTGAATACAGCCAGCTGGATAGTCAGTGCAATCTCATTCGGCGTTTTCTGCCGGCTAGCCCCTTCGACCAATGCAATCATCTTGTCAAGGAAACTCTCTCCGGGCTGTGTGGTAACCACCACCCGAATCCGATCTGAGAGCACTTTTGTACCCCCAGTTACCGAACTTTTATCTCCGCCGGCTTCACGGATAACCGGAGCGGATTCTCCCGTAATCGCACTTTCATCGATGGAGGCCAGACCTTCTATGATTTCACCGTCTGCAGGAATGACATCCCCTGCTTCACACTCAAAGACATCGCCTTTCTTCAGTTGGGAACTGCTTACAGACTCCAGCTTTCCATCTGTGACCCGCTTGGCTGGTGTTTCCTCACGAGTCTTGCGCAGGCTGTCAGCCTGAGCCTTGCCCCGTGCTTCGGCGATGGCTTCCGCAAAGTTGGCAAAAAGCAAGGTCAGAAAAAGAATGACGAAAACGCTGAAGTTATAGATTACCGAGCCCTGTGCACCGCTTACCGCTGAATAGACGGTCACCGGCAGCATGAAAAAGGTGGCGATTTCCACTGTGAACATAATAGGGTTTTTCACCATCAGTCGTGGATTCAGTTTGACGAAAGACTGTTTGAGACTGGCTTTCAGCTGGTCTTTCTGAAACAACGAGTTGTTTGTATTTTTAGTATTCATATTTTCTTGCTATTAATCAGTTGTAATTAGAGAGTAAAATGTTCCGTCAGTGTGGTCAGGGCCTGTGCCGGGAAGAAAGACAAGGCTGCTACAATAAAGATAACAGCAAAAGTCATGACAGCAAAGGTCACCGTATCGGTTTTCAGCGTACCAGCACTTTCAGGAATGTATCTTTTCTGAGCCAGCAGTCCGGCCAAAGCTACCTGGCCGATAATCGGAATGAAACGGCTCAGGATCAGTACAATGCCACAGGAAAAATTCCAGAACCAGGTATTGTCACCCAAGCCTTCGAATCCAGATCCGTTATTGGCCGCACAAGAGGTAAACTCATAAAGCATTTCTCCCAATCCATGGGAACCAGGATTGTTGAGCCATCCGCCTTCACTCGCCACAAAAGCCGGGGCATGAACATACAGATAGGCAGCCAGAGCCGTTCCTACCAGGATGACAAACGGATGCAGCAGCGCTACGATAGAAGCGATTTTCATTTCGCGAGCTTCCACCTTGTGGCCCATGAATTCAGGAGTTCGGCCTACCATCAACCCGCTGATAAATACAGCGATGATGAGGAACGTAAAGTAATTCATCCAGCCTACGCCGACACCACCGAACCACGTATTAATCTGCATGTTCAGCATTTCTATCATCCCTGAAAGAGGCAGGGTAGAGTCATGCATGCCGTTGACAGACCCATTGGAGGTTACGGTGGTCGCAACACTCCACAATCCGGTGGCACCAGCCCCCAAACGTATTTCTTTTCCTTCCATTGAGCCATTTTCTTGTGCAATTTCCATGTCATCAATACGTGGATTACCTCCCATCTCTTGTGATACATTGACACAGGCTCCAATCAGAAAGGCTACCAGCATAACTCCATAGATGCTGTATCCTAATTTCTTCCGTTTCACATAAAATCCGAATGCAAAAGCCATAGCCATAGGGATAATCAAGATGGACCAGCATTCTATCATATTGGATAAATAGGTCGGATTTTCCAAGGGATGGGAAGAGTTAACACCGAAATAGCCTCCGCCATTGGTACCCAACTGTTTGATGGGGATAATGGCAGCCGCCGGACCTTGTGATACATATTGGGTTTCACCTTCCAGGGTGGTTACTTCCATTTTTCCGTCAAATCCCATGGGAGTACCTTGCGTAATTAGAATAAAGCCGACAACTAAAGACAACGGAAGAAGAATACGGGTACAGCTAAGTACCAAAAATTTCCAGAAATTGCCGATAGTTTGTGTGGTCTTTTCTCCCAAAGCTTTCATAATTCCTGCCATGGCAGCCATACCGGTAGCAGCAGTCAGGAACTGGAACAGCATAATAACGAAGAGCTGAGTAAAATAGGTTAAGTTACTTTCTCCACTGTAGTGCTGTTCGTTGCAGTTTACCATAAACGAAATGCAGGTGTTGAAAGCCTGGTGAGCACTTTGTGCCAAATTGCCATCCGGATTCAGAGGCAACCAACCTTGCAAGGTAAGCAACACCATACCCCAAATGAACCAAAACAGATTCACGGTGAGTAATGCTCTCAAGAATTGTTTCCAGTTCATTTCTTCATCGGGATGAATGCCCGAAAGACGGAAAATCCATCCTTCTATCGGCTTCATAAAATCTGTCCAAACCTTTTTTCCTCGATATACACGAGCGATGTATTTTCCCAGCGGATAGCTGAGAACAACCATCAATACCACTTGGGCTACTATACCTATTATTTCTGTATTCATAATTTCTACTTTTTAGAATTTTTCCGGCTTAACCAAGACATAAGCAAGATAGCCGAACAGGATAAAACCTACGATAAACAATGCTGTATACATACCTTTCTTTTTTTATAGGTTATCGAACCAATCGATACACTTCATAAACATTTTAAAACAGGCCAATCCGCTTGCTACACAGATGGCGATTCCAATCATTTCATTCATTTTCTTTTCATTTTATTTATTACAATTATTATGAGTTATACATGATGGTATCATATAGGCAAGGGATGTGCCAAGAAAATAAATCAAGAACTAACAGACTGTGTATCAGCTATAAAAAGAAATTCAACTGACTATAAAGCAAGAGAGCGGCCCTCTCAGAATGAGAAGGTCGCTCTCTTGAAATGAAATGATAAAGAAACCGGATGTTTTATGTTATTGAATGCCGTAAGAGTCTATTTTTCGGTATAAAGTGGCAAGACCGATTTTCAGTAAACGAGCTGTTTCTGTCTTGTTTCCATGGGTATGTTGGAGTACTTTGAGAATATGCTTTCGTTCAATAGCTGCCAATTCAAACTCATCCCCCTTATCGTCACTGCGTGAGCATGGATGATGCTGAAGTTCAATGGGAAGGTCTTCCAAGGTTATCTGGTTGTCGCAGATGATGACACTTCTTTCAATGACATTGCGCAATTCGCGCACATTGCCTTTCCATTCTGCCTGCCGAAGGGTAAGCAAGGCATCCGGATCTATATCTTCAATGTGTTTGTTGAACTTAGCAGCATAACGCTGCAGAAACATGCGGGCTAAACTCTCGATGTCTTCTTTTCTCTCCCGAAGAGCCGGCAGGTGAATTTGAAAGACTGACAGACGGTAAAAAAGGTCTTCCCGGAATCCTCCTTTCTCTATCTCTTCCTTTAAATGACGGTTAGTAGCTGAGATGATGCGTACATCTACTTGGGTTCGCTTCGTGTCTCCGATTTTGATGTATTCTCCTGTTTCTAAAACGCGCAGCAGACGGGCTTGCAAATCAAAGGCCATCTCTCCAATTTCGTCCAAGAATATGGTACCATGATTGGCGATTTCAAATAATCCCTTCTTATCCTTAACTGCACCGGTAAAGGCGCCAGCCTTGTAACCAAACAATTCACTTTCCAACAAATCCTTACTGAAAGCCGAACAGTTAATTTCCACGATAGGATACTGTGATCGGGCGCTGGCTGTATGAATGGCATGGGCAAACACTTCCTTGCCTGTTCCAGTCTCTCCGGTCAGTAAAATCGGGACATCGGTCTTGGCTACTTTTTGAGCCAGACTGATTGCTTGTTGCAAACACTCTGACTGGCCGACGATAGACTGAAAAGAATATGTTAGAGGAGCATCATTCTTCCCTTTTTTCTTTTCACTCTCTTCTATGGCACGGCTGATGGTAGGAATAATCTTACGGTTATCATCTCCTTTAGTAATATAATCAAATGCTCCATTTTTAATGGCTTGTACACCATCTGGAATGTTTCCATGCGCGGTAAGTAAGATAACAGCTGCATCCGGTTGAATTCTGTGAATGTCGAAAATGAAGTTCACTCCGTTTCCATCCGGTAGGAAAACGTCACAAAGTACCACTTCAAAACGTTGAGTATTCAGCATTTTCAAAGCAGAACGGCAATCTGCGGCTTTCGAGGCCTGGTAACCTTCTAATTCAACCATTCGAGCCAGCAGGTTACGTATAGGGTCTTCGTCATCAATAATTAAGATATGTATCATAAACCTAATTTCCGCAACACTATAATTTGATATTTTTTATAAGCACCTGAGCAACAAAAAGTTGCTCAGAATTTTGCCATGTCAGAAATTTCATTTATCTTAGTGTTGCAAAATAAAAACAAACAAAATTCTGAATGACATGGCAAAAGTACAAATAAAATCTGAGAAACTCACTCCTTTTGGGGGAATTTTTTCGATTATGAAGCAATTTGATGCTCTTTTAGCTCAAACCATATCGTCTTTTATGACAACTTGTACTTTGCCATCAGCATTGGGCATATTATAAAGAAGAAATTGTATCTCGTTACTCATAATTTATTACTTTAGATGCAAAGTAAGTGATTTATTTTTATAACAATGTGCCTATAGTGTAATCTTTAACAAGATATAACAAAAAACGCTTGTGTTATAGCATGTAATAGTGTGAAAGAATGTAAAATGAGCCCTTGCTTTTGGCTGTTACTATAGATTAGCATTGAAATATGTTGTCAAAATGTTGGCAATTTCTAGAAACAAAAAATCCTAACCGCTTATTATCAAGCAGTTAGGATTTTCTTTGGTGCGCCTGATAGGACTCGAACCTACACGGCCTAAACCACTAGATCCTAAGTCTAGCGCGTCTACCAATTTCGCCACAAGCGCATTCTTGGGTGCAAAGATACAATAATAATTTGAATAAAAAGAATAAAAATGAAAAAAATGATGGTTTTACTTGCTTTTTACGAGAAATAATGGTAATTTTGCAAACAGATACTGTTCTATTTTTATTTTGCAAAAAAACGAAGGCAGGACAGTAAGGACAGATAAAAACTATAATAACAGGAATATGAAAAAAATATGGGTTATGATGCTGGCTACATTGATGGTTTCTTCCACGATGATGGCTGGAAATGTGAAGAAATCAACTACTCTTCCTATTGTGGGAGAGGTCGTAAAGGCTTCTCATCCGATGATTCAGTATGTTGGGCGTGTGAGCTTTGCTAAGAATCCTGATGTAGCCAGTTTCAATTATCCGGGAACTACGATTGAGGCTAGTTTTCAAGGGTCTTCTCTGAAAATGCTGTGCCGCCCGAAGACTGGATATTTCATGGCGCAGATTGATGGTTGCGAACCTTTCAAAGTGGGCTTTAATGCCGAACGCGATTCGGTTGTTACCCTGGCTGCGGCTTTACCAAAGGGGGTGCATCATGCTAAGGTGATGTATGTGATAGAAGGCTTATTCCGCAAACCGGAATTCAGGGGATTCGTTCTTGATAAGGGATGTCAGCTCGTTGAGGCTCCGGCTCTCCCGGAACGGAAGATTGAATTTATCGGAAATTCAATCACCTGCGGTTATGGCGTAGAAAGTATCAACATGTCTGATCCTTTTGAGGATGAAACGGAGAACCATTGGCTTACTTATGCCAATATCGTAAGTGACAGTCTGAAGGCTCAGCATACTTCTATCTCCCGCAGTGGTATCGGTGTATATCGTAATTATAATGGTCCGAAGACAGGTGATGCCGATAACATGCCTTGGCAATATGAATATACCTTATTTGACCAGCATGATGAAAAATGGGATTTTGCCAAGTATCAGCCTCAGTTAGTCTGCATCAATCTGGGTACGAACGATCTTTCTACCGAGAATTATGATATTCAACTCTACGAGAAGAATTATCGCATGTTTATTAAAACGGTACGTAGCAAGTATCCTCATGCAAAGATTGTGATGTTGACAGGTCCGATGCTCGGCGAGAAGGAGAGTAGCAAGCAGCGAACTGTGCTTGATAGAATCTGTGCTGATGCCAATAAAACTGATAAGAACATTTACCGTTTCGATTTCAGTTTCCAGAAAGGAGATTTAGGTTATGGCGCCAGCTGGCATCCTAGTATGTTGCAGCATCGGAATATGGCAGCAGAATTGCTTCCGTTCCTGAGAAAACTGATGAATTGGAATTAAATGAAATTGCATGTTTATCAAACAAAATTATATGATAACAATGAACACAAAAAATCTATTATTGTTGGCATCTCTTACATTGGCGATGCCTCTGACAGCACAGACTCCGCAAGAGGATTTCAAGCGGGATATTACGCTTTCGGGTAGTAACTATGTAGCTTATCGTGGTCCTCAGAAGCAGTTGACTGCGGCTCCTAAAGGTTATAAGCCTTTCTATCTGAGCCATTATGGCCGGCATGGTTCCCGCTATATGATAGGCAAGAAGGCTTATGATGTGCCTTATTTCTCTCTGCTCAAAGCGAAGCAGGAGGGCAAACTGACAGCTAAGGGCGAGGAAACGCTGGCTAAGGTGAAGATGATTCGTGAGGAGGCGAAGGGGCGCGATGGTGAACTGACTCCGCTCGGAGCTCTTCAGCATCAGGGTATCACCAGAAGAATGATGGAGCGATTCCCTGAGATTTTTGCCGGTAATACGAATATTGAGGCCCGAAGTACTTTGGTAATCCGATGTATCCTCTCTATGGAGAACGGTTTGCAGCAGATGCTTCGCATGAATCCGAAACTTCATATCTTCCATGATGCCAGCGAGCATGATATGTATTATATGAACCAAGACGACAGATACCTGGATAGCTTGAAGCATAGCGTGGGTATCAAGGTGGCACTGCAGGAATTTGCACAGAAGCACGTTAGCTATAGCCGTGTGATGCAGGAACTGTTCAACGACCCTGCCTGGGTGAAACAGAATATCAACCAGAGTGACCTGAACAGAAAACTTTATAAGATGGCAAGCTCAATCCAAGGCACGGAACTGAGGGGCAAGGTTTCGCTCTATGACCTCTTTACGGAGGAGGAACTGTATCAGAACTGGCTGAATGCCAACATCGGGTGGCAGATGGCTTACGGCAACTCGCCTTATACGGGCAATGTGCAGCCGTTCTCCCAGCGTAATCTCTTGAGAAACATTATCCAGAAGGCGGATAGCTGCATCGCCTTGCCGCATCCGGGAGCTACATTGAGATATGGACACGATACGATGGTTACTCCGCTTACCTGTTTGCTGGATTTGAATGGATATGGCGAAGAGATTAAGGATCTGGAGAAGATTGCTTCTCAATGGTGGGATTATAAGATTACTCCGATGGCTACGAATTTGCAGTTCGTTTTTTATAGAAACAAGGCGAATGATGTGCTGGTGAAGGTGCTTTTGAATGAAGACGAGGCTACTTTGCCTATCAAGAGCGATGTGGCACCTTATTACCACTGGAATGACTTCAGGGAGTATTGCCTGAAAAAGCTGGCGGGGTATAAAAGGTAAAAATGAAGGCTACTGACTGCTGGGGGACAGGCGATGGAATCGCCTGGAACGGGGGCAGAGGGGGACTGGCTTCTTTTTTGCTGAACGCGAAATGTTAAAGCGCGAAATGCAAATGGCTAGATAATAAAAAAAAGGGCTTAAGCTTTTTGGGCTTAAGCTCCTTTTTTATGATGGGCGCTTTCCTTGCGCTTTCTTTTTCGCTTTCTTAGCGCTTTTTATTGCTTCGATAACCAGTCTTTATCCTTCTGGTCTTCTTCGAAATCTTTTTCTGAGAAGAGGTTGGTCTGACCAGTCAGTTCGTCAATCACCTGTTGCTCGCTTTTGCCAGCATCTGGATCAAGGTTTTCACCTTCATTCTCTGAGTCAGAACCATCCGGTTCCTCATCATTATCCTCAGAAGGAGGTTCTGGGAATCGGGTTGGTTCCAGTTCCTCGATACTTTCAATCTTCCATGTCGTGAGGCGCTTACCCTTTGCCTTGAAACTCTTCTGCGCAATGAACTGCTCGGCATCGATTTCTTCGGCAGGACGGATGGCATCCACACCGCCATAAGTAACCTTGATGCGTGGATAAACCGTATCGGTAAGCAAGATGAGCTTGCAGTTAGGGTTCTCTCCCATGAAATTCTGATGGCGCTTGGTGGCATCCATCGTGAATCGCTTGATGTATGGATATCCCTGATTGTCGGCATCGTAGAGAATTGCTGTCCATATCTTATGTTCATCCCATTTCTCTAAGCGGATGATGTTGTCCTCGTAGTGGTTGTTGACATCGAAATTGGTGATGTAGAATTCACCGTTGTCGAGTACTACCAAGATAGAATCATCATCATTGAATTCGCCCAGGAAGCGGCCGTTCTCATCGTAGTTGATGCGGTTTACGTCTGGGTCGAACCAAACCTTTCTGCCTCCTAACGTACTGTGGCCGTGACTCTTCAGACCGATGCGGCGAATGGTGCGCTTGGTAAGGAGATTACCTTTGGCAGCACGCCCCTTGATCAGAATGTCTGAGAAATCCTTCTCCAGGAAGATGCTCTGGCGCTTCTTCGTCAGGTCTGGCTCCATCGTACACTTGATGATTTCAGCTTCTCCATTCGGGTTGGCGGTGAAATAGATAACGCGGCTGCCAGCTGTGCCCTGGGTGATGTCATACAACTTGTCGCGGGTCATGGCGGTTACATTGAATCGCTTGATGAAGTAATCGCCTTGTTTGCCGTCGCGGTAAACACAGTTGTAGATGGTGCGCTTGTCGTTCTTCTTGAATACCTGTACATGGAGGATATTCTTGCCAACGAATATTTTGTCGGCTACCTTGGTGACTTTAAACTTACCATCCTTATAAAAGATGATGATGTCATCGAGGTCGGAGCAGTTGCATACGAATTCATCCTTCTTCAAACCTGTACCAACGAATCCTTCCTGACGGTTGATATAGAGTTTCTGGTTAGCCTCTACCACCTTAGTCACCTCAATGGTATCAAAGTTTCTGATTTCTGTTTTGCGAGGATGGTTCTTTCCATACTTGCCCTTGAGATATTCAAACCAGTTGATGGTAACATCGGTCATGTGAGCCAGGTCGTTCTCAATCTCAGCAAGTTCAGCCTTAATTTTCATCAGCAGTTCGTCTGCCTTATCCTTATTATATTTAAGGATTCGCTGCATCTTGATTTCCAGGAGCTTGAGGATGTCCTCGCGGGTAATTTCCCGATGGAAGGCATATTCTACTATACCCTTACCGTCTACTTCGGCAGTAAAGAGTTTGTCTTTGAATGGTTCGAGTTTTGAGTCGATGAAGGCAACAACCTCATCCTGACTCTTACTCTGCTCAAACTTTCGCTCCTTGTAGATGCGTTCTTCGATGAAAATCCGTTCGAGAGAAGAGAAGAAGAGCTGTTCCTCCAATTCACCCTTTCTGATCATCAGTTCCTTGCGCAGCAATCCCATAGTGCGGTCTACGCTGTGGCGCAACACATCGCTGATAGTGAGGAAAACAGGCTTGTTGTCTTCGATGACACAGCAGTTGGGCGAGATGTTGATTTCGCAATCGCTGAAAGCGTAGAGTGCATCCATCGTTTTATCTGATGAGGTTCCTGGTGCCAGATGCACAAGAATCTCAACATTTGCCGAAGTAACATCATCTACCTTGCGTGCCTTAATCTTACCCTTTTCTACCGCTTTGGTGATAGAATCGATGAGGCTGCCTGTAGTCTTGCTGAATGGTATCTCGCTGATAACGAGTGTCTTGTTGTCGAGCTTGTCTATCTTGGCTCTTACCTTCAATGCACCACCTCGCTGTCCATCATTGTATTTACTTACATCGATGGCACCGCCTGTAGGGAAGTCGGGATAGAGTTGGAATGGCTCGCCCTTGAGATAGTGGACGGCAGCATCGCAAATCTCATTGAAATTATGTGGCAAAACCTTACTGCTCAATCCCACGGCAATACCCTCGGCACCTTGTGCCAGGAGCAGCGGGAATTTGGCAGGGAGCGTGATAGGCTCCTTGTTTCTGCCATCATAAGAGAGTTGCCAGTCGGTGGTTTTAGGATTGAAAACCACATCGAGAGCAAACTTAGAGAGGCGTGCCTCGATATATCGGGGAGCAGCGGCACGGTCGCCCGTAAGAATGTTTCCCCAGTTACCCTGCGTATCGATGAGCAGGTCTTTCTGTCCCATCTGTACCAAAGCATCTCCGATAGACGCATCACCGTGAGGGTGAAACTGCATGGTATGTCCCACGATATTGGCAACCTTGTTGTATCTTCCGTCGTCCATGCGCTTCATAGAGTGGAGGATGCGTCGCTGTACCGGTTTCAAACCATCCTCAATATGAGGAACGGCACGTTCGAGGATAACATACGATGCATAGTCGAGGAACCAGTTCTGATACATTCCGCTGAGGTGATGTACAGCAGAAGCATCGAATCGGTTCACCGGCTTATAATCGGAATGTTTCTCGGTCGAAATCTCCTCGTTGTCATCTTCTGCAGCATCCTGTTCAGATTCTGCAGAAGAATTTACCAAATTTGGCGATTTTTCCTCTTCAAGACCGTTTTTATCTTTAATTTCGTCGCTCATATATAGCTTTTAATACTTATTTTATTAATTTATGGCAAAAATACAACAATTTTTCGAGAAAAAAGAGTATCTTTGCCGAAAATTTGAAAAAAATAAGATTTAATCATGGCACAGGAAGATGTTTTTAAGAAAATTGTAAGCCATTGCAAGGAATATGGCTTCGTGTTCCCAAGTAGTGAAATTTATGATGGCTTGGCTGCCGTTTATGACTATGGTCAGAATGGTGTTGAGCTCAAAAACAATATCAAACAGTACTGGTGGCAGAGTATGGTATTGTTGCACGAGAACATTGTTGGTCTCGATGCAGCTATCTTCATGCACCCTACAGTATGGAAGGCATCTGGACACGTAGATGCTTTCAATGACCCATTGATTGATAACCGCGATTCAAAGAAGCGTTATCGTGCCGATGTGCTCATCGAGGATCACATGGCTAAGTATGAGGAGAAGATTGCCAAGGAGATTGCCAAGGCTAAGAAGCGTTTCGGCGATAGCTTTGATGAGGCTCAGTTCCGTGCAACTAATCCTCGCGTTCTGGAGAACCAGAAGAAGTTTGATGATCTCCATGCCCGCTATACTGAGGCTATGCAGGGTCCTAACCTGGAGATGCTGAAGCAGATTATCGAGGATGAGGGTATCGTCTGCCCTATCAGCGGTACCAAGAACTGGACTGATGTCCGTCAGTTCAACCTGATGTTCTCTACCCAGATGGGTGCTGCCAGCGATGCTACAAGCAAGGTATATCTCCGTCCTGAGACAGCTCAGGGTATCTTCGTAGATTATCTGAGCGTTCAGAAGACCGGCCGTATGAAGTTGCCATTCGGTATCTGTCAGATTGGTAAGGCTTTCCGTAACGAGGTTGTAGCCCGTCAGTTCGTATTCCGTATGCGTGAGTTCGAGCAGATGGAGATGCAGTTCTTCTGCCAGCCTGGTACTGAGATGAAGTGGTTTGAATATTGGAAGAAGGTTCGTCTGGCTTGGCACGAGGCTCTCGGTATGGGTAATGAGAACTACCGTTATCACGATCACGAGAAACTGGCTCACTATGCCAATGCTGCTACCGACATCGAGTTTAAGATGCCATTCGGCTTCAAGGAGGTAGAGGGTATCCACAGCCGTACCAATTTTGACCTTTCTCAGCACGAGAAGTACAGCGGCCGTTCTATCAAGTACTTCGATCCAGAGAAGAACGAGAGCTATGTACCTTACGATGTAGAGACATCTATCGGTGTAGACCGTATGTTCCTCAGCGTAATGTGCCACTCTTACTGCGAGGAGAAGCTGGAGAATGGCGAGACACGTGTTGTTTTGCGTTTGCCAGAGGCTTTGGCACCTGTTAAGTGTGCTGTGTTCCCATTGGATAAGAAGTATGGTTTGCCAGAGTTGGCACACGAAATCGTTGACGAACTGAAGTTCCACTTCAATACTCACTATGGCGATCCTAAGGATTCTATCGGTAAGCGTTATCGCCGTCAGGATGCTATCGGTACTCCATTCTGTATCACCGTAGACCACGAGACTCCAAACGACCATAAGGTAACTCTGCGTTATCGTGATACCATGGAGCAGGAGCGCGTAGCTATCTCTGATCTTCGCAGCATCATCGAGGAGCGCGTAAGCATCACTAGCGTATTGAAGAAGCTTGGCAAGGAAATCAAGAACTTCTAATTAATCAAATATATCTAGATGAATCTTAAGAGTTTGAAATATTTCTTCTTCCTCATGATGGCAGTGATCACACTGTCATCATGTAGCGAAGATGATGATAATGTCTCGGAATATGCCAATTGGCAGGAGCGTAACGAGCAGGCTTTTGCCGATACATTGGCTTATGCCAGAAAGATGGGTGAAGCTAACGGCTGGTACGTTTATAAGAACTGGACGTTCGAAAACCAGACTCCGACGAACAAAGATCAGAATGGTAATTTAGTGACCCTTCCTTATAAGGATTGCGATAATATCATCGTTCATGTTCTGAAGAAGGGAGAGGGTACGACTTCTCCTATCCTTACCGATTCGGTACAGGTGAGCTATCGTGGCCGTTTCATTCCTACTGATAATTATAAGGAAGGTTACGTCTTCGACCAGAGTTTTACGGGTACTTTTGATGCTGCTACAGCTAATCCTATCCGTAGTGTGGCCGGTGGATTTATCGATGGCTTTACCACCGCATTGCTCAAGATGCATCCGGGCGACCATTGGCAGGTGTTCATTCCATACCAGCTGGCTTATGGCGAGAGCGGTAATTCTTCAATCCAAGGCTATTCAATGCTCCGTTTTGAGATGGTGCTCAAGAGTTATAAGAGAGCTTCTGGCAAGAAGTGGATTACTAAATAATAAGAATAAAGATTTAGAGAAAAGTATGTGCATATGTTTGAAATGATATATGCACATATTTTTTTGTATGAGCGATATACGAGAAATTAATTTATGCTTTATAGCAAGAAGACAGATTATTTGATGGAGTCGATTCGCCTGGGTAGGGAGATGGATCGGCGCGAGAAACTCAATCTTATTGTAGGGTTGAGTATACCTTCTATGCTGGCTCAGATTTCTACGGTGATGATGTTCTTCATTGATGCTTCTATGGTGGGGCATCTGGGAGCAGAGGCTTCTGCCAGTATCGGATTGATTGAGTCAACTACCTGGCTTATAGGTAGCTTGCTCAGTGCAGCTGCTACTGGCTTTTCTGTACAGGTAGCTCATTTTATCGGAGCTAATGATTTTGCAAATGCCCGTCAGGTGTTTCGTCATGCGCTGATTTGCGGTGTGGCGTTCAGCATTTTTGTTTCTCTTCTCTGTGTCGGCATTCATGCTTATCTGCCTTATTGGCTGGGTGGAGGTGCCGATATTGCCACCAATTCCTCTCGCTATTTTCTGATATATGGTCTGGTACTTCCATTCGTTTTCCTTTATCATATATCCGAAATGATGCTGAAATCTGCGGGCAATATGCATACGCCTAGTGTGATGGCAGTATTGATCTGCATCTGCGATGTGATATTCAATTACCTGTTTATCTATATCCTGAAGTTGGGTGTTGTGGGGGCTGCCTTAGGAACGGCGATGGCTTATGTCTGCATCTCTCTGCCTAATCTTTATCTTGCAGGTTTCAAGAATAAGATACTGAATCTCCGTCAGGACCATGTCCGTTTCCGTTGGGTCAGGTCGTATGTTCATAATGCCTGTAAAATCAGCATTCCGATAGCCATACAGAACATATTGATGAGCGGGGCGCAGATAGTGAGTACCATGATTGTGGCACCTCTTGGCAATATAGCCATTGCTTCCCATTCTTTTGCTATTACGGCAGAGAGTCTTTGCTATATGCCGGGCTATGGTATTGGTGATGCGGCTACTACTCTGGTGGGACAGACGCATGGAGCAGGGCGAGTAGGTTTGTGCAAGAATTTTGCCTATATGACAGTAGGACTTGGAATGGCTGTGATGGCTGTGATGGGAGTGGTGATGTATGTCTTTGCTCCTGAGATGATTGGCGTTCTTTCTCCGGTAGAAAGTATCCGTGAGATGGGGACCATCTGTTTGCGCATCGAGGCTTTTGCTGAACCATTCTTTGCAGCTAGCATCGTGACCTATTGTGTTTGTGTAGGAGCGGGCGATACCAGAAAACCGGCGATGATCAATCTTGGTACCATGTGGCTGGTGCGCCTCACTCTGGCTTATGCTCTTTCCAAGAGCTATGGCTTGGAGGGAGTATGGATAGCGATGGCTATCGAACTCACCTTCAGGGGAATCCTCTTCCTTATCCGCCTCTTCAGAGGTTCATGGATGAAGAGTTTTCATGTAGGTTAGGATTGGTTTTCTGCCTCCAATGTTAGTTTTAGGTTAAGATTTGCATACATCGCGAAGATATTCTCTAAAATGTTTGCAAATCTTTTTTATTTTTCTTAATTTTGCATCGCAGACAGTAACCATGTTGCTGGTTTTGTCGTTATATATAGGTGAACTTGTTAAGTAGCATGATATATATATAATAAGGTATAAAGAAAGAATGATATAGAAAATAATAAATACATAAATAATTAAAATCAGATGAAACTAAGAAAGATTTTTGCAGCAGTTGTGCTGTTCCTTTCTGCAGGTACAGCGATGGCACAGCAGATGCCAGCTATTCCGGTAGACAAGAATGTGAAGATAGGTCGTCTTGATAATGGATTGACTTACTACATTCGTCACAACAGTTATCCTGAGAATGTGGCCAGTTTCTACATCGCTCAGAAAGTGGGTTCTATCAATGAGAATGATGACCAGCGCGGTTTGGCTCACCTCTTGGAGCACCTTGCCTTCAATGGTACCGACCATTTCAAGGGCAACTCTCTGCAGGACTATCTGCAGAGCATCGGTGTACAGTATGGCCGTAATCTCAACGCCTATACAGCAGTAGAGAAGACTGTTTATTACTTCACAGATGTTCCTACTACCCGTACTACAGCCGTAGACTCCTGTATGCTTATCCTCAAGGACTGGAGTAATGGTATCAGTCTTACTGAAGATGCTATCGAGAGCGAGCGTGATGTGGTGCACAATGAGTACCGTATGCGCATTGTAGGTCAGCAGCGCATGATAGAGCGTTCACTTCCTAAGCTCTATCAGGGCGAAAAGTATGGCTACCGTTTCCCTATCGGTTTGATGAGCGTTATCGATGGCTGTAAGCCAGAAACTCTCCGTGCTTACTACCGCAAATGGTATCGTCCAGACAATCAGGCTATTATCATCGTGGGTGATGTAGATGTAAATCATATCGAAGCTAAGATTAAGGAACTCTTCTCAGGTATCAAGGTACCTAAGAATGCCGCTAAGATAGAGAAGGTAGAAGTATCTGATAATGATTCAGCCATCTATGTTATCGACAAGGATAAGGAGCAGCAGGTTGATCTCTTCCAGATTTATATGAAACACAATGCGGTGCCGGATTCTCTGAAGGGCAACATGAGCTATCTCCTGAAGGGATACATGGATAACGTGATTTCTTCTATGATTGCTGCCCGTTATGCAGAGAAGGCATTGGAGCCAGACTGTCCATATCTCCAGGCAAATGCCGGTGATGGTTCATACCTGATTTCAAGCACAAAGGATGCTTTCACCCTTACCGGTGTAGCTAAGCCAGGAAAGATTAAGGAGGCTTATGCTGCTGTTCTCCGCGAGGCACAGCGTATGCACGAGTTCGGTTTCACAGCTACAGAGTATCAGCGTGCCAAGGATGAATTCATGAGCCAGGTTGACAAGGCTCTTGCCAACAAGGATAAGATGAAGAACGAGCAGTTTACCACCCAGTATGTGGATAACTTCATTTCTAACGAGCCTATTCCGTCAGTAGAAGAGGAGAGCCAGATTTGGAAGATGGTAGTTCCAAACTTGCCTCTTGAGGTTATCAACAGCTATGCCAAGCAGTTGGTTTGCCAGAGCGATACTAACCTTGTATCATTGGTTATGATGCGCGAGCAGGCTGGTGCCGTTTATCCTACCGAGCAGGAACTTTCTGCCATCGTAAAGCAGGTACGTGCTGAGAAGCTCGAGGCTTATGTGGATAATGTTAAGCAGGAACCTCTCATCGCTCAGGCTCCTAAGGCTGGTAAGATTAAGAAGACTGTTGAGAACAAGAAGTTGGGCTTCAAGGAGTTGACTCTTTCTAATGGCGCTAAGGTGGTATTGAAGAAGACCGATTTCAAGGACAATGAGATTGCTTTCGCAGCTTCAGCCAATGTGGGCTATTCTACTTTCGGCAAGGAAGACTTCCTGAATGCTGCATTTGCAGCAGATGTGCTCGATGCTAGTGGTCTTGGCGATTTCTCAAGCAATGATCTTGATAAGGCTTTGGCAGGTAAGCAGGTTGGCGTTTCGTTCAGCTTGAGTCCTTTCAATCATGGTTTGAAGGGTAATTCTACTCCTAAGGACATCGAAACCCTGATGCAGCTCATCTATCTCAAGATGACCGCAGTAAGCAAGGACCAGAAGAGCTTCGACAATATGAAGAGCATGATGGCTACTGTTCTTGCCAACAAGAGCAACAATCCAAGCCTCGTATATCAGGATTCTGTTCAGAGCACCCTCTATTTGGGTAGCAAACTTGCCCGTGTGCCAGAGGCAAGCGATATAAAGGATATCAACTACGACCGTATCCTGGAGATTGGTAAGCAGTTCTACGGCAATGCCAAGGACTTCACCTTCTATTTCGTAGGTAACTATGATGAGAAGACTCTCCTCCCACTCATCGAGCAATATATTGCCAGTCTGCCAAACAATGGCTTCAAGCTGAAGAACAAGCAGATTCCTTATGCTAAGGGTAAGGTAAGCAATGTCTTTACCAAGGCAATGGAGAATCCACAGAACCAGGCAACAGAGATCTGGTATACCAAGGCTCCATTCACCTTGCAGTATATGGTTCTTGCTGATGTTTCAGCCCGCCTTTTGGAGATGAAGTATTTGCGTACTATCCGTGAGGAACTCAGCGCTGCTTATCATGCAGGTGCAAACTATGGTTTGCTTCGCGATTATGATAACAAGGCTGCCATCTCTATTTCAGCCGTGGCTCAGTTGAACCCAGAGAAGTCGGATATCGCTATTCCTTACTTCTTCAAGGGTATGGAAGAGACCGTAGCCCAGCCAAATGCAGAAGACCTTCTGAAGGTGAAGGAGATTCTCCTGAAGCAGGCTGCTGTTAGCGAAAAAACCAATGGTTATTGGCTTGGTGCGTTGAGCACATACGAGCGTATGGGTGTTGATACTCATAGCGATTACAAGGAGATGGTGAAGAATCTGAAGGCATCTGAGATTTCAGACTTCCTGAAGAATGTCATCTTGAAGAGTGGTAATCACTTCGAGATCATCATGAAGGCAGTGAAGAACGAGAAGTAAAATCTCGGACTTGATATAATAAACTTGAATAATAAACGAAAAAATCCCGTTGTACAAGCCAGATGGCTGACAACGGGATTTTTACGTTTTTTTCTTTTCCCAAAATTTTTGAAACTCATCATTTAAGAGTCGTTTCGAAAATCTCTCTTTAAAAAGAAAGGATGCGTCTTTATATTGTATAAGAGCATCATCTTCCCTCCTTTACGTCATGTTTCCGAAGAGTATTAACCTCTTCTCTTTGCCTTAGAGGCAAGAGCCTCGCGGCGATCCTGAAGAATCTGTTGGCATCTATCGATAGCCTGATTCTGATTTTCTGAATTTACCTTAATTAAATCATTCATAACCTATTGATATTTGTTAACCGCTTGCAAAGATAGGGGTTTTCTACCTATTTCTAGGTACAAAATGCATGAAAATACGTGTTTTATTCGTTATTTTTTGATTTATGTCAAAAAAATGTGCAATCGTTTGAACAGTTCCCCCCCCCTAGAATGATAATTGGTATTTCCTGAACGATTTTTTTCATTATCTTTTAAACGAATTGTCATCGCAATCGTCTATAATAACGTAAAAAGAGTAGAAATGATGAGTTTTTAGGGAGATTCATACGCGAAATAGGGATTTTTCTTATCATATTCCCGATTTTTTTTGCGAACTTTGCACCCGAAAGAACAATAGGAAGTATTGGGTATATATAAATAAGAGTGATAAAATAAATATATAGAAAGCAATGAAAAAGGTATTTCTTTTGGCTGCCCTAGTGCTCGCATGCACAGCTGGCAGCAACGCAAGCGCTATGAACGAGGCAGCGCTCAATGCCTCAATGTCTGAGATGATGCCGGTTAAGAAAACGGCTAAGAAGACAACAAAGAAGACTTCTAAGAAGACTACGACCAAGAAGACTTCTACAAAGAAAACAACTTCTGCAGCATCTAGCACTACAGCAGCAACTACAACTTCTGCAACAACAACTGCTGCAACAACCAGCAATGCAGGCTCAGCCGTTGCAGGTATCTTGGGTGCTGTACTGGGCGGAAACTCTAACAGCAGCAGTTCTGCAGGTAGCAGTATTATCAATGGCATTCTGAATAATGTAATCGGTTCAGGTACCTTCAGTAAGCAGGATCTCTGTGCCCATACCTGGAAGTACAGCAAGCCGGGATGCGCCTTTACCTCTGAGAATCTCCTGGCACAGGCTGGCGGTGAGATTGCTGCCAACAAGGTAGAGGAGAAGTTGAGTGAGTATTACAGCAAGTTTGGCTTCAGTAGTTCAAACACCTATTTCACCTTCAAAACTGATGGAACTTTCGCTGCCAAGATAGATGGCAAGTCATGGCAGGGCAATTATACTTTTGATGAGAAGACTCACGCCATTCAGATGAAGGGATTAATCTTGAGTATGTCGGGTTATGCTACGAAGACTGCCAATGGCATCAGCCTGCTCTTCGACCAGAAGAAGTTGCTCAACCTCATCAAGACCATCGGTTCCCTCAAGGGTAATTCTACGCTCAGCGCTCTCGGTACTATCGCCAATAATTACGATGGTATGCGTGTAGGTTTCGAGATGACTAAGTAATCCTGAAGGATAGAATCCATTGCTGAGCCTTCTGTTGGAGTGGGCTCAGTAGATGATAATCGCCCTGTAAGAAGTAAAGCATCTTTCAAGCTATGCTTTGCTCTTTACAGGGCGATTTTTCTTGTTTATTTCACGCTCAGTTTCATAGTCTTTACATCCTTGCTGTTGGTTCCTATCATAATCTGGAAGTCGCCTGGTTCTATCACGTGCTTCAGATCTGCGTTGTAGAACTTGAGCATATCTGGGGTGATATCAAAGCTTACCTCCTTGCTTTCACCTACTGCCAGATGGATGCGCTGGAAACCTTTCAGTTCCTTTACAGGGCGGGAGATGCTGGCTACCATGTCACGGATGTAGAGCTGCACAATCTCGTCGGCATCGCGGGAGCCGTTGTTCTTAATGGTGACGCTAGCTGTAATCTTCTTGCCATCCTGCCATTCGGTAGCCTCCTCATTGCTGATGCCGGCCTCCTGGCTGCTCAGGCGGAAGTTGCTGTATGAAAAGTTGGTATAGCTCAAGCCGTAACCGAAAGGATAGAGCGGACCATTGCTTACATCCAGACAGTTGCTGGCAAACTTGGCAAACTTCTCATTATCGTCTGCTACAGGGCGACCGGTGTTCTGATGGTTGTAGTAGAGAGGCTCCTGACCGGTAGTCTTAGGCATCGAAGTGGTGAGCTTACCCGATGGCGATTTGTCGCCAAAGATGACATCGCAGAGTGCATCGCCCATCTCTGAGCCTCCAAACCATACATTCATGATGGCTGGTACATGGGCTTTCTCCCAAGTAAGAACCGTAGGACGGCCCGCAAAGTTGAGGAGCACTACTGACTTGCCCGTCTTCAGGAGTTCGGCAAGCAGTTCGCGCTGTACGTCCGGCATCTCCAGGTTGGTACGGCTACCGCATTCGCCGCTCATCTCGGCACTTTCGCCCATAGCACATACTATCACGTCGGCCTCTTTCGCAATCTTCAGCGCTTCAGCCTTCATCTCAGCCTCGTTGCCCCAGTAGATTGGCTTGCCGCATTCGCCGTTTTGCTGCAGTTCCTGATTGCGCCAGATATTGCTTCCCTGGGCATATAATAAGGTAGCTTTTCCGGCAAGTGCATGCTCCATTGCCTCCTTGATGGTGGTATATTTAGATGGTACCTGTGCCACGCTCCATGTACCGGCTATGTTGTTTCGGGTGTCGGCAAGCGGACCTATCAGGGCTATCTTTCCTTCCTTCTTCAGTGGCAGGATATTGCCTTCGTTCTTCAGAAGCACGAAGGTCTCTGCTGCTACATCGCGGGCTGCCTGACGGTTCTCAGCGGTATAAATCTCGCTCTTGCTGCGCTTGGTGTTGCAGTAGCGGTAAGGGTCGCTGAACAGGCCCAGTTTATATTTCGCTTCCAGAATGCGGCGACAGGCGATGTTCACATCCTCCTCGCTCACCTTTCCTTCTGCTATGCTCTTAGCCAGATGCTTTACGAAGGCGTTGGAGCACATGTCCATATCGGTACCCGCCTTCAGTGCCTGTTCCGAAGCCTCCTGGATGTCTTTTGCCGTTCCGTGCTGCAGAATCTCGGCGATAGAAGCGTAATCGGTAACCACGAAACCGTTGAATCCCCACTGCTTTCTCAAGACATCGGTCATCATCCATTTGTTGGCTGTAGCAGGTATGTAGTCGATGAGATTGAATGAAGACATCACGCTGCCTACGCCAGCCTTCACCACTGCCTCGTAAGGTGGAAGATACTGGTTCATCATGCGCACGCGGCTCATATCTACCGTGTTATATTCCTTTCCGCTCTCAACGCCTCCGTACAGGGCAAAATGCTTCAGACAGGCCATGATGCGGTTGGCTCTCAGAATCTCTTCTGTGCGCATATCCACGCCCTGGTAGCCCTGAGTCATCGCTGCTCCCATCACGCCGCTCAGATAAGGATCCTCGCCATTTCCTTCGCTTATTCGTCCCCAGCGGGCATCGAGCGCAATGTCTACCATAGGAGAGAAAGTCCAGTTGATGCCGTCGGCACTTGCTTCCTTGGCCGATACTTCGCCTACCTTCTTCATCGCCTCGGTATCCCATGAGCAGGAGAGGGCGAGAGGGATAGGGAACATCGTTTCGTAACCATGAATCACGTCCATACCTACGAGCAGCGGGATGCCCAGACGGCTGTTCTTGATGGCGATTTCCTGCAGAGCCTTGATCTTGTCGAGCCCTTTGATATTGAAAACTCCGCCCATGTTGCCCTGGGCGATATCGCTGCCTACCTGAGTATCAAGTGCGCCGCCGGTGGTGATGTCGCCAGCTACCATCAGGTTCAGCTGACCTATCTTCTCCTGTAGCGTCATCTTCGCCATCAGTTGGTCGATATACTCCTTCATGGGTAGAATCTTGCCTTTCTTGGTTGTGGCAGTTACTTTTTTCTTAGGGGCTGCGGTATGGGCGAAAGCAGGTGCTGCCATAGTACCAGCCAAAAGAAATGTGAGTGATAAAAGTGCTGTTCTCATTGTTTATTATGTTAATTGTTATTTTTATGTTTATCTTTTGCAAAGATAATAAAAAAGATGATACGATGCGCGATAGGAATGTTAAAATGTGGATGAATTTTTCTTTTTTAGATAGAAATATATCTGATAATGAGATGGATAAGAAAAATGGAGAATATATAAAAAGTGGATGCGGTATAGACGAAAAATGCGAAGATATCTACATTTCTTCTATATTTGATTTGTCGTTTCCGATTTTTTTATTACTTTTGCACGTGAAACCTCATGAAAATAAATCAATCTTAAACGGAATCAAGTTGATGTATCGCATAAATGAATTATGGGGAAAGGCATTCTTCTTCCTGCTCTTTGTCTTGATGCCTCTTTCTCTTGCAGCAAAAACAACAGATAATATAGAGCAACTTTTTCAGAGTCTGGACAACGCCATTGCCCATTCGGCTGATTATGTGAAGGTACGTGAAGCCCGAATTCGCGATTGGGAGCAGAAACTGAAGACCGCCAGGCGCCTAAGCAGTAAGTATGATGCCTGTTTTGCGCTCTTTGAGGAATACCGCTCCTACAAGAATGACATGGCGCTGAAATACATCAACCAGTGTATGGAACTTGCCTTCAGAATGGGCGATAAAAAGAAGGTGGGAAATGCCAAGGCGCTGCTTGCTTTCCAGGAATCTACCACGGGCGATTATGCCGAATCGTACGACCTGCTGAAGTCTGTCAATATCGCTGATCTTGATGCTGAGGGCAAACGCAACTACCTCTGGGCTTGCCAGCACCTGTATGGCGAGATGGCATATTATTCCAACGTTCCTTCCTTGAAGAAATATTATGCCGGCAAGCGTAATGCCTATCAGGCTGCAATAGACAGCACATTCAGCCATGATGATGACCTTTATCTGCAGATGCAGGAGGTGAGGGCACGCGATGCAGGCAATATGAAGGAGGCTTTGCGATTGAGCGATAAGCGGCTGTCGATGACGAAACCGGGCACCCATCAGTATGCCATTGTACAGTTTTATCGCGGCTTGACCTACAATCAGTTTGGCGATGAAGAGCAGTTTCTCAGCTGCCTCTTGCGTTCTGCTATCTGCGATGTCCAGTTGGCTGTGATGGACCAGGGGTCGCTCTGGGAACTCGCCAATCTGCTCAATGCCGAACCGGGCGAGCAGAAGCGCTCTCACGAGTATATCAAGTTTGCCTGGAAGTCGGCTACCGTTTTCAATACGCCTATCCGCAGCCGCCAGATCATGCCTGTGCTCACGCAGATTGAGGAGGGCTATCAGAAAGAGCTTTCTTCGAGCAACCAGCATCTGCGGCTCATGGTAGCGTGTTCAGCCTTGCTTCTCTTTGTGGTTATGCTCTTGCTCTACTATGTCAACAAGCAGCGCAAGCGCATTGCTGCGGCCCATCATAAGCTGAAGGAAACCAACCATGCCTTGCAGTTGGCAAATGAGCGTCTTAACGAGATGAACCATTCTCTCAACGAGATGAACCAGTCACTCAACGAGAGTAACAAGATGAAGGAAGTATATATTGGTCGATTCCTGCGCCTTTGTGCCATCTATGTCGACAAGATAGAGACCATGCGCAAGCGAGTAGTGAAACTAGTGAAGGCAAGAGAACTCAACAAGTTGCTGGAGCAGATGCAGGCTGGCGAGGCCTACATGGGCGAGCTGTATGAGTATTTCGATTCCGCCTTCCTGAAGCTCTTCCCTGACTTTGTTGAGGAGTTCAATGCCCTCTTGAGGCCTGAAGAGCGTATCTTGCTCGAAGATGACAGCCGTCTTTCTACCACCCTCCGTATCTTTGCCCTTATCCGTCTGGGCATCGAGGACAGTTCTAAGATTGCCGAGTTCCTTCACTATTCTGTGAACACTATCTATAATTATCGCGCCAAAATCAAGAATAGTGCCATCTGTGACAGGGAAGAGTTCGAGCAGCGTGTGAAGCAGATTGGCATGAAATAAGCCTTTCTGGGCGTATGGGTAAAACTTCCGATAATCAGGGCGTTGACTATTTTCTGGGAAAGAGTAAATGCTTCGGGCACCCATGTACGGCGTTTTGCCGTATTATATGGGTTAACTAACCGATAATCAGCGTGTTGATTGTTTTTGCGGAAAGAGTAAATGCTTCAGGTACCCATGCATCGCGTTTCGCGATGTATGGGTAGTCATTTGATAATCAAAATATTGATGTTTGTGTATCCCTGTTTCTGCGAACTTGGTGATGGGTGATAGGCGATAGAAATCGCATAATAGTTTGACGTTGTGTTTTACAACGTCAAGTTGGTTAATCTTCTGATAATCAAGATATTGATATTTTTTGAATATCCCGGTTTTTACGAGTTTGTCAATGGATGAAAAGCATGGGAATACAATAAAAGTTTGTTACGGCGTTTCACCGTAACAAGCTTTTATGCGTTATATTTATTTCTTCCCTCCGTTCAATTTCTCAGAATCGAATCATTCTTTTAAAAGAGCTCGAAGGCTTTCTTGAGCTTCAGGTTATCGGCTGCATTACCAACAAGAGCCTCAAACTTTCCGGCTTCAGCCTTCCAGGATGAAGATGCCTCATCGTAGAAACTGAGGGCCTCTTTGCTGATGGTGATGCTGATATCCTTGCTCTCACCTGGCTGGAGATAAACCTTCTGGAATCCCTTCAGCTCCTTCTGAGGACGGTCTACTGATGACTTGACATCGTGGATGTAGAGCTGAACCGTCTCGGCTCCGGCACGCTTACCTGTATTCTTTACGTTTACGGTAAAGGTGATTGTGCCGTCCTGCTTCATCTGCATCTTGTCGCTGCGCAGATTAGAGATGGCAAACTGGGTGTAGCTCAAGCCGTGACCGAATGCAAAGGTAGGCTTGATGCGCTCCTTATCGGTCCAGCGGTAACCTACATAGATGCCTTCCTTATATTCCTCATCAATGATGTTGCCCTTCGTGCTGGCTCCACCTTCCTGACGCCAGGTTCCCGGATAGGTATTGAGTGCATGAGCACCTGTTTCCTTCAGCGAGTTGACCCATGTAAACGGCAACTTTCCGCTAGGGTTGGCATCGCCTGTAAGGATGCTTGCAAGGGCTTCGCCGCTCTCCGAACCGATGAACCAGCCCTGTACGATGCCGGCAACCTTAGCCTTCCAAGGCATAGCTACCGCATTGCCCGAGATGTTGACATAAACGAAGTTTCTGTTTGCCTTAGCCAAAGCCTCGATCAGCTTATCCTGATTGTATGGCAACTCATAATGCTTGCGGTCGTGACCCTCGCAGTCCTGGAAATCGCTCTTGTTCAGACCGCCAAACATGATGACATAGTCGGCAGTCTTGGCTTTCTCTACGGCTTCGGCTATCAGTTCAGCCTCGCTGCGCTTATCTTCCAGGTTCTGGCCGGTTGTAACGCCATTGTAGTTGCCCGTTACATCGCCCACATATCCGCGGGCATAATCTACCTCGATGCCGTCTTTGCCCAAGCGTGTCTTCAGACCATCGAGAGGCGAAATCTCGCGCTGTACCTTGAGCGAAGAAGAGCCTCCGCCTACGGTCATCATCTTGATGGCATTCTCGCCCACTACCAGCACGCGCTTAGCCTTCTGGGTGTTGATAGGGAGCACATTGTTCCTGTTCTGGAGCAATACGATGCCTTCCTCAGCAATCTGTCTGGCTGCTGCATAATGGCTCTCGGAACAGAGGAAACCATGAGGGCGGTTCGGATTCATCGTGGTGCGATAGAAGAGGCGCAATACGCGGCGCACCTTATCGTCCAGCTCCTTCTGGGTGAACTTGCCTTCCTGTATGGCCTTCATGTAAGGAACCGACAGATAATAGTTGTCGTAGGCATTGGTAGCGCCCATCGTAAGACCGTCTGTCCAGGTGCCGAACTCCATATCCAGCCCGTTCTTTACAGACTGCTCCAGGTCGTGGGCACCGCCCCAGTCGCTTACCACGACACCATCATACTTCCAGTCGCCCTTCAGAATCTTGTTCAGGGTCCACTGGTTGTGGCAGTTGTGCTCATTCTTATATAGGTTGTAGGCTCCCATGATACCCCATGTCTTACCCTTCTCAACAGCCGCCTTGAAGGCAGGGAGATAGATTTCGTGGAGAGCACGGTCGCTTACGATTACGTTGACCTGATGGCGGTATTCCTCATCGTTGTTCAGGCAATAGTGCTTTACGCAGGCTGATACGCCCTTAGACTGCAATCCCTGGATATACGGCACTACCATGATGCTTGCCAGGAACGGATCTTCGCCCATATACTCGAAGTTGCGGCCGTTGAGAGGCGTGCGGTAGATGTTGACGCCAGGACCCAGAATCATGTCCTTGCCGCGATACAGGGCTTCTTCGCCCAATGCTTCGCCATAGATGCGGCTCATCTGCGGATTCCATGATGCGGCAAGACAGGTGAGGGCAGGGAAGGCTACACAGGAGTCGTTGGTCTGGCCAGCCTGTTCCCACTCATCCCACAATACGTCAGGACGCACTCCGTGAGGTCCGTCATCCGTCCAGAAGTCAGGAAATCCCAAGCGTGGTACACCGGCTGATGAAAACTTGCTCTGAGCATGGATGATGCGTATCTTCTCTGCCAGCGTCATGCGGGAGATGGCATCATCGATGCGCTGCTCTACCGGCTTGGTCTGGTCGAGATAGACAGGCAATTGTCTGTTTGCCTGCTGTGCCTGTGATGGAGCGATGGCTGCCACAGACAAGACACATGATAAAATGAACTGTTTCATAAGTAATGAATATTTATTATGTTTTTGTTTATTCTTGCAGTTGTTGTTATGCACAACGCTTCTCACGTTTTTTTTTGTGCGTTTAAGCGTATATGCTCATTCATCTGCAAAATTACTAAATAAATAATGAAAAAATGACGGGTGATAAGTGAAAAGTGGATGGGTGTAAAAATAGAACTTTTGTAAATAGCTGATAGTTAGGGAAATAAATGTGTTGTAGTGCGAATGAAAAGTGGCAGAGTGTGAACACTGAAAAATACTGATGTAACTTTTTAAGGGTGTTCCAGCCTCATTTTCTTAATTTTAATCCATCCACTTTCATATAGTTGCTAAAAATTGGTAAGTGTCTGAAAATTAATAGTATAGACTGTTTTGGAAAAGTTTTCTTTCCACTTATCTGTTGAAGGTGCTAGGATTTATCAAAAAAACATATTATATTTGCAAACGAAAACACGGCTTAACGCATTTTAGGAAATGCACAGCCGCACAGTCTTAAACATTATTATAATAGAGTGAACTAACAAACAGATATTTTTCTAAACTAATAATCGAATATGAAAACAAAAAGTCTATTGCTGGCGACCGCATTATTGATGTCGACGTCAGCGTTCGCACAGAAAAACACCTTCAAGGGTGTCGTGTTGGATGACCTGGGTGAACCCGTTATCGGAGCCACCATTCAGGTAAAAGGCGTCAAGGGAGCCGGTGCAATTACCGACCTTGATGGTAACTTCGTCATCGATGCAGATGCTAACCAGACCTTGCTTATTACCTACATTGGCTACAAGGATGCAGAGATCCGTCCTTCAGCCAACATGAAGATTACTCTTAAACAAGACGACAAGGCTTTGGACGAAGTGGTTGTTGTAGGTTACGGTGTTCAGAAGAAGAGCGTGGTAACAGCTGCCATCGCCAAAGTGAGCACCGAAGATTTGGCTGGCAAGAGCCCAGTGCGTGTTGATAACGCATTGAAGGGTCTGGCAGCCGGTGTCAACGTAACCTCTTCATCGGGTCAGCCTGGCGCATCTCCTAAAGTTCGTATTCGCGGTACAGGTACTATCAACAATTCAGATCCTCTCTATATCGTGGACGGTATGCCTATCGAGGGTGGTTTGGATTACTTGAACCCAAGCGACATTGAGAGTATAGAGGTGTTGAAGGATGCCGCATCAGGTGCTATCTATGGAGCCCGTGCTGCCAATGGTGTAGTACTTGTTACCACCAAGAAGGGTAAGATGGGCAAGGCACAGATCAACTACAATTTCTCTTACGGCTGGCAGAGCGCATGGAAGAAGCGCGATGTAACCAGCGCTACTGATTATGCAATCCTTCAGAATGAGCGTGCCTTAAACGGCGGTCAGGCTCCTATCTATGCCGATCCTTACAACCTGACCGACAGCAACGGAAAACCTATCAAGGGCTTTGGTACCGATTGGCAGGACCTGGTATTCAATGACAATGCGCCAGTGCAGAATCATGAGGTATCTATCAGTGGTGCATCAGAAAAAATCAACTACTATCTCTCTATGGGCTATTATAAGCAGGAGGGTATCGTAGGCGGTAACTACGGACAGAGCAACTATGAGCGCCTCTCCCTCCGCTCTAACAATATATATAATGTGATGGATGCATCGAAGGAGCGCAACTTCCTCAACAAGCTCGATGTAAACGTCAATATGGCCTATACACGTGTCAAGAGTACTGGTATCGATGCCAACTCTATCTATGGTTCTATCCTCGGCAGTTCGCTCTATCTGGCGCCTACATTGGCTCCTACGGTAACTGACCCGGCAATGGTTAAGAAGTATTATGATACCTATGAGGATCCTAATACATACGATGCAGAAGGAAATATTACCGGCAAGCGCAATACCTATGAATTGCTGCGTGATGCCAATGGCAATTATTATACAATCCCTGGTATGGGAGGTACCTATCAGGAGATGAACAATCCACTGGCCATGTTGAGCATTCCTGCTGCCAAGAACTGGTCGCACAAGTTTGTGCCTAAGTTCTCTATCGACCTGCAATTGTGGGATAATCTGAAGTACCACTTCACTTACAGCGCAGACCTCAGCTTCTGGGGTACAGACAGTTATGTGGCTTCTAAATACTATCTCTCTGGCAATAACAAACGAGAGCATACAGAGGCCTATAAGAGTTCAGACAAGGGCATCAACTGGCAGGTGGAGAATACCCTGACCTATGACAAGACCATCGGCAAACATAGCTTTGCTGTAGTGCTGGGCCAGAGTGCGATGAAGAACAAGAGCGACTATCTGAATGGTAGCCGTTGGAACCTTGTGAATGTAAACAAGCCTTCTATCGACTTCGCTACCGGCAACTATGAGCAGACCATCGTGAAGGATGCTGACGGAAAGATCATTTCTGTAGGTGCGCCTCAGATTCAGCATAGCGTATCGGGCGGTAACAACGTGGTACATGCCATCTCTTCACTCTTTGGCCGTTTGAGCTACAATTACGATGAGAAATATATGCTCCAGGCTACAATCCGCCGAGATGGCTCAAGCCGTTTCGGACCATCTCATAAATATGGTACCTTCCCATCAGCTTCTGTTGGTTGGAACATCATGAACGAGAAATTTATGGAGGGCACCCGCAACTGGTTGAGCAACCTCAAGTTCCGTGCCAGCTGGGGTAAGAATGGTAATGATAATATCGGAGACTTCCGCTATACCGTATTGACAGCCATGGGCAACAACGTGCTCTTCGGTAAGGATGCCATCAAGTTTAATGGTTCTAAGGCGAATGCAACAGCCAATCCAGACTTGAAGTGGGAGGAGAGTGAGCAGACTGATATCGGTTTCGACTTCGGATTCTTCGGCAGTGCATTGACCTTCAGTGCCGATTACTATGTGAAGAAGACCAACGGAATGCTGATTACGATGCCAATTCCTAGCTATGTAGGCGAGACAAAACCTATCGGCAATGTGGGTGATATGAAGAACTCGGGTCTTGAATTCGAACTCGGCTATAAGTGGAATGTATCAGATGCCCGCTTCCATGCAAAGGCAAATGTTACCTATCTGCACAACGAACTGACCAATTTGGGTAATGATACTGGTTTCATAGATTTGGACACCTTCCAGGGCATCTTTGGCGGTGGCACACGCGGTAGCAACGGCCAGCCATTCCCTTACTTCTATGGTTACAAAACAGCCGGAGTCTTCCAAAATATGGCAGAGGTTCAGGCTTATGTCAACAATGACGGCGAGATGATTATGCCAAATGCCAAGCCGGGTGATGTACGCTTCGTAGACGTAGATGGAGATGGAGCAATCAGTCCGGACGACCGCACCAATATCGGTAACGGTACACCAAAATGGACCTTCGGTTTCAACCTCAATGCAGAGTGGAAAGGCTTCGACCTCAACCTCTTCCTGCAGGGTGTAACAGGCAATAAGGTGTTTGATGCTACCTATCGTACAGACGTATTCTCTGGCAACTTCCCTTCTTGGATGCTCGACAGATGGACGGGCGAGGGTACCAGCAACAAGTATCCTATCCTGAAGAACGGTGATGCTACCAACTGGCAGGTTTCAGACCTCTATCTCTGCGATGGCTCTTACCTCCGTGTAAAGAACCTCTCACTGGGTTATACCTTGCCAAAGCAGCTTACACAGAAGTTGTCTATCAGTCACTTGCGTTTCTACGTGATGGCAGAGAACCTGATTACCTGGACCAAGTATTGGGGCTTCGACCCTGAAATCTCATCAGGTGGTACTTCTCTCGGTGTAGACTATGGTGTATATCCACAGGCTCGCACCTACACCATCGGCGTAAACCTTTCATTCTAAAATAAGAACCTTTAAAATAAAGACTATTATGAAGACAATAAAATATATAGCTTTAGGAGTGTTGGCAACCAGTATGACACTGGTAAACACATCTTGCAGCGACAGTTTCCTGGAGGTGGAGAATCCATCAGGCGAGAACCTGGAGGAGTATTATACCACCGATGAGCATATCAATGAGGCGCTGAATGCCGCATACGACCCTATCCACTGGCCAGACTGGGGATTTGGACAGTATAATGCTCTCAATATCGATGCCGAGATAATGGGCGATAACTTCTGGGTAGGCGGTTCCAACAAGACCGATATGCAGTACTGGCACATGCTGGCCAATTATGAAGCAAATGCTAATAATACGCTGAGTTCACTCTGGACCGTGGATTATTCAGGTATCAAGCGTTGTAATGACCTCTTGAAGTATATTCCTTGGGCAGAGGCAAATTTGACCGAGAAAAACAAGGCATCTTATGAGATGCAGGGCAGAGCACTGCGTGTATACTTCTACAACAACCTGTGGCATTACTTCGGCAATATACCGTTCTATCTTGAGAACCTTTCAAGCCCTTATACTGCTCCTCAGTTGAAAGCTGATGAGGTTTACAGCCAGCTTATTGTCGAGCTGGAATCCGTAATCGATTCTAAGGTCTTGCCTATGCGCTGGGATGACAAGAACTGCGGTCGCATGTCGCAGGCGATGTGTTACATGATGTATGCCGAGATGGTGATGTATCAGAATGATAAGGCACGCTATCCTAAGGCATTGCAGTATATGAAGGAAATCATCGGCGATACAGGCAATTATGGCCTCGTAGACGATTTTGCCTCTATCTGGAAGGAGAGTGGCGAATGGTGCAAGGAGAGCATCTGGGAAGTGAACTACGAAGATGGTAACAACGAGCGCGGCTGGAATTCTCCTCTTGCTATCGGCGGTACCGTATTGCCAACCTTGATTTCTCCAAACTCTTGGCCTGGTGGCGATGGTTGGGACAAAGGCGGTGACGGTTGGGGCTTCTTGCCGGTAAGACAGGAAACCTACGATATGTATGGTACTGGCGATAAGCGCCGTGATGCAACCATCTGGGATGTTCGTGGTGTAGAGTATACAGAGCGCTATCAGGATACTCATCTCTGGCTGGCTAAATATCGTCCATTCACAGAAAATAATGCGGATGCAGGCTTTGATAACAACCTGAATTATAACAATAACCTCCGTGTTTATCGCGTAGCAGAAGCTTATCTCAATGCTGCAGAACTGTTGCTTGAGACTGGTGGTGATGCTGGCTTGGCAAAGGATTATGTGAATAAAATCCGTCGTCGTGCTGGAATCGCAGAGCTTGGAGCCGTAACTCTGGATGATGTTATCAATGAGCGCCGCTTGGAGTTTGTAGGCGAGGGTAAGCGTTACTTCGACCTCGTTCGCACAGGCAAGGCTGCCAGCGTATTGGTGCCAGATGAGTATGGCTATCGTACCAATTCTTGGACAGAATCTAAGAAGTATATCCCAATTGCTCAGGCTGAGCTTGACTCTGATCCTGCTTTGGTACAAAATAATTATTAACGTTAAGAATCCAACAATATGAAAAAGATATTTCGAAATATGGCTTATGCACTGTTCGGCGGACTGATGCTCGGTGCATGTTCAGCAGAAGAATTCTCTGGTGCCAATGGCGAATTGCCTGATATTGTAGATTATGCAGACAAGTTTAATATTGCTGTTGATCAGGAAACGAATACCGCTAAGTTCTCTTTCGATGGAACCAGTGGTGTTACACCGGTTTGGGTAATAGATGGAGCTTATTCTTCAGAATTCAATCTCTCTAAGTACTATCGCAAGAAGGGAACATACGATGTAGAGTGCTTCGTGAAAAACCGTAATGGTATCAGCAAGGAATCTGTTCGGAAACTGTTCTCTATCGAAAAGACTAAGATGAATGGTTTTGGCGGTTTTGTAGAGGACAGCGAGTTTAATCTCTTCAAGAAAATTACCTTCCCTGAAAAACCTTCTGCTGGCTATTATGCTCCAGGATGGAGCCAAATTGCTGACCCGGTTTGTAGCTATATCAAGGGATGCTATACATTGAAGCTCCCTGAGGCAACTACCGAACGTTGGCAAGCTCAGGTTCCTTTCACCAACTTAGGTATCTCTACTTCTGCCGACAAGCACTACGATTTCTCTGTCATCTTGACATCTGCCAAAGGACATAATGCCGTTAAGGTGAAACTTTGTGATTCTGGAGAAGGTGGTGACAACATCATCCTTTTCGATTCCAAGGATGCAAATACAAAATTGGAAGCAGGTGAGCCTAAGTGTATTTATGGTTCAGACCTCGAAGGCAAGGACATCAATAACTTGAAGATTGTATTCGACTTTGGTGGTAATGCTGCTGATGACGAAATCATAATAGAGAGCCTGGTATTGAAAGATCATGCCAACGATGACGGTACTGTGGTTCCTGTAGAATTGAAGGTGCCATTCGACTACAATACAGCGGGCAACCTTTGGAAGGATATTGATGCCAACAAGTCATTTACCGAGGAAACTTGGTATGGTGATGCTTCTTGGGCACAGATTGATGTAACTCCTGTTATCAAGCATGAGGGAAGCAAGCACATCATTATCGTGCCTTGTGAAACTCCTGCTGAGCTATGGCACGCACAGTGGAAAATGCTTGGTATTCCAGTATCTGCCAAAGCTGATAGCAAGATTGATTTCTCTTGCAAGGTTACCACTTCTGCTCCATTGCCAATGATGACATTGAAACTTTGTGATGACGCTAATGATGGAAACCTCTTCTTCCAGGAGTCTACTGATGTTAAAGGCGAATACGTCTTCCGTTATGAGAACCAACCAAACAGTACGAAAGAAGCTGATGGCGGCCCTCAGGATATGAGCAAGATGAAACTCGTCATCGACCTTGCTGGTGCTCCTAAGGATGCTGAGGTAACAATCAGCGACATTGTTTTGATTGTGAAATAGGCTTTAGGTTTATAGGTTTTGTAGGTTTATTATTGAATTAAACAGGAGCTGCTCCTATGAATAAGTAGGAGTGGCTCCCTTTCTAAATTTTAAATGACATGAAATTCTTGAAAATATTTTCCTTCCTTCTCTCGCTTATGCTGCTTTCTTGCAGCAGCAGCTCTTCTGACGGCGATGGAGAGGTGACGATATCCTGCTCTCCTACGAGCATAGATGTTCCTGCTAAGGGCGGTACTTATAAAATCATGATTGTGGCTTCTGAAGGAGGCTGGGAGGCGAGAGCATCCTTCCCTGGAGAAGGTCCTACGGCAAATGTATACCCTTGGTTTAAAGTGAGTGCCAGTGGTAATAACAAAGCTACGGGTATGGTAACTGTAGATGTTGAAGAGAATAAATCGTCTGTAGCTCTTGACGGAAGTGTCGAGATTTCATTAGAGGATAAGAAGGTATCGGTGCCAGTGCATCAGGCTGGAAAACAGGTCACTCCTATTGAAGGGGGCGAAATGGTGATTCCTGAGGGGTACAAACTGGTCTGGAATGATGAGTTCAATGAAGGCTCTGGGTTGAATAGTACCGACTGGCGCCATGAGGTGCAGAAGGCGGGCTGGGTGAATAATGAACTTCAGAATTATGCGAACGGCTCTGCTGATGGTAAGCGTGTAACAGAAATTGCTGATAACCGGCTTTATATCAACTGTTTCAAGGGCAGCAACGGCAAGATTTATTCGGGTCGCGTATATGCTCACGAAACCCAGGGCTGGCTTTACGGTATCTTCGAAGCTCGCATCAAATTGCCTAAAGGTAAGGGCACATGGCCTGCTTTCTGGATGATGCCTTGCAACAATGATTTCGGAGCAAATCCTTGGCCTAAATGTGGCGAGATTGATATTATGGAAGAGGTAGGCGTTAATCCTAACTATACTTCTTCTTCGCTCCATACAGAGAAGTTTAATCACGTGATGGGAACCCAGATTACCAAGGAACGTCTGACTGCGGGTGCTGAAGACGGTTTCCACGTTTATCGCCTGGAGTGGACTCCTGATTATATCAAGACCTATGTGGATGGTAAGGAACTGCTCAATTTCAACAATGACGGTAAAAATGATGTGGGTTCATGGCCTTTCAATAAACCATTCTATGTTATCCTCAACCTGGCTTGGGGCGGTGATTGGGGCGGCATGAAGGGTGTTGACGAAAGCGCCCTCCCTGTTCAGATGGAAGTGGATTACGTGAGAGTATTCCAGAAAAAATAAGGTTTGATTTTTTTAACTATATAAATAATAAGGTCTTAGGATAAGTCGTATCTGCACTTACTCCTAAGACCTTTTTCTTTTGTTCCAATTTCGCTCTTTTTATTGTCTTTTTCTGCTTTTCTTGCTTACAATTTGCTCATTTCGAATAAAAGTTATAATTTTGCAGTTGAATTTCAAAAATCAGAGAAATAGAATGAAACAGAATAATAGTAATTTATTATATCATCTTGTGGCTTTTGTCACCGTAGCCATCTGGGGAACTACCTTTGTATCTACCAAGGTGCTGATGCTGAACGGACTTTCGCCAGCACAGATCTTTACGCTCCGTTTCAGTATCGCATACATGATGATGCTGATGGTGAATCATAAGCGGATGTTTGCTGATAGCTGGAAAGATGAGTTTAAAATGGCGATGCTGGGTATTACGGGCGGTTCACTCTATTTCCTGAGCGAGAACGAGGCGATGAATTATACCACAACAACCAATACTTCGCTCATCGTATGCTCCTGTCCGCTCTTTGCTACCTTGCTGGTACGTCTGGTTTATCGCCATTCTTCGCGTATCAACATGATACAGCTGTTGGGCTCTCTGCTTGCTTTTGTAGGTATGATTATCGTGGTGCTGAATGGCAGATTCGTGCTGCATCTGTCGCCTGTAGGTGATGCCTTGGCTTTTACGGCATGTATGAGCTGGGCTGTCTATTCGCTCCTGATGAAATCGGTATCGGGCGATTATGGCGCAGCTTTTATTACCCGCAAGGTCTTCTTCTATGGTGTGCTTACCATCTTGCCTTATTATCTTATCATCCCTGGTTGGCCGGCATGGGATGTGTTTATGAAGCCTCAGGTGGTGGGTAATCTCTTGTTCCTGGGCTGTTTGGCATCCATGATATGTTTCCTTACCTGGAACTGGTGTATCTCTAAGTTGGGTGCCGTGAAAGCTACCAACTGGGTGTATTTCAATCCTATCACCACAATGATTTTCGCCTCTCTGGTATTAGACGAAAAGATAACTCCTTACTTCCTGGCAGGTGCTTGCTGCATTCTGGCAGGTATGTATATTGCGGATAGAATGACGAAGTCGGAATAAAAAATGACGAAGGAGGAATAAAAAGAGGGTGTGTCATAAGTTACATCCCATACGCCCTGAAAGTTCAGTTATATAATATTTGTTTAGGTTTTTATTAGGCGTTCCGCCGGATTTACTGTCCGGCGGAGCGTTATGGAGATTTCTTATTCCTCGATGACTGAAATCTGCATAGAAACATCCTCTTTTGGGCGATCGCCACGCAATGTTTCGCAGTTCTGAATCTTTTCTACGATGTCAAGTCCTTCCTCTACTTCACCGAAAACGGTGTATTGGTTATCGAGGAAAGGTGTTCCGCCTATTTCTGTATAAGCCTTCTGCTGCTCCTCGGTAAACTTAGGATAGCCCTGCTCCTTGCAGCGCTTCTTGGTTTCATCCACCAGTTCGTCCTGGAGTTTCATCAGCCCCTCACGGTCGCGGTTGCGGCGGAAGTTCATGATTTCTTCATGATGCTCCTTGGCAAGCTGGTTGAAGATGTTCTGCTCCATCTGCATGCCCATCTGCTTTTCCATCTGCTTCAGTTCATTCTGCTTGTAGGTCTTTCCCCATACAATATAAAACTGGCTACCGCTGCTCTCTCGTTCTGGGTTTACCTCATCTCCCAAACGGGCTGCGCTCAAGGCTCCACGCTTGTGGAAAAGTTGTGGATAAACGAACTCGGCAGGGATGGTATAGTCAGGACCACCTGTGCCCAGCATCTTGCCTTTAGGAGCGCCTTTGCTGTCTGGATCGCCGCCTTGAATCATAAAATCCTTGATGACACGATGGAAGAGAGTGCCATCGAAATATCCCTCCTTTGCCAACTTCAAGAAGTTGTCACGATGCTGAGGTGTCTCGTCGTAGAGGCGCACCTTGATGTCGCCCTCTGATGTCTTTATCAATACTTTAGCCATAATAATTTATAATCAGTATATTTTTTTTAATCGGTATATGTCGTAATCAGTATGTTCTTTTTACTTTTTTACCATTTTACTTTTCGTAATACTCATTCCACTCCTTCATAGCCTCCTGCCAGTCGGTCTGTTCACCGCTGGCTACGGCTTCCTTCTGTCTCTCTGCCTCGTCGCGAGCCTTATCTCGGGCACGTTTTGCCTTCATTGCCTCTATGGTGGCATCGTCGAGAATCTGAATGGCGCCACGCTTGATGGCTGCCTGCAACTCCTCTTCTCCGAAAGCCTTGCCAGGCTCATTGAAGTCAGAGATATTAAATTCATAATCCACACGAAGGTCGTGGCGTATCATTTTCTGTTGTAAACGGTTGCCTGCGTTTTTGAGTCGCAGCAACTTGCCGATTTCCTTGATTTCTCCTGCTGAGTATTTGTTTCTTCCCATTAATATGATTTGATATTATTATTTTTGCGTGCAAAATTAAGCATAATCCTCGATAAAACCAAGAAAAGTTTCAAGGAATTCACAAAAGAATCCCTTTCTCCATTTACTTTCTTGCCCTTTTTACCCTTTTACCTTTTTACTTTTTTACCTTTAAATCACTTCCATGCCTTCTTCTGGTTCAGTTCTATCAGGCGGTCGAATTCAAAGTCGGCTTTGATTTTATCCAATATCCTCTTTACGATGATATTCATCACGCTTCCTTTGCTGTAGTTGGCAGAGCACATGAAGTTTACCCGTCCCTCCTTGACAAGCTGGCAGGCAGTCTTCTGTTTATCCTCGTTATCATATACTGCAATCGAGTGGCCGCCATGTTCCTTTACCATCTTCATGCAAGGCACATCGGTTTCTCCATCTCCGAAATATATCATTCGGGGGAAAGGGATAGGTCGCTTTTCGTCGGGGATATACTGGTTCACTCTTCTGTTGTCGCTCACCTGTTTGATACCCTTGTTGATTTTGAAGAGGAATTGCGTCTTGGTAGTATAGTCTACGGCTACGGCTGGCCAATAGGCGATTCCCTCCTTATTGTAGAGAAAGGAGCAGGCGTAGATGTTCTCAAATTCCTGGGCGATAGGTGTGCCCTCTATCATCTCCTTCAGTCCCGAGGAGTTGATGTAGTGCTTTACGTCCAGTCCGATACTGTTGCCATATTCATTCACGAGCGAAAACCATTGTTTTACGCCGCGGAACAGTTCTACATCCTTGCCGAATTTCTGAAAAGATTCCCGGGTGAGCGAGATATTGTTCTTCTTGGCTTCGTCGAGCATCAGATACATATAGGTCAAAATGCCGTTGGCATCCTTACCCTCTGCAAACTTTCTGTTTTTCTCCCAGAACTCGTCTTTTGTCTTGCCTGTAGCCTGTATGAATCCAAACTCCTGCATATTGCCCGGCGACAGTGTGCCGTCGAAATCATAAACCAGCGCTACCTGTGGTCTCTTCTTTGCCATATCTCGTTCTCCTTTCTTTTATATTTACCCTAAACTGTCTATCTCTTTCGGGAATGTTTTTCTCCCTTAATTTGCAAATATACATAATTTTCAGCGAATTAGCAAACTATTGGGATATAAAAAAACATAATGAAACAAAAAAGGCGTACAAAACTCATTTCTGAGCATTGTACGCCTTTATTATAATATTAATCTGTATTACTTAACCTCTTCGAAGTCAGCGTCTTGTACGTCCTGAGCGCCATCATTTCCGCCCTGTGCCTGCTGACTACCCTGAGCACCCTGAGGACCTGCCTGCTGGCCGCCCTGATATATCTGCTGAGAAGCAGCCTGCATGACGGTGTTCAAGTTGTTCATAGCTGAATCGATAGCTGCAACATCACCTGCCTTGTGAGCATCCTTCAACTGCTGCAAAGCCTGCTCGATACCTGGCTTCTTGTCAGCTGGAATCTTATCACCGTTATCCTTCAGGAAGTTCTCGGTGGTGAAGATCATGCTGTCAGCCTGGTTCATCTTGTCAATCTTCTCGCGCTCAGCCTTATCAGCAGCAGCGTTCTGCTCTGCCTCAGCCTTCATGCGGTTGATCTCGTCCTCGCTCAAGCCAGATGAAGCTTCGATGCGGATGCTCTGCTCCTTACCGGTAGCCTTATCCTTAGCTGATACGTTCAATATACCGTTGGCATCGATATCGAAGGTAACCTCAATCTGAGGAACACCACGGCGAGCTGGAGCGATACCTGTCAGGTTGAACTGACCGATGCTCTTGTTCTGAGCTGCCATTGGACGCTCACCCTGCAATACGTGGATGGTAACCTCTGTCTGGTTATCAGCTGCTGTAGAGAATACCTCGCTCTTCTTGCAAGGGATAGTTGTATTGGCATCGATGAGCTTAGTCATCACACCACCCATAGTCTCGATACCGAGAGTCAATGGAGTAACGTCGAGCAATACGATGTCACCAACACCCTCTTCCTTGTTCAGGATGGCACCCTGGATAGCTGCACCTACTGCAACAACCTCATCTGGGTTAACACCCTTAGAAGGCTCCTTGCCGAAGTAGTTCTTAACGAGTGTCTGAACGGCTGGGATACGGCTTGAACCACCAACCAGGATAACCTCGTCGATATCTGATGTAGAGAGCTTAGCGTCACGAACGGCATTCTGGCAAGGTACCAAGCAAGCCTGAATCAGGTTGTGAGCCAACTGCTCGAACTGTGCACGGGTCAAAGTCTTAACCAAGTGCTTTGGCATACCGTCAACGGCTGTGATGTATGGCAAGTTGATTTCGGTAGATGTAGAGCTTGACAACTCAATCTTAGCCTTCTCAGCAGCCTCCTTCAAACGCTGCATAGCCATAGGGTCCTTGCGGAGATCTACGCCTTCTTCAGCCTTGAAGCCATCAGCCAACCAGTTGATGATTACCTGGTCGAAGTCATCACCACCCAGGTGAGTATCACCATTGGTAGAAAGTACCTCGAATACGCCGCCACCGAACTCCAGAATAGAGATATCGAATGTACCACCACCCAAGTCGAATACGGCAATCTTCATATCCTTGTTAGCCTTGTCAACACCGTAAGCCAAAGCTGCGGCTGTAGGCTCATTTACGATACGCTGAACGTTCAAACCTGCAATCTGACCAGCCTCCTTTGTAGCCTGACGCTGTGAGTCAGAGAAGTAAGCAGGAACTGTGATGACAGCATCTGTAACCTCCTGTCCGAGATAATCCTCTGCAGTCTTCTTCATCTTCTGGAGAACCATTGCAGAAATCTCCTGTGGAGTATACTTGCGACCCTCGATTTCAACACGTGGATAACCACCCTCGTTTACTACTGTGTAAGGCATTGCCTCAGCCTCTTTCTGGCTCTGAGTGTATGTCTCACCCATGAAACGCTTGATAGAATATACTGTGTTCTTAGGGTTTGTGATGGCCTGACGCTTAGCAGGATCACCTACCTTGCGGTCACCATCCTTAACGAAACCTACTACTGATGGAGTAGTACGCTTACCTTCACTGTTAGCGATTACAACTGGTTCGCTACCTTCGAAAACGGCAACACAACTGTTTGTGGTACCCAAGTCAATTCCAATTACTTTTCCCATAATTATATCTTTTTTTTATTTTTATCGTTATTAATATGTTATTTATCTCATGAACTGCTGGCTAATGGAAGTCTGCCGAAGATATGCATCTGTCGGGAACCTCTCTATTCAGCGTTCACGCTTTCCGTCATAACAAAGCATGTGCCAAGGGATTGTAAAATTTAAAGTGGCTGACAAGGTGTCAGATAATGCTGACAAAATAAAAGGAATCAAGATATGGGAGGCGATAAAATGTCGCATTCTCCCTATCTTGATTCCTGTAATATGATTGAGAAATCTTTCTTTTCAGATAAAGCTCCTATATATAATAAGGTGTGAAACCTTATCTGGCTTTATTTCTGTTCCTTAGCAGCAAGTGCTTCGCGAACCTTAGCTTCCAGTTCATCGAGAAGTTCAGGGTTATCCTTGAGCAATGCCTTGCAGGCATCGGCACCCTGTCCGAGTTTAGAACCGCCATAGCTATACCAGCTGCCGCTCTTTTCGATGATATCGTTGGCTACAGCCAGACCGAATACCTCGCCGGCACGGCTGATGCCTTCGCCAAACATGATGTCGAACTCTGCCTTGCGGAAAGGAGGAGCCACCTTGTTCTTCACAACCTTTACGCGAACCAGATTACCTACTACCTCATCGCCGTCCTTGATGGCTGTAGCCTTGCGGATATCCAAACGCACTGATGCATAGAACTTCAGAGCATTACCACCGGTGGTTGTCTCTGGGTTACCGAACATTACACCAATCTTCTCGCGCAACTGGTTGATGAAGATGCAGGTAGTGTTGGTCTTGCTGATGGTAGAAGTGAGCTTGCGGAGAGCCTGACTCATCAATCGAGCCTGAAGACCTACCACATTGTCACCCATATCGCCTTCGATTTCCTTCTTAGGAGTCAAGGCGGCTACAGAGTCAACAACTACGATGTCTACAGCAGCAGAACTGATCAGCTGGTCTGCAATCTGCAACGCCTGCTCACCATTATCTGGTTGTGAAATCCACAAGTTATCAACATCAACGCCCAATTTAGCCGCATAGAAACGGTCGAAAGCGTGCTCTGCATCAATGAAAGCAGCGATACCGCCAGCCTTCTGAGCCTCTGCGATGGCATGGATAGCCAATGTTGTTTTACCAGAAGATTCCGGACCGTAAATTTCGATGATACGTCCCTTAGGATAACCGCCTACGCCCAGTGCATTGTCGAGAGCGATACTGCCTGTAGGGATAACTTCGATGTTCTCAACGTGCTCATCTCCGAGTTTCATGATAGAGCCCTTACCGAAGTCCTTTTCTATCTTAGCCATGGCTGCCTGAAGAGCTTTCAGCTTGCCTTCATTGGGATTCAATTTTCCCTCTTGCATTTCTTTTGCCATATCTTATTTAGTTTAAAGTTTAGTCAATTTCCAAATCGCCATCAAACACCTCGTGCCATGGCAATCCCTGCTTGTTCAACTGCTCCATGAATGGATCTGGGTCGAACTCCTCTACGTTCCATACGCCTGGTTTCTTCCAGATGCCCTTGAGGAACATCATGGCACCAATCATGGCTGGCACACCGGTGGTGTAGCTTACGCCCTGCATACCGGTTTCGTTGTAAGCCTCCTGGTGCTTGCAGTTGTTATAAACGTAGTAGGTGCGCTCCTTGCCATCCTTCTTACCGCGGATGCGGCAACCGATAGATGTTTCGCCGTCATAGTTCTCGCCGAGATCCTGTGGGTTAGGCAATACGGCCTTGAGGAACTGCAGAGGAACAATCTTTACCTTGGCTGTCTTGCCTGAACCGTCTGCCAATGGAGCCTCGTATTCGATTTCGTCGATGCGGCTCATGCCGAGGTTCTGGATGCAGTCGAGGTAGGTGAGATACTGCTGACCGAAGGTCATCCAGAAGCGTGCCTCCTTGATGGTAGGGTAGTTCTTCACCAGGCTCTCCAACTCCTCGTGGTGCATCAGATAGCTCTCGCGAGGGCCGATGTTAGGGTAGGTGAGCGGCTTGTGGATTGACAATGGATCGGTTTCAATCCATTCGCCATCCTTATACCAGAGTCCCTTCTGGGTAATCTCGCGGATATTGATTTCTGGGTTGAAGTTGGTTGCGAAAGCCTTGTGATGGTTACCGGCGTTGCAATCCACGATGTCGAGCACCTCAATCTCATCGAAGTGATGCTTGGCTGCATAAGCGGTGAAGATGCCTGATACACCTGGGTCGAAACCGCAGCCGAGGATAGCGCAGAGACCAGCCTGTTCGAACTTATCCTTGTATGCCCACTGCCATGAGTACTCGAAGTGAGCCTCGTCCTTAGGCTCATAGTTAGCGGTATCCATATAGTTGCAACCGCAAGCCAGACTGGCATCCATGATAGTGAGATCCTGATAAGGCAAAGCTAGGTTGATGACAAGCTCAGGCTTGTAGCTATTGAAGAGAGCCTTCAACTGCTCAACGTCGTCGGCATCCACCTCAGCTGTCTGAATATCCATCTTGTAGCCCTTGGCATGGATATCCTTAACCAGCTTATCGCATTTTTCCTTGCGACGGCTAGCAATCATAAACTCGGTGAAAACGTCCTGGTTCTGGACGATCTTGAAGGCAGCCACGGTAGCCACGCCACCTGCGCCAATCATAAGTACTCTACTCATTTATAATTTTATTTTTTTATGTTTATTAATTTAAAGTTTATTTTATTTCATTTGCCGAAATCCCCAGGGCATTCATGAGTGAATAACCGAGAATCTCCTGTCTGAAGTTGCCGCCTGGCATGGGCTGCATGGCAAAGAGGGTGATGCGTTTGTCGTCGTCATCTACCTTACGGAGTATCTCGCGGAGTCGGTCGTAAGCATCTCCATCCTCAGAATTTGGGATTACCATCACTCGCTTCACCTCCTTGGCGTTGCATACGGTGCGTGCCACATCTACGAGGAAGTCATCCTTGCCTACCATCTTCTCCTCTGTAGGATAAGAAGAGATGATGAATTCTCCGAGCTTATCATCCTTGAAAGCCTGAGCGTTCAGATCCTTCTCATAGTTGGCAGGGCGGAAGTTCTTCATCGCCATCGACTGCTTGTCGTGGATAAGCACAACCTGTGTCTCGTGCTCGCCCTCTCTCAGACCTCCGTCAAGGGCAATGCAGACTGCCCATTGTGCCATATCGGCTGGTTGGATGCGACGGTTAATCATTCGTTCGAAGTTGACTATCAGGTCGAAAGCCACTCGGTCGATATAGTCGGCATCAGCGATAATTACATTCTCGCTCCATTTTATGTTGTTTGTATCTAATGTATTCATTGGTGCAAAAATTAAGCAAACGAGCATGATGAAAGCTTGCTTTCAAATTGTCGAATGCAGATTATTTCTGCAAATTTACGAATAAATTTCGTAATTAAGGCATTTTGGAAATATAAAATAATAAAAAAGATAGTATTTTCATCATTTCTTCATTTGATGGAATACTATCTTCAGTATTTTATGTGATAATCCGGACTCTTCTTCTTTCTGTTCTCCGAAGTCTTTTATGCGATAATTTTCGCCAGATAATGTCCGGCGAGAACGGCGATAAGTCCCAGCGCCAGACTTCCGAAGAGATAGAGCATCATATAGAGGTAATTCTCTTCTTTCATCAGTCCTGCTCCCTCGTTCATAAAGGTAGAGAAGGTAGTGAATCCTCCGCAGAATCCCGTGGTGAGCAGCAGTTTGGCAGATGGCGACATCCATCCCCCTTCCCGCCAGTTCAATCCCGAAAGGAATCCGATGATGAGGCATCCCGCCACATTCACCGCCATCGTTCCGAACGGAAAGGCAATCACCGTGCAGGATTGCACCAACTTTGAAATCCAATATCTCATGCCGCCTCCGAAGAAGCTGCCAATGCTTACTATCAATACTTCTTTCATCTCCTTATCTCCTTATTTATAATGTATAATATATAATAACTTGTATGATATTTCCTTGTATATACTATCAGCCTTGCCGCTATTCTCTTTGAGTATGTTCTGCAATTCTTTCGAACGGCTTTTCAGTCCGTGCTAACTGATAGAACAATCTTAAGTTTGTTCCTCTCGGACAGAAAAACCGTATAATCCTTTACATATCATTTCTCAAAATATGTGCCAATGGCTATGATAGGGATGTTTTCCATCCATTCTTGGTCTACATATCCTTTCATGGAGATACGTAACCCTTTCAACCCTGGGTTGTCTTTGATGAATTGTGCCAGGGAACGCGCACGTACGTTTTCCTCTGCCTTCACTTCTACTGGTATAACCCTTTGGCTATCTTGAATGATGAAATCAATCTCCGAAGGAGTCTTGGTATTGCTCCAGTAATAGGGCTTTAATCCCACGGCCAACAGTTGCTGTAGCACATACTGTTCTGTAAATGCACCTTTGAACTCAGTGAATGCATTGTCGCCTATCAGCATCTGGCCTGCTGAGGCATCTGTCATGCATGCCAGGAGACCACAATCTAATAAGAACAGTTTAAAGGCATCCCTATCTTCATAAAATTTAAGCGGCATTTTAGGTTCCTTGATGCGGCTCACCTTATATACAATGCCGGCATCTACCAACCATTGTATGGCCTGTTCAAAATCCTTGGCTCTGCTACCTTTGCGCACAGCTCCATAGATGAACTTCTTGTTTTCACGTGCCAGTTGAGAAGGGAGAGAATCCAGCACCTCCCGGATTCTTGTAGATTCCGCAGCTGAAGTATGTTTGGAAATATCCCTGCGATAGGCTTCCAGAATATCACGCTGCAGGGTGCGAACCTGCTGCAAGTCTGTATTTTCGATGAATTTGCTTACCACTCCTGGCATGCCGCCCACAAAGTAATATTGCCGGAGCAGTTCCGTCATCTTGGGTTTCATGATGTCGATAAGTCCCCAGTCTTTTGAATGGAGTAATTCTATCCAATTTTCATTGCCGGTTGCATCAAGATATTCCTCGTAATCCATGGGGTACATGGTAAGCATATCTACTTTCCCTACAGGAAACGACTCTCCTTTACCCAGGGTAACCCCAAGGAGGGAACCTGCTACCATAATATGGTATTCGGGAGCTTTTTCGCAAAAGTACTTCAAACTATGGAGTCCTCTCGGAATCTCCTGTATTTCATCCATGATGATGAGAGTAGCAGCAGGTGTAATCCTTACGCCAGTAATGGCTTGGATGGTTATGAGGATTCTGTCTATGTTGTAATCAAGCTCAAAGAGCTGTTTCATTCTTGGTTCATCGTCACAGTTGATATATGCTACGTTTTTGTATTCCTTTTTTCCAAAGTGCTGCATGATCCAAGTCTTACCCACTTGTCTGGCACCTAGTAACATCAAGGGCTTTCTGTCCTTGCTTTCTTTCCATTTCAGAAGTTGCTTGTATATCTTTCTTTTCATAACTAACTGGAATTTAAATATTTCTGTTGCAAAGATACACTTTTTCGATGATAAAAACAAGTAAATTATACACTTTTTCGATGATAACGAATGTTAAATCATACATTTTTTCGATGATAAGGTAGTAAAAAGACTGTCACCGCTTGTTCATCTTCGGATGATGACGACACTCCGGCTACTGGTGATATTAAGACCAACATCGTTGGTACATGAGAACTTACGCATATTAAGGGGTGGTATTGGGCTGATGATGAGGATGAAAGCCATATCACTGTAGATAAAAGTCCTGAAAGTGATGATAAATTTAGATTTTCTCTCAATGCTAATGGTGGTTGCATTTGGTATGATTATGATGCAGGGACTTGGAAATCTTATTCAGGAATTACTAAATATGAATTGAATGCCAACATTTTGATTATTAAGGATTCCTATTCTTCAGGGGATGAAACTGATTGGCAAACTTGCAAGCGCTTTAAGATTGTTTCTATCAAAGGTAATACGATGATTTGTACTGTATGCTTAATGGATGAGGGTGATACAGAACTTACATTTACGAAAAGATAAATATTAAAATAAACTAAGGATAGAGAAAAGCAGTATGTTGCGTGTTTTTCATACTGCTTTTCAGCTTACTTTTTGATTCTGTTGTTCTGGCGCAGAGAGTTGATCTGTGCCAACTTCTGCTCCCGCGAGTAAGGATGCAATAACATGTATTGTTCCCCCTTTAACGCAGCCAAGCTGCTCTGACGGTGAAAATCGTTTATATAAGATCTTTCCAGTACTGAATTGTTCTGCATAATCATCTAATTTTGCTAGACCTTCAGATGTAAATCCTTCATTGATTATGTCACTGATGGACATCCAAAAATCATGGTTTGTCATAAATTATATTGTTTGATAAATTCTATTGGTGGCAAAGTTATAGTTTTTCTTCGATAACACCAAATTATTTGGGCTTTATTTCGCATTTGCCAGCAAATTGTTTCAATACATCTTTCTTTTCCCGTTGTCCTTGAAATTACATGGCGATGTAGGAATCTCTGCGTCGGGACGTAGGAAAGATTACGTCGCCATGTAGTAAAGTCTACATCGGGACGTAATTTTTGGGGTATCTATAAGGTATCATATCAGATTCTTTTTAGATTTAGCGTCGAGTTTATACGCACACGAAAAAAGTTTTTTCGAAAAAAAATTTTATGTGCAAGAAATAAATGGGGAGAAAATGCAGAAGCTGAGTGCTATTGTGACCACGATTTCTGATAAGCAGTATCATAATGATTAACTGCCTGGAGAAGGTTGTAGATAGGATTGATTTAGTAGAATGAGTTGGTTCTACTGGATGACGGAGTCGGCTCGATGGGATAAAGGAGTCAACTCAATAGGTTGATGCAAGCGTCTTCGTGAGTTGAAAGACATTACTCCTCGGGTTCCAGAAGATACCTTCTCAGCAGTTGCCACTAGGCTCAGCAGGTCTGCCGAGCCTAGTCGGCAGGTCTGCTGACTGCAGTCCGCAGCTTTGCTGAGCCTAGTGGTAACACTATATTCTAGCCGATATTTCTCTCATATCATCCGGAAGAAAAGAGATTGTCTTCTCTTTCATTTCTTGCGGAATACCGAATCGTGCTTCGGCGATGGAGCCAACGATGGCTCCGATGGTATCGCTATCGCCGCCATGAGATATGGCTAGGCGGATGGCATCCTCGAAGGATGAGGCTTGCGAGAGGAGATAGAAGGATAATGGCACGGCATCCATGCAGGTTTCATCGAATTTGCCTTTCGGATAATCTCGGGTATCGAAATCCTCGTAATAGCTGCGGGCGATATTCTTGAAGGCTTTCATTGCCTTATCATCAGATTCTTTAGAATTCTTATCTTTACTCTCCTTAGATTCTTCTGAGAATCTGCTCTTGCGAAAATGCCAGATGGCATGAGCCACGGCTTTGGCTCCCTTGATTCCTTCGGGATGGTTATGGGTAGGAAGAGCCGTTTTCTCTGCCTCTTCCAAAACCTGCGACAGGTCATCGAATAGCCAAGCCACCGGCGATACTCGCATTGCCGAACCATTGCCAAAACTATTATATGGCTGCGGATCAAGAGAACGAATCCACCCCGCGAATCTTCCGCCATACGCTCCTTTCGGGGAAGGATAGCGGCGGCACCAATCCAGCAGGCTTTCCTGATAGCTTCGTCCGTTCAGTATCGCATCGGCTATCGCCACCGTACAAATGGTATCATCGGTGAAGTCGCATCCCTCGCCGAACATCTCGAAATCATAATCAAACGTATTGTTGAACTCATATTTTGAGCCAGCAATATCTCCTATTATTGCTCCTAACATAAGCTACTAATTCTCTATAACTTTATTCTATCACCTCCCAGAAACTCTCCGGCAGGCTGATGTTCTTCATCTCCTTTGCCTTCTCGAACAATGGGGCGATGTCTTCGGCTTCGAAGCCAGCGATGCCGCAACCTATTGGGGTTACCAGGAAATGCTTCTCGGGATGTCGCTTGGCATAGGCGATGAATCTATCCACGTATGGACGGATGGTTTCCACGCCGCCCTGCATCGTAGGGATGGCATAACTCTGACCTTGCAAGCCTACACCCTTGCCCATGACGGCACCGAAATGCAGGCGGGCAATGCGGGCTGCTCCACCACCATGCATGCCAGCCAGATTGCTGCCAAACACAAAAATCTCGTTCTCCTTTAATGAATCAATCCAGCTAGGAGTGATTCTTCCCTTCTTCATATCTTCCATATTCTTCTTATTATTAAATATGTTATTGCCATTATCAGTCGCTTCCTCGCAGCGCATGCACTCGGACATCATTCTCGGCATCGACATCTTCGGAGCACTTTCGATACAGGTGTCTTCCTCCGCGAACGACAGGTAGCTTCCGTATTCCGATGCATCGAAGTATCTCTTGAAATAAGGAATCACTACATCGTGCATCATCTTCTGACAACGCTGGGTAACGGCAGAATGGGATATGCCCAACTGAGCGGCTACGTCCTCGCCCCGGAATCCCTCTATATAGAGCATCTTCAGAATGATGCTGTTCTTGCTGTCTCTGCCATAATAGAAATTGCCGATGTCTTCTATCGTCTGGTAAAGATCGTGCTCAAACTGGTTGTCGGTGAAAATCAGTTTCTGAAAAATTCTTTTCTTTCTTCATATCGATTCGATATTCTAAATCCGTTTGCAAATATATACTTTTTCTTTGAGAAAGCGGAGAAATAGCTCCTTTTTTCTCTTCTCTATGATATTAAAAAAGAAAAAAGGAGGAAAAATTAAGCAGGTATCGAAAAAAATGCATCCCGCTTTTTACTTTTCCCATTTTGGAAGGTCATATAATCGTAACGTTCATGAAAATAAACGAATATGAGTGTAAATGACAAAGGCATAGTGGATACGCTGAAGGAGTGTCCGGAGAACGGATTCAAAATGCTGATGATGAAGTATCAGGAACCGGTTTACTGGCATATACGCCGATTGGTGGTTTCGCATGATGATGCACAGGATGCTTCGCAGGAAACTTTTGTGAGAATCTATCGCTCGTTCAATCAATATCGGGGCGACTGCTCACTGAGAAGTTGGATTTACCGCATCGCTACCAACGAGGCCCTGCGGCTCATCAGCAAACGGAAACAGGAAGAAGTTTCTCTAGAATCAGATTCAACGGGCGTCAGTCTCATCCCAGCAGATAATTATATCGACTTCGATGATAAGGTGGCAGTAAAACTGCAGAAAGCGATTCTCTCGCTTCCGCCTAAGCAGCAGCTGGCATTCAATATGAGATATTACGATGAACTTGGGTTCGACGAAATAGCGAAGGTCGCTGATTCCACGCCAGCCAGTATCAAGGCAAGCTATCATGTTGCCAAGGAGAAAATTATCAAGTACATGAATTCGAACGATTAAGTGAGAGTTCTGTGAGTTTTTAAATGGTTATTCAAAATGGAAAAGAATATGGATACAAATTTTGATTTCAACAAAACCGGGAAGTTTGACTTCGGCAAGGTGGGTAAGCGGATGCCTTATTCTACGCCAGAAGGATTCTTCAAGGAGATGGAAGCCAATATCCTGGAGCAGGTGAAGAATGACAAAACGCAGCCTGTCAGGATACAGCCGAAGAAACGATCTCTGAGGAAGGTGATTTGGACGGCTGCAATAGCTGTGGCTGCATCGGTGGCAGTACTTCTGGTACTCAACATCGATTTCTCAGCCTCTTCTTCCCAGCCTTCACAGGTGAATAACGGAATACAGGAGGTAGATAAGGCTTTCGCTCAGCTGTCTTCTGCCGATCAGGCTTATCTTCTCTCTGTATATCAGGAGGATGTGTTCCTCAACAATTAAACGGATTCAATAATAATTTAAAATGATAGAGTTATGAAACGATTTTTTGGTATTTTAATGATGGTCATCGCCATGATGACGGTTACTACAAATGTATGTGCACAGGCGCCTAACCAGAAGCAGCGCCTCAGTCGTGAACAGTTGGCAGAAAAGCAGGCTCAGTACATCTCTCGAAATTTGGGGCTTGATGAAAAGACCAACGCTAAGTTTATCGAGACCTATACTGATTATCAGAAAGAGGTATGGGCTTTAGGTCCTCGCCCTCATCACAAGAAGGGCGAAATGAAAACGGATGCTCAAACCGAACAGGAAATCAAGCAGCGTTTTGAGATGAGCGAGAAGATTCTCAACATCCGTCAGAAATACTACAAGAAGTATTCGCAGTTCCTGAGCCAGCAGCAGATTCAGCGTGTTTACGAACTGGAGCGACAGATGATGAAGCGCTTTGCCCAGAGAGGTTTTCGCAAGGGAATGGGTAAGAATGGAAGACCAGGACCAAGAATGTGGAGACCTACACAGCAGAAGTAAAAAACAGAATAGGTTTAGCGTAATAATATATTAGTCCTCTTATACAAGGAAAAAAGATTACTTTCTATATTCAAATATATGCGAACGACGATTGGTGCAAGAGCGCGCGCCAATCGTCTTTTCTTTCTCATGTAGTTATTTCTATCATCTTTTCATAAGAGATTTTTCCTGCTTGTCCTTCCAAGCCAGAATCAGACCGATGACACCGGCATAGCTCTTTCTGCCGCCTTCTACATGGTTGCCTCTCAGATAGAGTTCGAAGAAGAAATCCTGGGCAGCATCCAGTGCCTTGCATCTTTTGCCCTGCCAGTATTGGCGGTCGCTTTTCAGCAGCCTGATTATCTCAGGACGGATATGTTTCAGATATTTCTCACCTTCCTTTTCGCCGAGGATGTCGAATACATTATATAATACATGGGGCAGAATGTGGTAATATCCGCTGAATTTCACCGCCTTATCCTGTGATGCCGTACAGACGAGATAACTGTAGAAATTCGCCTCTCCTTCGTTAGCAATGCCCAGAAAATGAGCAAACTCATGGGCATAGGTAGCAGGATAATCGTGTGCAAGAATATCGCCGTTCAGCGTAAATTCGCAGAAGAATGGTCCCATGCTGCCGGTTACACCCGACATCGAACTGATGGGCGTAAACACCATCGTCTTGGCATGCGGATGCTGGTTGAAAGGCGGATTGATGCCCTCCCGATAGCCTATCTTGTTATATTCCTTCAGAACCGCATCCCGCACCCGATTCTTCAGTTTATCATCCACGATACAATTGAATTCTTCCCTCTTGCCTCTCCGTTCTTCACTCAAAAGGTTGAGGCTGTCAGCATACTGGTAGGCAAATTTCCGGAACTTCTCTTCCGAAACCTCAGCAGGCTGCATGCCAACTCTATAATAGATAACAGGCTGCGAATAGTTCAGTCCCCAAGCTGCATAAAACCATACATATATCCACAGCAGATATTCAATTACCCTTCCGAAAACCGCCTTTTTCTTCGGATAGCCGCCGCTCTTGGCAGCAAGAAAGATAAACCGACGGGCGAGTTTCTTCCGTAATCCCATCTCGTAGATAGGATAGAGGACGACCCAGGCTATGCTGAGAGCTATGAAAATATCGCCCACGGCAAAGGGAAAGATGCCTGAGATGGGCGAAAGAAGGCTGCCGATAACGGGATAAACATGGTAGGTGTAGATAACTCCCCAGAGAGGAATCATCTTGGTAAGGGTGACGAGGATGAGCAACAGCAGCAGTACCCAGTGGCGCCACTTCATTCTGTCGAGTCGTAAAGTATGTAATATCTTCATCTTGTTTCTTGTTTTTTATCTTGCATGGCTCTTGAACAGAGCTGTTTTTTTGCACTTTTTGCCCCTGATGTGCAGAGATGGTGCAAAAATACAAAAGTTTTCTGAAATATTGACATCAGAAATCTGTTTTTTTTAGTAATTTTGCCATATTAAAAGTTGAACTTAATAAATAGAGGAGGAGTTATCATGAAACAGACATTGGAATCATTCGAGGCTATGAACCTTGAATATGAGAACCTCTATAATGAGGACGATGAACGTAGAGAATATAATTCTGTCTGGTACAGCTAGTTACAATGTATTATAAAAAGGCTGTAGTAGGTGAGTTAAATTTGTTTTACATATAAAAAAGATCGTTAGGATAATAAAAGGCTATGCCATAGTTACTAAAGAAATGATGTAACATAGGCATAGTCTTTTTTTATGTCCTTTCCTTGCTGGCTGTTCTTTCCTGCATTTCTATTTTTCGAAGTGCTGGTAATCTTTGCTGTGTTTCCAGTCACCTCCCCATCGGAATCCTTTTGCCTTGAAGAGCCGGTAGCAGAGATCGCCTTTTTTTATCATATAAGCGTGGTTCTTGCTGCGGTCCAGATAGGGACGGGCGGTGGCAGGTTCCAGCACTTCCTTGCCGTTCTTCAGCCGTTTGTGGTAAGGATTGTAGAGGGTGTTGATGTCTACGGCCAGTCCCCTTCCGTGCTTCGATACCGTATGGGTATGCGAGATGAAGCGGAAGTTGAAACTGGAGGAGTTGTTGGCTCTCATCGCCCTTTCGTCGTCGGCATTCCAGTAGTCAATGAGTCTCATCCGCTCTATCGGATATTTCGCCTCGTAGAGTTTTTTCAGAATGTCGAGCACATCTGTGGCTATCGCCTTATTCACCACCATTTCTCCCACGATGTTTCTGCCGTCCTTGTCTACGTGCAGGCATCTTATGTATCTCAGTTCGCTTCTTGCCACGGTACAGTTCTTCTTGTATGTCTTGCCCTGCATCAGGCGGAAGATATCATCAGGAATAGTGGAGATGGAGAAGAAATGCTTCTCGCCCAGTTTTCTGATGGTTTGAGAACTGACGTTTTCTCCAGGCTGCTGTGCCTTGGATGGGAGGCAGAAAAGTCCGGAAATAAACAGGCATATCATCAATATATTTTTTGCTTTCATCACGTTTCTCCTTATTTTGCTACGGGTATATAATGCGAATCCTTGATTTCTCCAATCACGATGATGCTGTGCAGACTTCCTATGCAGTCGATGTTTCCCAGGGTGTTGAGCATGAAGTCCTGATAGGCTTTCATATCCCGGGCATATACCTTAATCTGGAAGTCATAATCGCCGGTGGTGTTGTAGCACTCCGTTATCTGGTCGATGGTCTGCACGGTATCCATGAATTGCTGAATCAAATCGTGAGTATGCTGCTTGAGCCGGATATTGCAGAGCACGATTACGTTGTGCCCCAACTTGTGATGGTCTACAATGGCTCCATATCGCTGGATGTATCCCTCACGTTCCAGCCGCTTCTGCCGCTCGAAGGTGGGAGAAGGGGAGAGGTGTACTCTTGCAGCAAGTTCCTTCACGGTGAGTCGGGAGTTCTGCTGCAGTAACTTCAGTATTCTGATGTCTGTTTCATCAAGTTTTTCTTCTGTTGTCATTGTTTCTTTATTTCTGTTTTTACTGATTCTTACAGAATAATATTCTGCTGATTTGCTTAATTCGCTGCAAAGATAGTATATTTTTCTGAATTACGGAGAATATTTGGCAAATAAAATTCTTCTTCTTACCTTTGCACCCGCAATTCCGGATGCAAAGCGTCATTCATCGGTAATGACAGGATAAAGAGTCATTCACATCAAATAATAAAAAGGAGATAAAAATATGAGCAACGTAAGAAATATACATTTTGAGGCAGTGGGCAGCTATTTGCGCCCTGCAGAGTTGAAAGAAGCAAGAGCTAAGTTTGCTGATGGACAGATTTCTGCCATCGACCTTCGCGCCGTAGAAGACCGGCTGATTACTGAGGTCATCAGTCAGCAGAAGGCGCATCGCCTGCCTTATATCACCGATGGCGAGTTCCGCCGCAGCTATTGGCATCTCGACTTTATGTGGGGATTCAATGGCGTGGAGCATATCGAACTGGAGCATGGCTATCAGTTTCATGGCGAGGAGACAACCAAGGGTTCTATCCAACTGACCGGCAAGATTACCGGCGAGAATCATCCTTTTATCAAGGATTTCCTCTTTGTAAAGCAGTTTGAGGAGTTGGATGCCAATGGCGAATATATCTTCGAGGCAAAGCAGACGGTTCCTGCTCCGGCTCAGTTCCTTGCCGAACTGTTCCGTGGCAAGAATGCCGAGAATACCCGCAAGTTTTATCCTAACACCACCCAACTGATAGAGGATATTGCCCAGGCTTACCGCACCTTCTTCCAGGAGATTTATGCAGCCGGTTGCCGCACCATCCAGCTGGATGACTGCACCTGGGGAATGATTGTGGATAGTGATTACTGGAAGGCTAAGGTGGGCACAGGGTTCACCCTAGAGCAGGAAGCCCTGCAATATCTCAAGGTGAACAATCTTGCCATCGAGGGCAAACCTGAGGGGTTGACCATCAACACCCACGTATGCCGTGGCAATTATCATTCCTGCTATGCCACCAAGGGTGCCTACGATGCCGTGGCTCCTTATCTCTTCGCTCATGAAGATGTAGATACCTTCTATCTGGAGTATGACGATGAGCGTTCGGGTGGTTTCGAGCCGTTGAAGTATGTGGCTGATGGCAAGAAGGTGGTGCTGGGTCTGGTAACCTCCAAATCTCCGGTATTGGAAAATAAGGCTACGGTCATCGCCCGCATCCGAGAAGCAGCCAGATATATCCCCCTCGATCGGCTCAGTCTCAGTCCTCAATGCGGTTTCGCCTCTTGCGAGATTGGTAATAAGCTGACCGATGCTGAGCAGTGGGCAAAGATAGATCTGGTGAGAGAGATTTCCGAGGAAGTTTGGGGATAATGATATATTCAAGGAGAAGATGTGTTGTCTGTCATGGCTGCACATCTTCTCTTTTTTTATTTACTTTTTATCAAAAATGTTTGGTGTTTTCATGAATTACTAGTAACTTTGCACCCCGAAAATTAAAAACATCATTCATTAAGATTATCAGAGAAAATGGAATATATGTCTCAGGAAGGTTACGATGAGCTCGTGGCCGAACTTCAACACATGGTTAACGTAGAGTTGCCAGCCGTTCGCGATGCGATAGCTGAGGCCCGCGATAAGGGCGACCTCAGTGAGAATTTCGAGTATCATGCAGCCAAGCGTGAGCAGGGCAAGCTGTTGAGCCGCATCAGCTTCAAACAGAAGGTCTTGGAGAATGCCCGTGTCATCGACAAGTCTCGCCTGAAAAGCGATACCGTTGGCTTGTTGAGCAAGATTAAGATTACCAATCTCGCCAACAAGTGCAGCATGAATTATACCATAGTAAATCCTCACGAGGCAGATCTCCATAGTGGCAAGATTTCCATCAAGTCGCCTATCGCCAAGGCCCTTCTGGGTAAGAAGGCAGGTGAAGAGGTAATGGTAAAGGTACCAGCCGGCTTGCTCAAATTCCGCCTGGATAGCGTGGAGTTATAATGTTTAATTTAAAAGGAAAACTCCCGATAATTTGAAACTGATCAAATTATCGGGAGTTTCTCTTTTTATTCTAATATTTCTCCAGAATCTTATTCAGTAAGAAGGTGGCATTCTGGTTTCTTGCCACGCCCTTCTGTATCTTATAAGTATAGGTAACATCTGTGCCTAAATCTATCTCGAAACAATAGTTGTGGAATTTTCCTGATGCATCATTTTCCATCTTGGAGAGCTCCAGATCGTGGGTAGCGATGATGCCGCTCACCGGCTGCTTGGCAATGGCTTCGAGGAACTTTCTCGAACCATTCAGCTTATCCAATGAATTCGTTCCCTTCAGAATCTCATCCAGAATAATCAGCGTTCGGAGTGGCTCCTTATTGTCTTCTCCACTTTCCTTGCAGAACTTTCCCTCAGCACTTTCCCTGCAGAACTTCAGCAGCTCCTCCAGTCTTATCAGCTCAGCATTAAAGTAAGAGATGCCATGCGTCAAATCATCGGTGGTTCTCATGCTCGAGAACAATCTGAAACGTGAAATCTTCAGCTGATCCGCAAACACCGGCATACCCGCCATTGCCAGGATATAGTTCACGCCCAGCGAACGCAGGAAGGTACTCTTTCCCGCCATGTTGGCTCCGGTGATGATATAATAGTTGTCGTCCTTGATGGTGAAATCGTTCTTCACCGCCTTGGCACCCAGGAAAGGATGATAGAGATTCTTTCCCTCGAACACGATTTCCGGACTTCCGATTCCTGCATTTTCAGAAACATCGCTATCTGTATCTGCTTCCGGACTTCCCGAAACAAATTCCGCCTCTTCCGCCTCTGGATGATTATATCTGAAATCCGCCATCGAAACCATCGCATCCATCTCGCTGATGATATGCATCCATTCCTCCATCTTCACCATATAGGTATTCTTCCATTTCAGGAAACTGCGAACCAGGAAGAAATCGCTCAGCATGAAGGCATCGGTGAAGAAAAGACCCAGGAAGTTGCCTCTTCTGTCATACCCCTTCAATATCTTTTCCAGTTGGGCAAAGGAAGGCAGGGCATCTGCCAGGGAATTCTGCATCTCCTTGCCTGATTCGCTATGGAAATTGCGCCTGTTGATAAGCTGAAGTATCTGGGCATAGGCGATGAGCTGATGGCGAAGCTTGCCGCCATTGCTGTCTATCTTGTCAAGTGTCTGCTTGCAGACGAAGAACACCACCATGTATTGAACCAACACCCACCACAGGGCGAAATCCACCGAAACCATATCGCATATCGACAAAATCACGGAACCAACGACTCCGATAATCAGCAGCCATCCGATAACGAGCGAAACCGGAGACCCAAACCATGCCGGCACCTCCATCTTCGAAACCTTCTGCATCGCATCCGCCACCGCAGCAGAATCAATCTTTTTCATCTTGCCATTCACCATTTTGCCATCCGCAGTTTGGCTTCTGTTCTTTTCGCCAAGTGCCAGAAATTCCATCCGCCAGTTTTCGCCTTCTCCAGCCAATTCCTTCTGCAAATCTCTTCTTCTTTTGATATCCTCCATGCCCAGAGGCGTTTCCCGGGTAAGATTCCTGGCGAGTGCCTCCGAACCGCCCGATGTGATGGTTCGGCAGATGCGGTTGAACAGCGAACTCTTGCCGAAAACATCGAGGTCGAAGGAATAAGGATGCTGCGGATTCTGATAGGAATCGCCCGTCTCGAAAGGCGAGAAATCGCCCTCCAAAGCCTTGATTTCGTCCTGATAAACCTTGAGCAAAGCCGAAAGATGCTCTATCTTTTCCTTGTTCTTATCGTCAAGTCGTCTGATTCCCAAATAGGCAATCAGGCACAGCGCCGCCCCCATCAGATAGTTCTGCGTATCTCCATCTATTGCGAAATAGCAGATCAGGAAGGCGAGGATGCCGCCAAAAGCCAGCAGCTCGCCCGTTATAAATCCCGTATTCTTACGCTTCAGGGCAGCCACCTCAGCAGCGTATCGGCTTACATATTGTTGATAATTCTCCTTGATATTCATACTTTTTCTTTATTTTTCTTTTTTGATGTGCAAAAATAGGTATAAAATCTAGATTTCCAAAATAAATTCTCTCATTTTAAGTCTTTTATACTTATATTCGTGATAGGAATCTGGCTTTTATGAACCCTTGGCAGTAAAAAGTGCTATGAAAATTTGGAGGTTACACAAAAACATCGTTTTTTTGCATTAAAATAGTTTGAATAATGAGCAAGTATAAATTTAATATAGACAATTATCATGCTATAGGGCATGCTGATATCGAAATAGAGGGTATCACAGTTATCGTGGGAAGCAATGGCTGTGGAAAAAGCACTATGTCCCGTTGGTTGTATTATATCGTCAATACATTGTCTGTGTTAGACAGTTTCTTTTTCTCTGATTTCAGAGATGTGATTATCAAATCATTAGAGAAATATTCTACTGCGCTGGATGATATCTCAAATTATCTGGATGATGATAAAAAACGATTTTTTGACCATACCTTATCATTAATGACAATGGTAACATTGAGTAATGGTGGTGTGGAGAAGCTCGATTTTTATTATAAAAGAGCGATTGGTTCACTTGATGACATGCTGGTTAACTTTCTTCAGAAAGAGCAGAATCCTCAGCAGGTGCGTCGAGTGCTTAATCTTTTTGGGATTACTGAACAAAATCATGTTCATGAGGATATAGAACGAAATTCCATTCAGTTGTTTTCTGAATGTCTTCAGAAATATGAAAACAACAAAAAAAATCGTCCCATCAGTTACTTGAAAGAGAAAATCGCTTCTGTATATCGGGAAAAGGATGGCTTTCCTGCCAGCATAAGCTTTAAGGAAGATGAAGTGGAATTGCTTGTTGATAGACTTGGAAAGATATATAGTTTAAATAATGCCATATATATAGGAACACCAGCAGCTATTTCTCTTCGTCAATCAGATAGGGTTCTGATGACTTCCTTGGCACATAAAGTGGTTCACGTAAATGAAAAAGGAAGTGAGATTACCGGCAAACAGGAATTACTTCATTCTATTAATAAAATGATAGATGGTTCTATTGTAGAAAAGGAAAATTTCGATGCTGTTGATTTAGTTTATCACAGCAACAATGGTAAGGATATTAGAATTGAAGATATAGCATCGGGATTCAAACCGCTGGTTTATATGCTTCGTCTGATAGAAAACGGGTGGCTGACAGAAAACACTTTGTTGGAGATTGATGAGCCTGAAACAAATCTTCATCCACAATGGGTGGTTGAGTTGGCGCATCTTCTTGTCCGCATCAACAAAACATTTGGAACCAAGATACTCATCACGAGTCACAATCCCGATATGGTATCGGCTATCAGGTATATCTCTGAAAAAGAGGGCTTGTTGAATACTACTCGCTTTTATCTGGCAGAGCAAAGTGAAGGTACAGATTCGTTCTACTATAAGAATTTGGGCTGTGATATTGAACCTGTATTTGAATCATTCAACAAGTCTTTTGATACTCTTCAGAAATACGTAGAGAACTATGGCGAAATTTAAGATTGGCAATTATCAGGGAATCAAGATTGATTGTTGGACAGCAAAAGATTTATTTCTCAAAAACATCATGCTGATAAGAAATCTTCTGCAGATATGCTATTGCATGTGAATGATAAGAGATTACTTTTGGCCGATGCAAAATTCCGACTAAGCAATACCAGGAATTTGGATTCAAAGGAGATAGCAAAAAAGGTTAGTGAATCAAAGGCAATGGTTACTTCTAACTATTCTTTTGATAACAGTTTCTATGTTTTGCTGACAAAGAAAGCTGCAACTCCTTCCAATTTAAATAGGCTTAGAAGAAATGTAGGAAATAATCCAAATTATCAATTTATGGATGCCGTTGAATTTCATAAATTGTTCGAGGATTAATGTTTGAACTCCGTTCCTGATGTCTTGAAAACTCAGAAACGGAGTTTTTTATAACTTTTTTCAGTCGTTTATCGCCCGATACATCATGTAGTAAGCGTATATATATGCCGATGTCGTTGTTATCATACTGATGATATTCACGCTGGTGAAGGCTGTCTGCTGGGTGTTGTCTGCCAGGTAAAACACTGCCGTCGGGAGGAGATTCGAGCATAGCAGCCATGCGATGAAAACCAGGACAAGGGCTAAGCCCAGTTTGCGCATGTTACCTCTGTGCTTGCTGTACAGATGGCAGCCGGCTATCAGGGAGGCGATGACGGAAATCAATCCCATAGAGCTTTGTATCCAGGTAAGAATAGTTGCCGTGGGTGTTATCTGTTCGTTCTGCATCATCGTTACGAGATGAAGATTGAAGCATTGGCCCAGGATGAATGAGAGCACATAGTAAAGTACCATCAACTCGCTGCAGCGTCGTAGCAATTTTACGCCTGCCGGTAGCGTGTAGCGGAATATTCCCCATAAAGCTATAGGGGCGAGCTGCAAGACCAGTTGCTTGATGGTAACCAGGATGGGACTTATTGGAATCAGGATGGGACTTGTTCTGAAGGATAAGCCCGCTTGTCTGCAAACAGAAAATGCCAGCGAAAACAATGCGAAAATGCAATATGCATACATGGCATATTGTGCAATGCGATTTATATCTATAGAATAACTTTTTCTTTCCATAATTCTACGTATGATGATTTTATAAACAGCTTATCTTGTATAAAGCCATTGCAAAGATACGAAGTTTTTGGGAAATTCTAGCAAAATAGGTGGAAAATGTTTGGCTATGATATATACTTGTTAAAAGAATGGCAGAGAGACCGATAAAAACTCTTAAAAATCATAACGTATCTTCTTGGATATCAATGTTTGTTGCTATCTTTGCACGGTATGTACTAATAACGCTACATGGATAAATACTAATAGTGCTACATGGGTATATACTAATTGAAATATAGGTTTAATCATACAATGAATAATATGAAGTTTAATCATACAGTGAATAATATGAAGAAGATATTTTTAGGATTGGCAGCTGCACTGATGTTGACTGCCTGCAATGAGAACAGACAGCCGGAGGCAATGACCAGCGTTGACTCTGCAAGTGTGGTAACCGATTTGATGATGAGTCGCAGAAGCATCCGTGCTTACAAGGATTCCGTCATCAGTCGCGATACCCTGAACGAGATTCTGAAATGCGGCATCCATGCGCCAAACGGGCAGAACCTGCAGTCGTACGAAATCAGAGTGATAGATTCTCCTGCTCTCATCGATTCAATCACCCAAGCCGTGGTAAAGGATAATCCTAAGATAGCAGAGCGCAAGGGCTTCAAGAACATCTTTGTGAATGCTCCATGCGTGGTTTGCATCGCCTACGATACTACTTATGATATGGCGCAGATTGATTGCGGTTTGCTTGGCGAGAACATCATTCTTGCAGCATGGTCAAGGGGCATCGGTTCCTGCTGCCTGGGCAGTTCTGCCCGTTGGATACTGGATTCTCCGTCGGCCAAGCCTTACCTCGACCGCATGGCATTCTCCAAGAATTACAAGCTGCTCTGCTGCATCGCCCTGGGTTATCCTGACGAATCGCCAGAGGCAAAGCCAAGACGCCAGGAAATGATTAAGTTCATGGATTAAGATAAATGAAGGTTGATGTCCTGTTTCAGGACATCAACGTTTCCCTCCATAACCCAACAAAAAAAGCATGGCGCAAATCACTGCGCCATGCTCCAATAAAAGAAAGCCTTATAGTCAAAATAGAAATTAGCGATTCTAATTCTTATTCCGGTACTAATCTTTTTCTAGTACTTTGCATTCTGAGGGTCAAAGTTGGTCCAACCGCTCATCCAGTTGGTGCTGCCATCGAAGGCTCCGATGTAGGTTACGGTGTCGAAACCTGTCCAGCCGGCGAAACTTGCGGCACCAAGCAATGGACTGCCGGCGATAGGAGTATAACCGTCTGCGCCAACCAATGAAGCCCAACTGTCAAAATACTTGTTGCTTGGCTCTGAGAAGAAGAAGGTATTGCTGTATGACTTCTGATTCTTGTCGAGATCCTTCTTGTTGGCTGCATCATAGAGGTAATCCTCATACTTCTTGTTGGCATCAGTACCAACGGCATCCATACCTGCGAAATATACATTCTGAAGCTTGAATTTGCCTTCCTTGGCATTCTTCACGGTTTCACCCTTCTCACCATCAACAATCAAACCGATAGGCCAGCCTAAGGCCACTGAGTTGATGCAGTTTAGGTTAGAAGAACGGCGAATCTGCATGGCTGACTGGAACTTGCCGAGAGCTGAACCGTTGTTTGGATTGTATGCTCCGGCAGTAATATAATCTGTGGTGTTCTGGAACTTATCATCCAATACCTTAGGACCTACAAAGGTGATGTTAGAGAAGGTTGCCTTGGTACGAGGATCCACGGTAGCACCATCGGCGCAGTTGTCGCTCTCGAAACCGTTGCTCTGAGAGGTGTCGGCTATCTTGCTGTCGCGCAGAGAAAGACCATACTGCACCTTTCCTGAGAAACCGTTATCTGTATCGAAATCATCATCCCAGCCCTTGTAGGCTACGAGATACTTGCAGTTTACTGTACCGCCAAACCACTCGAAGGAATCATCATTGGAATAAGATACCTGAACGTGGTCAATCTCTGTGCCTGAACCTACAGAACCGAGAGTCAAACCATTAATCTCCTTATCCTTCTGGAATGGATAACCGGCAAACTCGATGCGTACATAACTCAAGGCTCCTGAGTTGTCAGCATCATCTGCGCCACCATGCTTGGTACGAGGACCACCCTCTATCTGCTGCTCAGTCTGGTTGTTCTTAGCCTTGCCACAGAGAATGATGCCACCCCAGTCGCCAGGCTTTCTGCTGCCGGCAGCCTCTTCAGATGTAAAGACGATAGGTTCTGTGGCTGTACCCTTGGCGATGAGCTTGCCGCCACGCTCTGCGATGAGTGCCGCCTTGGTTTGCTTGTCGCCCTTGATAATCGTTCCCGGTTCGATGGTAAGCTCAGCACCATCTGCAATATATACCCATCCCTTGAGGAGATAAGTGCCTTTCTTCAAAGTCTGCTTGCCTGTGAAAACGAATTCCTGGTCGCCGTTGCCAATCTGTGTTCCGTTGGCGTTTTCCTTGTCATCTGTTCCGAAGAGGATGTGGTCGCAAGCCTTCAAGCCGCCATTGGTTGTCCACTTGTAAACTACTTCTGATCCAGGATTTGGAGAAGGAGTTGGATCGTCATTGTCACTGCTGCAGCTGCTCAACATGGCAGATGCTGCGAGGATGCCCATGCATCCTAAAAAATACATCTTGTTCATCATTGTTTCCTGTTTTATTAAACAAACATCTATTATTATCTTTCTTGAAATTCTACGGATAGTCTCTAAAATTTATAGATTGCCTGCAAACCGATGTTTCTACCCGGCTTGTAGCATCTTGCTATTTCTTCTACTTCCTTCTTGCTTCCGTCGCTATACGTTACATCAGCAAACTGCTTGTAATATATCTTTTCAGCAAGAAGATCTCTTACGTTGAGCTTCAGTTCCAGATGCTCGCCGAATTTCTTAGCCAGCGAGAAATCGATGGTGTTGCGAGGCATCTCGTAGCTGTGAGGCACTCGGGAATTGGAGTCATCGCCTGTGCTCCCCTCGCTTCTGCCCACACCGATGATTCGCTTGCCTATGCGGTTGTAGAGCAGGGCGATATCTATCTTTAATGGCGCATTCTTATAGAAGATGCCGGTGTTGATAAGGTATGGCGACTGACCCTGCATCGGTCTGTCTTCTTCCTTCGCTCCCTTCTCAAACTGAACCTTGCTCTTGATGAGGGCACCGTTAAACGACCAACTGAAATCCTTCAATCCTATGAATCCGAGATTCTTTCTGATATCCAGCTCCACACCATAGTTGTTGGCACTCTTTGCATTCTTGTAAGAGTAAATCAAGTCAGTGCCACCAGCCACCGTATAGGTCCACTCGATAGGAGAATCGAAGTGCTTGTAGAAGACTGCCAGCGAAATGAGCTCTCCACGGGATGGATACCACTCATATCGCAGGTCGAGGTTATCGACATAACAGTTCTTCAACTCAGTGTTTCCCTGCACATTGCTGGCAAGGTCGAAGTCGTAATACACCGACGACGATACTTCACGGAATTCTGGGCGGTTAATACTGCGGCCATACGAAAGTCGCACCTGGTGCTGGTCGTTGATCTTATATGTTGTATTGAGAGATGGAAAAACATCATCGGTCTTGTAATGACGGCTTGATTCACTCTTCTCGTAGTCACGGGAATTGGAGATGAGTTCCATATCATTATGCTCGAAGCGGACACCGGCGTGGATGCCGAGTTTGCCAAAGGGGAGAGACAACGCCAGGTATCCGGCGCCTAAGGTGTTGTGTCCGCGGTAGTTATTGCGCATCTGCTTTTCCTCCAGAAGATACAGCTTGTCGTAACCCATGTTTGCCTCGCTGGAGAGTAGGGTTGGGATGTCGCTGTGGCGGAAGTCGGATGGCATGTTGTTATCTGAAACATTCCAGTTGTAGATAAAGTTGCGGGTCTGGTATTCTCGGCTGCGATACTCCCCATAGGCACCCACCTGTAAGTTTGGCTCAAAGTTGCCAAACTTGAAGTGGTGCTTGTCATTTACACCAAGAGAGAGAATGTGTTCGTCGAGTTGAGTCCACTCGCGGGATATGTCGTTGCCGGTGCTCAGGGCATAAACGCCCGATTCAAGAGCATCGTCGATGAGGTATCTACGACGGTCAGGCAAATGACGGTTGGCATACGCATACCCGATGCTCCAGTCAAGGGCATCGCTAGTGAAGGTGTGCTTGCCGGTAAGCTGACCGTTATATGTAGTTCGACTGCGGTAGTAATACTCTGCGCTTCGCTCCAGGTTCGACTGGGCGCTCACGCCATCACGCCAGGTATATCGGCTGGTAGCCAACTGGTTGAAGATGTTTTTGAGCTGATACTTGTGATTGCCGTCCTTGGAAAGGAAGGTGAAGTTGAGCATCGCTCCGAGTCTCACATTATTATTATACTGGTCGTCAACAGAGTGACGGAGATAGTTCGGCTTGTCATTTGCCACATCATAGATGCCATAGAGATTGTTCTCCATGTTCTCGTAGGTGCGGTATTCGTTGGTATAGTTCAAAGCAGCGAGCATGCCGAGTGTTCTTCCGCCGAGCATCCAGCGCTGGTTCAGGCTGGCCGCCAGTTTCAAGTCGCCCAAAGGCTTCTTGTTCTTGATGAGCCAATCATTATTGAATCCGTTGCCCAGGAGCGAAGTAGCATAATCGCCCACCGGTTTTCCGTTGGCATCGAGCTGTGGATTCAAGTCAGCATGGATGCCCCCATTCAGGTTTCTCAAGCCATTGTCGAACCCTAGAAAATCGGTTCCGGAACCTTTTGAGTAAGAAAAGTCCTTGAAGGCAGAAGATGTATTCCAGTTTCCGCCTACGGCGATGTTGAAACTGTTTTCTGCCGGAATCTCCTTGGTGTTGACGATGATGAAACCGCCCGAGTAGTCTGCGGGATATTCAGCCGTTGGCGACTTCACGATGGTGAGGTTGTCAATCTGCGAACTTGGGATGATGTCGAAGGAGAATGCTCTGGAATCAGCCTCAGAACTAGGCACTGCTCCTCCGTTCACCCACACATTGTTATAACGCTGCGACAAGCCACGAACCATCACGAATTTATCGTCGATGAGGCTCACGCCTGGCACTCGGCGTATCACCTCACCCGCATTCGTATCCTGCGTTCTGGATATTTCCTGTGCCGAAACATTGCTCACGATGACGGGACTGTTTTTGGCCACCTGTATCATTGCCGCATCCGTATTACGCCTTTCCACTGCGGTAACGGTCACCTCCTTCAGCTGCTGTTCATCAGGTTGCAGCGCGATCACCTGGTCTGCGTCCTTCGCCTGAACCCCGTCAATTTTTTGAGTCTTATATCCTACATAATTTATATATAGTGTATATGTCTTATCTTTCTTCATTCCATCGATCAGGAAGTTTCCGTCGATGTTGGTGATAGCCTTCACGTTGGTTCCATCTACAGTGACGACTGCACCGATGAGTGTCTCTTTCGATTTCTGGTCGATTACGACACCCTTAATCTGTTGCGCCCACGTTGGCATGCTAGCCGCTGAGAGCAATCCTAATACAATAATTCCCCTTTTAGCATTCATAACCTATATCGTTTGATTTCGGTTGCAAAGGTACGGTGGTTATATTACACTGGGGTTGCAATGAGGTTGAAAGGCATTGACGAAGTTGCGACAAAGATGTTACTTTGGCAAATCAGCTCCATTTTTTCGGAAGAAAGCATTGGCAGCTATCTGTTTCGGATATTTGTGCCGTATTCTTAATCTCCCATCAGTCTGCGATAACCATGCAGAGTCTGAGCACATTTTCTTCGAAGTGCTCCTTGTCGATGGCATTGTTCTTGAGCAGGGAACGGTAGTTGTATACGGTTTGTGGCGAATAAGACAGGATGCCGGCTATCTTTGAACTTTCTGTGATGCCTAATCTTAACAGGGCGCACACACGGAGGATAGGGGGCATTTCTCCGTTCTCTTTCAGCTGGATGTGTGCCGATTCTGTAAGCTGCTTGTTCAGCTCGGTTATAAAAGTTGGGTACAGAGACAGGAATGCCTTGTCAAATTCCGTCAGAAACTCCTTGTTCTCTTTCTCTGTATTGGTTGAGGAAGAAAGGAGGCTCAGCAGCTCCTTACTCTGGTTGGCCTTGATCTTTCTAACTGCCAAGGTGCGCAGTTTGCTGTTTCTCTCTATGTTCTTATAGCACAGGTCAATATACACCTTTATCAGTCTCTCGCGCTTCTGGTTGGTGTCCTTCAGTTCGTCGTTGATGAGGTGCAACTGGCTGTTGAGAACTTCCATTTTTGCCGATGTAGCCGTGATTTCGTCTTTCTTCTGTTTCAGAAGTTTGTTCTTCTTGCGGATGAACAGACTGCTAAGTCCCACTCCGAGCAAGAGCAGGAAAATGACCGACAGCGCAATGTAGAGCATGCTGTTGGTGGCTCTGATGTCATCTGTATAGGCATTGGTAATCATCTGCAATTTGGATGAAATCTCAATGCGGCGCAATCGGTTGTTGTATGCATAAGCATCTTCCAGGGATAGGTTGATGTATTCCTGGGCTTTATTCAGACTTCTGGTCTTATGTTTGCAGATGAAGAGTGCGATGTCTTGCAGGGCTACGTTTTCTTTTGTGGCAGAAGTGATGTCTGAGATGGCTGCAACCAGCAGGTAATGTTCCGTCAGTTTTTGGTTGTTGGATTTCTTGTATACTTCGGATAGCGCAAAGGCGGTCATGGCATGGAGACGGCTGTCCGGCTTTTCCATACTCAGTGCTTTTTTGTAGTATTGGATGGTCTTGTTATTGTTGGAATGATTGCTGTAATAGTAAAACTCTCCCAGCAGGTAGTAATAGAATGCATCTTTCTTTGACGACAGTTCTAATGTTTTCTTCAGGTATTCCACTTTCTGCTGGTCGTAAATCTTGCTGAATTCATTGTTTTCACAATAGGTTGACCAGTTGTTGTATAGTCCGTAAAGTGTATAATAGTATTGAAACTGATAGTCAAGCGGATCTTCTTCCTTGGGTTCTATCTTCTGCATGATGTTTTTTGCTTCAGCATAGAATCCACGTGTGATAAGCAGGCTGGTTTGGCTAAGTTGGAATCTTTTATGAAATAAGATGTTGTTGCTCTTTTGGGCAAGAACAAGGCCTTTTTTTACGTAAGTCATCGCCGAATCATACTCGTAGGCTTTGTATCCATTGGCGAGTTGCTCGTAAAGCTTGAGCTTGTCCTCGTTGCTGGTTACATATTTGGCACCCTGCTTGATGTCGTTCAGACTTTTCTCTTTTACTTCTACATAATGCGCACGTTTTTCTATGGCAGCATCCAGCTGTTTGTAGAGCTGGCTGTTGTCTGCTTTTACGTAAATCGGCTGTAGCATCAGCAGTGTGATGATTATAACGAAAAGATGTCTCATTTTTCCTATGTTTTTAGATTCTGCTGCAAAAATAATAAAAAACATTGAGAATCTCGCATCTACTAGCCGTTTTTTTTGAGAATTTGCAAAATGTTGATATTCAGAGAGGTGAGGAGGTTGGTAGATAGCGGTAATCTACCAAGAACCTACTATTCGTACCAACTTATCGATTTTTGCCGTACTTTTGCAGCAACAAACAATTTTAAACAAAAAATATGAAAAAACTCTTTTTGCTCGCAAGCCTTCTGATGGCTTTTGGCATCTCAGCAGATGCAGGAGACATCACTTCTCCTAACGGACAAATCAAGGTGAACTTCACCTTGGATGGCACAGTGCCTACCTATAGTGTGACCTATCAGGGCAAGACCATCATCAAGCCTAGCCGTCTGGGTTATCAGCTCGCCAAGGGCGGCAAGGATGGCAAGGATCTGCTTTCTGATTTTAGTGTCATCAATGAGAAAACTTCCACTTTCGATGAGACCTGGAATCCTGTTTGGGGAGAGAATAAGTCTATCCGCAATCATTATAATGATATGCTGGTAGAGTTGAAGCAGAATTCTACAGACAGTTATATGAACGTTCGCTTCCGTGTTTATGACGATGGAGTAGGATTGCGCTATGAGTTCCCTCAGAAAGGCAATCTCAACTACTTTACCATCAAGGAAGAGCGTACAGAATTTGCCATGACGGGCGATCATACCGCCTGGTGGATTCCGGGTGATTACGATACCCAGGAGTATGAATACACCAAGACCCGTCTGTCGGGCATCCGTCCAGCCCTGCATGCTGCTGTCAGCAGCAATCTCTCACAGACTGTCTTTTCAGATACCGGTGTACAGACCTCACTCCAGTTGAAGACTGATGATGGTATCTACATCAACCTGCATGAGGCTGCCCTGGTAGATTATCCAGCCATGCATCTGAACCTGGATGACAAGACCATGACCTTTACCTCTTGGCTTACCCCTGATGCACAGGGTATGAAGGGATATATGCAGACTCCGTTCAAGAGCCCTTGGCGTACGATGGTCATTACAGATGATGCCCGCAAGGTGTTGTCTTCCAACCTGATTCTTAATCTCAATGAGCCTTGCAAGATCAAGGATACCTCCTGGATTCATCCTGTGAAGTACGTGGGTGTATGGTGGGAGATGATTTCCGGTAAGGGTGAGTGGGCTTATACCCATGATTATCCTACCGTGAAGTTGGATGGAACCGACTATGTACATGCCAAGCCATCGGGCAAGCATTCTGCCAACAATGCCAATGTGCGCCGTTACATCGACTTTGCTGCAGCCCATGGTTTCGATGCAGTCCTGGTAGAAGGATGGAACATCGGTTGGGAAGACTGGAGTGGCTATATGAAGGAAAAGGTATTCGATTTCCTGACTCCATATCCTGATTTCGACATCAAGGCACTCAATGAGTATGCGCATTCCAAGGGAGTGAAGCTCATCATGCATCATGAGACCTCCTCTTCTGTAATGAACTACGAGAAGTATATGGACAGAGCTTACCAGTTGATGAAGGATTATGGCTACGATGCAGTGAAGAGCGGTTATGTGGGCAACATCATTCCTCGTGGCGAGCATCACTACAGTCAGTTGGAAATCAACCACTATCTGCATGCCATAACCCGTGCTGCCGATTATCACATCATGGTAAATGCCCATGAGGCTGTGCGTCCAACCGGTCTCTGCCGCACTTATCCTAACCTGATTGGCAACGAGAGTGCTCGCGGTACTGAATATCAGGCTTTCGGAGGTACCAAACCGGGACATACCGCCATCTTGCCTTTCACCCGTCTGCAGGGTGGTCCGATGGATTATACACCGGGTATCTTTGAAATGGATTGCGCCAATGGTTCTCATTGCAACTCTACCATCTGCGGTCAGTTGGCACTTTATGTAACGATGTACAGTCCATTGCAGATGGCTGCCGATTTCCCTGAGAATTACGAGAAGCACATGGATGCCTTCCAGTTTATCAAGGATGTGGCTGTAGATTGGGACAAGTCTATCTATCTGGAGGCTGAACCAATGGAGTATATCACCGCTGCCCGCAAGGCAAAGGGTTCTGATAACTGGTTTGTCGGTGGCGTTACGGGCATGAAGGCTCATCAGTCTACCGTAAAGCTCGATTTCCTCGAGAAGGGCAAGAAGTATGTGGCTACCATCTATCAGGATGCAAAGAATGCCAACTACAAGACAAATCCTCAGGCTTATGTCATCACCAAGAAGACTGTAACCAGCAAGTCTGTCTTGAAGTTGAACTCCGTTGCAGGTGGCGGATTCGCAATTAGCCTTCTTGCGCAATAAAATGCAGGATTTTAAGTTGTTATGAAAGAAATTATTCTTGAATTAATAATGATGCTCATGAAAAGAATGAATAAAATGTTGTTGGTTGCTGCCTTGGCGGCAACCACACTTTCTGCTCAGGCAGAACAGAAGAAGGGACCGGCTTGGTTGAGTGATGCACTTTTCTATCAGATTTATCCATCTTCCTATATGGATACTGATGGCAATGGTATTGGTGACCTGCCGGGTATCACTTCCAAGTTGGATTACATCAAGTCGCTGGGTGTGAACGCCCTCTGGCTCAATCCGATCTTTGAGTCGGGATGGTTTGATGGTGGCTATGATGTCATCGATTTCTACAAGGTGGATCCTCGATTCGGTACCAATACTGATTTGGTTACATTGGTCAATGAGGCCCATAAGCGTGGCATGAAAGTTTGTCTCGACCTGGTGGCAGGACATTCCAGTACCAAGTGTGTCTGGTTTAAGGAGTCTTCCGAGAAAGATCCTAACCAGCGTTACAGCGACTATTATATCTGGATGAACGATATTCCTGAGAGCGAGAAGAAAGAAATAGAAGCCCGTCATCAGGAGGCAAGTCCGGAGTCTAGTACCCGAGGCAGATATGTGGAGGCGAATGCTCCTCGTGCCAAGTATTATGAGAAGAATTTCTTCGAGTGCCAGCCAGCCTTGAATTATGGCTTTGCTCATCCAGACCCAAATCATCCTTGGGAGCAGAGCGTAGATGCGCCTGGACCACAGGCTGTTCGCAGGGAGATACGTAACATCATGGCTTTCTGGTTTGATAAGGGTGTGGATGGATTCCGTGTTGATATGGCGTCATCGCTCATCAAGAACGACCCTGACAAGAAGGAGGTTTCCAAACTCTGGAATGAGATGCGTGCATGGAAGGACAAGTACTATCCTGAGACCGTCCTGATTTCAGAGTGGGCTAATCCGCAGCAAGCCATTCCTGCCGGTTTCAACATCGATTTCTACATCCATTTCGGTCTTAAGGGCTATGCCTCTCTGTTCTTCGACCGCAAGACTCCATGGGGCAAGTGGGAGCAGAGCTATAAGAACTGCTATTTCGACAAGCAGGGCAAGGGTTCGCTTAAGGAATTTAGCGAGAACTATACCAAGGCATATAATGCCACCAAGAATCTCGGCTACATCGCTGTTCCATCTGCCAACCACGATTACCAGCGTCCTAATATCGGTACCCGCAACACGCCAGACCAGCTGAAGGTGGCGATGACCTTCTTCCTCACCATGCCAGGTGTTCCATTTATCTATTATGGTGATGAGATTGGTATGAAGTATCAGATGAATCTCCCTAACAAGGAGGGTAGCAATGAGCGCTCTGGTACCCGTACTCCGATGCAGTGGACCAAGGGCAAGAATGCCGGCTTCTCAACGAGTGCGCCTGATAAGCTTTACTTCCCTGTAGATACGGAAAACGGAAAGTTGACCGTTGAGGCTCAGCAGGGAGATCAGAATTCTCTGTTGTCATATACCCGTAAGCTGACCGCTTTGCGTCATTCAGCCAAGGCTCTTGACAATGAGGGAGATTGGAAGCTCCTGAACCAGAAGGGTCAGGAATATCCGATGGTATATGAGCGCACTTTGGGTGATGAGAAGTATGTTGTTGTCGTGAATCCTGGTGCCAAGGCTGCCTCTCTCAACATCAGCTCTGTAGGTGGCAAGGCAGTTTCTGTTCTTTCTACAGGCAAGGTTGTATATAAATCAGGCAAGAAGACCGATGCTATCAAGGCTTCAGGCATTAGTGCCGCCGTATTCAAGGTGGCTAAGTAACCTGTGAACATGATTATTGCTAGCTTTATTAAATATCAGAATCCGCATGGATTTTAAGGAAGAATAAGAAAGAATACGAAAAGATAATCCGAAACAGAAGCGTTGTCAGCTATCTGTTTCGGATTTTTTTGTATAGTTTCCTTACTCCTTTATCTCTTTCATGTTTGCAGGATTATAGGGAGTCAACTGCTGCATCTCCTGCTCTGTTGCTTCAGGCAAGGAAGGTATCTTGTTTCTGATGCAGAAATCGGTAATGGCGGCAGCTGATTCTTTGGGAGTAGAAGAATCCGGTTTGATGGATTGCTTCTTTTCTACATACTCCTTTTCCGTGATATATAGTTCGGTAATCACATGGATGAGTTGCTGCTGATTGTCTTTCTTGTGAGAGAAAAGATAGCTGTTGTCAGATTTCTGGAAGAGCAGGTCCTTGAAGGAATAGTAATCTTCAGGACTTATCTGATAGGCTTCCACCACATGGTCGTAGATATCTGTCTGGGTATAACCGAAAAGCTGGTGCGTCAGATTCTTGTAGGTAGGAAGCTGGTTGATTTCTATCTGACAGATATTCCGGCTGCTGTCCGTTTGAATACTGCCTATTGTCTGCTGATTGAGCAGGACGAGTTGAGAGCCCAGAGAATCTTTCAGCTGATATTTCTTTCGATATTGCTCAATAAGTGTCTTCTCTTCCGGCCAAGGTCGGAAGGTTCCTTTGTCGCTGACCATGAATGCTCGCTTTTTGTCTTCGGAAACGAGTCGGCTGTTGTGAAGATTTCTTTTGGAATAGGCATTGAGATCCGTCTTTCCATTCTTCAGGTTGATGTAATACTCCACGATGCCGTCGTTGAAGTATTTCATTACAGAGTCGTTGGTCTGGTAACTGCGATAATATCCCTTGAGTCTGATGAAGTGAGGACGGTTCCCTGTTACGTTCACATCCTCCAGTTTCTGTATTTTTGTGATATGTCCAGGCATCTTCTCTTCCTTGTTCTGCGCCATGAGGCAAGTTGGGAGGAAGAGGAGAAGCACAAACAGATATTTCATATAATGATGATTCATATTGGTGATGCTTTAAAAAGAATACTTAATGATGTGCAAAAGTAAGAATAATCAGTTAGATGCGCAAAGAAAATCTGTTATTATTAGGTTAAAACCGTAAGTAAGTAAACGATTACATACAATTATAATAAGGAATCGTGTGGTTATTGCTTTTCTTTTTGTATCTTTGCAGCCGTTTGGCAATTGTGAGTACCAAATCATACATAAAGGAAAAAAGAATATCTAATAATAAATAAAAAGTAATGACTACACTTACAATTTCTATTATTGTCGTTTTCGTGCTCGGCTATGCACTCATAGCTACCGAAAGCTTGACTAAGGTAAACAAGGCTGCGATAGCCCTGTTGATGTTGGTAGGTTGTTGGACCCTCTACATGATGGATCCAATGCAGTATCTCCAGTTGATGCACCCTGATTATACAGGCGGTGCTGCTGGAATGGTGGAGAAGGTGACCGGAATCATCCAGGAACATCTGGGCGATACTGCCACAACACTCTTCTTCCTGATGGGTGCAATGACCATCGTGGAAATCGTGGACCAGAACGGCGGATTCAACTGGGTTCGCAAGGTGATGAAGACCAAGTCGAAGCGTGCGCTCCTCTGGCGTATCGCTATCCTTACCTTCTTCCTCTCTGCCATCCTCGACAATCTGACCACCAGTATCGTGATGATCATGATTCTCCGAAAGCTCGTTACCGACCACAAGGATCGCATGGTTTATGCATCCCTCGTCATCATCGCAGCCAATTCGGGTGGTGCTTTCTCACCAATCGGCGATGTTACCACCATCATGCTCTGGAACAAGGGATTAATTACTGCAGCCGGCGTTATCGCCGAAATCTTCATCCCGTCTGTGGTTTCCATGGTGATTCCAGCCCTCATCCTTCAGACCATGTTGAAGGGCGAACTCGTGATGCCTGAGGTTTCTGCCCAGCAGAATGCAACGGTCAGCGATTTCACCGAAGGTCAGCGCAAGGCTGTGTTCTGGTTGGGAGTTGGCGGTTTGATCTTCGTCCCTATCTTCAAGAGTATCACCCACTTGCCTCCATTCGTAGGAATCCTTCTGGTATTGGGCGTTCTCTGGACTGCTACCGAAGTTTTCTATCGCGGTTTGCATCGTGGAGCTGATGCCGAGGGCACTCAGAAGCGAGTAACCAAGTTGCTTTCTCGTGTTGATATGAGTACCATCCTCTTCTTCCTCGGTATCCTGATGGCTGTTTCCTGCCTGGCTGAGATTGGCGTATTGACTGCTTTGGGTCAGGGCTTGAACGTCGTATTCGATGGCAACCACTACCTGGTTACTGGTATCATCGGTGTGCTTTCAAGTATTGTTGACAATGTGCCTCTGGTAGCCGGATGTATGGGAATGTATCCTGTGGCAGCCGCTGGTGATATGGCTGTGGATGGTGTATTCTGGCAGTTGCTCGCCTACTGTGCCGGTGTCGGTGGTTCTATGCTGATTATCGGTAGTGCTGCTGGTGTGGTAGTAATGGGCTTGGAGAAGATTACCTTCGGCTGGTATATGAAGCACATCTCCTGGATTGCTTTCGTAGGTTACATTGCAGGTATCGTTTGCTACTGGTTCATCCGCACCTTCCTTTATGCTATCTAAAGGATAATAGTTTTCTCTTACGTGGAAAAGTTTTTTTTGAGAAAAAAGTCTCAAAGTCTCATTTTCTATTGAAAATATTGACTTAAAGACTTGATAGATAATAAGATAAAGAGAATGAGACTCCTCGGTTTTGGTGCCGAGAAGTCTCATTAAAGTATCATAGAAGTATCATTATTTCACTTTTTCTTTACAAGATACTTCATTCCATCTGCAAATCTTTTATGTTTTAACTCACTCATATTCGCCAGTTTTCTGCCGAATCCCATCAAACTGTTCACCTTGAGCGATGAACCTATCTGCTTTTTCAGATAGTCGAAAATCTCGGCGGCAGTCAGATATTCACCCTCTTTCTCATTCTCAACCAAATCAAAATAGAGCTGGAAATACTGGTCTATCGGTTCAGCCACCTCAAACTGGCAGTTGTTCTTCATGATCAACTTCACCTGTTCCGCATCAAAATAACTCTTCTCGCCATTGTGCAAAGCAGTCAGCGCCTGGGCGAAAAGTTGTTGATAGTTCGGACGCACACTCACATCGATCGGTCCCGTCAGTTCCACGCCTATAAACCTTCTGTTGCCGGATGGGTCGGTGAGAATATCCTTCATGTTGCTCGTGGCGATGAACGAGGCGAGACGAGGAAATTCCATGACATGACTGCCATACGGAGGCTTGTATTTCAGCGTAGGCAACTGGATGAGATTCTTCAGAAATCCCTGCTGCACCTGTGGCGAAATCTGGTTGAACTCATCGAGATTGATGACCATAAACTGCGCCATCGCCTGATAAACCTGACGTTTTTCTGACAGAATCAGATTATCGCTATATCCCCACTGCAGTTCCGGCGGTAACAGCCGGCGACAGAAAGTACTCTTGTTGTAACCCTGCTTGGAAATCAGAAGCGGAGCCACCGAGTTGCCATACTGGCGATGGGTAAAGCCGCGCCACTGGTCAACCATGCCCAGAAACCAGGTGTAGAACCAGTCTGCCCAGTAAGGATTGTTGGTAGGAACCGTACGAGCCAAGGCACGGATATGGTCCTTTCCGTCCCATTTGTCGTAGCATTGGAAGAGATATTCATCTATCGGATTATAATTTTTGATATAATCAGACTCCAGAAAATTCCTGACATCCTTGATGCTCACACGGATGTCAGCGAGCTGCACCTCCAGCGTCATGCGCTTCTGCACTCTCGGATCTACGGGTTGGAAACCATACCAACCTTTCTCCTTCGGCATGTATTCCACGAATTTCATCACCGTGTTGTATCTGAAGTTATATTTACTTTTCAGCAGCTGCATCATGCTCATGATATTCTCGCGAACGCTGTTCTTGTCAACTTTCTTTTCTTCTTCCGAAGTATCGGAACCAGGAATCATCTGCTGATTATCTTCCGTGTTGGAAGCCAGGTTCTGCGGACGCATGTTGCTGTTAATTTTCATTGCTACCGCCTTACTGTTGAAATAAGGTTTCGCATCGAGCGTCATCATAAAACTGTTGTGCATCGAAGGCTCAAAAGACAGGTTAGCGCCCGCTTCTATAGAAGGTTTCGGCCCGTCTGTGAGCACCGAAGCCTTGGCAATCGCCTGATATACAGGCAAAATCTGCTGGTAAGCGATGCGGTAAAGTCGTTCGGCATCCGCCTCCTCAGCAGGCAGCAAATCATCTTCATTGCTGAATTTTACCAATACGATAACCGACTTACCATCAGCACCTTCCAGCGCAGCAAAGGTAGAAGGCAGCATGGCAACCGAGTGCTTCACGCCCTCCACGCCGTCCACATCCGTAATGTTTCCGAATTTCAGCATCAGGATACCGTTGCACGCCTTCATCTTCAGGTTGTTGTTTTCGTCTTTGGCGAATTCTGCAGCGGGGTAGATGTGCATCCATGTTGGCATATCCTTGTAATATTCGTAGCCGCTTTCCATATAGGACACGTATTCGCGGAAATGGGTAACAGTAAGTCTGCTGTCATCTTTTGCGATACGTTGCAGCAACTTCTCCATCGTCTTAGTGCTGACGAGGAGCTGCTTCTTGTTGTTTGTATGAACGATTGTTATCTTCATTGAATATATTGATTAGGATGTTTGTTTGTTAACTATTAACCATAAACTATAAAATCTTATCAGTGTTGCCCAAAGTTTGGTTGGTAAATTGGGCACTCGTTTCCCATTTTACGGGCAATGGCTGCCCGTCGCTTGTTCTCCAGTAGCCTGTCACGTGTTCACCGGTAGCCCGTCACGTGTTCTCTGTGGGACCGCTTAAATGGCATGGCTGGAACATCTGGAGGGCAGAGAAAAAGATTAGCTTTTAGTGAAATCAATCTCTTCTGAGAAATGGTCGAATTCAACATCTTTATATCCGTATCTGGCGAAGAGCTGTTTGATATATGCCTGTTGTTCCGGCAGGAGTTTCAGTTGTCCAAGTTTGTAACGGTAGTATTGTCCTTTGCTGCCGAGGTAGTCTCTCATTTCGGCGCGCAGAGCAGGAGCGTCTTTCACTTTCATTTCGGCAAAGAGTTTGTCGAATCCCCATGCCATTTTCACGACACGCAGCGGAGCAAAGTACTTGCATTCTCCGTTTTTCAGGGCATTTGGGAAGATGGCATCCCCTCTATCAGTCTTCTCGTTTTTATAGAGACCGGATAGATAGTGGATACATTTGTTTTTCATCGGACATGGTTCGGTGAAACAGTAGGTGATGTTGCTAGGTACGTTTCCGTACTCAAAAGCCTTTTTCAGTAATTCCTTTTCATCCATGTTTCTTAAGTATTAAGAATAAAACATTCTGTTTTACTAAACGCAAAAACATCCTGTTTATTGCCTTATAAATGCTATTATTATCACTTCATAAAGCATTTTTTTCGATGTAAGCAAGAAATCATGATACTTTTCGCTAATTTATGATACTTCGATGATACTTCTCCCTTCATTTTTAGAGAAGTCTCATTTATGTTAAGGTGTTGTGTATTAAAGATATAAGTCTTATTCTACACCCAAAAATGAGACTTTGATACTTTTTTCGAGAAAAAAGATTTATACGTGCGTATATTTGTTGGTTCTTTATCGCTTACGTACTTCTTTCTAAACTTCCTCCCTTTTGTTGGAATTATCATGTTCCGCAGATTCCCCTCCTTTTCACCATAATTCCCCCTCACATAACTTTTTTCGAAACTTTTTAGCTAAAAGTTTTGTTGTTTCGATAATAATTGTTACTTTTGCGGTAGAGTTTGAGCGAACGGAAAAGAACGGGCGTGATGAAGACTCGAATTAAAGAGCGTATTGACGTTATCCTAATATTGAAATGTGGTAGTTTCGAAATCTGCAGGATGATAAGCAATACTGCTCACGCATAGGATTATTGTACCCTTTTGTAAAGGGGATAATATACCCCTAAGCGTGGGCTATTGTTTGTTGCATGCAGATGGGTTCTACCACAACCTCAATATTTGTGACATACAATAGTTCCACGCTTTTTCCATTTTAAACCAAAACAAATAATAGTGTTATGAAGAAAGTCTTTCATAAATTACGTGATTATGCATTAGCACTGTTAGCCTTAATGACTATTAGCGCTTGTTGTGACAGTTTGAATACTCTTAACGACCCACATTTTACAGGGGAAGGAACACTAATTAAGAAACCTTCTTTTGCAAAGCTTGATTATAATTCTGTTATTCATTTTTATATAGAATCTTCTGGTAGTATGAATGGCTTTTTTAGAGCTGGTCAACCTACTAGTTTTAAGCAGGATGTTTATGAAATAATGAGTTATTATTCTCCTGTAACAAAGGATGTGAATATTATGACCAATAGTGGAGGAATAGCAGGACAGTTGTCTTTGACCCAATTCCAAACTGCTATGAATACTGGTGCGCTGGAATGTAATGCTTCTACGCAAGTTCCTGTTATGTTGCGAAATATTGTTAGTCGATTGAAAAAGAATGATGTGGCTGTTCTTATTTCTGATATGAAATATAGTCCTGTTGGTTCAGCTGCTCCGGCAGTGTTGTTAACTCAGTATGCTGCAGAAGTGGCACGAATTGCAGAAAATTCAAAAAAAGCATATTCTTTGATTTGTGCAATATCTGATTATATAAATAAGGAGGGAAGAGTAGTGACCAATGAATCTCCTTATTATTATTTGGTAATCGGAGAGCAAGATAAGGTATCTGCTGTTCGTAATGGAATAGCGATTATGTTGCATCGCCAAAAACGTTTTGTAGACAATCTTGAAATAGGATATAAATACGGAAGTTGTCCATACAGCTTTGGTTCTCCTGTTAATGTTGTTCAATTTGAAAAACAACCTACTTTTTATGGCTATGATGATTCTATGGGGGATTGTACAATTTCTCTAAAACTTCATTTGGAAACTTACCGTTGGGCGATGTCTGATAAAGAAATCTTAAAGAAGTGTTTCTTGTGTAAGGCTAACTATGGCTCAAAGGTTAGTATTGCTGATATAAAGATCGAAGAATGTAACAATGATAATTTAGAATTGAAACGATCTGTTGTTGCAACAATTCAGTTGAAGGTCTCAAATATGGTTACTGATATGGAGGTGTTGGAGTGGAATCTAAAAATTCCATATTCTGAAGTAGTCATGCCAAAAATGAAGAGCTTCTTAGAAAATGCGAATGACGAAAATAATCCTTCTAAGTCATATTCTTTGAAACATTTTATTCGTGGAATTGGTCAGGGAGGTGTAAATTATCAACCAAAACCCAATTATATTTTAATATCTAAAAGTTGTATGTAATTATGTTTAGTGGATTAGGACTATATCCCTTTATAGGGAGTAAATCTGCTTTCTTGAAGCCTTATAGTGGCGAAGGACAAGAGGCTTTGTATCAGCAGGCAATGTTGTTTTGGAATAAGCTGGATTCTGTTTCCTTTTTGTTCCCTTTAATTTGTGTCATTGTAGGTGGTATTATTGCATGGTACTATTATATGCCATTTAACAACACACCTCACCGTCATTATAAGCCTAAATATTGGTGGATAATGATGGCTGTATGTGCAGTTTTGTGTTTCTTATTGACTCTAGGTGTAGCTGTGGTATGTGCTCCTCCAAAAATTGAAGGAACCAAAGTGTTGGAGCTTAAGTTGGCATTGAGCAATATGTTGTATTCAGTAATTGTTTATGGCTTTGTTTCTTTCGTTTGGTGTAATTGGCGAAGAGCCAAAACCAATGCATATCGCTATTTAAAAATTAAGTTTTTATAGTATGAAGAAAGTATTTGTATTTTGCATAGGTGGAACTGGTGAGCGTGTGATGAAAAGTATCACGATGTTGATGGCTGCTGGTATGGATACCAATGGCTTTACCGTGGTTCCTATAATTGTTGATCCACATTTGGATTTAGATGAAAAGAAAAATCTGCAGACTTTGATAGATAAATATGTAGAGATTCATCAAGAGGCTTCTGAAGACCGAAAAAGTCCAAAGGGTTTCTTTGAGGCCGAAATGGCCCTTATCAATACCTTAGATACCCAAACAAATAATACCAATAAGGCAGCGGGCGAAAATCGCTCTTATGCAGAATTTTTAAATATTGGTAGTCTTGATACTAAAAGTATTAATAATTTCTTGATACAGACTTTGTACTCTAAGGAGAATCTGGATAATCGTTTGTCTGTAGGTTTCAGAGGTAATCCTAATGTAGGAACTGTAGTACTTCAAGAAATGTTGGAAGGGGCTTCATGGTATAATGCTTTTAAAACTCATTGTGGAGAAGAAGATCGTGTTTTTATCATAAGTTCAATTTTTGGTGGTACTGGAGCATCTGGCTATCCACTTTTGGAAAGAAAGATTAGAAATACCATTGACTCTCAGACTGTTTCTGATGTATTTATGGGAGCTGTTACAGTATTGCCATATTATGGTTTGACTGATCCGAAGAAGAATGATAGTAAAATAGATTCAGCAAATTTCATGACCAAGGCTAAAGCTGCACTTACGTATTATGAGCATACAGTGAAGTCTGATTTGCTTTATTATGTAGGTGAGACAACCTTACAGGCATTTCATGAAAATAACGAGAAAACGCAGCCGGATGAGGCGAATTTTACAGAACTTGTTGCTGCTACAGCTTTGTTTGATTTCTTGCAGCGTTCCAAGCCTCAGCAACGACAGTATCTGACTCGTGCAATTGAAAATGATGTTGCATCTTTGGATTTGGCTTCTGCTGGTAGTGGATATGCTTCTTTGGTTAAGTGTATTGCAGACTATAGCATATTGAATACATTATTAAAGGTGTTGCCAAATGAAAAGTATTTCCCATTGAGGCAAAGTCGTGGTTTTGATGCTAATTTCTATAAGGGATCTCTTTCTAAGGTGATTTCTTTCTCGGAGTCTTTTGAAAAATGGTATTCTGAGTTGTCTGCAAAGAAGAGGGCGTTTGCACCTATTGCAGATATTAATCCATCTAACATGGTTAATATCATTAAGAATAGTGTAGAATTGGAGGCTAAGGACGATTCTTTCTATTTATTGGAAATGATCAAGAGCTCAAATAAGGGAATGACAAACAATAAAGTTCGAAATTTCCTGGAATATGCCTATGAGGCAATAAATACTTTCACTCAGAAAATTAAATAAATATGGCAAGTATAGATTTAAATATAATAGACCGTGGCATTCAGGGAACCGTATGGACTCCCCAGGATACTGGTATTCAAGCGACCAATTTAGATAAAGTCAAGGAACAACGCACTGATAATAGTGGTGCTTTGAATTCTTTGCCAACACCTTTTGCACGTTTTTTTGTCGTACAAGAGGCTTTTCGCCGACTGACAGAGGAAAAGCGTAATTCTACAGTTCATGCAGGTTTGGCTTATACCAGATTAGTTTCCGATTGTCTTGATGTCTTTGAGATTCTTTTTAATAAAAAGTATCATGAAAATCAATGGGGTGATAACGTTAAAATTGTAGTTAAAGAGTGGAATAAAGCAGAGGGAATGAAGGAACTTCATGATAAAGTTCCTATCTTGTATAATGCTCTTAATTCTATTTATGATGAAGATATAAAAGAGGATAAATTGTTCTTTGTTATTCTAGAGAAGGATGGCAAGGAATATCTTCTTGGTACAAGTTCTCCTATGACAGGATTTGTGACTCCACCGGATATGGACAAATCGGATGTTTCTAAAAATAATACATCGTCAATTAAGTTTCAGGGGAGCTTGTATGAGACTTTGGAAATCAATCGTAAAACCAAAGGACAGTATTTTCGTGATATTCTTTTGTTGGAAGATAGAGATAAGGATTTCAAAAATTATATGTATCAGCTGTTTAGTGGTTCCAACTTGGATAGCCGATATGATTATTTGCGAGATTATATCCGTGAGTTTAAAAATGATCCTGATATAAAGAATAACTATTCGATAAAAACGAATGAAGTTCTGACGTTGTTCAATTCTGAATTGATTATCAATGGATTGAAAGTAGGATATAATGATGAGACTGATGTTAATGATTTCTTTTTGCCAACACTTATCAGACTTCCTTATCGCTTGAACCGAAAGAATTTCGTAGGTATTAAGTATGAGCGCGAAGTTAATAAACGTACGTATGATTACCTGCTGCCATTAAAGAGCGAAGCTTTGTCCTATTTGGATCAAGGCTTGGCAGAGTGTGTCTGTCAAGTTAAGCCATATAGTGTTGTTGTTAAGTTTAAATATAAAGGTGAGGAGTATTTGAAAGAATACAGTGAACAGGACGAAATTCGTGATCTTTCCAAAGATAATCATTCCGTAAATGTAGGATTGTTTCCTAATATATTGTCACCTGTAGATACTGAGAATAATTATTTCAAATTGGCATTGGCTGTTGCTGACAATAATAATGGTGAAGGTGAATGGCATACTTTGAAGATTGAAGATACTGCTCTTGGATTCTACAAAAAGGATGCTGTCGGTAATTATGTTAAGATAAATGAGGCTGATGCAGAGCGTGCCCAAAATGGTGTTGAAGCACCTGTTGTACGTTCTAAACAAGGTTCTGGCGCTGGTGCATTAGCTTGCAGTACGAAGTATTATGAGTTGTTCAATACAGCTTTTGATGCGATGAAGCTAACTATTGGTACAGATTGTGGCTTCTTGTTGCCTCAATGGAGAAAAGCCCAACGTACCAATAATAGTTATACTTATGCTATTGATTTGGGTACATCTAATACGTTTATTTCCAGAACGGATAATAATGCTAATGATGTTCCTGAAATGTTTGCAATGAAAGAGAGTATGGTTTCTTATCTACATGATAATGACAGTAATGCGCAGTATTCAGAAGTTGCAAATATAGAAGACTCTATGGGAGAACCTGTATGTGATATGATGAAGACAGAATTTGTACCTCCATTTATAGATGGAGTGGATTATAAATTCCCAATCCGTACTGCAATCTGTAAGGCTCGTAATATCGTAGAACAGCCAAAATTGTTTGATAATCATAATATTGCATTCTTCTATGAGAAGATGATGGAGACTACATTCCAGGAATGTAAGACCGATGTCAAATGGGAAGAGAATGAAGATTGTATCAAACTATTCATTCAAGAACTACTTTTGATTATCAAGTGTGATATTTTACAGCATAATGGTGTGTTGAACCAAACAAGCTTAATATGGTTTAGACCATTAAGTTTTTCTGGAAATTCTAAGCGTATCTATGAAAGATGTTGGAAGAATTTAGCTCAAGAGATTCTGTTTACAGGTGATGTGACTTGTTATACAGAATCTGAGGCTCCATACTATTATTTCAAGAAGATGGATTATGTAAAGAACACAGATTCTGTAATGATTGTTGATATAGGTGGAGGCTCAACTGATTATGTGTATTTTAATGAGAACAAGCCTGTTGCTGCATCTTCTGTTCATTTTGGTTGTGATATATTATGGGGTAATGGTCATAAGGAATTTGATAATATCAGAGCAAATGGTATCTATCAGAAATACATTGGCACCTTGAATTGGGGCAAGAATGATAAGCTTCGTCTTTTGGAATCAGAGATGAAAGCTAATAAGCAATGTTCTACAACTGATATTATTAATTTCTGGTTGAGTAATAGCAAGAGTAATGACATTATGGATCGTTTGCACAATGATTATTTGCCATTGTTTGCTTACCATTTTACGGCAATTATGTATTATGTTGCCAAGATGTATAAGTTTGAAAAATATGCATATCCACGTTCTGTTGTGTTCAGTGGTAATGGTAGTCGTTACATTGATAACTTCATTACGGAAGATGTGGCTTTGATAGAGGATATCGTGACAGCTATTTTCTCAAAAGTATATGGACAAGTTGAAACAATTCATGTCGTGATGCCTAAAACTCGAAAGGAAAGCACTTGTTATGGTGGATTATATCGTTCAAAAAGTGCTGTTGAAGCACCAAACTTGATATACCATGGTGTTGATAAAGAGTATGAGAATGTTGGACAGATGAATAATGATCCGTCGTTACAGTCTGGATTGTTAGAAAACTATAAAGAGATGAATGACTTGTATTGCTCTGTCCTTGATATATTGAAGAGACATGGAGTCGTTGACAATTCGGTTGATTTGAATCTCTTCAAGAATAATGTAAAATTGGGATATGATGATAATCTTAGTACCCATTATCGTTCAGATGTAAAAGAGAAATATACTAATGACGATGATGTATGCTATGATGCTGTATTCTTTATTCCTGTTATTGATAAAATTTTCGAACTTACAACAATAGTTTAGTATGGATGCAGAATATATTGTACAGTTGGCTCTTTCTTTAAGTATCTCTATTTGTATGGCAATATGGTTTATTGTAAAACAAACCAAAGAGTACCATATAAACATGGAAGCAATAGAGCATTTAAAAAACTTTTTTTCGAAGAAGGAAGGATATTCAACTTATGATAGTATAACGGCTGACGCTGATACGGATAAGTCTACAATGAGTGTTGTCATTAAAAATGTAGCAAATGATGACGCTGAATTGAAAAGTCTGATACAGGACATTAATGCGTATATACGAAAAAGTAAGGGAACCGTTGCATTCTCGATTATTCAAAACAAGACGGAACGTCGAATCTCTATGTTGTATGAAATCGCAACTTCAAAGTTGTCTTTTCCTACACATATAGGTTTGATGGGTACTTTTGCGGGTGTCTTTGTTGGATTGTTAATGTTTCTTGGAGGAACGTTGTATTCTGGAGAAATCACAGATGCAAATATTCAGAGTTTGATAGCCGGAGTGTTAGTATCAATGATTACTAGTTGGTGTGGAATTTCTAGATTGATATCGAGCCACCGTGCGGCTAGCGAGGCGACTAATCAAATCGACAGAGACAAAAATGAATTTTATGAGTGGGTACAGAATGAGTTGATGCCATCTGTTGATGTCAGTATGGTTGAGGCAATAGGTAAGCTTCATGAGACTATTGATCAGTTTGAACCTACGTTCTCGAAAGTGATAGTAGAGTTTAAAGATGCCTTCAAGAATGTGACAGGTGCATTCGGTAATGAATTCCGTCAGAGTGTGCAAGTTGTGGCTTCTGCTGTTGACACAATGGGACAAAATATGAATAAAGTCAATAAGAACATTGAACTTCAGGGTGAATTGCTTGCAACAATAAAGAGTAATCAATTGATAAGGGGTATGGACGCTTTTGTTGAGGCATCCAAACGTTTTGGGGAAATAACGGGTTCTCTTGATCAGTTTGAAAGAGCAAGAAGACTGATGTTGATTGCAGCACAGGAAACCATTAATCTTCAAAAAGATTTCAATGAATCTCTGCAAGTACCAAAGCAAGTTGCAGCAGAGATCAACTCTATTCTTGACAGAATTACTAAGTTTGAGGCAAATATTAATGGACTTGGTGAGAACATAGCACATACTCAGATGGTTGGTAGTGCTTTGGTAGAGCAAATTAAAGAGAATATTTCTGCTATTAGAAGTAAACAAAAAGTAGCCGAAAATTACTCTGATACTGCTAGTAAAAAACTGGAGATATATTTCGAGGAGCAGAAAAAGGAGATGGGACGTGTTATGCAGAAGTATAATGAAGCCCTTGATTCTTATCTTGATGATTACGAGAAAATGCTTCAGGAACGAAAGAAAGAACTGGAACAGCGTAAACGTGAGTTTGTTGAGGCTATAGACAAGAAGTTGTCTGTTGATGAGATACGAAGTGAATTCTCTTCTTTGAAGAAGCTGAATGATATTTCTCAGAAGTTGGAACAACTTATGCGTAATCCTGTTGATGGTAACCAATTGATGAGAACTCTTTCTAAAATTCATACAGAATTGAATGCTATTAGTGCAATTCAGGAAGATAATAAGAAAGGTGGTTGGTTTAGCAATAATTCCAATACCGCAGTGGATAGAGCACAGCGTGAAAAAGAAGAGGCTAATCGTAAGGCGGAAGAAGCTGAGCGAGATAAGCAAAAAATTATAGAGTTAGCAAGAATCCAAGCAGAGAAAGATCGAGCAGAAAAAGAAGCTCTTTTGGCAAAGATAAGAGAAGAGCAGGAAAGAGATCAAAAAGCGATGGAAGTTATTCAGCGAGTCCAGCAAAAGGACTCTCCTGTATATGAATCTGTAAATAACGAATCGATTTCTCGTTCTCAGATTGATACTTCTCTAGAAGGGCATTCAAAAGTAACTGTAGCAGAAGATGGTCCAACTGCTGCTCCGACTTCTATGGATAAAGGTATAGATGCGGAAGAAAAGTCAAATAAAAAGGGATGGTTTAGAAAAATATTTTGGAAAAAATAATGGATATAGGTAGAAAAAATAAAGAATCATTTTGGCCAAGCTATGTAGATATCATGACAACTTTGTTTGCCGTGATGCTCATATTGTTTGCCGTTTCTTATGCTCGCTTTAAATTGAAAGAGGGGCAGTTGGAAATGTTGGTAAATGAGTACAAAGATATTATCGATGTATATTCTACCGTTGATTCCATAGATAATAGCGGATATTATGCTTATGATACTCAGTATTTGAAGCATACGTTAACGGTGAGTATTGCTTATCAAGACAAAGAGTACGATATTAGTAGTAAGTTGAAGTATGATTTGACTGATAAGCGGAAAGCTGATGAGAAACGTGATAGCATCCATCAGGCTGGTTTGTTGGTTCAAAATATTATCTACGATTTGGAAAAATCCAATAGTGATAGTAAAAACATCAAGTTCTTGGTAGTTATAGAGGGACAATCTTCTAAGATACCTTTCGATGATAATGATTGGCAAAATAATGAAACGCTTTCATTTCTTCGTGCAAAGTTCTTAAGGAAATTCTGGACAGATCCTGTTTCGGAAGGAGGATGTGGATTATTCCAACATACTAGTGAGAATGACGCTGATAGTAAGTGTGAGATTATTGTAGCTGGTAGTGGAGAAGGTGGTGTTCCTCGTTATTTCTATAAGGGTGGTGAAAATCCTATCACATTGAATCCTAATGAGGCAAAGTATAAGACCATCAACGAGGTTACCCCACAAGAATTCTTAGCATGGCGTGATGTGGAGCAGCAGAACCAACGCTTCTTGATTAATATCATTCCTATTATAGGTAATATTGATGTGACTAAAGCAAAGTTTGAGAATATAAAGAAATGATGCTTATGGAAGAGTACAAAATTTCTGAGGAAATATATCAAGCGAGTTTGGTAACTTCCCCAGAATCTTTTAGTATCTCAGATGATATATTTGAGGAGGCTGATACTTTGACTGTTGAAGAATTACAGCAGGAAGTATTGGCTTCCTATAAATTTTCTGGGCGCTATTGGATTTGGAAAATGGGATTTTCTGTCTTTTATAAAAATAAAAATTGGCAAAAAATGTTTTTGGCAAATGAAATGCAAATGGAGGCTCCTGGTTTTAAGTATTTCAAGTCTTATTCTTCACTTGTTGATTTCCAAAAGGAATATAAATGTCAAAATCCTGGTAGCCGGGGGACTGATAGTCGGCCTATTGCATATAATGCTTTTGCTAATTCTTTAAGAAGAGGTGATGTTATAATTGCTTGTGCATCAAATTCTGCAATTGTTGCTTGGGGCATAGTTGAAAGTGATTATTTCTATCGTCCAACGAGAAAGGCAGGGAAGCACTACCGTAACGTTACATGGATAAAGATGGATATGCCTTTTATATTTACAGATAAGCCCCAAATCCTTTATATGCTTCAGAAGGAAGAAACTCATTTGTTGAAAGAAACGTTGGTAAGCAAAACCTATCAGCAATTAACAAATGTATATCCTTTTGGCTTTGTTGATAAAGGATATGAAATGAAAATTCCTTTTGAAAGTAGGAAAAAAGCTGTAGTTTCTACTTTAAAAAAGCCACCTGTAAAGGCGGAGCTGCCAAAGGACAATTCTCTTAGTTTCAAAATAATAGAACCGCTTAAGAAAGATGCGTTGTCTAAAATATTAGGTGCATTGTTGAGAAGTTATGTAATGTTTTGTCCTGTTATAGTAAGTACTTTAAGTTGTGTATGGTCTTGGTTATGAAAAGAGCAAGAACATTTATGATTGTTTTTATTGTTGAAACAATTGGTGTCTTGATGTTTTTGGGATGTTCTTCCCCAAAAAACAAAAAAACTTCTGATGCCCCAATGGATACTGCGATGATTTATGAAGATATGCCGCAGAAGACTTCGGTTTCAAAAGTCGGCATAGATTCTTCTCAATCCACACTTGTCTCTCCGCAAAAAACTGATGCCACTTCTGCTCTTGATCTTAGCATCAATCCATACTATGATGCAGGATATGATCAGGGTCAGGAGGATGGGTATTATGATGGTATCGAGAATACACGAGGCGATTCTTACGACGATGCTTGCCGATATAAGGGAAAGAACAGGAAGGAATATGAGTTGGGGTATGAAGAAGGATATGATGCCGGCTTCGATGATGGCTTCGCTGATAGTGACTGTGATTCAGAGGAGGAAGAATAGCGGCTTTATATAATCCTTCTTGCCAGATTCTGTAAGAAGTTCTATTGAACAAAATGGATTCCGAAAGTTTTTTCACAATTATGTGTTGTGCCAAGGTATGGTAAACTTCAACATGAAAGATACGATAGGGCGCGGAATCCGCAAGGTTTTTACAGAACAGAAAAAACGTAAAATAGGTAATTTCCTCTCTACGCTTAAGAAAAAAGGAATCATAAAATTAACTGTTGGAAAGAGGTGGGTTTTAGACGATGTTTAGTCGAACTTAGTTGAAGTTAGTCGAACTTTTAGTCGAAGTTAGTCAATCTTTAGCTTGCGTCTTTGTTATAATACTCAGAAATTCAGTTGCTAATGATGAAATCTAACTTAGTTGAACTTTAAACGTTTAGTCGAACTCAAAATGGGATGTCAGCTTTGGAAATATTTCCCTTCTTGGCTTAGACTAAAAGTATCTGAAGGAGCATGAAAGGGAATAAGTGTTGTCGTTAAAAAGTGAAGTTGTGTAATCGGTACAGCACTATTGCCAGATAGGGATGACTTTGCGATTGGTTGGTTGTATGAATAGAAAAAATATGGAAAATGAAACTTTAAAAGAAAGATTCCTCGGTACCATCTTCGGGCAAGCTGTAGGAGATGCTTTGGGGCTGAGCACGGAGTTTATGTCCAAGCAAGAGGTGGATCGTTTTTATCCTAATGGGATAGAGGACTATTCACAAATCGTGCAGGATGATCATCGTCGTCGTTGGCAAAGAGGCGATTGGACTGATGATACCGATATGATGCTATGCATCTTAGATTCTTTTGTGGCTTGTCAAAAGGTAGATATTCTTGATATTGCCAGAAGGTTTAAGGAATGGATGATGAACGGGGGCATGGGAATTGGCCGGCATACATATAATGTAATGGCTCTTGGCGACTATACTTCGAATCCACAGAAGGCTGCAGAGATTATCTGGAAGATGGGAAAGAAAAAAGCAGCAGCTAATGGGGCTGTTATGAGAACTTCGGTGGTAGGACTTATGAAGGACAATGTGGCTAATAATGCTGAGAATATCTGTAAGCTAACTCATTATGATCCTCGCTGTGTGGGCTCTTGCGTTATCGTTTCTTCTATCATACATGCTCTTGTCTTTGAAGACAGGATATTGGATGAAGAAGATGTGATTGGCATTGCTAAACAATATGATGAGCGAATCATTCCATTTATTGACTTGGTATACCATGAAGGTCTGGATTCTTTGTGTCTGGATGATGAAAAGAGTATGGGATATACGCTCAGAACTTTAGGGGCTGCCCTATGGGCTTATTGGCATGCAACCTCGTATAAAGAGGGTATCCTGAAGATTGTTTTATCGGGAGGAGATGCGGATACAAATGCAGCAGTAGCAGGAGCTATCCTGGGTGCTAAATTTGGAATATGCCATATTCCTGACGAATGGAAGAATGGTCTTCTCTATGCTTCTATGCTCCATGACAAGGTGCAGAATTTCTACGCAATGTATTGCTAAAAGAAAGGATTCGATAATGAATGTGATGCAATTGAATACTGATATTTATCATAGCTTGGGCGTACTTTCTAATGACGAGAGCTATTTGGAAGAAGCCCTTGCTAGTATCAATCAGGCCTTTACGGAATTGAAGCTTCATCGCGAAGGAAAAATAGATTTTATTCCTGCGGAGGATTTGCTTAATGAGTTATAGGATAGAGGTTGCACCTGAGTTTGCCCGTAGATTGAAGAATTTAAGTAAGCGCAGTCTGCATTAGAGTACAATAACGCAGAATCCTGCCGGCATCACTACCAGCAGGATTCACTTTCAAAAACCGAACCTAAAAGTCTACCTTGTAATTTCTATCTATGCAATATCTATTGTAACCTGAATAAGTCTAACAATTAAGAACTATGGCAGTAGAACAAATGGAAAAATAAAAAAATATTGAATTATAGTTAATTTGAGTTTGAAATCATTCTTATCTAAAATAAAACTATTATATTTGTAACCGATAGATACGAATCTGCATAACAAACCTAGATTCAAGAGATTATAGAATATATTATAGTAATTTTAAACAATAACATTATGAATATGAAACGACCATTTATTACCACATTATTTGCGATGTTACTGGTCCTTTTTACAGTTTCATGCAGCAGTGAAGATAAAGAGTTTGATTATGCAGCATTGCCGATGTCGGCACAGCTGTTTGTAAAGCAATATTTTGCTGATGCATCATACAGCCGTGTGGAAAAGGAGAAAGATAATGGCTTTTGGGAATATGAAGTATTGCTCAGTGATGGCTCTAAAGTGGAGTTTAATGAGAAGGGAGAGTGGACGAGTGTTGAGTGCAAATACTCTGAGATTCCTGTAGGCATTATTCCTACTGTCATAGCTGAGGATATTGCAAAGAAATATCCTGATTTGAAGCCTTACAAAATTGAAAAAGAGGTTGGCGGATATGAAATTGATATTCCTGGCTACGATCTCTATTACGGCAATAACGGTATATTCATACGTGCTGAAATTGACAAATAACAGAAGAGGGTGTGTCATGGATTTATGACACACCCTTATGCAGTTCTGGTACTTACTATAACAGCTCTCTTGCTATCCAGGCACAGGCTTCGGCATCTATTCCGGTTCGGGCTTGATGAGGCTGTAGTAGCTGTCTGCAATCTCGCCATCCCTCACTATCACAATGCCCACCGAGCAGACACTTGTACGCTGCTGGTTGGCCGTTTCGAAATTTATCGCTGCAAAATCTTTCATAGAATTATCATTTTTGTGCCTTATATATTATGGTGTTACTCTGAGGAAATATAGGCTATCCTATTTCTCCCATCAGCCATCTTAGGGCATTGATTCTCTTGATACCGTTGTAATCGGCAGTAGGGTCTTCATCAAGTGTAAGGATATACTTAGGATATTGGTCATTGATCTGCTGCAGAGATGCCAATTCACGTTTTAAGGTAGTCTCATCTCTAACGGTAGCAGCTACCTGATAATACGTGATATTGTTTTCATCAATCGCTACAAAATCTACTTCCAGATTATCCATCTTTCCTATATATACTTTCTGCTGGCGATGGAGTAGTTCCAGATAAACGATGTTCTCCAGGATGCGGCCGGCATCGAATGAGCGGGAACCTAGGAGCATTCTTCTCAAACCGATATCTACTAGATAATATTTACCCAATGTCTTGAGCAGCTGCTTACCCTTGATGTTGTATCTTTTGGTTTCATATACGAAGAAGGTTTCGCAGAGTGCGGTCAGATATCGTTCTACGGTTTTCTGGTCTATTTTCCTTCCATCGGCAGTCATGATGTCGGCTATGCGCTTGGTGGATAGGATGTTGCCGATATTGTCGGCTGTGAAACGGATAACGCTTTCCAGCATCATGACATCGGGTAACTTCTTCCTGCTCATGATATCCTTTACTACAATGGTGTTATATACGCCATTCAGGTAGTCGCTGATTTCTGCGGGAGTATCCAGTTCAAGGGTATATGGAAAACTGCTCCTTGTGATGTAGTCTGTATAGGCTTTGGGAAGATTGTCGGTTCCTCCGATACCTTCAACATACTCTCTGAATGAAAGGGGAAGCATTGCGATTTCCACATATCTTCCGGATAATAACGTGGCGATTTCGCTTGACAGCATATAGGCATTCGACCCCGTAATATAGAGATCTACTGTTGGCTTCAGGTTGAGGCTGTTGATGATGTCTGGGAAATCTTCCACATGTTGTATCTCATCAAAGAAGATATAAGTCATCTTGTCTTGATGAATTAATGGCTTGATATAAGCGTATAAGTTATGTGGATTACGAAGCTCATAGAAGTCGTAATCCTCGAAATTGAGATAGATGATTTGGTCGGCACTGACACCTTGCCTCTTAAGCCAGTCACGATAAATCTCCATAATGGTGGATTTACCGCAACGGCGAATGCCGGTTATCACTTTGATAAGAGACTTGTCTTTGAAAGCGATCAGTTTATTGAGATATTCCGTTCTTTCTATTCGTTTCATATCATTTCATTGCTCTTTGATTATATATTTGCTGCGAAGATACTATTTTTTTAGGATAAATCATCCTAAAAGTAGAATATTTAAGAAAGTTTTAGGATGAATCGTCCTAAAACTTTTGAAATTAGAGAAGTTTTAGGATGAATCGTCCTAAAACTTTTTATCTATCCCCATATTTAGGTATTTCTGCGAAACCATCATTTTTAGGTATTGCAGATTACGGGAAAAGGGCGTATCTTTGCACCCGAAAATAAATGTAACTAAAAGTAATATAGACAAATGAAAACAACAATCGTAATTTATGGCTCTTCTACTGGCTCATGCCAGTCGATTGCCGAAACCATCGCCTCTAAGTTGGGCGTGGAAGCTGTAGATGTAGCTAACATCGATGACGCTACTATCACAAGTCATGAGAATCTTCTTCTCGGTACTTCTACCTGGGGTGCCGGCGAGATGCAGGACGACTGGTATGATGGCGTGAAGACATTGAAGAGTGCCGGCTTGGCTGGCAAGACTGTGGCCCTGTTTGGTTGTGGCGACAGTGAGTCTTACCCTGATACATTCTGTGGCGGCATGAAGGAACTCTATGATGCTGCCGTTGAGGCTGGTGCTACCGTATTGCCTGGTGTTTCTACAGACGGATACACCTATGATGACAGTGAGGCAATTGATGGCGACAAGTTCCTGGGACTCGCACTCGACGAGGTGAACGAGGACGACAAGACAGAGGAGCGTATCGATGCCTGGCTCGAGGACATCAAGCCAGCGTTATAATTTTACAAAAATATTTTTCAAGAATTGGAGAATGATGGAATTCTCTGATTCTTGGTTTAAAAACAGATAAATTCGGATAGTATGCAGCAGGAAATCGCAACACCAGTAGATTTGAAGGTTCTGATGAATCATATATATGAATATAAGAAGGGCGTGCGCCGCCTGGTGCTCTACACCTTCAACAAGAAATATGAGTCTTTTGCCATAACTAGATTAGAGCGTCAGAACATTGATTATATCATCCAGCCGGTTGGCAACGACCGTCTGAATCTCTTCTTTGGTAAGAAAGAATGTCTGGATGCTATCCGCATGATAATCACCAAACCGTTGTGCCAGCTTACGCCGGAGGAGGATTTCATCTTGGGTGCCATGCTGGGATATGACATCTGTGCCCAATGCGAACGCTATTGTGAGCGGAAGAAGAAGGTTTGCTAAGCTTTTCTTTCATCTTCGTAATGTTTTATGTTTATAAGTAGAAAGAGCGTGATTGCCGTAATGGTGATCACGCTCTTTCTGCATATTTCGGAATAATTCCTCTTTTTGAGGGCTGAAATGAAAGAAAAAGTCCTGAAAACACTACTTATTTATTAGTACAGACTATATCTATGCGTTTAACCTGATACCTAATTCTAAGTATAAAAAATGTGAAAATCACAATTTCTCGGTATTGTACAATTTCTAAATAAGTCTTACCTTTGCAGCCTGAAAAAAGGAATAGATATGAAAAAAGGATTAGGAAAAATCAGAAAGATTAAAAAGAAACACATCTTCCTGGCCTTGTTGGCCGTGATTGTTCTGGGAGGTTTGGCGAAGGCTTACTCTGCCTGGGTGGGTACTACCCGCATCGCTTTCCTCAACTATCAGGCTATTGCGCTGGGACAGATTTCGCATGCCAACGACAATGCGATGATTAAACTGAGTGAGATCACAACCGATGATTTCGATCATCTGGATGATTACGATATGATTATCGTGAATGGTATGGGACTCCGAATTGACGAGAACCAGCGCAAGCAGTTGGAAGAGGCTTCCTATAAGGTGCCGACCCTGACTCATGCTGCTACCAACCCAGCCAACAATATCGTATCAGTAGATAACTTCGATGCAGATTATCTGATGCAGTACATCGAGAACGGCAGCAAGAAGAATTATCACAGTATGCTCGCTTATATCCGTAAATTTATCGACGGAAAGAAGTTCATGGCTCCAGAACCGGAACGTGTGGATGAGCGACCAAACTATCTCCTGACTCATTTCGACCCGAAGGATGAAAAGGGTGATGAACTGGGTTTCAACAGCATCCGTGAGTACAATGCCTTCCTGGCGAAGAACGGATTATATAAGAAAGGTGCTCCTACCATCTTGCTCACCGGTTTTATGGGTGCGGCTCCTGATATGGAGAAGGCTTTCGAGAAGAAGGGATTCATGGTGTATCGCATCAACCAGCTGCAGAGCTTTATCGCCGGTCATCATGCCGACAGTATCCAGGTGAATGCCGTAGTGAATATGGCGCACGGCAGGTTGGGCGATTACTTCGTAGAGTTTCTGAAGCAGAAGAATATTCCTCTGTTCTCACCTCTTAATATCAACCGTTTGACCACCGATTGGGAGAACGACAAGCAGGGAATGAATGGCGGCTTCATGTCGCAGAGCATCGTGACTCCGGAGATTGATGGTGCCATCCGTC
>OHDV01000019.1_pt1 | contig 103862 bp, 136 predicted proteins | sample 1567041 | NCBI WGS metagenome assembly OHDV01 (sample SAMEA3879517, study PRJEB24766) | human gut metagenome | biome: human-associated habitat; feature: feces | place: USA | collected 1985/1987
TTAATCTACAAAATTTTTAGAAAATTATTTTCTTAAAAAGTTTTAATTAAAAATTCATTCAAATATCGTTTTGTTTTTCTCACATTGCAAAGATACGAACTTTATTTTAATCTACAAACATTTTCAAGAAAAATTTTTGAGAAAATGAATAATTTTATTTTCAAAATTATTTTTGTGAAAAATTCATAAAATAGAAAATATTGTGCATCCTAAAAAGGACTTAATATTTGCACTTAATTTTGGGGTTCACAAGAGCAATCTTCACACGCCTTGTAGTGGGCATATATGATATGTATATGGATATTCTCCTATATGGCTTATGCCTGTCCTCTTGAGAGTGTATTATATACCTGTATATTGATAAGGCAATTAATGGACTAAGGTGATAAAGAATTAAGGCCGATTAGCTATATCCCTATTATTGCCCTCTATAAACCTATTAGGTCCTAATTCAATAAGGCCATATAGGGACTATGGTAAGCCTATAGAGATTAGGATAGCCTATAAGGGCTTACTAAGTTAGCGTAAGTAAAAACCCAGGTACCTAAGTTAGGCCTGGGTTAAGGTATTAATCGAAGTATGCCATGAATGGAGATTGCCTTAACACAATAAGTCCTAGAAACCTTATAAATAATGCTAATATAAATACTTAGCCAATTACTAATAAAGCTCTAGGACCATATTACCTATTTCCTTATAATTACCCTATCAATATTAATTATTACCTGACCATTGGGGTTATCCTTACCTTTCTTTAATAAATAACCTATACTACCCATCGGTATATTATAGGCCTTACATAATTCATCCCAAGTTTTATAATTTGCCTCTTGCTGAAGAGCATTAATGAACTTAGGATTATATTTCCTACGTTTCCTATCACTAACCTTAATAGGGGTATAGGTAGGTTTAGGTTTACCTCTTAGATCTTCCCAAGCATATAAGTTAGGAAATAACTGAGCAAAGTATTTCTGAACGGTAATGCTTCTACGTTTACCTTTAGCATCGATTAGTTTCATATGCCTCTTTACCTTGATGAAATGGTTGGTTGTTTTGTTCATTATCCTACCATCTGAATAGAATCGGTAGGATGGGAAATCTTTGTGGGTTCTGTGTTTTATATTACCTTGAATTTTTAATTAGTATGTATTATATAATAATGCTTGGTAAGGTAATTCGGATAAGGCAAATTAGGGGCCATTAATGGTCGGATTTATTTGCCTTTTTAGGCCTTTTTGAGTTTGCCTTTAAAGTGTGTAGTAGAGCTATATGGTATAGTGGCTATATAGTGAGTTGAGTGGCTTTGTATAGTAGAGGGGTTATCACTTGTCTTGTTTGCCTAAATCCCCAAAACCCCCAGCGAGGTACCTTGATATATGTATTAGGTATTTATTGATTATGTATTATATGATTGGTATAATAAGGGGTATATGTATTAGGTATTTATTATATGTACCTTAGTTAGCGTTAGGATGATTTTGTTTTATTTTTGTGTTGGGTGGTGTGGGAGGTACCCGGTATTTATTCCAGGTACCTTGTGGGTATTTATTCGATTAGGTATACCTGTATGAAGGCATATACTAAAAGGATTATGATTAAATTCATTCTGTAGATGAATTTCTTTGTTAGGTAGGCTTCTTCATTTAGGATTAGAAGTCAGATTGTTACAATGAGTAGAATTAGTGATTATATGTACCTTAGTATAATGTGTAGGATACTAAGATTAGTGATGAGGTGTATAGGATTAGTATTAGGGTTTGTGAGATGATATACCTTATTTTGTTTGTTGGGTGGGTATGCTTGTGGGCTTGGTATATTTTCTCATTGCGTATTAGGATGAGGATAGTTCCTACGGATAGGATTATTCGGATTATGTGATAGAGGATGTTCATGGTAGTGATATTATATCGATTATGGTTATATCTGTTAGGTTTACTTTGAGGATTTCTCTTAGCTTTAGCCTTATGTAGGTACTATGTCTAGCCATTCCCATCCGATTGGATATTGGTTTACTGTTATTGTTAGTTTCATGATGTTAATTGAGTTGAGGGTTAAACATCTGTTTTGGTTGGCCTAATAGGCAGCAATGAGGATAACCTGCTTCATCGAGGATTCCCAGTATAAGATATCGATTGGTATCTCTGGGAATTTCGAAATAGAAAGCTGGTTTCATGTAGCCATCTATGAATGTAAAAACTATCTGAGTGTTTTCTAGTAACCCATTTAGTTGTACATGAGAAAGGTAGTTATAAATAGCTTCCCTTTGATTTCTTGGGTTTTTATCCCATGAGATGAGCATATCGTCATACCAATTTGGATTATCGCATAGCTTTTTAAGTTGTTGTTGAATATACGGTGTCATGATTTGAAGTAATAATATAAGTCCTCGATTAGTTTATCCTGTTCTTCCCATATAGTATCTGATACTACGTATTCTGATACGAAATAGTTATAGAAAGGCCCAAATAGTATTTTTAATACTATGTCCTTGAGTTCGATATTGAGTTGTTCCTCTTCTTCGGTAGAACTGGGTTTGATTGCCTGAAGTTCTGCCTTATAGGATGCCGTTACGGCATCCTTTAGGGTTTGAATATATTCTGGGTTAGTTTCCTTGAGAATACTTAATTGTGATTTGAGTTCTTTACTTATCATGGGGCTTAGCGATTATGGATATGAATCCCTGTGGATATTGAGTATAGAATAATTGATAGTTCCCTGTGGGCAAGAAGACTTGCATTATATTTGCAAGTAAGGGATAGATTTTCCATTGGTTTTCCTCTAGAAACTTGTTCCAGTCTTCAGATTCTTCTGGATAATTCCCAGATAGTTGGATATGGTACTGTTCCTGGTCAGCAACAAATAGGTTAGTTACTACCTGTATTTCATCTGATTCCTTTTTGTATTGGGTGATTGGATACCAGATGCCTTCGGTTTTCCATTTATTAAGTTGGAACAGAGACATGCCCTGTTCCAGTACGTTGAGTAATTTATATAAGTTTACCATAGTGATTATTTATTTAGTTGGTTAAATAATTCTGATACTGCAAGTTGTTGGAAGATTTCTGTTTCCCTGTGGTCTGATTCCCATTTTTCGATAGCATTGTAGATATTGGTATATTGGGATATCATGTTCTCATCTTGTTCATCGTCTTGGATAAATTCCCGGAGATGTTTTTTGAGTCCGGTTATGATATAATCCTGATGTTCAGGGATTAATTGAAGAACTCCGAATAGGATAGCCTCTACCTGTGAGGGTGAATCATCATAATATTGGTCATCGGCACCCTTTGTTAAGTCCATGTGAGAAATAATGTTTTCCCTGAGATTTTCAAAGAGAACTTCCTCTGAAGCATATGTGATGATATATCCTGAGATATAATCAGCAAAAGGTTCATCCTCTAAGTCGATTGAGTAAACTTGGATATTGGTAGCTTCCTTGTTAATGAAAAGACCATCGGAGTAATCGTAAGTATAAATGGGGTGGGAAGCAAGAAGTTCTCGGATGGCCTCTAAATTTTTTAATTCTTTCATAACGTGTCTATATTAAAATTATTTGAGAAATATTTCTCATTGCAAATATACAAAATTATTTCTAAACTTGTTTTTATAACTACTTTTATTTTTATAAATAGGGAGGTTCTGGGAGGTGTTTTGAGTGCCTCCCAGAGGGTTTTGTTAATATTGCCCTGTCATAGTAATGATAATGAAAAGGGATTCATCATTGAAATGTACCTGGATAGTATTTCCATATGAGTTTGACATGTAATGATGATTAGGGTTAAGTTCTTTTAATGGGTGATGTTCATCCCAATGAGAATTAATGAATTCTATCACGTATTGTTCAAAAGCATCGGATTCTCTGTAGTAGGTTTCTACCTTTTCGTCATCGTCTATAGGATACTCCCGGAATTGGAGATTGAGAGTTCCCATGTATGATTCATCCGGATTTGAGATTTCGTTAACTGATTGAGCAATGTAACCAAAAGCATCAAGAGTTCCATCAAAGTAACCCATAATGTGATTTGAGATTTCGTTAATAGTTGTCATAAGAAATAAGTTTTGTGACCCCGTTCAAGGTCGGTTAATAATTATATTTATTTTTCTCTTATGCAAATATAGAAATAATATTTTAAATATGCAATAATTAAGGGAGCCCAGATGTTAGTGTTTCTGAACTCCCTGAGGTATATTAACTGGTATATTAACTGATTGGGGGATTAGTATAATTCATCGGCCAGTATTGGTTCCTTAGGCTTATTTAATTTCTCCTTAGAACGTCTGGTAGCCCAATTCTCGTAGGGTTTGTAACTAAAGGTACGAGTTGTTTCATCGTATGCAGCATATACCATTTGTTTACGGGATATTCTCCTCCCGTAAGTTTTCTTAAGATTAGCAAACCAATCTAGATACTCCTGTAAAGAGTTAAAGATTTCTTTGTGTCCCTCTAAATCATTCTTAGGACGGGTCTTCCATGTTGCTTCTATATAGCATTGGTGTAAAGTGATTGAAATAAAGTATCGGCACCAGCTACCACCAAAGATAGGGCCCGTGGAGAATTCTATCTCCCGAGCAACTAATGGACTAACGTTATACTTTGTCATGCGATTGAAAAATTAAGTTGGAAAATCCAGTTGTTTCTATCGAGTTGATTGAATGATATGAACCTCCCATCGTTATCGGTAAATTCATTCATGAATTGAACTGCAGCAGATGCTAATTGCCCCTTATAGGGATTAGTATCGGCAGTTATTATTGATTCGAAAATGAAAGAATAATAGGTAGTATCATAGATTTGTACCTGATTAATATCCAAGCAATTGAGTTTGTAATCATCCTCTAGTTTGATTAAGAGTCCCATTAGGAAATTAAGAAGACTACCCTGTTCATCAGAGTCAAGTTCAAATGTAGATTTCTTTTCTAAGAAATTGCGAACTACCTTAGTTAGTTCGTCTGCTTGATTGTAAGTTACTGAGTTCGTTTTCATATTTTTGTCTATTTTAAAATGATATGCAAATATAAGCATTTTTATTTTTATAGAAAAATATATCTATTTTATTTTTAGGGAGGCTGAGGATGTGTATACGCTAAGAAAGGCAGTGGATTAGACTGCCTTTCAATTATTAAGGTAATTGGGGAGTTAGCAAATATAGAGCCTCTCTTATAATTGAACTCTCCATAGGTTCTAAAGAGGGTTCCTTGTTCATTAGTCCACCTTTCTTCTTTTCGTTTTCAAATACTTCATGTATGGCTTGCTTTATTTTAGTAGCTAATACCTCTGATAACTCCTGAGATTTAAGAGAGATAAGTAACCCTTTTCGTATTTTCTCAACATCTTGGTTATTCTCAGTAATGGGTTTTGATTCTACTAATTCTTGTATACCCGAGGAATATTCATCTAACCGTTCATATCCCAAATGTTGTAGGTCATTAATGAAGATACTGAATTCATCGTAAGTAAGTCTAGTATCAAAACCTACTCCATGATATAGTTGTACTAAAGGAGTAAGGATTCTTCTTAGTGTATTGAAATCCTTTAGATGGTCTAATTCTATCTCTGACCTAATTGGTACTTTATATACCTTTTCACCCTTCAGTACTACTAACAGAACCATTAGTCTTGGTGGTAATCTTTTCTCGTTCATAAGCAAGTTTTTGTATTATGAGTTGTACATAGGTATTTCTCTCTTTATAGATAAACATTACCGATAGAAGTATCTCATGTTTCGGTAATATCATCTGTATGAAATTGCCTGGAGCAATTACAGTAGCTACTACTGGAGAATCCTCCTGAGAGAAATTCTCTAATATCATTTCTGCCCTCTTAATTGGTTCTGGTTTTGTTGGGTCCAAAGTTAGGACTGGAGCAGTTATACATTCCTTGATGCCCTGTGTTAAGGCATTATATAACCATTCATCTTTTATATCCTCTACTTGGAGGTTTTTCATTGTAATCATATCCTAAACCTATTTAAAGTCCATACACCCAGGATATTAGAGAATACCCATAATTCCCAGTTTTTGTAAAAGTTATAGGGTTTACTGAACTGGGATGTTTGAAATATTATCTGATTTGGTGTTCTAGATAACATTTCTGCATGACAAGTTAATACTCCAGAAGATAATTGAGCTTTAAAAGCTTTAATAATATCTTCATCACTTTTAGTCTCTAATGAGGTAAGCAATTTAATAAATTCTACCTCTACACCTTGAGACATGTTTACATTTCTGAAGGCAAACTTTTCTTTATTTTCCATATTCGTCATTTTTAGATAAGAACTCTTGAGCTAGTTCATCTTGAGTTCTTTCGATTATGTTCTTTACTATTGTTTTATTTTCTACTCTAGCCCACATATATAGCATGCCCAATTGAGCATCCATATAGCAATCTATAAGAGATGGGTCCTTTCTAAATACATCCCATTGTTTTACGAAATTTGTTCGAACCAAATCCCTATAACCCTGGTCTGATATATCTTCTTGGTCTATATAAGCAGATACCCTTTTTCTTACTTCTAAAAGAATTTTCTCTAAGCTTTCTGGTAATCTAAAATTTTCGGGTAAACTATGATATACCAAATTATTCGGTATTAATTCCTCAAAAGTAAACTGATTATCGAATAGTTTCTTTGGGTATCTACCTGAAAATATCAAGGGTATCTTATACCTTAGCAACGATGGTACTACGTCGTATATAGCATAATGTCTTCTATATTCTCGGTACAAGTCAAAATATAGATTCTCATCGAATATACCAGATTTCCTCATTATTGCCTGTAAAGTATTATAAGCAGCATTGATATGAGTATTACTCAATTTGAATATTAAGTTGCCATTTTTAAGGGCAATGAGTTCACTACAGCATCTCTTTCGTTTAAATAAGTTCATGTGATTAAAATGTAAAGTCAATGTATATTTTCCTTGTTCCCTTGAGAAATTTTTCGTGATTTGAGTCATCATACTTATGGCAAGCATAAGTCTTAGATGATTTATCATAAGGGTCTCTTACCCATACTGGAGCAGTATCAGTTGGTTTTAATTTAAAGTATGTACCCTGATTAACCTTGTTAACCCGAGTCTCTTTGTAAGATGTCTTTGGTAGTTCCATATTTTTGTCTATTTTAAAATTGATATGCAAATATAATTCTTTCTTTTTAAATATGCAATATCCGGATATAACTATGGGAGCTTACTATTTCGGAGGAATTGAGATGCAAATGAGCCATCCTCTTTTTCTTCTTTCTCAAAGTCTTCATATTGATATAACTCTGGGTCTTCTTCGTCTGGGTCTATACGCATTTCGATTTCTCTACGTAGTTCATGATGTTCTTTAGAGAATGAAGACATAGCTCCCTTATAATCATCAGTAATTTGCATTAGCTCTGCTTTATTAAGGTTAAGACCCTCTTTACTGGTATCTACTCCTTCTTGTTTAGTAGCAACTACTTCAGGTAGAGACTTAATGTCATACCTATCCTCCAATAGTTTAGCCTCTTCTGGTTTATCTAATACCCTTTGTGATTCCAATACGATTTGACGTGCCTCTTCAACAGTGATTGCATTTTGCTGTGTTACGTTGTTCTGTTGATTAAATTGGGCAAAGATATTTGTAGTACTTCCTCCAGTAAGATTACGTACTATTGATTGCAGAGATGTAGAGGATTCAAGCTTTAATTTAAGGGCCTTTCCCAGCTCGGCAGATATAAACGGTACGTATTTCCCTCCCTGAGATTCTCTTAGGATATTAACCTGATGGGCTATTTCCATACGGTCTTCCAAAGCCCATGCTAGTTGTTCTCCCATTAATGCTTGTAGTAAATCTTCTGCTTTATCCTTATCCCATATTCTAGAGCTTAATAGCCTATCTCTCATAAATACCCGTATGTAATTGATATCTATACCCATACGATATGAGAATGTATTTATGTCGTATGTGATACCACATAATACACCATTTCCCATTAGCCATTGATTGATGATATAATTATGTATCTTTATCAGAAGTTCATCATTTGGGTTCTTCTGATATTCTAATGCCATTGCAGTAGTCCCCATAGGTCTTGGGAATCTTACCATTTTATTTTCCTTTTCTGACATACAAATGAGATTTTCTAATATCGGAACTTTCATCATAACCTACATACTCTAAATCGAACCTTACATACAGGTTCAAAGATAGGTTATAGAAATATCCCTTATATTTTTTCTTACTTACTGATAAATTAAAAGGTTCACCAGAGATTAGGTCCCTGGTGAATACTAAATTACCTTTCCCAGTGATGGGGATATTAAGGCAAAGTTTATAATCTCCTACCTTAAATTTATTCCCATGCAGGTCTGTGATTTCCCTTGCCATAGTTTGCCTTTTTATGGTTCGTAGGTTTTTTGTCTTGTTTACTACGGTTATTGGTTATCCCCTTTTGCTCTTCGATTAATTTCTGAACCTTTGGGAATAACCTTTGCCTTAAAGGAACTACCTGAGTAGCGAAAAAGGCATTCCATAATTTCTGAGTTAATGGTTCCCCTATTTTAAGTTCTGAGATTGCCCAGAATTTAGTTTCGAAATTCTTAACTATTTCCCTAAATCGGTAGTAGTATATATTGCCAGTCTTTTTATCTACCCCAATTGTGGTAGTTTGGCAATAATCTAGAAATTCTTTACCTAATTCGGATATAAACTCTTCCCTTTTAAAATCATAATTCTCTTGGTCGAGCTTAAATAATTTTACGTAATCGATTGCTTCCATATAGATTTAGTTTGTGATTATTAAACGAGGTATACTTTCATCTGTAATTTGAAATAAGTACCCTCTTACATCATCCTCATAATAAGAGGACCAATATGTTCTTCTAACTCTGAAATTATCAAGGATTGCCCCTTTGGGTACTCCAGTAATAAATAAGCAATGCTTAGGCATCATTGGAGTAATCTCAAATTTCCCATCCTTGAAATTACCATAGGTACCGTAGTCGGGCATATTACCAGTAAACCCCGTATTCTGTAATACATCCTGAACCAGAGTAGTTTGGGGTATTTCCTTTTGGTTACATTCTATGGTTAACTTCGATTTGCCTATATATAGGTCTTTAACTATTTCTCTAAACATTTGTATACGATTATATGGGTAATACCATTTTTCTTGAAGTAAAGGTTATTCTGTGAACGTTCCTCTAACTTCTTTAATTCTCTTCGAGATTCAGTACAAATTCTATCAGATTTCCTTAATATATCTGATACATTATCCCAGATGGGTGCCATTGGTTCTACTGGCCCTGCATAGATAACCTTATGTTTAGTTTCTATTTGGGGATATTTAGATTTATACTGATATTTGCCTTTGCAGTAAAGTACGTTATACTTTTCTGGTTCGTTTCTTTTTTCGTTTTCCATTTTTGTTAGGATTAATGTAATCGGATATTTCATCAAGTTGCCCTAAAAGCAATGCCTGAATGAAAAGGTTTATAGGCCTGAAAAAGAAATTCCTTACGTTATCAGTATTTATATACCAATCGTAAACGATAAAGAACTTCTTAATCTTGGAGTGCTTAAGTGAATGTTGGATTAGATAGGACTTACAACATCGCTTATGTAATTCTACCAATTCTTTGTCCTGCTTAAGCATCTCTTTATCAGAGAAGATAGTGTAATCCATTTTGTATGAATTGAGATGCCCAGGTAATTATCCCGGGCACCTGGTTAATAAAGGTTTATGCAACTTGTTCTGGTTTGAGGACTTTCTTTCTAAAGTCCTCGTATGCTTTAGCAGCAGCCTTGAATTCCTTGGAGTTCTGGTCCTTGATACGAGCCATTGCAAGTTCCAATCGATGGAGTTCGTTTCGAGTTTGTTGTCTCCATTTCTTCCGAGCAAGAGTATCAACTACATCGGCAGGATATACGTATTTAACTTCCCGATTAGAAATTACCTGTTCGATGATGGATGGTTTTTGTTGTTCTTTTACCTCCTTGACTACCTGTTCTTTTTTAGATTTGGCAGGCTTTGCATTTGGGGTAAGTTCTACCAATTTAGCATTGGCAAAAGATTTGGCAGCTTCTTGAGCATTTTCTACCAATTCCTTTTTAGTCTTTTTGGCCTTTTCTTTAGAAGCCTTAGAAGTTGTGGACTTTGCATTCTTAATGCCTTCAAGTTGTTCTGCAACCTTGTTGCTGATAAGGTTAGTAACCTTGTTTTCATTCTTTTTCATAATGTCTATATTAAAATGTTAGTAAATTGATTTCTCTATGCAAATATAAGAATAATCTTTTTAATACAAAAATAAATCGAATAAATTTTTATATTTGCTAAGGTTAATCGGCTAGGAAGTCAAAGACCTCTGGAGGATAGTTAATTTCGTCCTCTGGGTCATTGATGTAATCCTCGTATTCCTCGTTATATCTATCATAAATGTTTTCGGTTTTAGTATTAGGTACCCGAGTACATTTTTCAGGATATTTCTTTACGAAGTCATAGGCTTCTTGAGTAGTCATTACCTTGTCTGAGGTAAATTCGTAGGTTACATAAGAATAAGTTTCACCCAATCTAGAAACTTCATATTGCTGGTATCCAGATTTCTCAATCTTATAGATTTGATTTTCTGGAATCGTTTCTATTTCTACCCTATATTTATACCATTGCTTCTTCTCTTCTTTTGGTTTAATGCCCATGCTATCTTGAAGAGAGATTAACTTGGTTATTGGGCTTTCAAAACGAGAAGGAGCAGTGCTCACTTCTACTGGATGAGTTCTATTCTCACCAATAAAGTAAATCACTGCCCCCAAGGTTACCAGGCCCAATAGGAATTTAGTTTCTGAGTTCATAACCTGTAGTTTCGAATTTATTTTTAATGTTCTTTGCAAGGTATTTACCTTTTGATTCTGCTTGATGTAAACCGTTGCAGATTTCATAAGGTACATCATCATAGCGATAAACTCGATTACCTTTAAAAGCAACCCAAAGTTGTTTTTTCTTTGAGTTATAACCAAAGCCCTCAATATTAGAGGATTCGCAAGGAATCATTTCGACTCCGGTGTTCATTTCTACTGATTCTAAGTATTCGTTCTTTTCCATGTCTATATTAAAATTTTAAAAGTGTTAGTTCTGGGTGGAATTTGAGATTTGCCCTCTGGAATATTGCCCAAGTACCAAGTACTCCCTGAGAATTAATGTGTACCCATTCATCTTCCATTCTGAATAATATATGTGAGCATACCATCATTTGGTATTCACTTAACATATTTATCAGTTGAGGAGTATTCTCCATTTCTACGTATAATTCAATGTGCTCATCTAGTGCTCGAATTATTTCGTCATCCTCAATCTGAAGGAGTTTTTTGATTAAGCCTTGGGCAATATCATTTCCATTTTTAACGTCCTCTTTGATTGAGTTGAGCGATTCAATCTGAATACTAGCAATGAGCTTTACGATGTCTTTTGTTTCCTTGTCCATAATTAAATTTTCTTTATGCAAATATACTAAAATTATTTTATATAAAATACTCTTTTAATAAATACGGAGGTAAGTGTTAGCGGATTCTATTGAAGGATCTTAGGTTAGGATTTAATACCCTTCTAACCGTTACTTTTGATACTCCGAATAAATTTGCTAGCTCTCCTATTGATTCACCTCTTTTACTTCTATAGAGTATTTCCTTTCTTTGGGTTTTAGTTAATTTAGCGTTTGGATTAGCAGCTCCTCTCCTTGATATCCCGTACATTGGGTTTTTATTACCCTTTAAAGTTCTCCCATCATTAATACATTGCTGCATATTTTCAGTCTATGTACCCCAGTAAAGGTTCCTATATCGATTATGAGTTACCACATTATCTCTATAACATACACAAGGTTTATTTTCTGGGTTTGGAATATAGGCTAAGGCTACTAACCTATGTAAATACCAACACTTACCTTTCTTTTGAACAAAAAGATAACCTCTTTGATTATGGTTTGGTTTTACTTTATGCCATTCATTCTGAGTTAATTTACCAGATTTATGATATCGGCTCAATAAAATACCCAACCTACTTATATAATATCCCTCTAAACCTGGTATATTATCTCTTTTCATTTACAAAATCATTTTTAAAGATTAGCCCATCTCTATTCTTTAACTTTTCGTATACCGAATTGGGCAATAACACATCCCTTGACCATCTCATAAAGAATTTAGATGGTTTCTTTTCTGGATTAAGGAGTAATTGCCTCTGTTCTGTAGAGAATTTAACCCTTTCATCTTCTAACATGAAAGTAGGCAGTTTAGTGAATTCTGCCTGAGAGAAAGAGATTACGTTTTTACCAACTTGGGCCCTTAATGGTTTCTTCCTTTCCTTATAGAGATATGGGATAATCTTTTTCGAAGGTCCCCCAAGGATGCTAAAACCAAAGATTACCATTGGGTCAAATTTATCTGCTTTTGGGTCCTTAGCTCGTTTGATACATCTTGCCATCCAAGAGAATGAATTGGGATATTGCTTATTGTCTGTTGCTTCTCCCACATCCTTTTTATTAAACTCAAATCCAGGAAAGTGAAATAGAAAATCTTCAGTAAGGATAAATACAAATCCCAATCCCCTAAGATATTTAATGATATCTTGTTGGCTTTTACCCTCTTCAATCATTTTCTCTACATCTGCAAGAATGTCCTCCCTTGGTGATTCCAATTCCTTAGTTGTAGACCCTGCAGGTCTTCCTCTGCCAACATTAGGTGCCTTAGCAGGCAATGTACCAGATAACCTATCTAAGTATTCTTTGAAGTTATCAATATCTTGTTTATTAGTAAGAGTTACTTCTACTCTTATGGGACCGTTATGCTGTACCTTTGGACCTGAATTCATCTCGGTATAAGCATCTACCAACCTATCGGATAATGGAGTACCATTCTCTGATAGTGTAGTGATTCTAAGTTTTGGTTTATATACTTCTTGTTCCATTTTCGACTTAATTAGAAAATAAAAGGCCTGAACAATTTTTATATTGCCAGGCCTTCTACCATTATTAACGAATACTCAAAAATATGATAAGTAAAAGTAAAAAGTGCTCTTATTAATCTTCTTCTTTAGCGGCCTTCTTTTTCTTCTTGTCTTTGGCCTTCTTATCTTTCTTATCGGAAGCCGGTTTCTCTTTTACCTTTTCTTCCTTCTTTTTCTTAGTTTCCTTTTCCTCCTTGGGAGCCTTACCTGAAGCAAGTTTTCTTTGCTCCATACGGTATTTTTTCTTCTCAGCCGAAGTCATTTCTCTGCCATCGATGAGAGGATAATCGTATTTGGTAGCTGTTCTACCACCATTTCCTTTCTTTTCCTTTTTCTCTTTGGCAGCCTTCTTCTCATCTTTTTCCTTCTTCTCTTTTTCCTGGAGTTTTACCAATTTCTTGTTGTTCTCTTGGTCAGCTTCAGGATAGGCAGCAGCAACTTTGTCTCTTTCCTTATTGAGCTTGTTTACAAGTTCGGTAACCTTTTTACCATGTTTCTTGTCTTTGGTCCAATCCTTAGTAGGGTCCAACTTGTTCTCTTTAAGGTAAGCATCCAAAGCTTTCTTAGCCTTTGTGAGTTCCGGAGTCTTGGATTCCGATTTACTCTTCTTTTCGTCTTTCTTAGCCATTTTCATTTATATTAGGTGAATAATTGAATTTCCTATTTACATAATACCATAGTTATACCTTCCTAATTTGGGTTGGGATTTCTTTAATTTCTAGGATTTCTAAACTGCATTGTTTTAAAACTGCCTCGAGTTGAAGTATATCTTCTACCTCTTTCTGGGATAAGTCCGTAAAAGTTTGTTCAAAAGTTTCTTTCTGTTCCCCCCTTATAAAATTAAATTGGGCAACAATATAAGTCCCATGAAGTTTTTTATTCAGGGCTCCTTTAAGAGATATGAGTTTTCTTTTCAGATAATTACTCTTCAACCTATGGGATTGGTATTCGCCTTTCTTACCCTTACTAAGAGCTACCTTTTTAAGGTACGAAACATAATCTAATTCTCTGAGAGTTTGATTAATGTTTCCCACTAATAATCTTAAGTCTTTTTCCATTTGGGTCTTTGCATTACTTGGTTAGATACTTCCTGAGTTTCTTCTGATAGCATTTCTCTTGCCTCATTTATTATATTGATGGCAAGTTCCCTTTCATCTGGTCCCAGGTTTAATTCTTTATCTTCTAGTGCATCAGTATAAGTATTTATTAGATTATCCAATGCAAGTATTCGAATGTTCTTTCGAATTGCTAATTTCTCTTCTTCCATGGGTATAAAAAATTAAAGCCCACTACCTTCGCAGGCAATGAGCTTTTGGCTGAACAACGTCCTAAGTGTAGATGTTATTCATATGAACTTAAACTCTAAATTTATATAGCAGACATATGGGATAGTAGTTAGTAAGTTAGAGTTTAATCTTCTGATTCTTCCTCTTCTTCTTCCTTAGCCTTTTTGTTTTTCGGAGAACAAATAACGCCATGTCCTTTCTTAGACTTAACGGTAAGAGTTCCCGGAACGAATGAAACTGAAGTTGATACCGGTTTGCCATCCGTAACCAATACAGAAGTAACCACTACACCCTGATAGCCTTCCTTGTTCTTAACGGCATAACCAAAGTTCATTACCTTGGATTTGTCGTTAATGGCAATAACGTCGATTTGCTTGCTGTTAGGGCGTTGTTCAGCCGGCCGATTCTTGAGTGCCTCTTGACGAGCTTTACGTTTAGCTTCTTTTTCGGGGTCTTTTTCCTTATCCCCTTTCTTCTTGGAGTCTGATTTCTTTGTTGCCATAATTTTTAATGTTTTATAAGTTAATGGTTATTATAAGTAAACTTCTACGTTTATTAATAGTTGATAGTAAAGGTAGGGAAATTTCCCTACCTTCTTTTAAATCTTGAATACAGTTACCAGATTACTTTTTCCCTTTCTTGCCCTTACCTTTGGCTTCTTTCTTTGCCGGCAATTTGAGACCGAGTTCTTTGGCAATTGCTTTACGGAGTTTTTCGACGTCGTCTTCATCGTAATCGTCGGGGTCAGTTTCAAGATCTTTGTCGTCGCAGACATCCTCAAGTTCTTCGAAGTCCATTTCGGCAAGTTCTTCACCGGTCAGTTCTTCCTCTTCCTCTTCTTCTTCTTCCTCTTCGGAATCATCATCATCATCATCATCGTCTGATTCTTCCTCTTCTTCTTCTTCCTCTTCGGAATCATCATCATCATCGTCTGATTCTTCCTCTTCTTCTTCTTCCTCGTCATCGGATTCAGAACCAAAAAGGTCTTCTGCTTCTTCGGCAGAAAGCATGATAGGAGCAGGGATAATCTTTACTGAGCCGTCTTCGTACTTAATAATGATTGCACCATTGATTTCTGTTCTGGAAACTTCTTTCAGTTCCACTTCTTTTTTCTTCTTAGCCATTTTCGTAATGTTTAAGTTGGTTAATAATTTATTTATATCACTCTGTTATAAGTTTCTTTACCAGTATGGATTTCTGAGTATACCCAGATTTTACTAATTCCTCCTGAGCAATATTGAATTGTTTTATCTCATCTAGAGTTGTCTTTAATTCTAATTGAGATTCAATTGTTATTGCCTGAGAGGCAAGTTCCTTGTCACCTTGATAAGTGACTATCTTAAACTTCTTACCTGCAAATGGGTTTGCTGGTTGATGTGCTGTGATTTTAAAACCTTCGTTATTATTCATTGCTATATTTAATTTTAGTTATCCCAGGAATACCCACCTTCCCAAATACTTCGGTATAGGATTTGTATTTCCCTTTTATCATTGTTTTATAGTTATCGGATAATCGAATTGGGTAGACCCATATTTTATTTTCTATCATCCTATTTGTCATTATATAAGCATAAGACCTTCTAAGTTTAATACTCTCTAATGGAACAAACCCTTGAAATAATAAAGACTTCTTAATAAACCTTTCTTTAGGCAAATACCCTAAAAATTTAAGTGATGCCTCATCGAATATTTCAAGCATATCCCTTTGTGCTTTGATAAATAGTACCTTTTGTATTGGGATGTTCATCTTCTTTCTTAAATATAAAGCCAATGAACTTACCAATGGAGGATACTGCAGGAATAACAGATTGAATTTATGTTTCTCCTCTTGACTCAGCCTGTTGTAAATCCTGTAGGATAGCAAGATTGATTTGTAATCTCTTTTGCCTTGTATACTTGGGAGATATGCCTTGCCGTTGTCCATAGAGTTTGATTGAGTACCTTTCATTGAATTCTTTTTTTCCTTTAGACTTAAAGACTCGGTGCATTTGTACCATAAATCTTCTTCGTCGGTGTTTATCCATGTGATATTCATCAGGCATTATGAACTTCCTTGCTTTTACGAATTTACCCTTAAACCAGAATTTAGTACTACCCTTTTTAAGAAGTTTACCATTCATATCGGATAATTCTCTAATGCCTTGTTTTATAAGTTTCCTCCCAGATATTATATGAATATATTGAAGAACATCTACACCATAAAGATAAACTAAGGTAACCTTTACTTGGTGTCTAGTAAAGTATGGTATACCGGTTAGATGTTTCCTATATAATTTCTTTTCAGTAACAATCTTATTGGTGGTATCTGGTCTCCAAGTCCATATATAATACCTATCTGGTCGTATGGGTCCGTTGTTACTTTCCTTTAGTTTTACCATTTATATTCCTCTTTGCCATTCTATACCAAAGATTGATAGATTTCTCATTTGCTTCGGGGAATTCCTTTTTCATTCTCCGAATAACTCTATCAAGTTCAAAACCTTTTGCAGTTAATTCAAATACATAAGATTTCTTTGTACCCTTGATAAGATTAAATTCATCCCTTTCTCTTGGTGGTTTCTTTTCTCGAGGTTTCTTTATCCCAGGAACTCGTTTGGTTCTTCTTTGCCCATTTTCCCCTTCTTCTCCGAGAAACCCAAGCCTTAATCTGGAATTTCTTAATGGGTCATCTTTCGAATACCCAATATTTTCTAATTGCTTATCCATCCAATCGTCATATTTATCAATTAACGATTTATCGGGCTTTTCTTCTGATACATTGATATAATGTAATAAGTCAAATACCCCAGCAGAACAAGCATCAGGGAAAGGCATCCCTAATATTATTGCCTTTCTCTTTAAATCCTTATAAGTCATGTTTCTCCCAGAAGCACCAAGGAAATTTGATTTCTCCTTGGATGGAGCTTTCATGTCTTTTCTACTCTTTTTTGCCATATCATTAATATTTTAAGTATTCATTTATTTTCTTTGCAAATATAAGAATAAATAATTTAATCTTATCTTATTTCTCTATTTATTTTTATAAAAATCCGAGGTTTTTGCTCGGTTCGCAACAGTGGATTTAGGTTTTTTAGGCTTTCTCTTGATATGTGTGTTATAAGCCATATCCAATTTCTTAATATTGAATTCTATGTTGTTCACTTGATTATAGTTTACGGCTTTTTCCACACAGCAACGGTACTCTGGCCAGAATTTTTGTCCAAGCTTAACAGATTCGGTTTTAATCATGAACTTAGATACCATAAAACCAAAGGTATCAGCATCATCTTTAGTTTTGAATACGTACATGTAAAATCTACTAAATTCATCTACTACTTCATCCAAAGGTCTTACTGGTAACAATAGATAACCATCAGTATATAAGTCCTCAGATATTAGAGCTACCCAATATTTCTTTTTACCTGGTTTCACTTTATATCTAAACCTCTCTTTAAGTTTAGTGTGCATCCAGTCGGGTATTCTATTAAGGAGATATTTGATATATATCTTATCCTTCTTATTCGACCGCCTTTTAAATGCAGATGGCTGTTGTAGCATCCTTGGAAGTATTCTAAAGTTATTCCACCTATCAAATTCAAGAATTAATCTTAGAGTATCTATGTCCCATTCATCCTCAGACTCCTTTAACCTCTTCATGTTTCTCTCTATATTTTTAGAGTTTACCTTTGGGAGTAATTGAGCTGAGTCTCCTGTGAATAAGCTTGCTTCTTTTCTTTTTAATCGTTTCTCTAAACATCCCTCCATATAATCTTGGAAATTCCTCTCACAGGGGCAATCGGGTCGAAAAATAGAAGTGTGTTTCTCAAAAAAATCCGAGAATAGCCTAAAGAATTTCTCTGACCGTTCCCGGATTTCAAGATACTTGTAATGAGATAACTTTAAAATTTCACCAGCTTCCCATGAAGATTTACTTTCTGATAGTTGAAGGAATAATGATTGTTGTTCTTTATCAATTAAACAACTCCAGGCTTTTTGTTGAGCTTCGTTCATAATATTAAATTCTCCTATATCTCATTATACTATCAATTGCTTCATTGGTTATCTGATTAGGGTCATATTCCCCAGAATTAGCATAAAGCTTATCTGGGTCATGATTTAAATATACACTATAGATAACGTTGTCAAAAGGTAACCATACTTCCATTCTCCCCATTTCGGGGTATATAAGAACTTTTACCCTTTTACAAAGATGGTCAACCTCTAATACTGTAGCATCTACTCCCTCATAAGGATAACCCCGTAATACTAAGTAATCTCCAGGCTTTACATTGACTAAATCATCTACTGAAAACTTCTTATTCTCTCTAGCAATACGTTTAAATCGCCTTACTTCTTTTCTACTACAAGTAGCCACTAAAGAAAAATCATCAAATTCTTCTGCATTGTCAATCCTTACCTTTTTCTTTCTTGGGTGCATTGTCTCGGTATTACGTAACCAAGTCCTGATACCAGATATATTTCTACGTAACTTATTAAGAAAAGGCCTTGAGAATGCTAATTTAGTTGGCATTCTCATAAAACCATAATTGAATAATACTGGTACTTCTTCGAATACCATCTTACCCTTTGTGGTTTTTCTTAATACGTTTACCATAGGAATAATTGCCTTGATTTGGTCATACCCCTTTTCTTTGAGTTCTTTATTGATTTTATCACAGTACTTCCTTTCAAGGTAAAATATACAATATGAGTATGGGGTATGCTTCTTCATAGGTTACCGGTTTTTAAGAATTAACTTAGCTTGTTTATGTACTAACTTATAGTTTACATTCTTCAATATGTCACTAGCCATGAATACATAAAGAATCTCACCTATCTTTGGTACATCGATTACCATAATATTGGCTTTATCGAATAGGGGTTTATAGAATACGGAAGATAAATCCTTTCCAACTACAAAGAAAAATTCTTCTGAGGGCATTGAATTATATCTCATACAGAGTATAGGAACTTTATTTGCTCTTTTTGCATCCTTAGAAGCTTGTTCCCAGAATTTCAATATATCGCATCCCTTATTACCTAAGAGTAGATGTTCAAACTTAATCTCTTTATAATTCTTGCATTCGATGGATATCTTACATCTATGAGCATGCCTTTCATCAGTACAGGTTAAATCGGAAGTGGAGTCCTTGTTTGAATGCCAAGCTCCACTCCCCGCTCTATTCCTTTCAAATTTGTACCCGGTCCATTTTGTAAACCAAGCACCTATCTTTCTTTCGAATCGATTTCCTTTATTCTTAGAGTTCATAATATAATGGTGTATTGTATTTTTATATACCATTATAGTAATTGGTACCTACTCAGGCCTTGGGTCTTTTCCACTTGCAGAATTTTGGTATTACCAAGAGGAAGTGAATCTAAGTGGGTTATCAAGAATAGAGTTTTCTCTTTGAATATGTGACGTATTAGTGAGGTAACTACTTCTACATTATCTGAACTTAAAGATTCAAATACCTCATCAAGAAATGCTAAATTAATCCCCTTAGAAGCAGTAAGAGCTTCATTCATTGCAAATGCCATTGCAACATTACATAATTGTTTTTCTCCACCGCTAAGTTCATCATAATCAATTATTTGCCCATCCCTTTCAATAAGAGTAACAAATTCTTTTCTAGCAGTGCCCAAATCAATATTAAATTCAATCCTAAATCCCAATACCTCTGAATACTTATCAAGGCATTTATTTAAGAACTCAAGGGATGAATCAAATAGATAAGCCTTAATCCCATTATTACCCAATGGGTCATTAATTAACCAGTTATAATTCTCTAACTCTAACTCTTTATTGTGAAAGTCTTTATCAACCTTCCGTAAATTCTTCCTAATCTCCTTAAGTTTTTGTTTATACTTTGGAGACATGACCTTAAGCTTTTCTTGCTTGAGCTTAGCCAGGTCTTCGTCAATAGAAGCAATATCAGAAGCAATATCATCACAGTCTGATTTTAATTTCTTATACCTATCATTTACACTACTAAGTTCTTCCAACCTTTCTAATGCCTCCTGATACTCCTTATCGTATTTATCAAGGTCAGAGAACGCTTTATATATTGATTTGGCATCACGTAATGCACGTTTGTAGTGACCTTCTTCTAACTGTATTACTAATTCTTTAATTACTTTCTTAAGAGGTACATTTGATAAATTCTTGGCATCTTTTATCTTACCCCTCAAATCAAGGATTAGTTCATTTTGTTTTTTAATCTTTATCTGAAGCGAAGCATCTACTTCATCCTTAATCTGTTTTTGTTTTTCAATCAGTAACTTAGTTAGCTTTTCCCTATCTTGCTTTAACTCTCTTCTTTCTTCTTTGATTTTTTGCTTGAAGGATTTTTCTCTATCTCTCATATCGAAGTAAGCTTCCTTGTTAGCCTCTAATTCTTTCTTAAGCATTTGAGACTCATGCTCTACCTCATTTATTTGAGATATCAAGTTATTTTTATCTTGTAATGCAATGCCTTTAGCAAAGTTTAAGAACTCTAAGTCAAATACTTCTTCGAATATCTTTTTCTTATCAGAATTAGATTCTTGTATGAGTCTTTTTATACCCTGACCAAACATGATTGAGTTCATAAACAGAGTATATGATAAACCTATCTCTCGGTTTATAAAATCTTGTATCTTCCCCTTCCCTTTGATATCAACTATATCCCCATCTTTCATGAAGATAAGTCTGTCTTTGCCTTTAGCACCATCCTCAAGTACTTCATCATACTTTTGACATCTAACTATCTTATATGTATGAGAATCTTTCTGAAAATATACTTGTACCTTAGTACCCTTGTAATCTTTAGGCCTTACTTGCTTCCAAGTATTTACCTCAGAAACACCCTTTAGGTTTTTCCCATATATTGCCCATACCAAGGCAGAGAGAATAGTTGAATTATGGGTAACTATAAAATCTCTGGTAATATATAGGCCTTCTGAAGAATCTACTTTAATGCACCTACATACCTTTTTCCCTATATATTCAATATTTCTTATGGTATTTACCATTCTATTTCTCCTGGTAAACTCACCATAGGATTTAGTTTTATATTTCCTTAGAAAAGGGTTAAAGGTTAGTCGTATTGAACACACATATGAAGTAGTATACCTACCATACTTAAACCGGGTACTTTCATTTTTAGTAGATAGGCCTCCAAGGGATCTTACCAAATAGCTAATACCATCTCTTAAGTGCTCACTCTTAGATGAATACGTAGAAACCTTTGAGATTTTCTTTTTGGAACCAACACATCCATCAGTATCTAATAAACCAGCTAATAATAATCTACGATTCTCGATTGATGATTTCAAATATAACTCTGGTATAAACTTATCTTTAGACTTACAACCAATTAATCCTAAATCCTTGAGTTCTTTACCTAAACCATGAATCCTAAAATGTTTAGCCCCTCTTACCTCTGTACCTTCATGAACCAGGTTTGGGTCTGGCAAATATGACCTTAATCTATCAACTATCTCTGGCCAATCCTCTCTATTGGTAGATACTCTAACTGTAGGCCTATTACCGGAAATACAACCATCGCCTAATATAAACCCTAATACGTAGGGGTGTATTGGTAATTTAGTATAATTACCCTCAATTGGTACGGTTAATGGGGTTGAGTACCTATACTTGAAAGTACCAGAAGCAGTTTTATTCTCAACCTTATAATCCTTTAGTAAAGTCTCGGTATCTAAGGTTCTTAGTCTATCTTTAGCTTTACCCGATTTGAATACTGACCATAAATGGTCTCCAGCACATTCAGTACATGAGCCATCAGAAAAGGTTATTTTGTAAGTATCTAATAGACCTCTATCATAAATACCCAATAGCTTGATAGGTTTACCTGTAACTGGGTTAATTACTTTATCATTAAGAGTTAATTCCCCCATCTTTTTCCAACCATTAGCGGTTAAAACGGGTTCTTCTAAAGGTTGTGCTTTACCTTTCCCATTTGGGGCCTTGATAAGTATGGTACAAGTTGGGTTTAATTGTAGGTGTAAGGATTCTATTGAACAAAATCCTTCTGCCTCTAAGTTTAAGAACGTTAACATGACTCAGCCTTTTTAAGTGTTTCAATTAATAGATTAGTTTTAACCTCATCTTTAATACCTTTCTCTCTTAGGTATCTCTTTGCTAGAGACTTCTTAGAAAGTTGCTTAGTAATCTTATGTTTGTTATTAACTGGAGTACTAGCTTTTTGAGGGATTACCGTATAATAATTGCCATCATCATTAATATCCTCTTCCCTTTCTACATCGATGAACTTTGGGAAATTTTTCAAAGGTACAAACTTCAGAGACAAATCTTCATAGATTTTCCAATACCCCAATTCACAATCTCTATCGGTTCTCCTTTGATGGTTAGGGGCTCCAATCATATAAACCTTCTTTGATAGTCTTTGTGGTTTGTGTATATGCCCACATAATACTAAATCGAACTTATTGAGAACATTCACATTTAAGTTTTCTACGGAATCTATCTCTCTACCATCTGTATCTTTTGCACCAGGATAATCGGTGTGTAGTAAAAGAATATTCTTTTTACTTTTATCTAATTCTAACTTCTTTAAGTATTCACTTAGACCCACGTTATTATCAATATAAGGAACCCCATATACCATAATATCTTTATGTGTAGAAGATAGTTGTGTTTTTTCATAATCTAATATCATGATACCATACTTCTCTACTTGATAAAGCCAGCTAAAGGGTTTAGTACCAACCTTACTTATTTTCTTAATATCATGATTTCCAGATATGGCATATATCCAAAATCCTTCGATTAGTTCGTTATAACATATCTCTGCCAATTCTTGGTCCATTGTTTCGGCCTTATGAAATAAGTCTCCACAAAATAATGCAGGACAGTTAAACCTTCTACATAATTTCCGTATAATCGACAAAACCCTGAAACTATTCAGGGTCCTGTGATTGTTCTCATTAAACTTAGCCCATAGATTTATATGTAAATCTGAAAAGGCTATTGCTATTACTTCTTTCCCCATATCCCATCTAAATGGTAATTGATTTGTTCCGTTCTCATACCTAAATCGAGCTCAGATATACAAATAGTGGGTATTTCCCAATTTGCAAGCAATTCCCCCATAAGAGATGATATCTGAACTTGGAAGAATCTGTTAAGTATTCTCTTACCATTATCTTCCATTGACCAATGCTTATAAGTATCTAGATTTAATGGTAAGAAGATTGCTACATCACATTGATCTTCCATTAAAGTCTTACATTGACAGAAAAAATGTTCCATTTCACATTCTGGTAAAGTTCTTGATTGCTTATACCAAAAATAAGCAGCCAAATCTGCATAACTCCTATCAGTTACGAAGTATTCTCTATCCTTGAATAACCTATTCCTTTTGTTCAGAAGTTGAAAATCTGCTTTATACATTGCCTCCGAACCGAGGGATAATATTTCACTATGTGATACCCCTTCAGTAGCAGGTAATAAATCTGACATACTACCAGAAATAAAAGGTAGATCTTCTCTCTTAGCTACATACTTAGCTAAAGTAGTTTTCCCTATACCAGAGGGACCCACAAACATAATTCTCTTACTCATGATGTAATGCTTTAAATGGTTTTATAAATTCATTTGTCAAAAATGATGCTAAAGAGTATTCGATACAAAGTTCTTTGAATTTCTCATACTTAAACTTCTTCTTTGACTTAATTGGTAACTTATCCAATGGATTATGTCTTACAAACCAGAAAAGGTCGATTAACTGTTCATTCCTTTTCCATATTTGAAGATATTCTTTGTTCTTACTCTGGGCAATAAACTTCTCAATTCTACCCTCATCAAGGATTTTCCTTGCTTTTACTGGGCCTATACCCGGGAACCCTGGTATATCATCGGAAGTATCTCCAACCATTGCAAGGTACTCTACCGTTTCATGAGAATGATAACCGAATAATTCTTTGCAATTATCCATCCTTATCATCTCATCTTTTCTCGGATTATATATCCTTAGGTTATTTGTAAGCAATTGATTAAAGTCCTTATCCGAAGATACGAGTATCATTTTCTCGGATTGGAATTTTTTAATTGCAAGGTATGCTAAGAAATCATCCCCCTCATATACTGTGGATTTCTTTTTATCAAAGATATAATTAATTCTTAGCATACCCAGCATTTTCATTATAATTGCCTTTTGCTTTTGCAATGATTCGTAATCTACAGATATATTTTTTCTATGTCCCTTGTAATTGGGCAATAACTTCGTCCTTACTGGTGAATGACCATTATCGAATGAAATATAAACCTCATCCGGTTCGAACCTTGTAAGATACATATGTAGAGATTTGAAAAATCCGAATATTGCCCCACTCGGTTTGCCATCGGTAGATTTAAGTTTTTCGAACTTATGAAAAGACTGATGGAGAATATTCTCTCCATCAATCAGTAATATTGTTTTCTTGCTCATCGTCCAAAATCTAATTCATAAAGTGAAACTTCTTGAATCTTTTCCTCTCCAAGATATACATCTAAATAATTCTCTGGTGAGCTATAAGCATCTAGATACCTAACCCTAGATTCCATTCTCAAATTTTTCTTAAGGTACTCTTTAATTACTTTCTCTATACCTTCTACCTCTTTCTTATTCATCGTCTTCCTCCTCCTCTTCTGAATCTGAATAGTTTTCATATTCTACACCATCGACTGGGAATAGATTTGTTTCTATTTTCTCCAGTTGCTTTTTAGTAGTACCTATGGTATTTACTCCGGCTTTCCGTAAAAGTTTTCTACGAAGTTCATCGTCTTCTTCCAAAAGCTTTTGGAATTTCTCTTCCCCTCTTGCAAGAGTTTTACCTTTCAATTTATACCCACCAGTAGTTTTTTCGATTACATCGGTATCTACCAATACATCTTCCAAAGCATAGCATCTGTCAAACCCGACTTCGTGGAATTTAGGATTGAAATATACAGGGCATTTGCTGATTGTAGGTCGAGGAGGAGCAACTTTATTTTTAATAAGTCTGATAGTGACAAGTTTCCCAGCTTTCCTTTCTTTCCCATTTTGTTTAATGGTAACAGACCTTCCTGAATAGAAAGCAGCTCTGATTGAAGCGTAGAACTTAAGTGCTGCACCTCCTGTTGTTGTTGTGTTATCTTTTCCAAATCCGACATTCAAAGCAGTTCTTAATTGGTTAATATAAATCTGAGATACTCCCAGTTTGTAGAATAATTCACTTCTGATACGAAAGTATTTATAAAGAGCCTTTGCTCTACCCCCCATCTCTGCCTTACCATCAACCATCTTAGCATCTATATTATCAGTACAGTCAGTAGCTGCAATGGAATCGATTACTAAGAGTATCGGTTCATTGTGAGTTAATTGAGAACGTAAATAAATTGCTAAGTCTGCTACTACGTCTGCAATATATTCAATACGGGTATCATTAACAATGGTTACTCTTGCAGGGTCTACTCCATTGATTTCAGCCCATGAATTCATCCAGGATTGTTCAGCATCTACCCATATCACATGACCTCCAAGTTGTTGAGTAGCATAAGCAAAGTTATAAGCCACTAAAGATTTACCAGAGGATTCCTCTCCAGCAATCTCAACGATTTTACCATAAGGAATACCCTTACCAAATAAGTAGTTCAGAGCAAAGAAAGTAGATGGTATATATAAATCGGTATCAGTAACTTCTGAAGCTAATTTAATCATACTCCCATATTTCTTTGCCATCTCATTTGCTGTTGGTACTTTTAAACCAACCTTAGATTTCTTTGCCATAATGTAATGTCTTTAAACTAAAGAAGGTGATAACAGAACGAATCTAATTACCACCTTCGAATGAAACCATATTACTAACCCTTAAATATCCGATTTGTATTTTCTTTTCTTTTTCTTGGGTTCATCATCTTCCATGTAATGGTCTTTGTGAACTCCCTTTTTCTTTTTCTTCTTTGACTTATCGTCATCATCGTCATCCCCATGGTCTTCATTTAGATACTGTGAAAGTAAATCTTCCAACTCATCATAGGATTTGATTTGAGAACGAACTATTCCCTCAAGGTCAATTGTACCTTGGTATTTCTTATCCAACTTGGTTGGTTTGCAAGCACGGGCAGAATAGGTAGTGTCTAGTTTACCAGACCCAGAACGAATTACCTTAATATCGTAACCAGTTTTTGGGTCGGTCATATCACCTGCCTCATCTTCATCAAGGTAAAGGTCAATTATATCCTGGTATACTGAGCGAGGAACTAAAACTCCCTTATCTTTGCCTTCGTAATCTACCTTACTACCCTTTTCATCTGAGTAAATGATACCACCGATAACATATCTTCTTCTTGGTACCAAATTCTTGGCAAGTTCCTTGTCATCTTCATCCTTGGAGTTTTTCAATTCTTGGTATTTCTCCATGAATGGGCAAGGTTCATCAAAAGTAGCCGGAGATATAACTCCTCCCAAATTGCCACCCAGGTAGAATTGAATAATTTCGATACCCAATTCTTGGTCATCACCAGGAGACTTAATTCTCATTCTCAGAGTTCCTTCTTTTGGATATACTAACCCACTACCATTTCCCTTAGATTCTAGCTGTTTCTTTCTAGCTAGCATCTTTTCTTTTGTAGAAAGTCCCTCTGATGAAACTTTCTTTTTCTTCTTGTCTTTTATCATAATGATTAGTTTTAATTATTTGGTTCTGAGTAAACTATTTCGTTCATACTCAATACGGTAAGAACGTTTTTCTCTAAAAGTTGTTTGAGAGCAGGAGATAGTTTGTCCGTTTCGAATTCAAGTTCTTTACCTGCATACAAACCATAGGTAACTATTCTACCTACAGCAACCAATTCTCGGTAGGTTTTGTATTCTTCGGTAATTTCCCCACTCTTTACTACAACCCCTTTACGAGGAACTCCCTCTTTTACTTGTTCAGGGATAATCAAACCGGATTTAGTTTGATTTACCTCCTTTGGAGATAAAATAAGTACCCGGTTTTCTGTTGGGCATCCGGGTAATTCTTGATTAAATTTCTCAGCTACAAGAGGTGAGATAAATGTCATTGAATAATTCATATTCTAATACTGTTTTTAAAAGTTAGTAATTGTTTATAGTTCAATGGGTTAACCTTTTCTTAGGTTCGCATTAATAGTTCTTAATATATTTTCGCGTGACTCATAACACTTACATATAGTTATGAACTTATTTGCTTTTTCTACAGCTTTCAAATACCTTTCATTGATAGAAGAGTATTTCTTGTTAAGGTTTGCCTTATGAGATACATATTCGTTATTCCATCTCTCATTAGCATCCTTATAATATAACCAGGCATTCGAATAAGCTTCTTCTTTTTCCCTTGCTAGAGCATCCCTTTCTTTTATATATTTATCTCTCAGGGAAGCAAGTACATAATAACTAGAAGGAGATTCTCGTAGCTGAGAATTAATGATATTCTCATTGATAGATAATTCCTTTTGGATATCAATCTCAATAAGTTTACCTTCAAATTTAACCTTTAGTTTTTTCAGTTCCGTCTTCATAAACTTCTAATAGGTTTTTAAAGTCTTCTTTACTAAATTCCCCCTTACTTATTGCTTTAGTTACTTGAGCAAAAGCCATTTGATAAGAGAGTTTCATACCTGGCAAATTAAGAAGAGATTTATAGATGCTTATCTTATCTACCAAAGCCATTAATCTTAAGTCGCATAAGTTATCAGTACCACCTCTATCGAGTAAGGCTAAAAATGCAGCCCAATAAATATGTGTGGCATCTTCATAAGCAAGTTTACCATCCTCATCTGTAGCCATCACTTTAAAAGCCAATCCCTCTAAAGTAGTAAGATTAGTTTGTACTTGAGATAACTGAGTCTTTAATCGATTAAGTAACATCTTTTCTTGTCCACTCAACCTTAGATTAACCACATCTAAATACTTAAGTAAATTTTCGATAGAATAACCTAAGCAACCTGCAACCATATAAGTAAGGGCAGTTAACTTACTTGCATTATCAATCTCTTTCTGTGTTGCCATAATTCCATAAATTTATATTATTTATGTAGACATAGTATCTTCTCTTTTCACTCCTGTAATGGTAGATACTGAATCTGAATGCTTTATATTAGTTTTACAATTAGGACATTGTACTATCCTAAAATAATCGCCCGATTTTTTATAAACCCCAAAAGTTTCACTATTGTCATATTCAAATTCACAATCACATATTGGGCATTTAGCTCTCCATACCGTGGGTCCGTTCAAAATCTTTTTCATATTGCTTCATTTGTTTGTTAAAACGTTTCTTATACTCTGAAATAGGTATGTGTTTATATTTCTTATGTTCTTCCATATATTCTTCTACTGAGAAATCAGGTTCTAACATTTTCTTATAATCATAACCCGGAATAAAAGGTAACTCTTCTGCCATTGACCTACCAATAACAAACTCCATGTCCATTGTGACATCATCTATCTGAAAGCCGAAGTATGGCTTAGTTAATGGGTTCCTATAAATTTGCCACATCTCATATATACTCCAAATATTAATATTCTCTGGTTTAGTAATCTGATAATTAGCATCATGTACCAAACATACAGACTTAGTAGAGGGTAATTTACCTTGTCTCATTAAGTAGTATATGAGAATACTTCCAAATAAACACATATCTGAAGCTGCAGACTGGCAATTGCCAGTAATTAAAGTTCTATATCGTTTATCTTCACCGATTACTCTTGTAAAGAAAGCCCCCGATTTTACAGTAGGACACCATACTTTACCTACGTATTTCTCTTTCGTCAGATTATTTTCTGAATTGTAAGTATTCTTGGTGTTTACTGATTTCCTAAAATTAGAAAATTTTACTCCATAACTAGTTTTAGTAGCCAGTACAAACTCTTGGCCGTATTTACTGGGTTTCTTATCTTTAAAATAAGATAGGTCACCTTCATGAGATAATTCATACATACTCGAAGTGTTGTTACAGAGTACTACCAAAGCCTGGAGTAATTCTCCTTGAGTTTTATCTCCGGTTGCCCATACCGACCAACCATCTCCTAACCTCATATTCTCTAATAAGATACTTAATTGAGGGTTAGTTAATCGAGTTAATAACCTCATATTTAACTTACGTTCGGGAACTAACCTATTAAGTTTATAAACAAATCCTGGGTCTCTTATTTCCCATATTACTTGATTCTTTTCTCTACGGGAGAATTCTACATCTAATTCTTCCATGATAGAATCAATAATATCTACCTTGTGAGGATTTGCAGTATTACTCTGACATATTCTTACTATATTACCATTCTTCAAATGACCATCAGTAAGATACCAACCTAAAAAAGCTACATAAGCATCCGAATATCTAGCTTTCACTTGATTATTATGAGGAGCTCTTATTGGGATAGCATAAGGCTTATCTGAATTATATAATTCTTCAGAAGTTAATACTTTAGTGTTATCTAACTTAGATATTTTATTTGGTTTAGTAACTACCCATCTATGGTCTGGAGTTGATAGTACGTCTAGATGTTTTGTCTTTAACCTAATCATATCTCCATCATAATCAAATACATTTACCCTTTCAACCTTTTGCCATTCTGATTCTCCTATGTCCCGATTAAAAGCTAATATCTCATCACCAACTTTTAAATCTTCATAATTTACCCATCCCTTAGTTTTACTAAGGGCCTGGGATGATGGTAATAAGCAAGGAAAATTTAATGCTAATCTCAAAGCATAAGCTTCTTCTCCCTTATCATTTGAATATATTTGGGGTAATCTTCTTTTCCTCCCAAATAATGATACCAGATGCCCATTCTTTCTAAGGAATTTCTCTTGTTTCTTCAAGAAGGTCTTCAACTTGGGGTGTTGACCAAAGAATATGTCCATTTCCTTTTGGGCTTCTTCTGGTGTAACTATAATACCAGATTTTGGGTCAGATAGTTTTACTGCTAGTAATTTTGCACCAATTCCATAAATAAGTCCAAAAGCAATTTGTTTAGCTTGCTTTCTTCTCACCTTCCATATCTTATGTTCTGGATGATTTTCATCCTCATATATCTTAAGAGCTTCTTCATAGGGTATATGATATTTAGTAGCAGCAATTGCTAAGTGAGGGTCCTGACCAGAGTTAAAAGCATTAAGATAAGTTTCATCTCCAGATAGATGAGCCATAATTCTTAATTCTGCCTGGCTAAAATCACTAGCAATATATAAGGTTCCTTTAGGAGCTTTTAATTGTAATTTAATATTGGGGTCTACGGATGTCTTGGGAATTTGTTGAACATTGGGTTCTGCAGAAGATAATCTTCCACTTGTAGTCCCATGAATAAGAAATCTTCCATGTAATCTATCATCATCTTGAACTTTTTCATTCCAACCCTCTATATAGGTTTTATACATCTTCTCTAAACCTCGTAATTCAAGAAGCCTATCAAGGAAAATTGCCTTAGGTGAATCTGGTTTTTTAACGGTTAACCTTAGATTAGTAAGAGTTTCTTCATCAGTACTTGGTTTACCAGATTCATTATCCTTAATCACATCAAAATGAAAACCATCATCCGAATACATCAATGCAGGTAAATCAACTGGACTACCCAAATTAATGGGTCTTATTAATTCTTGTTCCTTTTTAGTTGTGAATATACCTGCCTTGATATTTGAAATTTTCTGTTCCCTTGATGCAATCTTACGTTTATCCTTTGGGTCATTATAATCTAACTCTTCAAGTTCTGATTCGATAGATTGGATATACTTATCAACCTTTTCTTGGTTATACTTCTTTTCGAATTTCTTTACTCTTGGCAAATCATATATAGCTTGTCTAGCCGCATCTATTTTTGGTTTATATGTTTCCAGTAGTTGATTATTGAACTCTCTATCTAGATACAAACCATTCTTCTCTACTGAAGTGAGTACCCTTGATGCAGACATAATTAAATTCCTGAAGGTACTGTACAAACCAAGGTCAATCAGCTTCTTTTCAAAGAATATCATTAACCTAAGAGTATAATCCGTATCTTGACATCCATAATGGCAAAGTGGGTCTAACTCTTTTTTATCCCAAGGTATTTTATCGAAAGCATCTTGCTTCTCATAATTACCATACTCTGGTAAATACCTTCTTACCATTGATTTTAAATCATTAGGTTTTTCCTCGTTTAGTAGATATTTTGCAAGCATACCATCTAAACAAGTACCTCTATAGAATATTCGATACTTTTGGTTTATCTGGTCATCAAATTTCCAGTTCCATGCAACCTTGGTTATCTCATAATTCTCAATTACCTCTTCCCCAAATTTCCTTAGCATCTTTTTCCAATTCCACCCAGGTGAAGTATATTCTTTTGTTTGGAAATGGTCTAAGGGAATAGAAGCACCAAATCCTGGCATCCAAGATACTGAGAGTATAGTTGGCTTAAAACCCCTATTATATATGGGTGAACCATCAGTTTCATAATCCACACTGGCATATCCGGTATACTTACATAGTTCAATAACTTTTTTAAGCATACGTTTGTTCTTAATAATTACATATTTAGTTTGCATGATTGATGTCTCCCATCTTTAACACATTGTTGAATATTCTCAGATTGAGTACCCCAGTAAAGATTTTTATAAAAATTATTCTTAGGATTATTATCTTTATGACATACAAATGGTTTATTTAATGGGTTAGGTATATAAGCTAAAGCTACCAACCTAGACACTTGTACATAATGTCTTTTACGGAAATCATCCTGTATTACTAACCTATAATATCCCTTATGGTTAGTTATTCTAGTTAATTCCCTCCAATAACCCACTCTGTTTAAATCTCCAACACCAGTTTTAGATTTTCTACCTAATCCAACTCTTCTTCTGGTATATACCCGACCTCGTTTAGAAACATAATAACCAGAAAATCCAGGTATATTATCCATGAACCTTTTACGCAAGATTACTGGAAAAGATGATACATGTTTTTTCTTCATATATTTATAAATAGAAAAAGGGACATACCCACCAGTAGTAGATACATCCCTCATTATTAGTATTCTTCTTGTAAGTCTTCCAGATTAGAAGCTAATGCTGTCCAATCTTTCTTATAAGCATGAAGAGAATCAATTGTGTGATACAGATAACCCGGTTTTACTCCTACCTCTTTAGCTACATATTGCATGAGTCTCCATGCAAGATATACATCATTACCGAAATGTTGTACAAAGTCCGAACTTCTTTGATGATAGCAAATATGTAATACCTTCTCTCCTTTACCATTCTGACGGATAAGGAAATCATAATACATTGAGCAAGGTATACGTTGTCTACCACCATAGTATAAGGTATCATCATGATCAAATATTGGTATAATTGCTTTTCTTGTATCTGGGTCTCTCTTTAAAAGACGAACTATATCTTTTATTAATAATTCACCAATTCTCTCATTGTATGTGTAATCGAACCTACCCTTATCATCAAGGAATTGTTCCCATAAATCTTTTCTTAATTTCCAAGCTTCTCCTGGATTTATATCATTAGGGGATATTCTTTCTTGGAACTCTGCATCTGCCCATTCTCTTGAATGAGAGAATACGAATAACCATACCGGGTCTCCAAGTGAAGTTAAACAATATTGTTGGCAAATGAGTTCTTTTGTAATAAAATCCTCATTACCTTCAATCACTTTATTTTGATAGGTCTTTGGTTTTACAGTTTGACCATAACTGTTGAGTTCTCTGCCCATTTCGGACATTAACTCAAAACTGTTAGAATATATCCTCATATAATATAAATATTTAATTGTATGACATTGTAGAACTAACCCAGGTCATATGCCAGTAGCGATATACAAAATCATCAAAATCCTCTACCTCTTTTAATAACAAGGGTATATCTGGTTCTCCCCCGTTCTTTTTAATCTCAAAAACTTGGTAATAGAATTTGTTTACTAATCCTATACGCTTCTGATTTAAAAATTCCTTAGCTTCCATTGTTCTTTTGTTTTAAAAGTTTCTTTTTATAGGCTTTACGTTGAGAGTAAGAGATTACATTCTCCGGGTATTCTATATCCTCATACTCGAGAAGTAATTCTTTTGCTTTCATTGATTTATATGTTTCCTCATATAAATCTGGTCGAAGCACTTTAAAACTTCTAAAGAATACCTTGAATGAAGAGAATTCCTTCTCTGTGCCCTTTTGGAATTTTTTCCATATCTCTTTTATCCTCTTATTCCATGAATTCTCCTCTGCTCCTTTAAGTACCTTCTTCAAAGGTTTATGGGTATGATACATTAAAAGTGTCTCCACATTTCCGTACATTTGAGTCGCAAATAGGTTGATTTGTACTGACTGGTCCGGCCCATATACGTACTCTGACATTCGTTGAATTAATAGGAAATCGAATATTAACCTCTTGGTAATTTCCGAAGCCCGAACTACCATTGTAATAACTGGGATGTCCTCCCCGAATCGTTTTGAAAAAGTCGCAGCTATTAGACATTGTTTACCGTTATCATGATGATTGTTAAACATATAAGTTATATTGTAATTCTGATTGTACTTATTTCTCAGTACTCTCAGTTTACTACGCAACAAGTCAAGCTTATTAAAATCTATGTAGTTATTCAATAAGCTAGTCCACTTAGTTTCTTTATAATTGAAACACCGCCCATAATCAAATTCTGGGTCTACCCATGCTTTTCGTATTTTTATAAATACATTATACACTACTGCTACCCCACTATTAGCCATAGCTCCTTTCCCAAATAGGATTGGGTCTAATCTTAGGAATCCCTCATTGAGTTTTTCCCATGCCTCTTGTGAAGTAGCAAATTCTAACGAATGGAGGGACTCCTCCGGATTAAGTTGAAGTCCCTCTAATTTATGGTTCCATCCTGACATGCTAGTAATTAGTATTTTGTCTCCATAAATTGAGACGTTGTTTTTTAAAGAATAAACTAAATAACCCTTGGTCGGTGAACCCATTCAAGGCAAGGAATCCCATATAGAGATAGAATGACTTTACCAAAGATTCCTGAAAATCTATTTCTTTGGTCATCACTTGAGTTTGTTTCCAGGGTCTACATTTAAGGAAGTTCCTTGCTTTATTAAGTTCATATATTACTTCCCATAAATATAGCTTCTCGTTTTCATGAGATATCTCGCTCATTTCATGAAAACCTGGGGTATAAGAAACTATCTTATCATACTCTGCTCTATCTTCTCTTGCCCAATCAGTTGGACTTAGTATAGGGTATTTCCTTACACTTCGATGGTCTGGGTACTTGATGAGTAAGTCTTTGACTCCAATTGCCATTACCTCAAATAAACTCTTTGCATCTTGGTATTTCAGAATATCTTCTGGCAATATATTAGAATACAAAAGCAAAGTAAAGAAGAATCCCAAGGCATCTGCTTGTTCCTCATTTGCATTTGCTAGATGATTTAATACCTGAGTGTATTCTTCTGAGGTTAAGCAATCATTATTCCATCCATAATCACGATATATAGATACTACTTCATCGGTAGATTCGAATCCTTCGGTTAATTCCTCAATAACCCTACCAATAAAATCCTTTAGAATAACTTGGTTCTTTGGGTTATTTATATCTAAAGGATAATCAGGTAACTGCTCTATTTGCCTATATCCCTGCAATTGTTCTAACCCCAATTCATACATCTTTAATAGTACCCCATTAGTTTCTACTTTAGGTACTGGTTCACTTATATTTCTTATATCCAAAATGTTAACTTTTATAATGTTTACCATTAAGATAATTACCAACAGTAGCATTACTAACCTTCAACCTTTTAGCTATGTACTTGTTAGTATTACCTTTTAATTTCAATCTCTCTAATCTTCGAATACTACGTACTGTTAATGAAGTATGAGGAGCAAATAGATCTCTTCTACTTACTCCATACATAGGATTATTTATACCTTTTAATTTCAACCTACCCTTATTAATGGCATCATATACATTATCTTTTTGAGTACCCCATTTAAGGTTCTCTAAACGATTATTCAAAGGGTTGTCATCTAAGTGCATTACTACTGGTAAATTATTCGGATTAGGTATATAGGCTTCTGCTACTAATCTATGTATTTTTACATTCTTAGATACCTTATTATTTCTAAGTTTAGTACGTTCGTATCCTTTATGGAAGAAAGTCTTTACGGGATGTCCCTTATTATAAAGCTTACCCTCCCGAGTAATATGATATCCTGGGAATCCTAATATATTATCTTCCACTATTTTATGTTTTGAGATGAACCAAAACCATTCCCTCCTCTACTTCCCCACATCTGGGATTCAGTATAAAACTCCTCTTGCTGAATCTCATCTGGCTCAGTAATATAGATAGGTACATGAATAAATTGTACCAGCTTCTGGCCAGCTTCAATAACCTGGGCTTCTTGAGAAGTGTTGTATACTCCAATGTGTATCTCTCCAACATAGGGAGAATCCACTATCTCGGCAGTAAAGATTAATCCTTTCTTAGTAGCTATACCAGATTTGTTTGCTGCCATTAACATAGATGCAGGAGGTTCTAGCAAACCTTTGATACCCGATGGGATAAGTATCCTATGCCCAGGTTGTAAAGCTATATGCCTTACGAAATGTTCACTAAAGGGTATATCCAAATCATATCCTCCTGAATCAAATTCATTCTTAGAGTGGATATCCTCTGAAGTCAAGTTGGTTGGTACATAAAAATCTAACCCAGCATCATTTGGGTTTGCTCTGTTGGGAGATACTACCTCCCTTACTTTGATAAATCTAAATCTGTTCATAATATATTACATTTACGTAAAAGTTGTCCAAAGGTTAATTTCTCGGGTCTAGAAACATGTACTCCCAATGAATTACACATTCTGATTACATCGGTAGAACCTTCCATACAAAGGTTAGCAAGTACATCTTCTTGCTTTACAAAATAGTTTGGGTTGTTAAGGTATACCTTGAACATAGCCCATATCATCTCTATTGGTTTCATTATTTAGTACACTCTTTATAAAGTTCTCTAATACGTTTTCTTGGTACTTCGAATTTCTCAACGGTTTTGGTAATAACCTCTTTTCTGTCTTTCCCTTTCCGAATCAAGCCTCGGATGTATTTCTTGATACCAATGGTATCTTCAAGTACATCTAAATCCTTGTATTGATTCTTCTGTTCAAGTTCTTTTCTTGTAATGTTCAAGTTCTGTGACATCTTGAATGCACATAATTCTGAGTCTCCGCATAGCTTACATTCTTTAGTAGATAAATCATACCCAATACCGAAGCAAGGGTCTCCATTAGTTCCCAGAGTACTAACATCTATGGGAGTAAGGATATCTTGCTTCGATAAGTCAGGAAGTTGTTTCTTTTTCTTAGCCATTATATATCTTTTTTACGTTTATAATAAATGTATATTTCACTGTTATCCTCTATGGGAACATAGGAATAACCGATGTTATTAATAAATAGTTCCCTGAGTTTATATAATTCTTGGTATGAATTTCTATCAGGGCTCTCTTGACATACTTTGACTACCATACCATTACTCCAGTACAAACAAAAGAAATGAGTAAAACATTCGGGGGTATTTTGAGAAGTTTCCAAGTTTGATATCCATATCAAATCTCTACAGTTGAATACATGTTTAGGATTATGTACCTCTCCCACAACAAGAGACTTAAACGACTTAAACCATTCTTTAATCTTCTTCATCATAAGTGTAATTAAGGTGTTTACAATGGGGACAGACCCATTCTTTTAAATGCCATCCCTTGATTTCTAAATCCTCTTTATGAAAACGTTTCTTACATGAATGGCATTGATAGCCATCCTTAGAAAGTATGAAGTCTAAAGCGAGTATTATTATCATAATAACAACCGCTGTAATTAAAATATATTTCTCCATCACTGAAAGCCTTTGATTTTCTTTTTAGTATTATTGGGTTTCCTTAAGAGTACCCAGCAATAAATACCGGATGCAGAGATTTGGATTATCTTCCAACCATCTGATAATAGAGTAGTTAGTTTATTATCATCCTCATCTCTGATACATATTAGTTTATCATTATTCATAATGCCTATATGCTTATTAATTGTAATCTTCTTTTCCTCCTACGGAGAAAAAGTAAATACTCATAGTACTTCTAGTTAACTCTTAATAAGGCTATGGTTAGGATGTTTCTTCCATAGCTTATCTAACAATATTACTTTCAATTCTTGTCTCTGATAATATTGCTTCCTATGCTTACCATGCCTATCTAAATAAGGGCCAGGATAATGAAGGTCATCCAGGTATACTTTCTTTTTCGATTTATCGGTTCTTACCAAACGACCAAGAAACTGAATAGATTTTTCCTGACTATCCATGCTTGCTGCATTAAGTAAATACCTAAGCTTAGGAAAGTTTTTACCTCGAGCAATGATTGTAGTTGATACCAGGATATCTATTTTGCCTTCCCTAAAATCCCTCATTATTTGTTGTCTTAACTTAGAGGGAGTATTAACATGCACGTAGGCAATATTATAGGCATCGCCCAGTTTCTTTTTAAAGAACTTATATAGATTTTCACAATGTGCAATATGCTTGCATACTACAAGAGCAGGATATCTACCTTGATTAATATTCCATCGTAATCGATTATAAGCCATGGTCCACGCGGTATTATTTTCGGTAATAGAATCATCATATATCCCCTTATAGGATATACAATCAGATTCCCAATTACCATACCAAGGTTTACCGGGTACCATCTTTACGATAGTTTTAGTTGAGTAACCCTTCTTGATGGAATCCTTAAGTTTAAACTCAGCAATCACTTTACCAAAGAAACATTCTAGGTTCATGTTCTTGACCTTATCCTTAGCAAGTTTACTCATATAAATGGTACCGGATAATCCTATACGAATTCGGGTATTAAACAATCTAGTGATTACATTCTGATATTGCTTACTACCTCCCTGGTCAGCCTCATCCACAAGTACCATATCTATTTGAGATAATTCCTTTTGATAGAATCTCATATTTCTCGAAATAGATTGAACCATACCTATGGTGAAGTTACTCCAATTTAAAACTTTGCCTTGAACAAAAGTAATATCCTCTCCCGGGAGATATTGCTTAAATTCTTCTCTAGCTTGATTTAACCAATCAGAATCATTAGTTATTAACAAAGTCTTTAACTGCTTCTTATAAGACAAATAAAGAGAAGTCATGATAAGGGTTTTCCCAAAATTTACAGTCAAATCTAATACACCAATATGGAAAGGTGTATCACCTACTCGATTATTAATCACAGACTTAACTGCTTTCTCTTGCTCGGGTCTTAATTTATATTTACCTATATTCGTAACTACTTCACTAACTTTAGGTAAGGGTTGTCTCATATCTACAACTTTAGGTTTAATCCCCATTTCAATACACATATCGTATACCTTAGGAAGTAAACCTATTTTAAATTGCCCAGTCTTGGTAATGTAGTGAATTTTACCATCCCAATTCTGCATACCTCTTTGCCTTGTACGTAAGTAGAAAGCATTTGGATGTCGAATGGCAAACTCATTATAAAGTTTCTGTGCGAACTTAAGAGGTAAGTCAAGTTCACACATATTTCCATTCTGAATAATTAGCTTACTCATTTGATAATTACAGTTACACCTTTAGTAGCTTTATCCATACCCATTGCTTCCTTGAGAAGTTTCATATGATGCTCCTCATCCGCAATCAATTTCTCAAGGAAATAATTCACGTCATTATAATCAGAACGTTCCTCGTATTGAGCAATTGCTCTTTGGATTTTCTTGTAGTGACCAATAGTTTCTATCTCAGAATTCAAAGCAATCTTTAAAGCTTGTTCCCAAGTAGAACCAATCTCAATTGTAGGATTAATATTCATGGTAGAGTAATCCTCGTATGGGTCTGCCCTTTGTAAGAAATCAGATATCTTGTCAAGATGCCTCATCTCTACCAAACCAATACCCAACATCAATTCTGATACCTCCTCGAATCTAGAAGACTGTTGGGTATACATAATAATTGCACTTAGTTCTGAAAATTTGGCATTCTTCCAAATCACATAGAACATATTAATTATCTCATCAGGCCAAGGGTCGATATCCTTAAAATCTGGATAAGTTACCGATTGGTCTGAATACTTGAGGACATCAATAAAAGCATTAGCTGCATCCTCCACTCTGTTTCCGAAAAATTGTAAACCTTTCATATTACTTTTTTAATTATTAATTTTTTCCCAGAGAGAACCTTCAACTTCGGGTTCCTCTTCCAGGGATTTTTTGTTCTTATACTTATATAAATACTTATTGTATCTTTCAATTGCTTTATCCGTATACATCTGTGCAATATCTGGTAATCCATTACACCATGCAAGAGATTCAAACTGAGCATCAATGAATGTCTTATAATCCCAACCCTCTTCTTTTAGGAATTCTCCTACCTTTGCAAAGTGTACATACTTCTCTGGTTTGTTTTCATAAGATTCATAAATACCAGTTGCCTTAGCAATCTTACCTATGAAATAATCATGTATCTCTTTAGTAAGCTTTGAATCTGAATATTGCAATTCTATCTCGGCATCTACTTGATTAGTAATGTTATCCTGCATAGATATTAACCTTTGCATAACATTCCTATAATCAGTCATCCTTTTTAGTCCAGTCTCTATATACTTGATAAAACCTTCCCTGGTATCAAGTTTAAAATCCTCACAAAAGGTATTACATATCTCTGCAAGCTTTTTACAATTTGCCCATTCTCGAGAATTACTTTCATTTATTTTACGAACTCCCCTATGCTTTAACTTTATACGAGTTGCATATAAAATATCAGCAACAAGGGCAGCATCCCCCTTAGATGCTAGTAAAATGTTATTAACTCGCTTAGTATTCTTATTATTAGAAACTAAGACTGCTCTATGATTTATTGCCTCCTTTCGAGCAATAACAAAAAAAGCCTCAACTGGGAAGTTATCTACCTCTAGGGTATTTAATATTTCCTCAAACTGAGACTTAGTTATATGGATAGATGGTTCACGCATAAATATATTATTTTATAATATAATAGGAACTCCCTATTTCAATGAGTTTCTGATTGATATCAATTCTTGATAACTTTGGTACCTGGTAGCATATACTAACTTAAGTGTTTGTTTCTTCCCCAAATCATTTACATCAAAACCCTCTGGAAGAAATACTACCTTGACTTTTTTATAAGCTACTAATTTAAGTGCGAGATTAACAGCATAAGACCTGGCATCGGGGTCTAAAAGGATAATATATCTTTGGCATTGGGATTTAAGTAGTTCATTGACTTGGTACTGACTAATAGCTTTGCCCATTGTGGCAATTGCTCTATCCCCAATTGTGAGAGCATTAAGTGCTCCTTCGCAAATGAATACCGACCGATACATCTCCAATGCGTCATGATTAAAGATGATAAACTGTTTTCCCAAACCGGTGATGTCTTTGTCTGGGTTATTATACCTGGGTCCTTTTCCGATAACATTTCGAGCATTGTAATACCTAAGTTGTCCTCGATAATAAAACGGGATGATAAGGTACCCATATGTCGTACCCATTGTTCCATATCCGATACCACATCTTGAAAACTTCTCGAGGTTAAAGCCGCGTTTCTTGATATATCCACGAATGCTTTTTGCAAGTTGGCTGTCTCCGAGCGAAATATTTCTAAATCCATCTGGGAGATATACGGGCTTACTTTCGGCAAGTTCGATTTTCTCTTCCTTAAACTGTAGTTCATCAAATTGTCCATTGTTCAAAAAATTAATTAGTTCATGGTACTCAGTAAATCCTTCTATGTCCATTATTAGTTGAGCAGGGGAAGGATGGGCATTACATCTAAAACAATTGGTTCTATACATAGAAAGGTTAACTCCCAACTTCTGTTCTCTCCCGCAATATGGGCAAGTGGGAATGCGTAACCATCCGTGCTTATAATCGAATGCTCCCAATCGTTTAATAAAGTATGTCCTTAGTCTAGATTTAAACTGGTTTGTTATTTTCATAAACTTCTATTTAAGTAGTGACTAATACTAGCTTTACTTAGCTTATACTTTTCTCCCAATTCTTTATTGGAGTAACCCTTGGCTTTATCCCTAATTAACTCTCGTACCCTATCATGTCCTAATCTATATCTCTTTTTAGTTTCTTTAACGTATCTATGAATATGGGTTATATTGTATTTCTGTTTTAGTTCCTTTATAGTAACACCGTTTAAATAATCTTTATTAAGATTAAGTATATCCTTTCTAGATATGGGTACTTTACCTTGAGGTCTAAATCTATTATCCCTGATACACTGTTGTATATTTTCTTTCTGTGTACCCCAATAAAGATTAGTATGTATATTATTGCAAGGGTTATTATCTTTATGACATACATGAGGTTTACTCTCTGGGTTAGGTACCCAAGCTAAGGCTACTAATCTAGAAGCCTGAATCCTTTTATGTTTATTACTATCTCTTAATATATGATATATCCTACCCCGATTGAGGGTACCTTTTAATAACATCCATACTTTTCTTTTAGGGTAGTATCTATATAACCTACTTCTCTTAGAAATATAATAATCTGGCCACCCTACTATATTAGAGATTAACTTTCTTTTAGATATCACCTGATTTCTTCTCATACTTTTCTTTATTTGCAGAGGGATTATCTTTAGAACTCTTCATCATAGAATCTAATACTCCAGAATACACTTCATCATATTGTTTACGTTGTTCCCTTGTAAATTCCGTACATCTTTGCCTTTCGACATCGCATTTGAATAATGCTCTACCGGAAGGAAGACCATCCCTTTGTACTACTATCTCAGCTCGAAGAATATTATCTTTTTCTTCTTGCTCAGTAGAGTTAAGACCCATGATAACCTGGGCATTACGAACAATGGCAATTGAACCAGAGATATCATTCTCATCGTATCTAGTAAGCCTATGCTTTTTACCTTCACGAGTAATGTGATGGGCAGTCCATATAATATCTAAATGTAATTCTTCTGCCAGATTCTGAAGGTCTACGTATACATTAGATATCCTTTCGAAATCTTCTCTATCACCCGCTATTGATGCAAGCTTACCAGCGTAGTCAACCATAAGAACTTTAATATCAATTCCTTGATTACGGAGTTGGATTATCTTTTCTCTTATATAAGTGGTATTAGTAATCATTGCTGGTACACGCTCAACCACTAATTCAACTCCAAACCTTGCAAGTTTCCTTAAATGCTTTGCCTCAAGTTTATCATATTCACCCGAGTATAATTCCTTCTTAGTTTTATTGATACTGGATTGAATGAAACGGTCCATGATCTGTTCTTGACCATTTTCCGTATCAATATATAATACTGACTTCTTCATTCTGAGATAACCTCTTGCAAGGTTTACCATAAAGAAGGTTTTCTTTGCTTTAGGTTTATCCAATATCACATTAACCGAATGTTCTGGATAACCTCCTGCATTGGTTAAATCATTCAATTGCCTAAATGGGCATGGTAATACTGAAGGTTCTGATTGTCTTCTAAACTGTCTCTCGGTAATATCCCGAATCATATATAAAGGTTCATCCTCTTTCTTAGGTTTACTTTTCTGAAGTACCTTTTCAATCTTCCTTGAATATTCTTCATATTGTTCGAAGTTATCCAAATCGAAGGAATCATTTAAGTTCTTCATCTCAACATAGGTAGAGAACTGATATATCTTTTCTTTTATGTAATCAGAATCCGATAGTGGTATATGATAGAGATTACTTATTAGTTTATTAATATTGGGTATATCATCTTTAGTTACCAAATCCACATAGGTTTTAGATTCTAGTAACTCTTTTAATACTTCCTTTAAGATATTCTCGGAGGGCATTCTGCCTTGCTTCTTAAAATATTTTGATATACCCTCGAAGATAAGGGAGTGTTCTATGAGAACCAGGTAATTGGATTTAATCCTTTTGAGTACTAATCCCCCTTCCTTATCTTTTAAAACAAACCTGAGTATCTCGAACTGAAACTCAGGAGAAAAACTGAACTTGATGTTGTCTTTAAATTTCTTCATATCTATATTGCAATATTATATAAACTAATAGATTTTGATAGTACCGAGATAGTTCTGAGCATGTTGACATCTATCTAGAAACTACTAATCCACTACCTTAAGCTCCAGATTATTTAATATTATTATTTTATATAAGAAAAAATACTTATATTTGCATAACGAATATTTAAAAACATGGGAAAAAGTAAAGGAAATAATGGCTCAGAGCTTCATAGATTAAAACCTATGCAGGAATATGATGAAGCTACATTCAACAGACTTTATAAAGTCTGTAAGCCAGTAATCAGAAATCTTACCCGTCAGATTGATTATAAACGGTTTAATCTTACACCGGATATTATCCAATCTTATTTCTGGGATAAGATGTTATTTGTTTTCAACAAATACTATGGTGAATGTACTGAAGAACATCTTAAAGCAAGAATCCTTGCATCACTTAGTACATTCAAAAACAAATTGCTTCGTTCTGCATACGGAGAACAAGCAGAGTATAATCAAAGCCTCTTTAAACTGGATGACTTATTCGATAATGATAAAGAATTAGAGGATGATACCGAAGAAGAGAAAGCTAAATCGGAAATGCTTGATATGATGTATACTTATATGAAAGATAAGCTTTCTCCAGATGCCTATCTTTTGTTTGAGGTATTAATTACTCCTCCCCCTTTTATCAAGGAAAGGCTTGAAAATAGTACTCGAATAACTAATATAATGCTTATCGAATTTTTCGAAATGCCTAAGACTAACGAATCCATGAGATATATCTCAGAGCTTAGGCAAGATATCCGATATTGGGAAGACCGAGCTAAAGAAGAACTTAAGTATTAACACAAAAGAAAAGGGGCGTTTCCCAACGTCCCTCTCCCAATTAATTTTTACTACGCAAACACAGTTTGTAAACAAAGGTTTACTCTTAAACAATACAAATAATACACATGAGTTTTAATACTACTAAATAACTAATAACAACTTTATGATGATATCTTTTGGATATATCGTAATGTAATAGTCGGTGGCAATTTTTCAATATCCAAAGTTTCTACAGAAGTTTCTTGTAAGAAAGATTCCCCTAATAGGTTCCAGCTTACTACGATAGCACCATCTTGAATACCCTTGGTAGGAGTTCCTCTACCGAAATCTCCATTCAATCCCGTCTCCCTATTAAAGAAAGATTGAGGACGAACGTTCTCCCAGTCATTGGCATTATCTTGTTTACCTTTAGATACACCAAGAGCATGCCTATGCTTAGGAAGGTCATCGCCTTTAATTGAGATTAGGAAGTTGCCTTTAGTTGGAGTATAGTAATCCCCAACATTCTGTAGCATTACTTCATCTCCAATCTGAACTCCTCCAGCTTGGTAACCAATAACGATTCTACCAGCTGCCTTAGTATATTCTGCCCAACCATTGGGTATTACATCGGTTTCCCAAAGGATGATAGAACCTATTGGTAAGTTAGCAGTACTCAGAGATTCAGAGAATTCTTTTCTGATAGCCTCAATTTGACTATCAATGTATTGCTTGATATTTAACTTAGTACCCGATTCATCTACTACTGGAAAGCCTGAATTTATCTGTTCTACTCTTTTCACTGATTCTTTCATCATACTCTGGGCAGCAGTAGTATAAGGGATTTCTTGAAACTTACCCTGATAGGGTACGATAGCAAAGTTCTCATTTCGTTTAGTCATTGCATCAGTACCCTTACCATATACTCCGATAAGAACAACGGAAGTTTTATTATTAGAGTAATAAGGGCAAGCACTCTCTACCATCTCTAGAAGATTGCTATAGGTCATATCATAATTGGAATATATATCATTATTAATGATATCCGGTGTACGATTTTCTTCGGCAATCGGATAATAAATATCCAGAGACTTTTTGAACAATGTGTAAAAGCTTTCGGAAGATTCATTCCAATAAGCTACGAAATCTACTGGATTATCTACTGGTTCAGAAATAGTAGTATGTACTGCAAAGAGTAATACTTCTTCTGTTGAACCTTGGGTACCTTGGATGTTCTCAATAGTAATCGTTTGTTCATCGGATATAAATACATACCCATCTCTTGAAATACACCCAAAGTTCACGTCTGGCAATTCTCCATCTTCTGAAGCCTTTGCCATATACCTTGCCATAATCCTATCCTTGATTACATGGGCATACTTACTTCCAGCAACTCCCTGAGGAGATACTACTAATTTGTTACCATTTATGGTAGCTGAGCCAAATCCACAGAATGGTCCTAAACCAGAAGGAGCAGCAATTGCTTCTGCTGCTTCCTTTGATTTAATAATACCTTCATACTTAAAGTACGTCTTCATTGTCCTTAGTATTTTTAAATTGATTTTTCTGTTCTGACATATCTTTAAATGCTTCACCTACATCCTTGAACTTGAGGGTTAACAATTTAAAGAGTATTCTCCATATACTGTACCGTTTCTTAATACCATGTATTTCACAGATGTGTCCATATATACTATCTACTTCGAAACAGTAGCATATTACCATAACCGTTATTGATACCACTATTGGGTTCATCCCATAGGGTTCCCCAATAGCTTTACCAAGTACAGCACCAAGTAGAACATAACAGATATAATCTACTATTTTGTTTAGAGTTCTTCTTCCAGCTCTAGATTTTCGAATTTCGATTTTCTGTAACCTACTTGCCGATAACCCAAACCATAAATCTGATAGGATTAGAATTATTGCAAGAACTATCATCCATCTCAAATCATACAAGATTTGTGTACACTCTCCCAATATACCCACAGTGAATGTCTTGAATAAAGACTGAGTTGTGGTTTCTGTTATTCTATCGATTGTTGAATTTATCATTGTTCTACTATTTGCCAAGATTGATTACTGTAAGTTGTAATGGTAAATGTTTTCTCTGAGAGGTCATCATGTTCCCATTCTAACTTTTGAGGACTAACACTTAAAAGGTCTGCATCTACTACGGTGAACTTAGTTCTCTTCGAAGTATCTACCACTGATTCGAATATATACTCTCCAGCTTGTGCAGTTACAAATTCATAACCAGCACCACCTGCGTCATAAGTAGTTACTTTACCAACTTCCCTTATTCGACTATCGAAGTCAGGTTTATTAGAAGTACACTTGATTAAAGTAGATACTTGTTTAACATTCCCCTTTAGTTCTGCATAAGTAGGAGTACAAGAAATCTCGATGATTGTAGGATAATCTTCCAGTATTACTTGACATCTTAATGAAGAACCATCATCTGCCACAAAGGTATAAGTCCCAGCCTTGGTAAGAACAATTTCCTCATCAAGGTTATAGGTTTCCTCGTTCTCATCACAGGTAGCAGTACCACTTACATTGACCTCATTTTTCATTTCCTCAAGATGGAACTTACAAGCAGACTTCTCATCCAGTAATTGGTATACTGCATAAGTATCATCTATCTGGTCTTCTGGTAATGCCCAGTTGGGTTCTTTCCAATGACTGTCTGTATCATCCGAAGGTACTATCTTTAACTTGTTCTGATATACTACTGGAGAATTATTAACTACCAAAGTAGTCTTAGCAGTAGGGTAAGCTACAGACTGGAAGGTATAAGTCCCTGCCCTATTTGCAGTATATACATATCCATTCTGAGCATCAAAGGTTTCTCCAGTTTCAATTACCCTTACTCTATAATCATCACCATTACCAGAGATACGTTGTATCTTTACGGTAGTCTTGGCAGAGCCATTGAATAATGTAACTGTTGGTGGGCTAACCGTAATTCTATATACTGCAGTCTTACCAGATACTACTTCGAATATACCTACACCTTCATCTGTTTCCCTTTTATCCAGTGTACATTTAAACTTATAAGTACCATAACTATTAGCAGTAAACTTATCCCCGTTCTTAAACAACTTAGTATCACCAATTAGCTTACAGTATAGTTCACCAGTAAATGATTCTGGATAATTAGATTCAATGGTAAGAGTAGTGGTAGCATCTTTAATACTTTGCTTATCCCCAACTCTAAATTCAGAAGGTGTACATCTTACCTTATATGTAACCTCTTCTCGAGTTACGACAAAAGAAGTTTGCTTCACTGGGAACTCTACTACCTCGAATATATAGGTACCTGGTTCGGAAAACTCCCAAGTTGAACCAGAGACTTTCACTATATCAGTACCAGATAATCGTACATTACAAGTTTTCACTGTACCCTTATAAGATACATTTGCCCTTACTACTGTACTTACTTTTAGGTTAGTAGGAGTTATCTTTCCAGTAATTGGGTCGCAAGTAATAGAATATACTCGATTATAAGATTCTTGATTAACCGTGATTTGAGTTACCTTAGTAGGGTCTCCCACACTTCTAAAATAATAAGTACCTGCTCTGGGTATATTAAAAATGGAACCACTTTCGTGTTTAGTGTAACCCCAATTTATATTATCACTGGATATCTGATATCTTAGGTCGGCATTTATCCAATCTGAAGTTACAGTTACCTTTACCGGTACTTCATATACCTCTGAAGTAATAAGATTGGGTTGGTCCGGATTTACTAACTCAGCTTTAATTGTATACCCATCATTTACGGTAAACCCATATTGAATATCGAAAGATACATGATAGGGTATGAATCTTTTAAAGAAAGCCTCTACGGCTTCTCTAAATTTTCTGAAAGCTGCCGAGTTCGAAGTATATCCATGACCGGTAAGTCTAAAGGTTACCGGTATACATTGAGAACAATCGAAAGTATTATCATAGGTATACTTATCGTCATAATGGTAATACTGGTCAAAGTGCGGATTACCTTTTACCCAACCATCATAACTATCAGCCTTTGCAGGGTCAGTTACTACGCAGGTTAACCCATACAGCCTCATCATTATTTCGAAGAACTCAGAGGTACCTCTTATTTTAAAAAGAGATATCGAATACTTCAGGATGTTTCTTACTTGAGTACTGGTTAATGTAAGGGGTCCCTCCTTTGGAATTATCCAAAGCTTAGATAACTCTTGGAGTTTATCATCGGAGTAGAACCCATTAAAGTACTCTGCCCATTTCTGTGCATCTATAGTGTTCCCATAAGCAAAGGGCATTTCTCCGAGGAATTGCCAAAGGAAATTGAGATACATATCCGGAGCCTTATCTATATCGATAATGTCCAAGATATTCTCAATATCCTTTGTAATGTAATCTTCAAAATGCTCTCCACAAATTTCTAGAAACCTCTCTAAGATGCCTTTGCCATTTACCTTATAGGTATCTTGAGCTTTATACTCGAATGGCAAAAAGTCGATTAGATTTTTGAGGTTTATCATTATACAATTTCTTTTACGGTTAAAGTCAATTGTGAAGCGTTTTCAAATACTGGTAAATTAAAACCAGGGTCTTCATAGTCATGGTTAGGTTCTGATACCGTAATAGAATATCTGTAACCAGACTGATAATTATTGTTCTGAATATCCAAAGAGAAGTCAAAGCCATTAGCCTTATCTATTACCTGTATAGAATTACCTACAGTACCAGTAGCCATATACCCATTTGATACAGAACGTACAATAAAAGTAGTTGATGAATTGAAGGTAATATAGTAAGTCATAGACCCTTTAGCCTTATTCAATTTAAACTGACCCAAGTTCAATTCTTTATTACCATAGATGGTAGTAGGCCAAGGTTTAATATAGAATTTAGTAAGGTGAAGGTAATCTACTGTTGATAAGTTATCTATTAAGGCATAGATATCTGATAACCTTACGCTTCCACCTATCTGAGCTTGCTCTGGAGAATAGGCATTGTATAATGCTGTAAGAATTTGAGTTTGTATCTCTGCAGTCTTATAAGACTTCTTACCGGTAACATCCATCTCTAGAATAATCTGAACCTTGCCTGCAGATTTAACCTTCAACCAAGTAGTCATAGGAGCCCTTTGGGATAATAAATTATATACCCTATTAATTAATTCAGAAGAAGCAACTGCTCCACCATCTGGGCTAATATATACTGTAAGCTTTCTACCGCATTCATAATCGGCTTTAGCTTTGTTTACCCCATCAACTAACATAGCTAAACTTTCGAAATCCTCTTTGGTAATTGCTACTCCCAAAGTCTTTACACTCAAAGGTATGTGTTCCTTGAGCATGGTAAAGTTTTCGTAGTTTGAACCGCCTCCAGCATCATAAGCATTACTTACAGTAGCATCCGTAATTGAGGAAGAGATTACTGAAGGTACAGAAGTAATAGTATTACTCTTTACATTACCCTGAGTACCATTGGTTAAGTAGAATACCACATTGGTTATTTTTGCTCCTGCTGCAGGCTTCTTACCAAAGGTACCATCTCCAAACATTATATAAGGATTGAGTGCCTCATCTACTGAAACCATGAAATGCTTATCTGTGGGTTTGGATTTTGCAAATGTATCTACTAATACCCAAGTTTCCCCACCTATCTGTAATGACATAGAGCCTTGTTCATAATACTTACCATTGGGTAGAGTACCAAGATGAATTATAACTCTATCTCCAGTGGGTATTACCATATTATTGAGAGCGCTTGCAGTATACTTCTCATGTTGTATAATTGGTACTTTACAAGTGGTTACATTTGAATACCAAGTTACGTCTCTGGCAGATAACCAAGAATTACCACTAGAATCTGTAAATAAAGTTCCTTGAGGTATAGTTAATTTAGCACCAATAGAATTACCCGTAATGCTTCTGGATAAGATTACATCTACTGTAGCAGCAATCGCTGCCCGAGCATGGTAATCTACCAATGCCCCATGTTTAACTACCGAATCATACCTCCTTGCAGTAGATAGGAAAGTTTCCCTTGCCATGTTATCTACGTAGTAATGAAGTACTTCGGCAATTGCCGCAAACAATGAGAGGATGATAATTAAGATATTACCCTCCGAATAATCCGTTATGAGTTTCTGACCTTGAGGGTCTTTGAGTCCCATAAGGGATTCAACCAGCTTGGCCTTAATCTGTTGATAAGACCTCTGGTATGGGTTAAGCCATTTATTTGTGATTCCCATATTATTGTGTATTTAATGAATTATCCGAACTGTCATAGGTGATATCGAGGTACTGACTAGAATTTGTTCCATTTACTACATAAGATACTTCTATGTGTATTTTTGCATCAACTCTAGTAACTGTGATATTTTGGAAGGTTATCCTTTGTTCCCAAGCACCTATGGCTTGTTTTAAAAACTCTTTAATTATAAAACTTAGGGCTTGTGAGTTTGGTTCCTCAATACATTGCCATAGTTTACTACCAAAGTTTTCCTGTCGAAATCTCTGACCTATCATGTAGTATAATATTGAACTTATATTATCTCTGATAAGTTTGAAATCTCCGTTCACTGGGTACCAACCTCTTTCCCCATTTTCATTGGTTGTAAGTTGAATAGGGTAAGTTACACCTATACCAACTAAGTCTGTAAAGTAATTCTTTTCCATTAGTGTATGCAGGTTTTATCCTCATAATCGTCTACAACGAATTGTGAGAAAGGTTTAGTTACTTGAGTTACTGTAGGACCTGAAGAACCTGGTCCAGTAGTTACACCTGAGTGTACATGAGAATTGAACATACTGCGAAGTTGTTCTAGTTCTTGGATAGTTTGATTTAGTTTTTCGGTTAATTGAGCAATATTGATTAACCCATGGTTTTCTCCCGTATTTAGTATAACGGTATCATCTGAAGATACCCTGATATCCTTATTAGCTGATACCACTACATTAGATTCAGAATAAACTGAGATATCTCCATTAAAATAAAGATTTAGTTTCCCATTATCATCGTCTATTACAATGAGATTGCCTTCTGGAGTAACTATCCCCATCTTATTGGGGCCATCCAAAGGTTGGGGTACTTGATTCATACTCCAACCATGATATTCCCATAAGGGTTTAGTAGGATCACCAAATTCAAAAGTAATGAATACTATATCTCCTACCTTAGGGGCTAAGAACTTAAATCCACTACTTATTGAACCATGTTGTCCTTTCGGTAAAGCCCAAGCAAAGGTACCTCCCATTACTTCTGGTATACATACTTTTACCCTATTCATCTTCTTTTCGGTATCATTATTATCAACAACTATCCCCCGATAAATAGAATAATATCTTCCAAGACCCTCTAATCCTTCTTCTGTTATTATCTTTGCAGTTTCATAGCCCATAATTGCCTCGCTTCCTTATTCTTGATATATTCCTTAAATCTCTTTATGGCTACTTCCATATAATCGAATTTAACCCAATAATCATCAGGTACTTGAATATCCTTAATGGTTATTTTTCCGGGTATTACCTTACCCGAAGAAGTAGTTAAACTACCAGAACTTACAGCTATACCTTCGGCTTTCTCGATTGGAGTCTTAGCCAACACCTCTGTATAATAAGCCTTCTTCCGAGCCATTTCATCCCTACGTTTAACATCTAATACATTTCCTTCCTTATCCATAATACCAGATTCAATGAAATAGGCAACCTCATTATAAGTCCAACTCAAATCTAATTCATTGATATTACTTAAAGCCTTCTTATCTTTACCCTTAGAAGTTATAGCATTAGCTTTAGCATCATTAGCTACAACGGTTTGAGTAGACAAACCAGTTTTAGAAGTAGTAGAACCAGCTCTACTTGAGTTCTTCACTAGCTCTAAATTAGTTACATATCCCTGACCTGCGTCCATAGAGTGGGTACATTGTTTTATATACCAAGGACCAGACCACCGTTTACCAACATTCTCCAAGATTAATACCTGAGAAGAAGCTAGTAATGGTCTTCCAACAACTTGCATCTGACAAACTAGTTTACTCTCAGTATACTTTAAACCTCCATTAGCATTAGCATTAGCTGCCCATGCCCACTTATCTATTCCACCGTATCTACTGAATAGATTATGGTAAAGTTTGTACAGGGGTATTTCAACATTAGCCTTTTTCCAATGTTGGACTTTTACTGTAACACTGAAGACACCAAGACTTGGGTTTAATGGGTTTTTATATTTGATAACTGGAGTGTCATCAATCACCGCAGTATAGGGACCTTTCTTTAATGCGGATATACCTCGATAAACACTTTCTTCGTCTTCTAGTCCCCAAGCATTAGCTCCACCCTTAGGGGTATGCTCTGGGTCAAAGTCTCTTGGGTCCAGGTCTTCTATGACCATGTATTCCATTTGTTCTTTGCCCTCAAAAAGGTATCTTTCGTTCTTGAGGATATTGTATATATCTTCATCTAATGTCTTACCATTAACCACTTTCTTAAGAGCTGCATTTAAAGCTGCCCGTCTATCAGCAGGAAATTCTTCCCTTTGAATGGTTTTGTTTATGATACTTCTTACCTGGTCTGTACTAAGTTCATTAAGGAATTTTTCCTTACCTTGTCTATATGCTTCGGCGGGATTAGAAGCAGAATATTCGGCTACATCCTGATTCCATTTATCATTCAATTGTTTCCTAGCTTCAAATGCAGCTATTAAGTTAGGGTCAGTCTTTAAGGTATGATTTATCCTCATCTGCATAATAGTTGGTATATCTTGAGGATTATTTTCAGCCCCATATTTATCTACTGAAGTATGCCAATTCTTATAATATACCCCATTATTCTCATTAGCTACTATCTCCGGTAATTTTTCGGTATCATCAATCCCAGTGCTTAATACTTCTAAGTCTTTACTCTCTGGATTAATAGTAGGAGAGAGTGTAGCCTTAACTCTCTTAGTCACTTTTTGAGTAGAGAATTGAACACTGAGTACTTCTCCATTCTCACCATGATAAGTATAAACGGTTACTGGTTCTTCGTGGAATTTCCTATTGTGTATATAAATAACATTATCTCTTGAATCTATGTACCAAGGACCATTAGTATAACCCCTCATCTTCTGTTCTAATTGAACTAAGATATTCTTGCCAACTAACCCAAAGTCACTATTAATTAGAGCCTTCAAATCTTCTGGCATAGCCACTTCTGCTACTCCACTGTACCTATTAGCATAAAGCACCTTTCCAGTAGTAGTACGAATATTCTCTGTGGGTACCTGTAGTGACTCATATACTTTATTACTTATTATTCGTTGTTCCATTACTGAAAGATTTCTATGATTACACCTACACCATTATCACAACCACCATCTAAATACGAAGATAAGCTGTTCTCTGAAGCTTCAGAGAAATTGTATGGTGGCTGATATCTTAAATCACCAATAGAGTCTATACACTTGATAGTTACATGGGTACCAGTAGAATCAAACTTTGCCTCAAAGTCCCTAACCTTGATAGTTTTAATTGGACCCGATATGAATTGACCGTTTGGGTATATGTATCCCCACTGTAAGCATATCACACTACCTTCTTGTAAAGCCTCTATGTCTACAGTATCTGGATCTCCAGTATCAAATGTAATTGTAGCAAGATTTTCTTTTTCTTCATCATACCTATAATTCCAGGTACTAATATAAGCTCCAAGAGGTATACCAGTAATAGGATTCATTATCGGCATACCTCTAAAATCGAATAGAGCCAAATATGGTTGGCCCATTCCATTATATAATATAGGTTTTTGTTTAGCTGCCATAAACTGGGATTCTTATAAGTGTTCCACTTTCTACCTCTTTAAAAGGATTTAGTATACCATTAGCTTCTGCAATAAGATACCATTTACCAGAATCACCATAATATCTATAGGCTATATTCTGTAAAGTCTCCCCATCCTTAACGGTATGTTGAATATCGTTTGAGGATGAAGGTACAGAAACTACTGGAGCTTCTAAAGAGTAATCACCATCTCCGTAATTTAGAGCATAGGCATTATTATAAGGACTAGCTCCTATTAGATATTGGTTAACATCAATCATATTTAATACCTCCTGTCTTTTTAAGTGAATCGGAATTTATAAAATCCCCATAGGATAAGTTATATGCACTTACTCTCTTGAAAATCAATTCTTGAGTTGCTGCTGCAGGCAATAACCTACCATTACCAAAAGTAGCTGGCTTTCCCGGTACCCTTACTCTATAACCATTCTGGAAGTTCTTCAGAGTATAGGTTGCTGAAGTAAGAATGTAGTTGTGATTATCAAATATACCGGAATCCCCCCACTCAATCTTAACAATGGGCGGAGCTGTCTGATAACCATTAGCTTTAGTCCAGGCCTCTAATAATCTACATTTATTAATTACCTCCTCAGGATTTTCGGGGTCATTACAGTACCAAGACACATTGAATTGAATAATGTCTTCAGCTCCAGTAAAGTGATACATTGGTACATTACGTCCCATGGATTTAATGGTTGCCCATGTAGTTTCTCCTCTGAAGTCCAACTCTGGAGGTCTATTCTGTAGGGTAATATATTGAGTAGGATTAACAGTCATGTTATATATCCTTACCTCATTCTGATATATAATATCTGGTTTAGCCTCGAAGTTCCTGTAATTAGTAGTATTCTTATTTCCCTTTGCTGGGTCTACTCCCTCACTCTCCTCTAATCTCGGGAATTGTAATTCCATCCTCCATTTAGTCTGGAGTTGTTTGTTTAGAATAGGGTTCTTAGAGGATATCTGAGCTTCTCCCATTACCCCATTGGGAGTATAGAGTTTACCCTTTGGAGCATCATCTTTGGGAAGAGTAGAAAGAGTTCGATTGAGTAATATCCGAGCTCTCCATAGTTTATTTAAGGGGCCAGTAAGAACACCTGCTGTATCTCTTGTAAGGTCATTGTACTTTTCAACAGCCTTACCTGCTGCTTTATTTAATACTCTAGCCATAGTGTTTTTAATTTTATAATCCTAATGCTACACCAGTATAATCTTGCTGAGAACCCAAAGAATAATCTCCCAATATCTCACCATCTACACTGATGTTAATCTTACCATCTTTTAATCCATCTCTAATAGCTGCTCTCATTGCATTCAAGAACCTTTCTTCATTCTGAGCCCTGATTGCAGATGGGTCTTCTTTACTCTGAGCTTCTGTATTCCTATCTACTGACTTAATAAGACTGCTTCCTACCTCTATTAATAAGGGAAGACCGATAGTAATAGCTAACCCCACGGGTCCACCAAGTAATCCCATAAGTCTACCTCCTAAACCCAAAGCTGCAGAAGTAGCTAACTTCTTACCAGCTTGCTTACCTCCTTCATGTACAGTTGTGGATATTAAATTAGTACCACCAAGAGTAGTACCTTGAGATACTCTTCTACCCATTGAATCCCGATAATAAGCTCTACCTCTCTTATCCTTACCCATAAAGAAACCTCCAGACAAGGGTATAGATTTTCCCATTCCCAAAGTTTGAGCAGCTATTGAACTCATCATGAAAGATATATTCCTTAGATGGGCTTCCATAATAACAAACTGAGCATTAGTCTTTGCAGTTGCCGTAGACATACCTTCAGTAGAAGCAGTAGCAATAGTCTGTAAATATCCTACAGACCTAATAATACCTCTTACAGTATTAAATCCTGCAACAATAGTACCTACTACTACTCCAGTAGCAGCAACTCTAAGACCAAAACTTCCAACCCAAGTTTCTGAGATAGAATTAATTACTTTGATTATAGAGTTACCCACATTTAGTACTGGGGTAAAGATTCTACCCAAAGCTGCACCTGCGGTAACTGTTAAGTTCTCTATACTTGATTCGAATTGGTCAATTACACCTGCATCAGTTTTAAGACGTTCTTCATTGAGTCGATTTACTGCCCCAATGTTTTGGTCATAAGTAGCAAGTATCTTACCCATCTTATCTCTACCAGAAGCAATATCCCTAAGTACGGGGAGCATACCACGATTACCACGAACTCCAAAGATATTGAAGAAAGTTGGTGTTTCAATTCGTGAAGGTAAATCTACTGCAGCCTTAGCAAACTTCTGATAGATAGTGTAAAGGTCTATAAGGTTACCTTGAGCATCGAAGAATTCATCTGGACTTAAGCCCAGGTCTGCTAAAGCGTTATAGCCTTTCTTTTTTTGATTAACAAGGGATAGTTGTAAGTAACGAATCATATTAGCCAGTGAGGTACCTGCCATAGAACCTTGTATACCCATATCACCCAATACACCAATGGCAGCAGCCGTTTGCCGAAGGTCTACTCCAGCAGTTGCCATATCTGCTCCTGCATAAGATATGGACTGGGCTAAGTCTGTCAAAGATATATTTGCATTAGTAACTGCAGTATATAAATCATCGGTTACTCTAGCGGCTTCTCCCATTGGGATTTGGTACATTGACATGATATTAGTCATCAAGTCAGCTACACCACCTTTCTGTCCCACTGGCATTGTAAAGATTGAAGCCAGCTTAGATGCTGGCCCAATCATTTCTTTAATAGCATCGAATTTATTACCCGCCATAGCCAGGTATCTTTGTCCTGATGCAACATCCGAAGCAGTAAGAGGAGTTATCTCATTGACATCTTTTGCCAATTGTAACATTTCTCTTTGTTCTGCAATGGTAGCACCAGCAATTTTCGAAGCAGTCCAAACTTCATTCTGAACACCCGCAGAGTATTTATAGGCCCTTGCCATTCCCCCTACGAGCTGCATTCCGAAGTCCATTGTATTAGAAGCTGACATCTGTATACCTCTATTCCAGGTATTCATATCATTCATCATTGTTCTGAATGACCCCGATATCTTGCCAGCTTCTTGAGAGAATCGGTCTTTTAAAACCATGGCAACACCGACCTCTACTATACTCCTACTGGTATTCATAATTTACTTTCTTTTCTTTAATTGTTTATAATATTGCTCGGCCATTTCCTTGAATATTTTCCTTATTCGGTACGGAAGACGTAAAAAGCCGAAATAGTCTAAGGCTATCTCGGCTCTGGTGATATAAACAAAATCACTCTCTAACATTACTCTTCCGTCAGGTAGAAAAAATTCGGTGCCCAAACTATAGGATAAGTTCTTTCCTCTCCAGTGGTTGGATTAGTGATGTGAGACTCACCTTTGAAAATGGGGTCCATAGATAAGATATGCTTTCTCATCTCGGCCATATCCTTTGCAGTAAACGGAGTAAAGTTTTCTACCTTCTCCCAACTACCATCAACCTCTAAGTGAAGATTACGGCAAAGAAGAGGAGCATTCTTAGTTTGTTTATCCAAAGGCAACTTCATGAACTCTTGTTCCCCCTTACCCGTCATACAATCGAATTTAATCTTCTTGCCAGAGGAGAGAACATATTCATGGTTTATCAATCGAACCCCTTCTGGATAGTAAGGGATAGCATCGGGCTTTTGATTCAAATCATCCTCAGTTGGAGCAGTACCGTAATCGAAAAGGAACTCATGAAGGTCTTGGCCATAAGTAATCTTACCACCATTCTCTTTGCCCCAATCATATTCGAATTCTACTTCCTCTCCCAAAGAGAAGATACGAGAATTGAAGATAATAGCATAACGGTCATTGACTGGTAAGTTAAGGGCATCATCTACGGTTAATTTCCCATTAGGGGTAGCCGTAGTTCTAATTACAATTGCTGCAATGAACTTGGTAAGGTTCATCAAAGTCTTCATGTCTGAAAGGTTACTGAGGATATCTTCATCAGCACCATTCTGTTCTCTGATTTCATATTCGAAACCAGAAGGTCCGGTAAATCTAAATGTTCTAAATTCCATAATTTGATATATTTAATGTTTACAAATGTTCATAGTACTCCGTATAACAACAAGAAAGGGGTGAGCTCCTATCACAGGAATCCCACCCCTCCACCGAATCTTAGTGAAAATAGACTAAGGAATTAGTATTTGTCTGCAGTACCCACCGAGAACTCTATGGACTCTATGGTATTCTCTGAAGCCATTCTGTCCAAGTCTAAGCCGGTAATCTTACATGGCCATACCTCTTCGAAGACGTGGGTATTAAGAACCGAAACTCCATCTTCGGCAAGTTCGTTTACAATAGCCGTTTCCCAATATTGGCTTGGTACTAAGCCACCACCAACTATATGGTCTTGGCAAGAATAGAGCCAGTCATGAAGCCAGGTATCTGAACCTGCAGTAGTCATAAGTTTCTCTACGATAAGATTACCTATAGTAACCCTACCAGCAGTTTTAACATCTCTATTGACGTCCCCATGAGCAACCTGGTCAATTTCAATATCTGGCAAAGTACAACTTTGGAATAGATAAGTATTGATAGGGTGTTTGGGGAACATGATGCTCCACAAGAATTTCTTCCGTGGGTTTTTTACTTTTGCTCCCATTGTGTTATGAGTTTATAAGTTATTACTTGTTTCTACAACTGATACCGACTTAGAAGCAGCATCAATTACAATCTCCATAGTTACCTCTTGCATAGGAACTACGTCTTTATACTTAAGGATAGCACGGTACTTACCCTGACGAGCATCTGCTTCGTTATTAACCGAAAGGTCATCCCAAGAAGTTGCATCTTGGTCACCCATCCAGGTATACTCGGTCATGGCATCTTCATCTACCAATGAATCCAGTGTAGGTTTAACCTCCAACCAGATTCTCTTCCAAGTACTCCAAACGTTTGGTTCTTCGATATATTTGTTGAATACCGGGCGAAGGAACTTCTTCAGGTAAAGGTTCAGTCTTACGATTGAAAGGAATCTTTCAGAATCCTGTTTCACTTGAGAAGAGAAGCAATGCCATAGCATGGTTTGCTTACCTGCATCTGGAGTATCTTTGATTACCATCTCATTGATACAATTCTGAGCAAGAGTGTTCAGTTCGTTATATCGAGAAGGAGAACCATAGTTGGGGCATACTGGACCAACTGCATCTCCAATAACTCCTCGGTTCATACCAGCAAAGGATTTCCAAGGACCATATTGAGTAGCAGAAGCATCTCCCAAACCAACAATAGTACCCACTACATCGGAATCCTGAAGATTACCGTTTTCGTTGTAGTACTTAAGTCCACCACCAAAGTAGGCAATGTACTTAGAGTTACCTACAGTACCAAGGCAAGTCTGTACCCAAGTTACCTGAGCTTTGTAATCTCTTGCCTGAGTACCTTGAGTATAATGGGTTAAATGTTTGGGAACTTCGATATACAGTACCCATTCCATCAATTCCTTTGCCATATCTGCAGCAGCCTTATATACCTTGAGTACATCTGAATCGGTAGTAAGGTGTTGAGAGATATGTGAAATAAATAATTGGTAGAAGTCGGTGTAATCTTTTACCAAATCCAAGGAAGTAATCCATTCTTCGGCAGTTGGAGTGGAACCTGCACTACCGATAGTACCATTAAACAGTTTCTCTGTTTCGGAGGGTGCAGCATCTCCCACGGTAATAGTGATAACATTCTTAGTACCATCAATATCATTGGTAAGCCACTTAATTAGGTTTTCAAAAGATGAACCAGCAACTACTACCGGTTTGATATACTCTGAGTTCTTAGCAAAGGCACTAAGAGCAAGGTAATCTACCGAAGTGTTATTGTTATCATCGGCAGTTTTGTAGGTTATTACTGGTCCCTGTTCAAGTACTTGCCCATTAGCTGAATATATTTTATAATACAAGGTATTAGCTTGCTTATAAAAACCAACCTGGAAAGTATTTGCACTACCAATTGGATCTCCATAACCTTTGGTTACCAATCCCAAACTATAAGTAGTTCCCCCAGAAGCAATGGTTATCAATGCTGCAGGAGTAGCAGGGTCTGGAGTAGCAGAAGCAGGTGCTATACCTTCCTCTTCGGATTTAGCAACTGTTTTAGCTTTACCCGCAGTTGCAGCTACTGTACCTTGAGTAGCTCCCTTACCAAGCACTCGAATAACACGAAGCTTAGAACCACCTTGCAAAGCCTTTTCGATATTTGATACAGAACCATCGGGTACAATTTCAGAACCATAGATTCTTTGGAACTGAGAGAATGCAGAGATGATTTCTGAAGGGTCATCGTATGGACCTTTAGTAGTTCTAGCCAATACACAAGAAACTCCTAACATGGGAGTAGTTTGAAGAACATTGTTGTTCTTAAACTTAAAATCAACATGAGGTGAAGTTGGCATAATTCTATTGTGATTAAAGTTAATTACTCGTTTAATTTATACCCTAGAGTATTGTACCTATACCTTAGGTACTTTTAACTCTAGCATCTCATTTTCGTTTTGTTCTAACAATCCAATAAGAACCGATATATCCTTGATAGGTGTAAGAGTACCTTCTCCCAAAGCTTTTTCTGGAAGAATACCGTCCTTACATACATAGGTGTATACCTTCTCAAGTATACCATGCTCTACATCTGGATGGTCATAATAATTACCAATCTCAATGAATAGGTTTCCGGTAGGAGCAAGCCTGCCCTTTTCCCATTCCTCTAAGTCATTGAAGTATGGTCTCACGTATCCTCTAGCAGGTAAGCCGGTATATAAGATTGTATGTAGCAATCTCATATCTGCTTGTGTTTGAGAAACCAGATGTACATCTATGGTAATATCCTTAGTTTCATAAGGAAACTCTGAAGCTTGGTAATTACCATCCTCAAGTTTATCACCAATGATGTATTTATTCACACCAATATCTCCAGCATAATAACCCTGTAGTTCTATGGTTATTCTTGGGAGAGTCTTTGGGCCTTTTACTTGATTATTCCCTATACCAAAAAGAGGTATGAACTTCTTCATACCTTTGATTGCCTCTTGAAATCTTTTTTCGTTTTCTTGAGACAAAGGTAAGAAGTCTTCTGGGTTTAAGGTAAGACCCATTTCTAACATTGTACTAAGTAGAGAGATATAAAAAGTTCTTTCTACTATTTCTTCTGAGTTTACCATTAAAGTCCTAATCTAATATTTAACTGAACACTTTGATTGCCATTGTCATTAATATACCCATTATAAGTTACCTGAATACCTCCAAAACCACTCATTAGGGTTTGTAAATGACCAACACAATTTAATTCACTAACCCATTGAGTATCAATATTTGAAGGATAATCGGTAAGCCATACTTTAAAGGGTATTGGTTCTGAACCAATACCTCCAGGGAATTGACCCTCTATTGTCTTACTTATATCGGTTATCTTAAATTGTTTTACAAATTTAGCAACTTGAATACCGTTGATAAGGTAGTACTGATAACCCTTTACATTACTAATCTGAGCAGTACTAGTATTTTGACCAAGATTTGGGAATGGTATATTCGGGGTTGGTTCAAAGCCATACTTAGTAGTTCTAGTACCTGGAGATTGAGTTATATTTAAAACTATCTCAGTGTTAGGTTCTTGCTGTGAGATAATCTTAACTATAGCAGTTCTTTCCAAGGGGTCATAGTTACTGGGGTTATGTTCTTGATTAGTAGATTTAGTTTTGATAGTAAGCTTACCTGCGGCATTAGCTTCTCCAATTTCTTGGGTTACCTCTAACCAATCTGAGGAGCTTTCAACTTTCCAATCTACAGCACGATATTCATCTTGAGGCTTATTATCGATAAACTTCTGTTGGTAACTGTATACACCTATTTCTAGGGTCTCACCCCTTTTAGTACCATCGAAAGTATGGGAAGTAGTTTCTGGAGTGATACTAAAATAAGTTCCCCAGGTCTCTACTATTTTAGGAGCGGCCTTTTGTACCAGAGTTACTTCCCTTTCTACACCCTGAACTACTACCCTGAGAACCTGCTCTTTTATATTATTCATGTCTTCGTTTACTGCCTTAGGCTTTACCCTAATAGTTGCAGTACCAGTTCCGGATAATGAAGATATTTCAAAGTCTGCTGCCATTTTTAACTTTCCTTATTTCTTTTCTAACTTCATTTCGTATTTCCTTTTGTAAGGCAGCTTTTCCACCAGCAGCCTTAAATGCAGGATTCCAAAGAGGACGAGGTGGTAAATTACCATCTCTGCTACCATACTCTAACATGATAGCTATCTGATTCAAAGTCTTTCTTGAAGTCTTACCAGTATAGGTAATCTTCTTGATTCCAATTGGTAAACCAACGAAAGTTCTATTCTTGGTCTTTACTACAGTAACGGATTTAGCATATTGACCCGTGAGTCGTAATAGAGTATGCTCCCCATATTTCTTTACAGTACCTGGAGCATGTTTTGGCCAAGAAGTATGGGTACCGGGTGGTGGAACACCCGTATTCAAACTTCGTCTTACTATACGAAGAAGTTGATTACCAAACTTTTCTGTACCTTTCGCATAGCCTTCGGTTAAGATACTTGGAGTTTTGGCAATCAACCTTTCTGCACGAGCTTGTTCTCGTTTATCTACGTATATTTTTAGAGGACCAATTGGAGTCGATAGTGTAATATTAACCGACTTACTTGGCATAATAAATACTGGTGTTGTATTTTTATTACTCCAAATTAAATACGTATTCATAAGTAATTGTTGCAGCATTCTGAGTGATATCAAGTGTAAGTTTTTTACCTGATTCACTTTGAGTAACTGTAACCGTAGCAGATCTTGATGATTCTTGGATATTCTCTGAAGCTTTACTTGATACAGTCTTACCACTAACTGTAACAGAAGACCAAGAGGGAGTACCAGACAAACTTACGCCTACATCATAAGTATCTGAAGTTTCGGAACCATTAATTACTTTTTTCTTATAGGATATAAAAGCCTTAGATAAAGTATCCCCTGAAGCAGCATGGTGAATGGATTCACTTGCACCAGCACCATTCCAATTAAAATAATAATTATAAGATACACTTGCACCTCCCTGAGTGATATCCACATAATCGGAAGCACCCCCATAAGAAGCAATAACTCTAATAGACCTACTACTTGTACTGGTATTCTCAGAAGCACTAAGTGTAGTACCTGATAGACTAAATCCTGAGGTGCCATTGGTACTTAAACTTGGAGTAGCACTATCAGAGCCATCCCTTGTATTTGAACCTGAGGTATAGTTAGCATACCTGGGTCTACTTGCACTGGGGTACAAAGTTACACTACCTCCAGTATTACCGATAGTATAAGAACTTGCAGTTAAGCTTACACTCCAAGAGCCATAGGTATACCCAGTAAATTCGTTTGCTGCCTGGTATACTGGTACACTTACAGATTTGGTTTTACCATTTAGTGATAAGGTACCAGTAAGGATTCCTACCTGGGTTCTAGATTTAACCGTAGTTCCCAAAGAACCTGCACTAACTGCAGTACCATAACTAATACTAGCACCACTTGTAATCGTACCTCCTCCCGTTGTAGAACCATTCCATCCCCAGGTCTGGGAATAAGTTGGCAAAGTAGTAAATGAACTTCTTGTACCTCCACTTGCAGGTATATCGGTTACAGCTCCACCACTTGCAGTAATTTCACTGTAGCTTTTATAACCTGCCGACTGAGAACAAGATACGGTTAACTTCTTCCCTGTTTCAGCTTGGGTTAAGGTTACCGTACCACTTCGTGTACTGGTAGAAGTATTATTACCCATAATTACAGAAGTACCACTTCCGGATACGCTACCAGAGTTGGCTCTAGTATAACTTAGAGTAATTTGGTTACCATAATTATGCCCATTTCTTAATTCTTGCTTGTAAGAAGTAACTGAAAAGGTTTTGGTACCTCCAGTAGCCCCAAAAGACATAGAAGTAGGTGTTACACTCCAACCATAACTCCAAGATTGAGAGGCTGCTGCTTGAATAAAGGTTAATTTAAGAGTTTTACCCGATTCATCCTGTGTAACAAGAGTATTGGAATCCGACCGAGAGGTTAATCCCAAATTCTCTGAAGCAGTCCAAGGAGGTGTTTGAGGATGATTAGCTACCCATGCAGGTTTATTACTAATAACATAATTTACCGTAACTTCAGCCCCATTAGCTACTCCATCCCAATATTTCTGTTTTGTAGAAATAAAACCAAACCCCTGATTAGAAGAGCTTGGGTTACCCAAAGCATCGAAGCTTACACTACTGTATCTAGTAGTAAAAGTATACTTATAGGTTACCTTATGAATATCTTCGAGTTTGACACATTCATTATTTCCATAGGAACTGGCATTGGATAGTTCCAACCCCACATAATTCTCCCCGGTTCCTGTCGAGGAGAGTGCTAACAATTCAGCCTTGGTAGGACAATCATTACCATCCTTACCAAGGCCTACTTTAGTTTTGACAGCACTCCAGGTTGCTATCTCTCCCATGATTATTTATTTTTAAGTTCTTGAATCTCAGCCTTCAAAGCCTTAATCTCATCATAGAGAAGTTTAACACCTTCGATTGCCAAGGTTGACATCTTGTGGTATTTAACTTGTTTTACGAGTACGTATTCTTCTCCGTTGATTTCCAAGGTTTCGAATTCCTCTGGATTAGGTACAGTAGATTTCTCTACTGGAGTCTCATCCACATATTTGCCAAATCCCAATGCTTCCAGATTTTGAGCAATAGTTCCTTCATCCTCTTTACCAGCTATTTCAAAAGATTTAGTTGGTATCTGACAAATCTGTTCCAGAGTATGATTCAAATCTTTAACATTAGATTTGAGTCGAACATCTGAAGATTCTTTGAAGAAACCAGAAGGAGCCGTAGTCTTAGCAAATACTACCTGGTCAGTAGTTGCCAATCCCAATTGAGCTCTAGTTACTGTATGAGGATTATCCTTTCTACCTGCATGGTTATTGATAGAAGTTTGAGCAGCAGTACCTGCAGCCTTAGCATCGGCAATAGCAGCAGCCTGAGCAGTAGATACTGGCTTATTTGCATCCGAAGTATTGGAAGCATTACCCAAACCAACCTGGGATTTGGTAACTCCATGAGGATTAGATTTATTGGCAATATGGTTATTTACCTTAGTTTCCAATGCAGTTACATCTGAACCTGTATCGGAGATTTGATTATCAATATAGGTTTTTAGTTCTGTACGAAGAGCATTGATAGCATTAGTTCTATTGGTAATCTCATTTGCCAACCCCTGTACGGTATTATCCAAGTTAGTCTTATCTGCTGCAGTCATTACACCTGCAGTAGTCTTAGTTGCTGCAAGTATATCTCTAATTAGAGCTGTGGCACCTTCATAAGTCTTACCCTCTGCACTCTTAGTTTTATTATTAAGAGTAGCTCTTACATTAGTTGAATTATGGGTAAGAGTGAATCCAGTAAGAATAATTCCTGGAAGAGAACTATTAAAGGTATCATGAGCATTATCTTTTGCAATACGGGCCTCTTGTTCAGCTTCAATAGCATTTGGTAAGGTTTGATTAAGCTTTATTACACTATCGGCATCCATCAGACCAGCTTCTTTAGTAGTGGCTGGAGTTAGAGGGATTACCATCCCATCGGGTTTATCAATGTAATGCCCTTGACCATCCGTAGCAGAATAGTTACATAAGATAATAACATTACGCTTATTTCTGGTAGCTATTGAAACCTTACTAATTAAATTTTTAGGCATGCTAGATACCACATCCTCAAGATGCTTACCTCTACTACCTTCGAAAGCAGTACCTGCAATTTCCCCAATGATAAGAGACGAAGTATTACTGTCTACGAATTTAGTACCTGACCAACGGAATTGGTATGGAGGTTCACCATCGGCAACATTTATATAAATCTTACCAGATTCTCCAACTACGGGAGTTTGGTGACCTGCATCCGTATACAATTGAACATTAGTAAGACCTCCAGTGGGGCTTACTTCATAGGTAGCATATACCTCGATTACATCGTCTACATATGAAGGCAAATGGTTAGCAGGTACTAACCCATTCCCATCCAATGGAGCAAAGCCATCAGCCTTACCCTTGGTTGCTACGAAAGCATCATGTTTAGCTTCTAGAGTATTAATATTATTCTGCAACTTAGTTTCAAGGGCAGTATCTGCCGCAGTTCTATCGGCAATCTCCTTATCAATCCTTGCACCCAATGCAGTATCAGCAGAAGTACGAGCAGTTGCTTCATCGTTTACAGCTTTAGTAAACTTGGTATCTAAAGCAGTATCTGCAGCTTTTCTATCAGCTACTTCTTGAGCAAGAGCGGCTTCTGATTTACCGTCCAAAGCTTCGATAGCATCTTTACGGTCCTGAACCTCTTGAGCAATAGCATTGGGTAATGTCTCATCCAGATTAACTTTATCTTGGGCGGTCATTACACCAGCTTTCTCTGTAGTAGCTGCTGGGATATGAGTAGTCTTATAATCTTCAGGCTCATGAGTATAAATACCCTCTTCTTTTTTAGAAGAGAAATTATGAGTTAAAGTAACATGACTACTTTGTTGACCTACCTCAACTGGTTTATTACCAGATAAGATAATAATATTATCTGGTATAGAATCAAACAGCTTCTTATCTGCTGCAGTTTGTACACCAGCTTTCTCTGCAGTAGAGGCAGGCAATGTAATAGGATTCTGTTCTACTGTACCATCTTCAACTACGGTCTTAGTAGCAGCTATGCCAACAGTAGTTTCATTGGGAGTTACTGCACCAAGAGCAAAGTTAGCCGTAGAGATTCTATCTAACTCAACCTTATCCTTAGCAGTCATCGTACCAGCCTTAGTAGCCGATACCTGAGGCAAATCGAAAGTTTCGGTAGTATCAGCATTCAAACCGTTATCCTTAGTTACGGTTACTGTTACCTTATTAGCATCAGAAGCTGCAGAGAGATCAGTTAAAGAATTTGGGTCTAACCCATCTAACTTAACCTTGTCTGCAGCAGACATAACTCCAGCAAGAGTTTGAGTTACCGGGAGTAAATTCTTGGTAGCTTCTACTTCTTCACCATATTGGTTATTTGCCTTATCCTTGGTTGAAGTCTTTACTTTGAAAGAAAGCTGAGTACCTGTTCGGGTTACAGTACTAACATCGGTAACCATGGTATCAGGCAAAGCATCAGAAGTACCTTCTTCAGCTACCAGTCTTTCTTCGTGATCATTGGTAATATTGGTAAATTTGTTATCCAAAGCTGTATCTGCATCGGTTCTGTCCTGAATTTCTTTATCGATACGTTTACCCAAAGCTGTATCGGCAGCAATACGGGCAGCTTCTTCTGCATCGATGTTATCCTGGAGAACTTTATCTGCGGCCTTTCTTTCCTCTCTCTCTGTATTTAAGTCAGAAGTATTCTGGTCAATCTTTGCTTCTAATCGAATATCCTCAGCCTTACGAGCAGCGATTTCATTATTCAGCAAATCGGTAATGGCAGTATAGTTACCATTAATGTTATCCTGAATACCCTGGATTAATTCCAGGTTACGTTGGATATTAGCAGTATTCTGAGTTACCAGAGCATTGGTAGCATTCAAGGAAGTTAACAGCTCCGTACGAGTTTCAGTTACGAAAGTTCTCAACTCATTTACCGTAGTAGTAAGAGTATTACTTAAGTTAGTGAAAGTCTGTTGCAGAGTATTATCTCCTTGTTCACGCAGATTCTTTTCAGCTTCAAGCTTATTCTCCAACTCAGTAAGCTTAGCAGTCATAGTTGCTGCAAAGTTGGGATCATCACCGAGAGCCTTAGCAATCTCGGCCAAAGTATCAAGTACCTCTGGAGCAGAGCCAATAATCTTTTGGATAGCTGCCTCTACTTGTTCAGAATTTTGGAAATCCGAATCATTCAACAATTCAGATACCTTTGTGATATAGTTAGCCTGTTCCTCAATGCCATCCAACTTAGCATATAGCAAGTCAGTGAAGTCATTTGAAGAAAGTACTTTACCGTCTACCTTATCTACCTTCTTTCCATCCATTGCCTGGTCAGCAGCAATTCTATCTGCCTTCTCTTGAGCCAAAGCATTATTGATAAGAGTATCTTGGTTAGCACGTTCTGTAGCTTCCTTATCGATATTATTCTGCAACTCAGCATCACCAGCTAAGCGGTCATTCTTTTCGGTAAGTATATTTTGGTTGATACCCGCCATATCATCTTTATGGTTCTGAAGGTTGGTATCAATCTTTGCCTCAAGAGAAGTCTCTTTGGCAATTGCTCGGTCTTTCTCTGCATTAATAGCAGTAGTATTAGCATTTACCTTTGCTTTTAATTCATTCATAGCATCGGTATTACCTGCCTCTAGAGAATCAATACGAGCTCCCAAAGCATTATCACCAGCAATACGGTTTTCCTTTTCTTGTTCAAGCTTAGTATTAAGGCTAGCTACCTCAGATTCCAAAGCCTGCTTAGCATTATCCAATTTAGCCGTAAACTCAGTACTCAAGGCTTTATCGGCTGCAGTACGGTCTGCTGCTTCTTTATCCAAATTTACCTGAAGAACTTGGTCTGCAGCTTTTCTTTCTACACTCTCAGTATTAAGGTCAATATTGAGAGTATCGATACGAGAACTCAAAGCACTATCAGCATTGGTACGGTCAACGATTTCCTCGTTAATCATATCCTTAACTTCCTTGTAGTTATCCCCTACAGTCTTAGTTAAGTTTGTGATTGCCTCTGAATTTCTTTCGATATTATGTTGATTAGTAGCGATTGCCGTAGTATTGGCATTTACCTGCTCAGTAAGCTCATTACGCAAAGTATTGATAGACTCTTGCATACTCAAAGCCAAGTCTGAGATACGCTGGTTAACATTAGCCAAACTTTGAGTATATGCTTCATCGGCAGTCTTTCTTTCGGCAATCTCTTTATCCAAGTTAGCCTGAATTGTGGCATCGGCATCTTTACGGTCTTGGATTTCCTTGTTAAGGTTATCCCTTACAACCCCGAGTGCAGCATCTCCAGTAGCAGACTTATTGTCTACGTATTCTTTCAGTTTAGTTTCAAGGGCAGTATCTGCATCCTTACGAGCTTGAACTTCAGCAGCTACTTCAGCACTGTTTGCCTCATCCCCTGCAATACGGTCTTCGATTTCTTGGTTAACCTGTTCTGTAATTGCAGCCAACTTCCTAGTGATAGTAGTTGCAAAGTTGGGGTCATTTCCAAGGGCATCGGCAATTTCCTTAAGGGTATCAAGTACCTCAGGTGCTGAACCAATAATCTTTTGGATAGCAGCATTTACTTCTTCTTCAGTTTGGAAACCGGCATCATTGATAAGCTGAGAGAGATGGGTAATATAGTTTGCCTTCTCTTCAATCCCATCAAGCTTAGCTTTGAGGATATCAGTAAAGTCATTCTTGGTCAAAGAATAACCTTCACGTTTATCTACCTTCTTAGCATCAAGGTCTTTATCACCTTTTTCTCTAGCAGCAGCCTCGGCAGCAATAGCATTAAGCAATTGTTCTTTGTCTTCTACACCCTGCTCTTTTATATCCTCAATTTTGTGTTCGAGAACTAAATCCTGAGCAGCACGAGTAGTAGCCTCTGAATCTATATTGTTCTGTAATACCTGGTCTGCAGCAGTACGTGCTTGAGCTTCTTGGTCAATTTTACCTTGAAGAGCATTGTCTGCATTAGTACGGTCTGTTACCTCTTTAGAGATTTCATTATGAAGAGCTTGGTCCTCAGAATGACGGTCTACCTTCTCTTGGTCAATCTTACCCTGAAGAGCTAAAGTATCAGCCTGGCGATTAGTGATTTCTTCATTAATCTTAGAATCCAGTACAGTATCTGCATTGGTACGATTTGCAGTTTCTTCTGCAATCTTTGACTCAAGGGATGCCTTATCATTGATATGGAGAGTTTTAAGGTCATTTACACTTTCCTTAATCTCATTATCGGCAGCAATACGTTCATCTTTTTCCTTTTGGATAAGGTCCTTGAGTTCCTTCTCAAGTTCACCATTACCTTGATTTACCTTATCTTCAAGGTCTTTGATGTCTTCGGCATTCTTATCTACCTTCTTCTCAACTCTGTCGATTTCAGCTTTTAAGTCTGCCTTAACCGTATCAATCTTCTTATTGATTTGGTCTAACCCATATTCGAGGTTATCCTGAACTGCTGCTACTGCAGCACCCAGAGCAACTTCGGCTTCCTTAGCACGATTAACCTCTTCGGTTAAAGCAGTACGAAGGTCGGTTAATTTATTAGTGATAGTAGTTGCAAAGTTGGGGTCATTACCCAATGCCTCTGCCAACTCTTTAAGAGTATCAAGGGCATCATCAGCACCATCAACCAAATCACTAATCATCTGTTTAACTTCTTCCTCGGTTTGATATTTCAAATCATTCTCAAGCTGAGAAACTTTAGTGATATAATTTGCATGTTCTTCGATGCCATCAAGTTTAGCCTTCAACTCATCTGTAAAATCATTTTTTGATAAGTCGTATCCTTCTTTCTTATCTACCTTATTCTTGATAGAAAGTACGAAGGCCCAGAACTCATTTATGGTTCCTCCAAAGCCAGCTTTAACAAAGTCATCATAGTAACCCTGTAATAATCGCTGGTCTATTTCTTCGCAGGTATAATACTTACTTACATACATATTTTATAAAATTTAAGGATTAATTACTGCACGTTGACGACCCAGTAAGAATTCCGAATCGATATCTCTGAATGGTTCTCCCTCTGAACCACAGAAGGCATTCATTGGTACATCCGGATTTTCGGGGTCTACATCTCCACCGTCCTCAATATCTCCCCGTATGCAAGCATAATCAGGAAGCCTATTTACACGGAACTTTATTACCTGGCCTATACCAGGATGAGGTATTATTTTATCCCAGATATCCCCGAAGTAATCTTGAAAGCAGGTGACAAATTTGTTTCCGGTCATCGATTGAAATGCCGTTACATCATTGCCATTACCTTTCATTTCAATATGAACTCCAGAGGTACCATTGAGGATAACCCGATTACTATCAAACCAAATTCCACTGTTTGTAGTAATTGGTGTCCACCTCAGTACTAACATCTTTGCCATATACTTTATTTTTATTCTACAAATTCAACTTTGGTATCTCGGTCTCTCTTTAGGATAATCATGAAAACTAAAGCCTCATCCTTTGCCTGAGCAGTCTGAGTATCTCCAGAAGGCTTATACGTTATACCATTAATTACAAACCTATCTTGTTCCCAATTAAAATCCCAATAACCTTCCGGTGTAAGATAACCGATTTGTTCTATATAAGATTTAGAAATTAGTATTGATAAGTTTTCATCATCCAATTCTCCTGAAATAGTTGCCTTATTGATAGGCCAGTTTCTGAAAGCATTGTAGTAACATAATGCCTCGATTTGGATGTTATAATATTTAGGTATACTGTCTTCGGCATGACTGAGAAGCTGATTAACATGTTTGGCCCAAGTTATGGTTTGTCTACCAGCATCCCAATCTAAGAAGTCAGTGATAATTTTCTTGTATCTATCCCAAGAGCGGTTCTTTACCATTCTCCAGGGTTCTTTTGTCATAACTTAGTTAAGATTGATTTCTTACCACCTTTTACTGGAGCACTTGGGTTAGGTCCATCTAATACTCCAGGTTGCCTTCTGTTAACTACTTTGGGAACTACGGTTCTGAATACTTCATCACAGAACGGTAAGTAGATTTCCAATCGTGAAGCTAACATACAAAGGTTCTTTCTTAATTCATCTATTAATCCACCCGGTTGCATTGCTTGAGAAAGTGTTTTCCATAGGGAACTTGTAGCATCTGCCAAGGTATCATAATATTGCACTTCAGTGGGCCCAGTAGTGATTTGTTTTATCCTATCACCACGAGCAAGTTCAGGTTTAGAAGTACCATCACCAGTTTGTTCTTTGGTAGAGGTTAATTGACTTAAGTATTCGGAAGTACTCGTTAATAGATTAAGTATCTTCACATTGAGAAAATCCCATGCTGCCAATTCCATTATTAATTGGTTTTCTAGTGCTTCATACCATAATTCATCCGTATACTTATCGGGTGCAATTGTATGGTTTACTAGAGGTCCAATGTAATATTGCCACTTAGTGATGTAAATAGATTTCTCTTCCCTGGTCATCCCATCGGATATTTCTGAAGGGATATAATGGTCGATTAAGTTATATATTGTATCGGCTAATGCCGTATGCCCATAATCACAAACTACCAGAGTCTTATCTACGGTGATATCTAAACCGCTAGAGTTAGTTACATGTAATGTTACGGTATAGAAACCGGGAGTTTCATAAGAATAGGAAACATGTCTTCCACCATTGAAAACCTCTCCCTTATCATCGCCAAAGTCCCAGTCAAAAATAGATTTGGCCGGGACTTTGGATATGACTCTGAATGAAACTTCCAGACCTGACGTAACGTACAAAAAGTCCAGATTGTTATTCATATTAGTCTGTCTTATGTAATTTTCATAGATTACCCTTTAGAAGAGGATTCGAATTCTTCTAGCAAAGCCTGAAGAATTGTTTCTACTGTATCATCTTTCTCGGCAACGATTTCATGAAGACCTGCTACCAGTTTCAGTTCTTCCAGGGAATATCCCTTTGCAAGTTTTTCAAGAGTCATGCCTTTCTTGAACTGAGCATTCAGTCTCTTATCCAACTTTTCGATGTCGGCCTCTGAATACTTTTCGATTTCTGATTTATCAGCAATGATAATCAGATGGCCAGAGGCAATTGCCTTCTGAATCTTTGGTGCACGGAATTGACGACGAGAGAGTTCCTTGTCTTCTCCTCTACAAACGGTAATACCAGTTGATTGGTCATGAAAACTGTAAGCTCTTGGTCCCACAGTTACTGTATATTTATCTTTAGCCATATTTCCTAAGATTTAAAAATGATTAAAGAGAGGATAGGTCTTTTTAGTTACCTACCCTCTCAGGGAATTTATATAGATGAAACCGGGCGTCCCTTATTATTCTAGGTTAACCATCAAATATGGGTCTACGTTCATGAACTCGGGGAAACCGAATTCTGAGAACTTCTTGTCAGCAGCCAGCAACAGAGTTGCATCCTGGTACATCTTAGAGAAGCCAGTAGTCAAGCTTGCATAGATTGCCTGAGTCTGGTTAGAAACGATTCTTTCAGATTCAAGCATCAACTGACGAGCAGTAAGCTTAATCAAGGCAGCAGATGTATCAATCAACAGCAACTGTTGGTCGGGTGTACCCGGGTGAATGTAGAAGTCAGCATTCTTGGGAACAGGAGACTTAACATTCAGAGTAGCTTCTGTAGTACCAGAGTGACGGTCTTTGAATTCCGGCAAGTTCAGCATTTCGATTGCCTGGTCTTCACCACCAATCATAGTTTGGAAGTTACGTCCCATACGAGCAGCACGTACCCAAATATGCAGAAGGTCTTTGTAAGTGATACCGTTAGTTGTTTCGTATACACCGATTACCGGGGCAGACTCAGAGCCATCAGGGTTGTTACCATTGATAGCAACGTCCATAGCCAGAGTATCCAGAGCATAACCCAACTGAACACCAAAATCACGAAGGTAGATTCCCAAGACATCGAGCGAAACATAGTTACGAACTTCATCAGTAAGTTTGAAACCTTTTCCGATTTTGAAGAGGCTAACTGATTTCTGTCCGAAGCTAACATCACCCAATGGGATAGTTTCTGCCTCATTAACCTTTGCAGGGGCAGCATCCGACATGTTAACCATCGGCATGATTGCTTGCAAACCATTGATGGGTTGATCAGATGCAATGATGTTCGGATAGAACGGAGCCTGGCGCATACCCAATGTGATAGCAGCACGGATGATTTCCGGAACAATCCAACGAACATTCTGTTGAGGCATTGTAAAGATGTTCTGCATCGTGTCCACTTTTGGATTGATGCCCATCTTTTCAAAAAGTTCATCTTCTGAAATACCCCATTTACCGGTAACCAATTCTCCAAAAGTTACCTCTACAGGCTTCTTGTCCTGTGAACCGGAACGAACAGCTTCCAAGCTTCTTACCATTTCCGGCAGCTCATTCATAAAATCTTGAGCCTTCAACTTTGTAATATCTATTTTATTTTCCATAACTTCTTTTCTCTTATTTGATGAGTACTTGAATTACCTCATTTGCCTCTTCTGCTGGATTAAGGGCAATGAACTGGGTTGAAGTTGCTTGGTTAGCTTTTACGAATCTATCGTTAAGCAATTCTCCATCGGGAGTTACATAGCCAGCTTCGATATTTCCGTTTGATACCCAGTTACAAATCATGTAACCTTCCATAGCTACTGTTACCTCTACCGGGAAATTTCTTTGAGGTTGATAAGCAGGGTTAACGTTATCCGTTACTGCTACACCCAAATAAACTTGAGTAGCTGTATCAGTGCAAGGGTAAATCAAACCTTCTTCATTCAAAGCCACTGGCATACCCTGTACGATTTTCTCTCCAGCTTTAACATTGAAAGCCTGGTGCAATTTGTGTGACTCACTTTTGTAAATCACCGCTCTCGGGGTTCTTTCCCCAAAGAGAGTAAGTTGCTGAGGGTCGTTTACGATTTTAGTTTTTTCCATAACGCGGATTATTTATATTAGTTATTTGATTTTGTTTCGATACAAGTTATCGATTACATTCTTAGTACTCGGAGATTCTGAATTCCGTTGGGTATCAGTACCCTGGGTTCCAGTTTTACCCTCGGTATCATCCTCAGCAATTGAGGAAGCACGGTTGACGTCCTTAGAACCACATTTTGAGCAAGTGAGAGGGAACTTCTCTTCCAAGCGAGCTTGGTAATCCTTGGTCAAGGAAATAAGAGTAGTAATACCAGTAGTCTCGGCATTGAGCATCGTAACGATTGTCTCATCTACCTTATCACCCATCAACTTCTTGTAGGTTTCTACGGCATTTTCACGTAGAGAAGCAATGTGATTCTTTCCTACGGTTGCCATTTCCTTCAAGTTAGCTACTTCGGCATTCAAGTTGGTAATCTGTTCCGTAAGAGAAGTTTTCTCTGTAGTAAGATTATCTACCGAAGTTTGCAATTCGTTTCTGGATGATACCAAAGTCTGAATGCAGGCAATTACATTTTCCTGATTCATCTCTTTACCTTCTTCCAGGGTAAGCATGTTATCCCCAAAAAGGATTTCAAGAAATTTTTGTAATTCGTTCATGTTATCTTTATTTGAATGATTATCATTGGCATCATTATCATTAAAAGAACCCTGAGTATCGTTCTTTTCTTGATATGATGTTAAATCTGATTTATAATCAGTAAAGAAGTATTGCTTCGATTTATCATCTCTGTATTCTTCATAAGATGCCCAAGTTCTTTTGGCAAAGGTTGGGTTAATGATTTTACCATCCGAACCAATTTTCTGGGCAAATGAATCAGCACCATGTGAAACTAGTGAGGTCTCAAGGTAACGAACAATTTCAGTAACAATTCTACGTACCATAACTCCCTTAGAGTCATAAGTACCCAGTTTCTGATAAAATTCGTTATCTTCCATTTGGGGATGGGATTTATCCCACTTAAATTGTACAGTAACTGAATTACTATGAATTGAAGGAGGTTCCATAAGGATGCCTCTAGCAATTCTTGGGTTTGCCTTACCATCGATTTTCAGAATACCGTTGATACCAGCGGGTATAGTAAAGCTACCGTCTTTGTAGGATTCCTGCCACATTACTTGTGATACAGCACCAATAGCATTACCAATGTTGGTTTCATGGTCACAGTTTACTGTTTGACCAAGCAACATCTTCATAGAAGCCTTTAGTACTCCATTCTGACCAAAGTCTGTCGGGTTCCAATTCTTAGATACAATCGTTTCTGAAAGTAATCGGAACATAGGTTCGATAAACTCTTCATCCTTTGGAGTTAATTCCGATTTATCCAGGTTAGGGTAATAGGTATTATAATCTATATCCCCTCCCCAAAATCCAAATTGAGCAATGGTGTCCGGTGTAGGATTCTTCCATTTGTAATAATTCTCGGAGAAAGTCTGGGCTCCCACTGCTTCTGGGATATACCCAGCCATAATGGTATGGCCTTGACCTATCACCATAGAATCAAGATGCTCTTTGTTTTTCTTTGTGAATTTACTCATCTTGCTTTAGTATTTTGGTCTCCTCGAGAAGGAGCCGGGTTTGTCTTATCTCTTGACCTACGAGCAGATTGGTTTTTATCATCTTGCCTTTGTTTCTTCTTAGTTCCTTCTTGTGGGTCTGTATTACCTCCCTTAGCAAATTGGTCCTCAAGTGAAACCCTTGGTTCTTTCTCATCAGGAGAATCATAACCCATTGCCCAAGCATATTGCTCTTGACTAATGATACCAGCCTTATACAATAAGTCAAGGTTCTGTATCTTATACTGAAGACCTTGTTGGATTTTAACTTCATCAGAAACTGTAGAAGTTCCCCAATCAATCTTCATCCCCTTATTATTAAAGCCTGCCAGACGCAGTTCTAGAGAATAAAGTCGGTCCAATACATAAGCTACAAGCATTTGGATATTTTTTAACTGGCTAATCATCTTAGACAGCATTATACCAGTTGCACCTTCACCAGTAGTAGATGATACCCCAATGATAGAGCCATTAACTCCCAACCCATTTGCTACAGATTGTTGGTTCATATTCCAAGGCTTCTCGATATTACCGAGCTCCTTAGTAGTAGAATTTAGTTTGAATTCATGGTCATCTATGTAACCAGCAACTACTCCATCCTTCATACCCTCTTTAACATTACGTTTGAGGATATTGAGTTCATGGTATAATCTGGATTCATAAGCTTTTATACTCTCATTTGGCCTTTGTGGAGATTTCTGCATCTTAGCTTCTAAGAAACCAACCATACCACAAATCTCCATGATATGTTTGAAGTTAATCTTCATATCATTTTGTCCTTTGAGAGAATCCAATGCAGGCATAAATGGAGGAACTCCATAAGGTTCATCGGTATCATTGAACATACCAACATAGAAGTAGGTTTCTGGGTTAAGCTTAATGTAATCTTGTTGCTTAACAAAGAAATTTATATTCTTTTGGTAAGGAGCATACACCCCATTTAATTCACGTTTAAACTTGATATATTCTGGTTTAAGGAATAATACCGTAGCCAAACCATCAAGCTTATCATTTGGTACTCCTTCTACGGATATTGCCCCACTTACAAGAAGTTGAACAATCATTTTATTAACTAAACCATCTATACCAGCAGTATATCTGGTCCATCCCTTGGTGGCTTTCTTAAGATGTTCTCTCATCTTTGAAGCCTCTTCATCGGTATTATTAGGGAAAGTTACTGTATGACTGGTGTTAGCTAACTTAAACATATCTTGTAATGCAATGCCCATATCAGGATTTACTTTATATAAATCCCGAATTAAAGGTATCACATCAACACGAAAAGAGGGTTCAACTAATTTAGTCAACCCCTGTAATGATGTAATTAAGTTATCGCTATCATCGTCAACTGAAACCCTACCAGGCGAAATCGATGTGGCAGGCTTCTCCTCTTTATTAGAGGATGTACCATTCTTGGGAGGGTCCTTCTTACGTCCCCAACCCCAACTAAAATTGAAGTACTTTTTCATCTTGGTTGTACGATTACGTTAGTTTTTCCTTTCCTTATGTGATTACATATTGCTTTTCCAAAGATATCATCATCGGCATATACATCCCCTTCAAGGTCTACATCTACAGCTGAATTGTTAGCCCTATGTTTACCCATTGCAACAGGTCTGCCCAAACCATCGTATATGAAGGTATAAGCTTCTTGTACAAAGAATGGGTCCTTAATGGTTACGTGATCTAATCGAATATCTTCTTCTAAGTTTTCTATTATCACTGAACGATTCTTTTGGGTGGTTAACCAACCAGGGGATTTATCCATTTCAGGTCTACTTTTACCTTTTTTCTTTAGCATCTTCTGGTAGTAGTAAAGGTTAGGGTAGCCTTCATCTTGAAGCTTAGAAGTTACTGATAAACCAACGTCATTGGATTCTGGAGCTATTACTGCCCAGTTAAACAACTTCCCAGTATCACCAAGTAACTTAGCATAAGCTCCCACTGCCATTCTTCCCTTATATACTACTTGTTCTTCTCCTAGCTTATCCATACAAGTAAATGAAGAGTAGTCAGAAGCTCTACCAGTTGAAACGTCTGCACCAATGAAATATTCTTTATCTGATTCGGGTTCACAGAATTGTCGGTATTGACCATTAAATCTCTTCTTAATAACTGGGTAATCACTAAGGCAGTCTTCGATAGCTTTAATATCGGCTAAGTCGAAGACTGTATTACCAGATGATAAGAAGTCACCATCAATTTCTTGTGCAGTTCGTTTTGCTCCCAAAGCAGAAGACATTTGGTTATACCAATTGATATCTCGTTCTGGATGCATTTGCCAGTATAATCGAATTGGGTTAAAAGGATTACCTCCTGCAATGGCATCTACCCAAGTTGAGTGATAGAAATTACCAACTCCATAGGGAGTGGAATTGACGATGGCAGCTCCACCAGTGGAAAGAGTAGGAAATGCAGCAGCCCAAATTTGAGCAGCCCATCTTACTACTGCTGCCTCGTCAATTACCAGAAGAGAAAGGGATTCCGAACGACCGGCTTCGGATGATGTCGGAATAGATTCGATAAATGACCCATTATCAAATTCTATCATGGAAGCAGAACCATATTCTCCAGCTCTACCGTTGATTATGGGAGTTTGAAGATACCATGGAAGATTTTTGTACATAAACTTAATCTTCTTAAGCACCTTCTTAGCGGTGGTGTCTTTAATAGAGATGATGTTTATCTTTTTGTTGGGATGGTACATCGCCAACCAAAGACAGTACATAGAAATAAGTTCTGTAATCCCTGCCTGACGAAACTTAAGGATGATATTGAATCGTTGGGCAATGAAGTTGTAGAGAACCGATTTTTGAAATGGGTATAAATCGAATCTTACCTTTCCTCTTACTGGATGTATCACATAGCAAAAAAGGCTAAAAAAGAAAACATCACTAGAAACTCGGGATAGGTTTGATAGCTCCTCCCGAGTTAATGTAGTTCTAGTTTCTGAGATAGTCTTTGCCATTACTTAAAAGTTATACGTTATTTGAAATTCGATGTCAGTACCTATACCAGATTTTATCTTTGGGTAGTAAAAGGTATTGACTCCGAATTTGTAATTAAATCTCTTAGTCTTGATTGAAAGACCAGCTCCCATATCGAAGAGATTATTGAAAGGTCTGTATTTGCCATAAACGTATGGACTAAGTGATAACCTTGCAACTTTCTTTCGAGTTAATTGACCCTCATACCAGTTGTAGTTGTACTTATCTAAGTCGATTGGGAATAATCTAGTTGAATAAGTGTTAGTCTCCTTATTGAACAGACTTAAGTTCAACTTATCTTTCTTCAAAACAATTTGAACCAGGGAATCTTGGTTACTGATAACTGGCTGCCTTAGTATGGAATCAGGAAAGAGAGTTGGCTTCTTATTATCATGAACTAAGATTTTACCTGGTTCAACTTTTTCTGAGTACTTCTTCTCTGGTTTGAAGGGTTTCTCTGTGTATACTGTATCTGGGATTTCATTGACCGCTAGTTCCAGGGAATCAACCTCTCGAGAAAGTTTGTAATTCCTGAAGCAAAGGTAAATAGTAAATCCTAGAATTACAATGAACAAGGCCCTCTTAAATGTCTTCATACTTGATGAATTTCTTAATCTTACTCTTCAACCAATAACGTTCTACTGGACTTAAGTTTGACTTAATGATGTGGAACTTGAATTGAAAAGTACTTTTGGTTTCAATAATCTCAAAACGTATCGAAGGTAAATTCCGATAAATAATCCGAAAGAACTTAATAATGTTGTTAATGTTCAATTCGGTAATTTGGTACTTTACATTAATCATTCTCATAATTCGGTGTATTAAGTTTTCAAATTGAAATAGTCGCACGCTTTAATGATACTATCTATTCGGTAATCGCTTAGCGATTACCTTTATCGAACGAAGTGAGATAATATCCAAATATACTACTTACGATATGATATATGAATAGCTATATATACGCAGATAAATATATAGATATATATACGTAGTATATTATATATCTATATATGACTTTATATATAAAGCTGAAACTCAAGGTTCTTAGATATTTGCCTTTTTTAGGCATTTTTTGAACCAAATACCTATTTCCCCTACTGCCCCTTTGGCAATTGTATACCTTGCCTTGTTAAGCCAGTAATGGTAATCCTTAAAATCACCCTCGAAGGTATCACCATTTTTGTGAAGGTAAATTTCGAATTTATCGGGGAATCCCATAATTGCCTTGAAGTCTTCGATTCCCAAGGGGTATCCATCTGGTCTAAATTGCCTATCTGCAGGTCTGAGAGTTAATGGGGGTTTATCATACTCTAATCGATATACTCCCGGGAGAGTACTCATCTTTGCAGTTTTGATAGGCCATTTCTTTTCATTCTTGAAATCCCTAACCCAGAGCCTATGTATCTTTGCTACTGTGAGATTCTTCTTCTCTGGAAGCTTTCGATAATCATACATTGCCAGAGTTTTACTCATGAACGGAATCTGGTTAGTATTATTTTCCTGAGAGAATGTGAGTGGTTTAAGTAGATTTCTAGTAGTTGTTGGAGTTTTTACTTGGAATACTTCATCAAAAGCATTCAAGTATTTCTTACCAGTTTTTCTATGTACTCCAATGATAAGTAATCTCTTTCGTGATAACTGTGAGTTACCGTAGTCAGAAACGCTTCTTTCGTGAAAAATAAGTTTATAGTCTTCAAGAGTTTTTTGAAGATATTCTTTTGGGAGCAAAGATAGCAAACGAGGTAAGTTTTCAATAAGAAATATCTTAGGTTTATAATGTAAGATGGATTGAATTACTAGATTCAAGGATTTATTCTCTTGGGGATTGCCCAATTCTTTTACTTTTGAAAGCCTCATAATAGAAGATGCTCCACAGTCTGGACTTGAAAGTATGATGTCTGGCTTACAATCTGGGAAGGTTTCATCTTTATAATATGGTATACCACCAAAGTTCAATTTCCACTGCTCTAAGCCTTTAGTATAAAATACTCCTCGAGTTTCTATATTAGCTAACAAATTCTTTCTAAAAGGGAACAAAAGGATGCCTGCACCAGCAGACACCCCTAATACTTTTAATTTTTTCATTTCTTGTAGCTTCTCAATTTAATGTACTTAATCCAAGCAAATGGCTTACGGTCTTCCAAATAACTCAGATTCTTATCATTATTGTGAGCTTCCTCTTCGAAACTTACATCATGATATCTTTCATTCTGTTTATTCCACTTGGCAAAGCACATGATGATTATATATTCGATAACATACCAAAGGTAGAAGAATCCAAAAGTCAGAGCCACTACCCACCAAAAGGACATACCAAATGATAACCAGAGTATGATACCAAGTACCAAACCCACTATACTACACTCAATCTGCTGTATCTGATGAATACACTCATGATTGATATCATCGGGTTTACACTCTTCTACTTTGTGTTTGAAGAATGAGTTATACACCAGAGTAATTGCTTTGTAACTGGGGAAAAGAAATACTTTTGCTACCCAGCTGTTAAAATGACATCTTTTCATAATTTATCTTTGAAGTTTTCGTAAGCATTTCTTAGTTTTTGGTCGTAGGCATTCTGGGCATACCCGGGACCATTGTATTTTCTGGCAAAGCCAGCCCAGTCCTTTTCTTTGAGATTACTCAAACAACCAGAGTTTTTCATGAAATAATACATGAGTTCTAGTTGATTTGCATGAGATTCCGACATCTTATGAACGAATTCGAAGACATCTTTACATTCACAGAGGTTGTGATTGAACCCACAAATCTGGAACATTCCCCAACTTGCAGACTTCAATGCACATTCTTCATCAATTTCCTTGGCTAATTCGAGTCTCTTATACTCGTGTACACCTCCCAAATACTTCGATTTATCCCATTTAGGGAAGAAAATCGTAGAATATCTCTTACAAAGGTAAGCTAAATCTCTGTCAGGGAATTTCTTATGTACTTCTTTGTACATAATGTGACCCTCAAAGAGGATTTGAGGCCTACCATCAGCTAAAAACCCATCTCTACCTGCTGCTTCTACCAATTGAACAGCCTTCAATAGAGCAGGTTCTAGACCTAAGCGAATAGCAAGGTCTTTAATCATTTCATTTGTTAGTTTATCCATAACTTATCAGTTTTAATGGTTCAATTTTAGTAACAAAAGTATTGCTTATAACCCATTTTTAGGATGTTTCGAGGTTCTATTATCATATATAACTTATAAAATAATGCAATATGGGCAAGAAAAATGAATGCCAGATATGTGGCAAACCAATTAATTTAGAGGAATTCGATGAAACTAGAGAGATTCCCCAACTTATGGCAAGAAAACAAGTTTGTTTTCAATGTGCTTTTTGGTCTAATCGATTAGCTTATGATAAAGAACTTGAAAAAGAGAAGAAAATTGCCGTAATTACTCCCGATTATTCCCATTGGATAACTAGAATACCGGGAAGTATTTTAATGGTACCTTCTGCTTTTGGGGGAATTTACCAAACTAAACTCCAACCAGTCAACACTCTTGGAGTTATTGATGAAGATAAAGAGAAACTTTTCATCATCCGTTATAATAACATCGCTCACCAGGGCACTATACCAGAGCATCTAAGAGATGCTTTTAAAGTAAACGGAGTAATTCTATCTCCACAGGAATACAAAATGCTAGAAGATTACCGGGGCAATGCCTATGAATTTATAAAAAATAAAATAGATAATGCAATAAATAAGAAATAATTTCGTATATTTGCATAAAGAAAATTTCTAAATAAAATAGATATGAAAAAAGAAAAGAAAGAAGCTAAAAAGCTCAAAGAAGGTGATGAAGTTATCTTCGTATTATCAGGAAGACCCATCACAGAGAAAGTAACAGTAGAATCCATCGATAAGAAAGGTGGATTTGCAATGCTCAGTAACCGGGTAAAAGTTGCAAGAACTCTCGGTCCTGATAATACATATCCAAGGTTGGATGGGCAAAAAGGAGATGTTCTTCCTCTCACAGAAGAACATGAGAAAGCCTACCTTGCATATAAGGCTTATTTCTCGATTAAGAGAAACATAGAGTTCCTTGACAAGGAAATGAAAAGTATGAAAGATACCGATGCTTTCGATATGATGATTGAATTTGATAAGAAGCTTACCAAGATTATTAACAAATACCTCAAAGAACAATGACTACTGTATTAGCAATAATTTATTTGGTATGCTTACCGTTCACTGTATTTTTTGTAAGGGCTTGCTTGGATTATTTACCCTATACTCACAAAATACACTCTCTCGTTTTATTCATCTCGGTATGGATAGTATTACCTCTATTTCCGATTTATCTATTAATCAGATACATAAAATACAAATTACTATGAGATACTTTTTTGACAGAGATGGTAATTATGCTGGGTCATCAATGCAAGGGTGGGAGATTCTTCTCCTACTCTTGTTCCCAGTTGCTCTAATAATCTTCCTCGTATTCTTACCTTTCTTCATCTTGGCTAAATATAATGCTAGAGAAGAGGATAAAAAATACGAGGAAGAACATCCAGAAATACTAAAAGTAGATTCTTATATTACTTGCTGGTATCCCTGGCATAGGTATTCTGTTGCATATACACTGGCTCTTATATTCTGGGTAATTGCTTTTATAATTGGGATATTATCTTGATCTCAGTATAAGTCTTAGGTTTGGCTACCCAATAAAAATCCAAATCTAATGGATATTTTTTAGTGGGGTTAAACCTACTGGAGAGTATAGGAGTATTATTGTTAACAGAGGGAGTTGAAATTTTTGTAAGAGTATAGGAACCCAATCCAGTTGTTTTTGTTGTAAAGTATGAATTATCCGGTAAATCGTAGTTAGGACTAAAAGCATTACCATTCTTATCGAAGCAGGACCAAGATAGCATGTCGGAATTTGCGGGGTATAGACTAGCAATATAGATATTAATAGCATATCTATTTTGATTTACTATCCAATTCTTATATTGGGTACCCTCATCCATAATTCCCTCTTCGCCACTAATATTGGTAGCAACAGTAAAAAAAAAAGCACTTGTGTCTACTCCATAGAATATAGGATTAAAATGTATTTCCCAGTATTCTTTTTCTTCGGGAGTAGTAATCTTAAGATTTATTTTATTACCAGATTCATTTTGTGTAAGTACACAAAGCCCAGAAGTACCGTCATTTTGTGCAGTAATCTGAATCTCATTGTTACTCTTGTCTTCTTCTAAAAGATAGTCAGAGTTATTGATGCTAGCAGTATATCCAACCCCAATAACTCCAGACATTTTGCCATTTACATACTTAGTTTTCTGGGATTGTATTGTCCATCTCTCAGAGTTTCCACTTCTTATTTCTGCATATATATCTTGGATAGATCTCCCCCCCCCTAATTTAAGAACTTTATTTTCCATAATGTATAATGTTTTAGATTGATACTGTTCCTCCTGCACTTGGTACTATAAATGACCCCTCTAACATCCAGGTAGCACCTGTTTTAGTATATACATCTACTTTATCTCCAGTAGTACATTCTATTCGAGAACCAGGTTTTGAGTCATTGGCATAGAATGGAATCTTCATAGTAGTAGTACCAGTTGCTGAGAGACCTTGTAAATACATCTGATCTGAAGATGATGTATTCTGTGGCCAAGCTCCCTTGCCAAAGAGATAGTAGCCTGTACCTACGGGCAATCCAGAGAGAGTGAATGTTGGAGTCACTTGAGTTACTGGTATACTAAGGTTAGCATCCCCACAGGTTAAGAGGAGATGCCCTGAACGGTTAGCTCCAGTTTGATTACTCGATAAAGCAGTCAGGGATAACATGTAATGGTTCTCAAGAGTACCAAATGAGGCAACGGATACTGCGCACCAATCGGGAGCACTACCCACATGGGGAGTTTCTGGCTTTTTAGACCCATCACTACCATTCAAATAGGCCATCACAAGGATTTGAGCAGTATTATCTTTACTACCACCTAAAGGCAATGTGTTTGAAACCATTTTTATGTATCCAGTATAGGTAACACCGGATCCCTGAGTTACTGTGAGATTGATTTTGTTATTAGACCCATTTTGGGTAAATATCAGAGTAGTAGACCTTGAGGACCCAGTATTTTCTGAATAGTTAATTTTTACATCTAAGTAACCATCTCCAACGGTAACTCCTCCCCAAGTAGCCCAACTTACGGAGGCTGAGCTCAAAGTACAAGAGGGTGTAGAGGTTGAAACTACTTTGCCATTTACCAGTTTCTTTTTGAGGGAAGTGATACGGTAGGTTACAGTACCACCCTCTGAAGATACAGTATCTGTACCTGTATCGGTAATTGCACGTGCTAGTTTGAATAATGTTTCTTCCATATCTTTATAAGTTTTTGGTTTATAGAAAGAACTTTGATATCGCCAATACCAAAGGGATAAGTGAAGGGTAGATATTTGTGGGATATTTGGTCTCTGGTTTCTTTGTGTGTTATGTGGGCATGTGTGGTGTGGGATATCTTGGCATGCCCTTATCACGAAGAGTGATTTTTGTGGGGTAGTAAAATATGTAATTTGCCTTCAAGGTACCCCTTAATGCGAAAGCCTAAAAATGCCAGGTACTAAATGCGGGGTACGGTAGCCCTTATTTAGAATAAGTCAAAAAAAAAGTAAGGGACAAACATTCCCTTACTTTCTAAAAAATTTTAAGAATTAATTATAATTCAGTTGCTTGCAAGAAAAATCCTATTTGATTATCTGAATCAATATTTAAATTGAAAATATAATTTTCTTCATGCCCTTTTTTTTGTAAATTAGGGTCTATTCTAATTAATTCACAAATTTCTTCTCTAATTAGGTCTAATTTTTCTTGTAACAATTCAATTTCAGAATCGAATACTTCACTTTCTAATTTAGTAGAAAAACTTAAATCCCTATGATTATAATTATAGAAACCTTGAATTAAAATACTCGTAGTAAAATCAAATTGGACTAAATGTATATGTAAACTAATTTTAGAATAATCTTTACAGAAATCAAAATATGTTTTCATGTAAGTAATTATTACAAAAATAATTTTATCGAAATCATCAATGCTTTCTAAAAATTGCTTTGCATCACAAAAATTATTTTTCTTTTTTTTGAACTCGTCTACTAAAGAATTTTCAAAATTTTGCATAGCTTCATAAAAATATCTAATATTGCGTTGATTAATACGAAAATCTATGCTCTCTACTGTATTTCGATTATAAGAATATTTAAAGCTAATTTCTTGTTGAAATCTTTCTTTTGTTTCAAAACTTTCTTGTAAAAATTTAATAGTTTTCATAATGATTTATACTCTAGTTAAACATTGATTTATTTTTTCACAATTTGTAAAGCCTTTTTCAAAATTTCTTTGTTTGTTTCTTTCATATTTTCAGAACAAACGGAAGAAAGCGAAAAATCATTTACTTTGTAAACTTGTTTATAAAAATCTAAAAACGCTTTTTTTAGTTTTTCTAATCGAGTTTTATCCTTTTCTTGTGTCAAAGATTCAGAAAGAGAAAGAATTGTATTTCTAAATTTCTTTCGAGCAACTTTTTTTTCTTTGTCCGAAAGTTCTGAAAAAATTTCTTCTTTGTAAATGTCTGATTTTTTAACACCGAAAGAAGTTTTTAAGAGTCCCTCAGTAGATTTATTTAAATTAGCTAGAATATCTTTATAGAGAATATTGTTTGCTTTTGTTTGTGCTTTAGCTTTTTTAGCATTTACTTTGTTGATTTTTTCTTTTGTAGAATTTTCAACAACTACATTTACATTCTCAACTGAATTTAATTTTTTTTCTTCCATAATAAAAATGCTTGAATTTTTGAATTTATTTTATTATAACCTTTTCGATAAAAATTCAAGTCTTATTAGAACTCGAAAAGGTTTTTTTATTTCTCTATGCAAATATAAGAATAATATTTTAATCTGCAAAATTTTCAAAGATTTTTTTTTGAAAATTTTTCTTATTAAATTTTAGAACTCTTATCGTTTTTGACATTGCAAAGATAAGGACTTTATTTTAATCTACAAAAAATTTTCTCGAATTTTTTTGTTAAAAATGAATTTTATTATTTTAAGAATAATTTTCAGAAAATATTTGCATATCTCAAAAATTTTATTATTTGCGTATACATTATTTATTATCAAAAATTTTTATCAAATTTCCACCCATTAACCTCCGGGCGGCCTAAATTGCCCGCTATATAATACCTATATGATAACAAATTAAGGCCATCTAGGGTTCCCTTACTAAATCCTCCTGGTAATCCTTGTACTAAATCCTCCTGGTAATCCTTGTACTAAATCCCCATGGCCAGAAGATTCTAGGGGATTTTCGGAGGGCCTTTTAAGTGGCTATAGAATATCTGTATATTATATGCCTATTACCTGAAGGCCATTTATAGTCACTGGGTTAGCGTACTTAGGTAAGCCTTATAAGATCTATAGATAGGCCTAGTGGGTTCTTATATAAGGCTAGTAAGTATATGTGTAGTAAAGCTCTAGTACCTCTTAGATGATTATATGAAGTCTATAGATGGCCTCTTAGGTATGTACATAGAAAAGCCCAGGTACCTTAGTTAGGCCTGGGCAATATTCTTATTCTTGGCAACCTATGGTACTATCTGAGTCTAGGATTATTATATGTTCTGATTCATATATGGGTTCTTGGTTTGTGGGTTTATTCGTTTGGCAATAGGATATAATACCGGTATAGATATCGTATAAGAAAATATGTAGGCCTTGGGTTAGGTCTAGTTTATTTATTTCTTCTTGTTCTCTTAGAGTCCAGGTGTCAATGGCATCATCCTTGAGAATCTTGGCTAGGTATTCGAAATTGGTTTCCATTGTGATATATGTATTATAGGGTTAGTATTCGCAATATTCTCGTTCAAGGTATATGTTGAAGTCTTTGAATAGTTTTATACCAGGTATAGGACCATCCTCGTCTTCGTCCCAGGCATAGTATTCGATAAAGGTAGGAGTATAGCCTTCTACGTCTGTGACTGAGATTTCGTAATAGTAGTCTGGTTTGAAGTCTTCGATAAAGTTCTGGACAAAGCCTTGAATAATATTGAGATTAGGTTCTCCACTGGTAATACCTGTAAGGATTTGTGTTAATCGGTTTGATAATTCTTCTGTGTTCATAGGTAATGGGTTTTAATAATTAATACTTTATATTTATTATGCTGCAAATATAAGAACAATATTTTAAATATGCAATATCCCAGTTTACCTTTCGAAGGCCCCTAATGTCCTAGAATTATCTAAAATAACCATAATATAAATACTTATGCAATTAACAACAATATTACTAGGATGGCAATTAAAAATAGCCCCTTGATTGCCTAGAAATTTATTAAATCCGAGGCCATTTATGGCATATTTTGTGTACCTAGTTTTATAAAATCCTAGCCTAAAATGGCCCCTCTAGGTACATAATTTTTATATAAATCCTAGCCTCTTGGCAATTAAAATCCGAGTCTAGGTACACAAAATCACAACCTAAATCCTAGATTACACAAACTAGCCAAACAGAACACTTTTCAATTACACGTGTGAAGCTAAAATACATACGTATCTAAATCCCACCCATATTAGTATATTATATATAGGCGTTACTAAAATAGCTACGTGTCAAAAAGGCTCATATACGTATCTCAAAAACTATTGCCAGAGTGTACTTTTTGCTTTTCTGTGATTTGAGGGGCCATGTATGGTGATTTTATTGCCTAAAATGGCCTCTGGGGCCTCAAGGATTTAGTACTTTAAATTTTGAGAGCTATAGTGTTTGGTATAGTAGAAGCAGCCAAATGGGTATGTTCCTGACTTTTTCGAAAAACCCCCGTTGGTACACAGAAAAGGAATAAACCAAGAGCCTAAGAAAGGTATATTAGTATTAGTTATAATATTGATTGTGATATAGGGGATTTGTATCTTAGTTAGTGATATGTGTATATTCAGATTAGGTGTATATGATATAGGTAGGTTTATTGTATACCTTGTTATTTGTATATTTCTTTGTTGGGAGTGGGGTAGGTGGGTTGTGTACCTAGTATCTGTATACTTGGTTTGTGTACACAGAAATACCTAGAGTTTTCTGGGCTCTAGGTATTCTTTTTTATTTTATCTTTTGTGGGGATACTAGATCTTCTGGGTTCTGAAGTATATCCTGTAGGTATGGGTTTATCTCTTGGATGTTATACTGGGCTTGGAACCTAGAGATGGTACCCTTTAGTTCATCTATTAGAGTATCATAGAGGTTATTGTATATTATCTCTTTGATTTTGGTTTGGACTTCTTTGTTTTGTTCTAAGGGTATTTGTCGGGTGGTTGAGACTTGGATTTCTATTGGTTTCTCTAGGTCTGGTACCGTTGGTATGTTACCCATATAGTCTAGTCTAGAGATGAGTTCTAATATTTCTTCGTTGGACATAGATAATATATAGTTGGGCTCTTTGTATACTTTGCAGGTTAGTATTTGATTACCATTCTGACTGATTGTGATTCTTGATGAAGGATTTGTTGTTTTCATTGTTTTAGTTATTTTTTAATTGTTCGAGTAGGTTTGATATCTCAAGTTGATGAAGGATTTCTGTTTCCTTGTGATTGGATTCCCATCTCTTGATGGCATTGTAATAACAGGTATATTGGGTTATCATCTCTTCCGCTTGGTCTTTGTCTTGAATAAAGGATTTTAGTTGTTTTTTGAGATCAATTACGATTATATCTTGGTGTTCTGGAGTTAATTGAAGGATTCCGAATAGGATAGCCTCTACCTGAGAAGGAGAATAATCATAGTATCTGGCAATGATATAGGATTTGAGTACATCCCTGATATCTAAGTTATGAGTACCTATGTGATAGGTACTCATAATGTAGGCAATTGTTTTCATGGTATTATCCGAGTAATTGTTTTTCGAATGTTTTTTGGTCATCGGGATCGGGCCAGTTAATGGATTCTTCCATGTATTCAACGATTAAGTCCATGAATTGTGCTTGTAATTCTGGGGTAAGTGTTGAAATTTCTGTTTGTACTTCCCGTTGGATTTGGTCGTAGTGATAAGCAAAGATTCTGCGGATACGGGTTGAGATACCGGCATACTTTTTTAATAATTCATTATTTTTCATAAGTCTAAAGTTTTTAAAGTGAATACTTAATTAATTATCTGATGCAAATATAATACTTTTATTTTATATATGCAAACCATGGTTATCATGGCTGAGGAATGGGTATGATATCTGTTATGATAACCTTTTCTGAAGTAAGATTCCAATAGTTCTGGATTTCCTTCAGGGCATTAATCATATGTAAATGTTCTGGTATCAGTTCCTCCCCAGGATATCTGAGGTAATCTCTTATTTGTTCTGTCCGATAACTGAAGGTAAAGGCCTGGGTATCCTTTAGTATTTCACGTACATGCGTTTGTCCGATATTATTTACCTGTATATTATCGAATATTTGATATGAAATTAGAAATCTACCTTGGGTTAGCATATATCTCCATTATTTGTTCATATTTATCCGTGCTAGTAAAAGTATCAAGGAAATAGTTATATTCCTTCTCATTAGTATGGAATGGATGCTTGTGCAATTCATATTTGCAATAATGTTCCCATGGGTTACCTGGTATGAAGGTATCTAAGTTAGGCCCTGAGGAATTAAGGAATAGGACTAAGATAAGCCCTATTCCTATGTAGTATAATGCTGTTCTCATAATTCGTTACAGATTAGTTCTATGTCCGTTAATTGATTCATGTATTCCTCTTCTGAAGATATATCTAGGGATTTACATGCTATGTAATGACCGTACATTGATATACCTGGTTCATAGCCTTGATCATCGTTCATGAAGTAGGCTAATCCTTTTCTATCGATTTCGATTACTGGATAAGGAGGTTCTCCATTGGTTGCTTCCTTATCGAAGGTAGCAAAGTCATAAGTATCAGTGTTATCAGTTATGGTAGAGAATATTTCGATTAGCCAAGTAAAGTCTTCTAGAGGTACTCTGTCTAACCATTCCCATCCGATAGGGTATTCGTTTACTGTTATGATTGGTTCCATATTATTCATTTTTAAAGATCATTTTTAAAGATTGCTGTTTTAAATCCAGTTGATGTAAGTTCTTGAGTCTCTATGTGTACAAGTTCAAAGTAATTCTCTATGTCTTGGATAGTTTTGAAATGTAATGGTACATGATCTTTATCGGCATCATAACCATATTCGTTTTCTACTTGGTCTACCAGTTCTTGGTAAGCTTTACCTGGATGCTCTTCCAAGGAATGGAAAATTCCTTGGATATAAGAGCCTTCTACGATTACTAGGGTTGTTATTGTTAGTTTCATGACATTAGAATTCTAAGTTAAATAATTGAATGGTAAGCATACTTGGGAATTTCCCTCCTTCGTAATGAATGTTAGAAGTATTGGAATAATTATAGTAATCATCCTTTAGTGATATCTCGAGAATATTTAGTAGCAATGGATATAATTTGTACTGGTTAGCCCTTAACCATTCGTTGTATTCTTGAATATCGAATTCTGAAGTAAAAGTAGCAGAGAGTTGGATAAATGGTTTATCCAATGAATCCGGGTTATGGATATTTGTCTTAAGCCAAACCTTGGAAAGCATATGAGATTCCTTTTGCATTAGGTTGACTGAACCAGTATTTTGCCATTGTTCGTATTGGTAAATTGTGATACCGGTTTTAAGGGCTGTTGTAATGTTGTTCAAGTTCATGACTGCCTAAATTTTAAATGAATAATATATTTCTTTTCTCTGATGCAAATTTAATACTTTATTTTTAAATATGCAATATCCCCGATTACTTAGCTGAGGCTTCTATAGAGCCTTTTCTGAATAAGGAAAAGGCCATTTATGGATTTTACATATTTCGCATCCTTACGAAAAGCATCTGGATTCTTTTTCTTAAACTGATGCCACCAATCATCATATTCTTCAAGGGTTTTGAATACCTTGTTTAAATCCTTAGTGGGACCTGTTAATTGAATGGTCTTAGGCCATACTTTAACATCTATTCTCTTACCTTCATTGAAATATATACGAGAAGGTATAATTACTTCATCTGGACCTGGATATGGAGTTGTGCTCATAATTTCGTTATTGTAAAAGTTATGTAATTGTCTTTAGTTATCACAAATGTAATGATAGCATTACCTTGTATTGAAATAGATAGAGATTCAGGAGTATCTGCTAATATGTAGTAACTTAAGAAGTTAGCTCTAAGCAAATTAGTAAGTACTTCCCTTAGTCTGAACAAGGTACAATTATCAGGATTACCGTAGATTACCGATTGAAGGTATTGGTCCTGATGATTAAGATGGTACCATCTTAATCTAGCCAAGTTTAGTTTCTCGGCTAGATCAAATTGTACGATATTTAAAAGTCTTCTTATGGGTGTCATACTGTAAATGTGATTTGCATTATGTTTGAAGATATTCTGTTGATAGATTTGATATTAGCTTCTCCATCGGTAAAGTTCATGGCAAAGTTTACCAGAGCATCTGCAGCACCATTAGAAGTATCGGGAGTTTGAAATAAGAAAGAGTATATTGCAAATCCGTCCTGTTTAGATATCATTGCAGATAATGCTAAGCATTGGTTTTCAACGTAGGCATTAACTAATAGATTCATTAGATTGTTGCTGTAATCTAGGATTTCCTCTAAGTCTAAGGAAAATAATTCTTGGATTTGAAGACCTAGGTTAGTAACTAACTTGTCTAGATGTTGTGTGGTTTGGAAGGTTTCATTATTTTTCATAAGTCTAAAATTTTAAAATGTTATTAATTATTTTTCTTATGCAAATATAAGCACTTTAAATTATATATGCAAATTCTGGAATACTAAGCTGAGGATATGTGTAAACGCTAAGAAAGGCAGATAGTTAGTCTGCCTTTCGAATTTATACTCTGTATCGGATTAAATTCCATTTATCGTTTACTAGCCTGAATATCCAGAGATAATGGTTAGTGAACTCTAATAGCTTACTGTATTCAGAGGTTTCAAATACCAAGAGATCTGAGTTCTTTTCTAGGATATTGAAATGGATAGTTTTATTAGTACCCTTTCGAAGGATTTCTCTGAGATCATTCTTTAGAGTATCATCCGAAATGAACATATTATATTGTTCTCCCATATAATCCAGATATTTATCCCTGATATCTGGATATATTCTAGACTGGCTTACGTTAAACTGTTTCGTTTTCATCTTGATTTTCTTGATTTATGTTACGTTCTATGATATTTTGAATACATATTCTTCTGCCCTCTTCTTCTGTCTGATCTAAGATATAGGTAAGAGAATGACTAAGGAATAACATATCTGTATCGTAATTCCTCTTGAATACCAGCAATTCGAATTCCTTTAACCAATTATGCTGCATCAGCTCTAGTATCTCCTCTAAACTGACATGGTCCGTATCCATATATCCTTGGCATTTATACCAGATATCTGTAAAGACTCCAGTAATATATTCTGGTATCTTGAATCTATTAGATACTTCATGAGCTGGGACTAAATCTTTAGCAGCTTGGTATTTTTCTTTAGTTATTACCATGTCTGATTTTCCTGATAGCTTTCTACTGAGGTTAACTATGAGTGGTACCTTGTAGTATAATAGGTAAGGTTCTTTGTCATATACCCAGTATCTGCTTTTGTATTCCTGATAGATTAGTACATAAGGCTTATCTGAATACATGCCAAATAGTCTCATATAGGCAGATAGGTAATTCTCTAGGTCTTTAGCACATTGTATATTCTGGTTGAATACTACCTTAGTATCTTCTAGGTAGATTAGATTCAGGGAATAACTTAACTCTGGTTCCCGTTTACGAAATCTGTTGAATAGGTTTTTGATGTTCATAATGTCTAATATGTAAAATTAATGAATACTGTTCTGGTTCCTTTGAAGAAAGTTTCATGATTGTAGTCTTCGTATTTATGGCAAGCATAAGTTTTAGAAGACCTATCATAATGATCTCTTACCCATACTGGACTGGATTCAGAATCTTTTAATCTGAATAGTGTACCTGGTTTAAGCTGTTTTAATGTGGTTTTATCCATAATCTTATTATTTATTTTGATGCAAATTTAAGAATAATAAATTAATTATGCAATAAACCTCGATTACCTGTTGAGGAATTGTTCAGCTATTGATGTAGGCTCTTTTTCTTCATATTGCTCTTCATCTAAATACATATCTATCTCTGGGTCTGGATCCTCGGGATCTATGTTAGCTTCTATCTCTCTTCTTAATTCATGGTGTTCTCTTGAAGAGAGTTCCATAGCTCCCTTGTAATCATCAGTAATTTGCCTCATCTCTGCAGTATTCAAAGTAAGGCCCTCTTTGGTAGTATCAATTCCCTCTTGCTTAGTAGCAACTACCTCGGGTAAAGAAGATAAATCATAGTGATCTGCCAATAATTTGGCTTCCTGTGACTTGTCCATTACTCTTTGAGATTCTAGGATAATCTTTCTGGCTTCCTCTATTGATATGCCTTGGTTCTGATTTAATTGATTATTCTGGGTATCTCCAAATTGATTAAAGATATTGGTAGTTCCTCCACCCATAAATGTACGTATGATAGACTGTAATGAAGTAGAAGAATCCAGTTTCATCTTAAGAGCTTTATTCAATTCAGCCGATATGAATGGAGTGTAATGCCCTCCCTGAGATTCCCTTAGGATGTTTACCTGATGGGATATCTCCATTCTATCTTCTAAAGCCCATGCTACTTGTTCTCCCAATAAAGCCTGTAGCATTTCTTCCTGTCTTTCTTTATCCCAGAGCTTAGATTGCAATAATCTATCTCTCATAAATACTCGTATGTAATTGATATCTATACCTGTCTTTGTTGAGAAGGTATTAATATCATACATAATCCCACATAGCATACCATTACCCATCAACCAGTGATTGATAATGTAGTTGTATACCTTTTGTAAATCTTCAAGATTCTGACTCTTTTGGTATTCTGCTGCCATTGCAGTAGTTCCCATAGGTCTAGGAAATCTTTTTATGTTGTCTTTTGCCATTATACAAATATCCTTTTCTTATATCCTTAGATTCATCGTATCCAATCCTTTTAAGAGGACGAGCTACGTATAGTTGATAAATATTAGAATACCAATAACCAACTGCTATATTGAGTTCTTCATTTAAAGCCAAAATGAATTGAGTATCGGTAATCCTATCCCTAGTAAATATCCAGGTATAATTTCCTTCAAGGTTGGGAACCTTGTTATAAAATTCCCAACCTTTAATTACCTTAAAAATATTGCCATGAAGGTCAACGATTTCCTTTGCCATAATTGCCTTTTTTACCCCTCGAGGATTTTTTGTCTTGTTCACTAGAGTTATTTTTCATTTCCTCTATCCTTTTTTGTGTTTCTGGGTACCAGAGTTTTCTTATGGGCACTACCTGAGTTGCAAAGAATGCCTTCCATAAATTCTGGGATAAAGGTCTTATACTTTGCCGACTGATTTCATTAAATTTATCCTCAAAGTGTTTTACTACCTTTTTAAAATCTGAATAATATATGTGACCAGTTGCTGGGTTTATCTTTTGTTGCCTTTGGCATACTTCTAGTAAATCTTCTCCCATTTTATTCATAAACTCTCCTCTATTAAATTGGAAGTTCTCTTGATCTAGTCTAAATATCTTTACGTAATCTTTTGTTTCCATTATATTATATCTCTGTTTCTAAGTGTTTAATATCATAGGGTAATACCTGAAATAAATATCCCCTTTTATCATCCTCGTAATAGGATGACCATAATCTCCCTTTTAATCGGTATAAATCCAAGTCATAAGTTTTTTTGGGTATACCTGTGATAAATAATTTGTGATTGCCTCCTGGGTTAACTTCGAATTCCCACTGGGTAAAATTTCCTATGGTACCATAATCTGGCAATTTATTTCCCAGTAGGGTTGGCAAGGCAATATCCTTTACCAGAGTTTCTTTGGGGACCCTTTTCCCATTTACCCAGATCCCCAGTTGTGATTTACCGATATATACATCTTTTACTATTTCTCGAAACATAATTCAATGATTATAAATTTAACACCTTGACCTAATTCTAAGTCATTTACTGCATTAATATCCCTAGTACTATGTTGAAGGTTTCTTAAAGAAATTCTAGATTCTTTCGATATCCTATAAGATCTTCTTACCAAGAGTAAAGCATTTCTCCAACAAGCAACCATAGAAGATACTGGCCCAGAGAATAAAACCTTGCTGGTCTTATTTATCTCTACCATTTTTTCTTCGTATAGTTTTTGACTCTGAAGATACCATACTTTTATTTCTCTTATGTTTTCTTTTCTTTTTTCTAGAATCAGCTTTGACATAGTCTTCTATTTCTTCAAGTTTACCCAACAATAAAAACCTTACGAACAGATCTATAGGCCTGAAAAAGTAATTTCTTATATTCTCAGTGCCTAGATAATAATCGTATACGATAAAGAATTTTTTAATCTTTCCGTGTTTGAGAGATCTTTGAACAAGGTAATTCTTTACACATCTCTTGTGAAGTTCTACCATGTCCTTTTCCTGTTTTTCCATCTCCTTATCGGAGAATATTCGATAGTCCATAACCAAAATAAATATGGGACTGGGAATATTGATTGCCCTCAAGTGATTCCCAGTCCCGGGTTAACAAAGGATTAATTATACTGCTTCATCTACCTTCAATACTTTTTTCTGGAAGGTAATATATTTATTTTGGGCAGACTTGTATTCTTTAGAGTTATGATCTTGGATTCGGAGCATTTCCCTTTCTAATTTACGAAGTTCATTACGGGTTTGTTGTCTCCATTTCTTTCTTGAAAGAGTATCAGTAATATCATCTGGGTAAATGTATTTCACTTCCCGATTGGAGATTACTTGTTCGATGATATTGGGTTTCTGTTGTTTGGCAACTTCCTTGACAACTTCTTCCTTTTTAGTAGAAGCTTTCTTGGTAGTAGTTTTTACCAATTTTGCTTTGGGTTCTTCCTTAGCCTTAGATTTTTTAGTTTCTTTTGGCTTTTGTGTTTTAGAAGCCTTGACTTCCTTCAATGAGTTAGATACTTGGTTGTTAATTAACTCGGTTACCTTGTTCAAATTTACTTTTTTCATAATTGACTAATTTAAAATGTTATTAATTATTTTTCTTATGCAAATATAAGAACAATATTTTAAATAGAAAAATAATTCTACTTTATTTTATCAATAGCTGAGGATCCCTAGTCGAGTAGGAAATCAAAGATTTCATCTGGGTTCTCATCTAGGTTTTCGGGATCATCATAGTAGGAATCTAGGCCTTCAGTAAAGATATCATATTCTGAAATAGATGAAGATTTACCATATCTCTGATTATACTGTTCTACGGTTAATATAGTTACCTTACTGGGATCATGTTCATATTTTTCAGCATAAGCAGAAGCTTCCTCTGGTGATAAGGGTTTATCGGAAGTGAATACTTGGTAATATACTCTGGGTTTAGTATAATGAGCATCTAAAGTTACTTGTTGATAACCAGATTTCCTTGCGGTAAATATTATATTATCTGGAGTAACTCTTACTAGGAAAGCATATTGGTATAATCTCCGATTACTAAGAGAATCCTTTAGTTTCTTTATAGAATCTACTTTAGCAAAGAATATAGAATCTCTTCTTTTGCTTTCCTCATACCGTTTTACATTTCTAATAGAATCTTCTCTACTCTCCTTTACATAAGGAGGAGTTACCCTCCGGGTACTATTGGTGTTGGCAATAGTGAATCCCAAAAGAGTAACTCCCAGAATGGAAAACGGAAAAATAATATGTTTAGTTTTTGAGTTCATATCCTGTAGCTTCATATTGTTCTTTGATATGAGAATTAAGATATCTCCCTTTAGATTCGGCATTCATTAGTTCTTCGAAAGTTTTTCTGGGAACTAAATCATACCGGTAAACTTTGTTGCCCTTAAAAGCAACCCATAAGTGTTTGTTTTTGTTGTCATACCCAATACCTTCTATATTAGAAGATTCTACTGGATTCATTTTAATACCAGTATTCATGGTAACTGATTCAAGATATTCTTCTCTGTCCATAATTTAAAGTTTTAAAAGTGTTAACTCCGGATGTAATACGTTGGTATATTTTTGAATGATTGCCCATGCTCCCAAAACTCCTTGAGAATTATCTGTTATCCATTCTTCCTCCATTTTCCATAGGATATGAGAGCAGACGTATAATTGATACTCTGTAAGAGTTTTTATAAGTTGAGGATATTCTATCATATCTGAATAGAGTTTTATCATATTATCTAATACTCCTCTTATTTCTCCTTCTTCAATCTGAAGAAGTTTTTTAAGAAGGTAATGATCGGTATCCTCTAAATTTTTAGAGATATGAGTTAGTGCCTCAACTTGGATTTGGGCAATGTTCTTAATAACCGTCTTGGTTTCTGCATCCATTTTTTCTTATTATTTATTTCGTTATACAAATATATAAATTTTATATATAATATGCAAATATTGCTGAGGTAGGTAGTGGATTATCTCTTCAAGATCTCAGCCATCTTTTCCTTGATTGAATCGGGGAATATAGCATCTGATGCCCATCTTAAGAAGAACTTAGAGGGTTTCTTATCCGGAGTCATAAGCAATTGCCTTTGTTCTGTAGAGAATTTAATTCGTTCTGCCTCTAACATATACTTGGGTAACTTAGTAAATTCTGCCTGAGAGAATGAGATAGTAGTTTTACCAGTCTGAGCCCTAAAGGGTTTCTTCCTTTCCTTATACAGATAGGGAACGATCTTCTTTGAGGGACCTTGCAGAATACTGAACCCAAATAGAATCATAGGGTCAAATTTATCTGTCTTAGGATCTTTTGCTCTCTTTATACATCTTGCCATCCATGAATAAGAATCGAGATATTGGCCATTGTTGGTGGGTTCTCCCACATCTTTCTTATCGAATTTAAATTCCGGGAAATGATAAAGAAAATCCTCTGTAAGGATGAATACAAATCCAAGATCTCTAAGATACTTAATAATATCCTGTTGGCTTTTGCCTTCATTTACCATCTTTTCTACATCAGCAAGGATATCTTCTCTTGGGGATTCCAATTCTTTAGATTGAGTATTAGAGGGTCTTCCTCTACCTGCAGATTCTTTGATTGGTAAGTTACCAGATAATTTATCCAAGTATTCTTTGAATTGAGAAATATATTGTTGATTAACAAGGGTTACTTCTATTCTTATGGGACCTTTATGTTGTACCTTTGGACCGGCATACATCTCAGTGCAAGCATCTACTAATCTATCAGATAAAGGGTTACCATTTTCTGAAAGTGTAGTGATACGCAGTTTGGGTTTGAATATTTCTTTTTCTTCTTTCATAACTTTAGAGATAAAAAGGGCCTGGACAAAAATTATTGCCAGGCCCAAAACTACTAATAACTAACAAAACAAATATAAGAATGGAAATTAATCCTCGTCTTTGGCCTTTTTCTTCTTAGAATCTTTGGCCTTTTTATCTTTCTTAGAAGGCTTATCCTTTTTGGATTCCTTCTTAGGTTCTTCCTTCGGCTTAGATTCTTTTGGAGTCTTACCTGCAGCCAATTTTCTCTGAGCCATACGATATTTCTTCTTTTCTTCGGAAGTCATTTCTCTTCCGTCTACCAAAGGATAATCGTATTTAGTTGCTGTTCTACCTGAACTAGCTTTTTCCTTTTTCTCTTTTGCTTTAGCTTCCTTCTTAGCTTTCTTTTCATCTTCAGAAGCCTTTTTCATTTTTACCAGCTTCTTCTGATTAGCAGTGTCTTTCTCAGGATATTGGGCAGCAACTTTATCTCTTTCCTTGTTAAGTTTTGCCATAAGTTCTTTTACTGCCTTACCGTGAGTTTTGTCCTTTGACCAATCCTTTGCAGGATCCAGGTTATTTTCTTTCAGGTAGTTTTCCAAAGCCTTTGCAGCTTTTGTGATTTCCGGAGTCTTATCAGCCGGTTTCTTTGCTTTTTTAGCAGGTTTTACTTTCTTTGTCATATCCTTATTAATTTATGAGTTTATATTTACTTATAGAAGTGAATCCGAATTAAAGGTATGGATTTCCTTGATTTCTAGGATTTTTAATTCAATCCCTTTTACCATTGCACAAGTATGAAGATAATCAGATATCTCTCTTTGGGTTAATCCTGAGAAAATACTGGTTTTAGTTTCATTTCCCCATATATATTTCACTTCTAGAACTGGATTGTTAAGAATATCTTTTACTCTTTGTGATAAAGAATAAAGTTTTCTTTTCTGATACATAATATGGGCTTGGTGTTTCCTATATTCACCCATCTTACTTTGCTGCAAGGATATATAGGCTTGGTATTTATAGTATTTGATATCCTTGTATATTTCAGCAATCTGTGAAATTAAGGATGAGAAGGATCTTTTTTCCATTGTGGCCTTTTTATTTGGGATTGATATTCTAAAATCATTTCCTTAGCTTCTGATATTATGTTTTCTGTTAATTCCCTTTCTGAGGGATTTTTGCATACTTCTAGAAATGAAGTATAATCTTCTATCAGATTATTAAGTGCAATGATTTGTATATTCTTTCTTATCTCTTCTTTGGTTACCATAGGTTATGAAAATAAAAAAAGCCCATCACCTTTGTGAGGCAATGGGCTTTGGATAATTGATATAATGTATAATCGTTATGGAGTTTAATCTTCGTTTTCTTCAGAAGTTTCTTCTTCATCTACTTCCTCGTCAGTGTATTTTTCTTTCTTTGACTTCGGAGTAGTGATAATACCATGTCCTTTCTTTGACTTAATTGCCAATTCTCCGGGAACAAAAGCAACCGATGTGTTTACTGGAGCACCATCTACTACCAATACTGAAGTTACCAATACTCCCTGAGCACCTTTCTTTGTTTTGATTGCATAACCGAAGTTCTGAACTTCTGAGTTATCAGAAATCTTGATAACATCAATTTGTTTACCGTTCGGTCTTTGACCTGCAGGACGGTTTTTGATAGCTTCCATACGAGCTTTGCGTTTAGCTTCTTTTTCAGGATCTTTTTCCTTAGCACCCTTTTTCTTGGTGTCTTCTTTTTTCTTTGCCATAATCTTAATAAGTTTTTAAAAGTTGTGTTATAAATAAGTTGTGACTTCTACATAACCTAATAGTAGTTAATTTTTAGGGTAGGAGATGATTCCTACCCTTTATGCTAGGTAAATGGATTATTTTTTACCCTTTTTACCTTTACCCTTAGCTTCCTTCTTAGCCGGCAATTTGATACCTAATTCTTTGGCAATTGCCTTACGAAGTTTCTCGATGTCTTCTTCATCGAAGTCGTCTGGATCAGTATCAAGGTCTTTGTCATCGCAAACATCTTCCAATTCTTCGAAGTCCATTTCAGCAAGAGCTTCTCCAGTCAGTTCTTCCTCTTCTTCCTCCTCGTCTTCTTCATCTTCATCTTCATCGGAATCATCCTCGTCCTCATCTTCTTCGTCTTCCTCATCCTCTTCAGAATCATCTTCATCTTCGTCATCTTCCGATTCTTCTTCGTCCTCATCGTCATCAGATTCTTCCTCCTCTTCGTCTTCTGAACCGAAGATTTCAGATGCCTGATCTGCAGTCAGCATAATGGGAGCCGGGATAATCTTTACCGAACCATCTTCGTAAGTAATGATGATGTTACCGTTGATTTCTACTCTAGATACTTCTTTAAGTTCAACTTTCTTAGTTTCTTTTTTCTTAGCCATAATTGTTTAATTTTAATGGTTTGTTAATGAATATAGTTAATCACTCAGTTATAAGCTTTTTATACTTCTTTAGGAATGGTCCCAAAGATTCATGTGCATTATTAAATTGTTTTATGTTTTCTAGAACGGTATTAAACTGTTCCTGTGAAGTTATTTCAACTACTTCAGAGTTTATAACTTGGTCCACTTGATTATAGGTCATAATCTTAAAGGATTTGCCCTCAAATGGATTATATGGTCCATGTTGTTCTAATTTAGTGTTCATCGCTATATGATATTTTAGTTAAACCTGGAAAACCCAATTTACCCATCATTTCTGTGTATGATTGATATTTCCCTTTTTTCGAAATTTCATAGTTATCAGAAAATCTTATTGGGTAGACCCAAATTTCTGAATCTAGTTTCCTATTGGTCATGAAGTAAGCATACTTATTCCTTATTTTATAATCAGATAGAGGTTTCCATAGTTCCCATTGTAATTCTCTTATGAGATATTTATCTGGGATAATAACCTGATTCTGAAATTTCAGAGAAGCTTCTCCAAAGTCATCTAAGAAATCGTAGGCCTTTTTGAATAAGATACGATTAAACTTAATATGATATACCTTGGTAAGAAACAGGGCTATTTGCCAAATCCTAGGAGGATGATTCAAGCAATCAAGGTTAAATTGGTTCTTTTCCCCTTGACTCAGCTTGTTGTATCTCCTGTAGGATAGCAGAATGGACCTGTAATCTCTTTTGCTTTCGATATTCAGGTGAGAATTCATCCCTATACCCGTATAATGCAATTTGGTATGCCCTGTTGAATGCCCTTCTTCCATGTTTCTTATAAATTTTATTCATTCTTACTACAAAATGCCTTCTCCTATGTTTATCCATTCTTGCTTCAGCAGGAAAGATAAATCTTCGTATTTTAGTTGGCTTACCCTTAAAGAATATCGATTGATGACATTTCTTAGGTAAATCGGTTATGCCTTGTTTTATAAGATTCTTACCTTTGATGGTATGAATATATAAATTGGCATCTACTCCTAATAAAAGAGTTATGGTTCTTCTAGCATGGTATCTTGAAAAGAATCCTAAACCACATATATGTTTTTTATATAACAACTTCTCGGTTCGGTATTTACTTTCTGTTGCATATTGATATTTGGTCCATCCCCAATATTCATCAGGCCTCCAAGTCCATACATATATTAAGTCTGGGTATATTTTCCGATTATCCCTTGCTAGCTTTACCATTTAGTTTCCTTTTTGCAGCCCTGTACCAGAGTTGAATGGATTTCTCATTAGCATCAGGGAATTTCTTTTTCATTCTCCTTACTACTCTCTCTTGGTCAAATCCCTTTTCGGTTAATTCATAACAGTAGGATTTCTTAGTACCCTTGATTAGATTAAAAGAATCTCTTTCTCTTGGAGGTTTCTTTTCTTTGGGTTTCTTTATACCTGGTACTCTTTTTAATTTTCGAATACCATCTTCTCCCTCTTCTCCTAAGAATCCTAATCTTAATCTTGAATTACGGATTGGGTCAGTTTTATCATAACCAATTGCTTCTAATTGTTTATCTGCCCATTCATCATACTGGTCAATTAAGGATTTATCGGGTTTGTTAGTAGAGTTACTGATATACTTGATTAAATCAAATACTCCTGCAGCACAAGCATCTGGAAAAGGCATACCAAGGATTACTGCCTTTCTCTTGAGATCCTTGTATTTCATGTTTCTTCCTGCAGCACCTAGGAAATTCTGTTTTTCCCTAGAGGGAGCTGGTTTATCTTTTTTCTTCTTTGCCATAGTTTTAGAATCTTTGATTGTAATAGGTTTGAGTTAATTCTTCATGAGTTACATGCCCATAGGGAACTAATCCCATATTATCTATTTTGTAGAAGAGATCATAAGGTAAATCATAAGTGATTAACCATAAGTAATTCTCTTGAGTAATGTGGTTTGATACCATATCCTTAATTTTTGGGAAATTAGGTAATAGAATCAATTTGTCATCATCCCAGCTATCACTGAATTGACTGATAATGTTGTTTGCTTTGTTAAAGCGGATGTCTAAGTTGGTATTCTTCATATTGTTTATATTAAAATTTTGTCTAATTAATTTTCTGATGCAAATATAATACTTAT
>OHDV01000026.1_pt1 | contig 89235 bp, 121 predicted proteins | sample 1567041 | NCBI WGS metagenome assembly OHDV01 (sample SAMEA3879517, study PRJEB24766) | human gut metagenome | biome: human-associated habitat; feature: feces | place: USA | collected 1985/1987
ATTTTGTCCCTAATCAGGATAAGGTAGAGAAGATGTTTATCCCGGTGTCGAACGAATCTGCGATATTGCTTGATAAGCATATCAATAAGTCATCGGATATGTTGTCTATAAAAGTGGACGATACTAAGACTTATTTCTCTACGCCTGATATGGATATGTATGAGACCCATTTTGAGGGTAATTATCCAAATTGGAGGTTCGTGGACGAGCATTTTGTCAAAACAAGTACCTATGTCTTTGATAAGGATCTACTCGTCCAAGCCCTCCAAAACAATCTTAAGGTAAATGAGTTCGATCATTGCAAGTTGATATTTACCGATAAAGGATGCGGTATTATGTCAGAGAGCCCGTCTTCAGGTAAATCATGTAAGGAAAGACTCACCCCTTTGTCTCATCATGGTGAAGATATTGTATGCAACGTGTTATGTGGAAGATATCTGGGTATCATAAAAAGCGTATCGTGGAATAGGATAGTTATCGAGCATGATCATAAATCTCATTTCAATAAGATTTATGGGGAGGATAATAAGAACGAGTATTTCTTGTCATCATCAGTTATTGTTTAATATTTAAAAATATATAAAATGGGAGTTAGAGAAAATTCATCAGGTGGTAATAACCATTACTTTAAAGTAAGTGGTAGCGGATTATTATATCAGTCATCAAGAGAACCGAAGGAAGGTTTCGAGGAGCATATAAACGAGAAGACCGGAGCCGTCTCTTATTGGAGGGTATTCTGGAACGGTGTCGAAGGTTATTTGTCTGATATCAATGTGCGAGAAGTGGAGTTCAATGGAATAAATGCCAAATACTTATCCATAAAGATAAGTGATGAGGATGGTAATTACTTTATAAACGTTCCTTTGATGACTCAAAAAGGAGGTATCAATAATTACGTTAAGTCACTGGTAAGGTACTTGCCTAATATCGACCTGAAACGTAAGGTGGTGATCAATCCTGCTCATGCTAAGAAAGGGGATCAATACGCTCCCGGTAATTTCTTTATCTCATACGCGAGGGAGACTCCTGACGGTAAGGACGAGCTTATCCAGCAATATTATAAGAATGGGCAGAATGGATGGCCTGACAGGGTTGAGAGTACTGATATAATGGGGAATAAGAAGTTTGATTATACGACCCAAGACGCTTTCGCTTATCAGGTACTTAATAAATATATCCAAAGTATTAAAGCGGATGGCGTGAGACCGGTTCAGTCTCCAAGCCAAAACAACGCTGGTGAGGCTATAACGCAAACGCCCCCACCGTCATACGCTACGCAGGCTCCGCGGCAGACGCCTCCTCCATCATACCAGCAGGCTCCGCCTCAGACAGCCCAAGCGCCTTCTTTTGGAGGTCAGCAGCCGCCACAATATCCTCCTTTTGGAGACGACAGTGACCTACCTTTCTAATTAACTAATTGAAAATGAGTAATTTAATGGAGAGTAATTTCAATATATCTACTAAAGTGAATCGTGTCTCGATGCCTACCCAAAATAAGGTAGATACGGTTATGAAGAACCTAGGGCATCGACCTTGTGTAGCGTATTCCGAGGAAAAGAATATGTATTACAAGGATGGAGAATGGGTAGCGTCAGATCTTGACGCTACTATCCTCCCTCTTAGGGAGATGTTCGAGAAGACATCTGATTTGAAGTTAGGACTGAAGATCGTTTATTTAATAATCAAATTATAATGGCCAGTATTGAGGATATTAAAAAGCTTCTGGAAAGCAAGTCGTTTACATCAGCCAGAGACCTTGATGAGCTTGAGGAGAAGCCGGATGATAAACAAAACGAGGTTAGATCGAATCGCGAACCTATGGTAGGGATGGTGGAGAAAGAGGGAAAGATCTTCCTTAACTCCGTAAGATTCTCGAAAGCGTGGAACTCGTTGGGTAAGGATATTCCTATCAAGCAGGGTAATGCCTTCCCATTAGGGCAGGGTGATGTCCTTGACATAGACACAGGGGTGTGGGCGTCGTTCCCGGATAATACCATAGGGGCGTTGATGATGCCGCCGTCGTTTACCGGCGATACGGGACTTACTTTGGTGGGATCACCGTTCGTCTCGTCTAATAACGGGAATATCATGATCAGGGTCACTAATGTCCGTAAGGATATGGCTATAGTCGAGAAAGATAAACATATAGCTGAGTTAATTATAGTCGGTAAGATAAATGCCGATATTCGTAAAACTTATAACAGTGATAAAAATGTTCGGATTGAAGATAGTAAGGAGTAGTTATATAAATACTCTAAAAAAAGATCTTGATGAGGCTATTGGTTATTCAAGTAGATTAAAAAGAAATTATGAGGATGCCAGTAAGAAGATAGCGGAATTGGGAGAGAGAATAAAGCATCTTGATACGCTTGTCGATTCTCTTGATATGGATATAGATTCCAAGGATTCTCATATAGTTAAGATGGGGAATGAGCTTAGTAAATCAAGAGAGCTATATAATGAGTCGGTAAAAGAGAAAGAAACTCTTAAACGGGCTTATATGGATATCGAGAAGAAACATAAACTATCATCTAAATTACTCGATGAGGCTAGAGGAAGATATAAGGAACTTGAGGACCAGAATAAAATCATGTCAGATCGTATCAAATATCTTGAGGCAGGGATTTTAGACATCGATGTCCCTGATGAGGTTGTTGTCGATGAGGATAAGATGGATCCTAACTCAGGTCATATTGATATACCTGAAAATAACGCCCCTGAGGTCGCCGATGCCGGTATTGACGTAAATGTCGAGAATAAGGCGGAGGATAAGAAGAAATCTAAGAAACGTAAAAAATCTAAGAAAAGTGAATAAGATCTTGTTTTTCTTGTTAACGTTATTTACCTTAGCGGTTGTCGGATGCAGTACGTCAAGAACCTACTATACGGAATATGATACCACTGATATATCTTATGTGGTGGATTCCATAGTGTCTTCCGGGACCGTGATGGGCCAATGGAAGGAGTGGCGGTTTACGCTGGACGACGGCCGGGTCGATAACTTTGGCTTCACCGCCCTGTACGACGCCAAGGGAAAGGCTAGAGGGTCTATACAGGTAAGGCAAAGATCCGATACGTTTAATATCAAGATAATTGATTACCATAAAAAGGATAAAAAATGAGTTACGGGTTAGGATATATACCATCCCCTGTGGATGACAGAGACGCTATCATGAATATGCAGCATGAGGCTGTCCCTGATGAGTATAAGGTCAACAACGTTGATAGCGTAGTGGATCAAGGATCCTCTCCTATTTGCGCCGCGGTAAGCTTAGCCGAGATACTTAACTGGAGAAAGAGCATAAGGGCTATTAAAAGACCGGCTAAGATCTCTCCCTACGATATATATGATCTGAGAGAGGATAAGGATCAAGACGGGATGGTTCTTCGTGACGCTATCAAGTCTATCAAGAACGTAGGCGTAGATGGGGAGAAAATAAACAGTTACGCTAGGATCATGGATCCGGTATCAGCTAAGGTGGCTTTGATGCTGAATGGGCCTCTGGTTATAGGTCTGTATTGCTATAATTATGGTAATCGATTCTGGCGAGGCCAAGGGCAGAACTTGGGAGGTCATGCCGTTATCCTCACCGGCTGGGACAAGGCCGGCTTCGTCCTACAGAACAGTTGGGGGACGGGATGGGGTAGGTCTGGTGTAGAGACATTCCCGTTCGAGGATTGGCGCTATATGCTAGAATGTTGGACAATAGTTTCATAAAGTCACTATATAAACTCCGAGAAATCCCTATCCACATCCTCTTGTGAAAGCCGATGCGGTGTATTTAGGACCCGTAGATCAATTGGTTGGATCATCTGGCTCATAACCAGCAGGTTGTCGGTTCAAGTCCGGCCGGGTCCACGGTTGGATTAATAATGTTTGTCATTAGATTTAGGGTTTAGATTTTGTTTGATGTCCTTGTCCGGGAGGATCGGGACATATGGATCCGAGGATCATTGGATGATTGCCATAATATTGGAGACGCTGGTTCGACTCCAGCCGGATTCGCTAAAATATTGTTTGGTAATTATATACAATTTATAGATCTTTGAATAAAGGGGAGTTAATTTAACGGATAGAATTTACGATTCCTAATCGTAGCGTGGATAAGGGTTCGATTCCCCCACTCCCCACATGGTGTTTTATTAAACATATTCCCGTAGGTCGGTAATTAACGATAACCGGTAGACAGCCTACGGGAATCAATAAAATCTTACGTGCTTAAGATCGCTTTCAGTTCTATTTTTCGTGTGTAATCTATAGGAGGGTAGCACGGTCCTCCTTTTTTATAATAACTATTTGGTATGGACATTAATCAGATAAAAAAGTATCTACCAGTAGGATGGGATGTGGTTGATCTAATAGATCACGGTATAATTGATCTTGATATCATGAACGGAAAGATGATGGGTGAGTATGTGGCTGTGTTGATGATAAGGTCTTATGATAAGATTACTGAATCACATAACTTAACCACTTTCTTGTTCCATGATAAGGATATGGCCGGATTATGGAGATTGGTATCGAACGCTATAATGGCGGTTGGGTTAAGGAATGATCCTCTGACAGGGGATGGGAACACGGCAATCAAATAAAGGTATTGAATACACCGAAAGAGGGATATTGGATATCCTTGACAGACGGTTCTTGGTATCTCCTAGATGGATTATAAACAATTTGTATGTCTATAACCGGGAGTCCGATTATCTGGCTATAACCAGGTCCATGTACGCTTATGAGGTTGAGGTAAAAATCTCGTTAGCTGACTATAACAAGGATTTCGAGAAGGAGGGTAAGCGCCAAGTAACGCAAGGCTGGCTCGAGGCCCGGAAGCGAGCCCCGTACGAGACCGGCGACCGGGTCAGGTACGGCCGGCCCAACCACTTCCACTACCGCGTGCCGGATGGGTTGGTTGATCCTAAGGACATACCTCCGTACGCCGGGCTCGCTTATGTTTGTGGCGGGAATTTGAGAAAGGTCAAGGACGCCCCTATCCCGCATCGTGATAAATTTGACCCCGAAGCTTATAAGATGGCGGATAAATTCTACTACAATTGGCGGAACGAGAGACGTAAAGCCAGGCGGATAGAAGGGAAGGATATGAAAGACGAGTTCAGGAAAAGCATGAAAAAGGTGAAGGAGAAGATAACCGTCGACGCTAAGATCAAGGCGATGGAGGCGTTCTGGAGCGTACGCGATTACGTCTACTGGCCGTACGGGGGAAGAGGGGTACCCGGAATGAGACCCAACCGTTCCGCTTGTGGTGAGGAACGTGAATCACGATGCCCGAAAGGGAAAGAATTTAAAAATAAAATACGATGAGCAAGATTAAAGACGTATTGGCGAGAGCCATTTCATTAGCCTCAGGGCGACCCATGAGCTATAAAGAGGCGGTTGGGTTACTTGATGGTATAGATACGTGCAAGGTCAAGATATGGCTAGAGGAAGGGGCGATATTACCTAAGTATGCCCATGACGACGACGCTTGCATGGATCTGTTCGTTAAGAATATAGAGCTTGATAGCGGTAGGATAATATATCATACAGGCGTACATGTAGCGTTGCCGGAAGATTATGAGATGGAAATACGTCCACGTAGTAGCATTACAAAAACTAAGTCAATTATCCAAAACGCTCCAGGCACCGTAGATGAAGGATACAGAGGGGAGATTATGGTAGTGACTAGACGTATAGATCGTTATGGTGACCCTTCTTATCATAAAGGGGATAAAGTGGCTCAGCTACTTATTCGTAGACGGGAACGCATCGTATGGGATCAAGTAGAGTCGTTAGAGAATCTTGGAGAATCAGGGAGAGGGAATGGTGGGTTTGGTAGTACCGGTAAATGATAATCGATATGAGGAATAACAATACGTCTGCCACGACCAACGAGGGGTTGAAAGAAATCGATAAGCAAATAAATCCTGTTATGCATGGATGGAGATGCCCTGTACGCGGGAGGGTGTATCCACCTTTTACATCTATGCGCGCTTATCGCGGAGACAATGATAACGTTAATCGTATTACATGTAAATCGATATGAGCGGGAGAATCAAGATAAAGCCTAAAAATAAGGATAAGAAAACTAAGATCGATGTATTCAAGGTGATAGAAGGCAGGTTCAAGAATATGAACGAGCTTCGAGACCTGATTGACATGGATCCAAGGAAAGGACTGGTCAGGATCCGGGACGGGGCCGGCCTTAGGGAGGTGGAGCGGGGAGGATGCCTGCACCGGAACTACCTTAACCTGTTGGAGGATGAGCTGGGCGCTAAATTATCCATAGATCTTATAGAAAGGTATATCAAAAGATAATAATATATTAAATCGTAAAATATGAATAGGTACGTAAGGAAAACAATCGCGGTAGAAGCTATAAAATGGAAGGGATTTAACGATCATGAGATCGAGGATTTCGCTGGCGATAACGTTAAAACAGAAGTTATTCGTGAAGGTGACGCGGATAGGGGGATACCTCCTTGTATTGATCGCGGTATAAAAACCCTTGAAGGCGTCATGGCGGCCAATGTAGGTGATTATATCATAAAAGGGGTAAATGGAGGGTTTTATCCTCGTAAGCCTGATATATTCGAGAAAACATATTTACATGAGGATGAGATGGGTAATATATCCGACGGGTATCATACATTTAACGAACTATACAGATATCGAACGCCTTACAATGCCGCTTTCCTCAATGAGCTGGCTAAAGGCGATATAAAGGTCCGTAAATCACATAAGCATCATGATGGAGATGGATGCCTCGGCGGAGGATGGTTTATCGTAATGGCGGAACTACCCACGGGACAGATATCCAATCATTGCGAGAACCGGTATCGGGAGTCGCTTGATATCCCTGAACTTGATACGGCATGGGAATGGGATGGACATACGCCTAATGAGGCCGCCGATAGAATAGAACCGTATTCGAAGTCAAATCGAGATTAATATCCGCCCTAGGAATTACCTAGGGCAGGTTCGTTTTATATACCGAAGTGTCTACCACGATCCGGCTATCCAGATCCTCAATCAACCCAATGATCTCATCCCTTATATCATAAGAAAGTAAGATCGGTATTATGGTTAACATAAAGGATAGTATTATCCCGAATCCTATTATGATAATAATATCATTATACCCTATATCTAATATCGGCATGGCAAACATCATCCCTGACGTGAATATCATCACGAACAACGTGGATATCCCATTTATCATATCCCTCCCCATTACGTCCTTTATCATATCTCCTCCACTTTAGCGTGATTTATTATCCTGCCGATATGACGGATACTTAATCCCGTCCTGTCCTTTATCTTGCCATATACGTAGCTCCTTGATACGACCATAGCCAAATCACCTAACTCGTCCAGTATCTCATTATACATCCTATGGATCTCGTTGTCGCGGATGACCGTACTGTCCCTTACGTATATCTTCTCGACATCATCGTCGCGGAAGAAGATCTTAAGCTTATGAAGTATGCCTAACATGATTATAGTTTTGTTCCAAAGATATGAAATTTTGAGGATAAAACCAAAAGGAAGCCAAAAATAACGGGAGGCGGAGGGAGGGCGTGGGATGCCCGGAAGGATGGGAGCCGGCCCGTTCCCTTGGATCCGGCGACATGATCTGAGAATAAATCATATATTCGTATGCGCAAAATGCATAATAATATGATATTAACTAAAATCAACTCAATGGGGGGGGGTATTTTCCATCCTCCATAAAAATTTATCGGTATGCTTAGAAGAAGATTTCATTCATCAGGAATATATCCATCTAACGCCGGCAATGGGGTATATGGAGTTACCAAAAACCTAAAGTCACTTCCACCTGATAAGGTGGATGCCGAACGCGTCGGGGTCGCTTTGATACATAAAGGCCATAGGATTACGATCGAAAAAAACGAGAGTAAAAACCCTGGTTATAAACAAGCGACAGAAGGTATGTTGGCTAGTGACAACCTTGTCCGGGGAGAATATTCGGTGGATCAATATGAGATCCCTGATCATGATACCATTGATTACGATCACCCTGGCCTCACCAGAGCGTATCTCATGAGTAATTCCGGGATATATAACGGTCAACCACATATACCAAATGACATATCTCAATGGACCGGAGCGATGTCCGATCGGAACGGTAAATCCAACTCAGGGGTATTGAAAAAAAATCGGAGCCACGGAACAAGGATCTTACGCCATCCCAGGCAACCTTCTTAATGGATCCATGAATAGTAGCGACGCCCTTGGATCCTATGGCTGGTATATCCCCTCTCGTCCACGGATGTCATTGATATATATGAGGACGGTCGATATAAATGATATATCGTATCTTATCGGAGGTAAGATATTCCAAGCCTCAACCGAGGCGTATATGACAAGCCCTGAATGTAATGATAGAAATTATCGGGCGGTTCCATGTTTCGGTCAAGTAGGCGTATCCGATAAAAGAAATCCTAAAAGAATCAGGCTGATACGAGATCTATAATATTAAGGTAGCGGTCGTGCCGCTACCTGTCTAATCATCCCATAATAAAGATATATACCAAGGGAAGTAGCCGGCGGAAGACCCGATGGGCAGGCCCGGAGGGATGAAGGGAGGCCTCCCTCCCTTTGGTACCACATCCTCCTAGCGAGATATCATGATGGCGCTACAATTATTATATCCATGTTATAGGCGTTATCGTAAACGCCAGTTCCAACGGCGACGGATTGGCATCCCTGACAGGTATTGGTTACTATACGATAACCACTTGTCATAGGATTACCTTGCCAAGTCATACGATTGTTACTTGTAACCCGATTATAAGATCCAGGCATGTAAGTGAAATTGACGATTTTATATCAATACGGTAGTGGATCTTACCGGGAGAAAAAGCCCCGCCCCTAAACATACCCCCCTCCTTATCTGAGGGTTAAAATACCCCCCCCCATGTATTCGACTTCTTTATTCATGATATGTCATGTTTTAATTATATCGCGAATGTAATAAGATTAATGAGAAAGTCGTCAGGGGATGAGAGACGGGATATGTCGGGACGCCGGACACGCGGGGATACGCGGGGATACGCGGGATACGCGGGATATGCGGGACGGACCACCTCCCCGAGATCGGCCCGGCCGGGCTGCCGTTTTTTGGACCAGCCCCCCCCAATCCACGAAGGACGGGAAACAAGAACGGCAAACGATCTGCGAGCCGAAAAAAAGAATGATTATTTTGTATTTAACTTGTTGATTATCAATCATATAAATCAATATTTTAATATACGTTTACATTTGATTATATTTATTACATATAATCGTCGAATTTTTATTGCAAAATATTTGTTTGAAAATAAAACATGTGGTATATTTGCTCCTGTAAGATAACAGCATTAACAAACAGGCGTACCAGATGCCGATACAAGCCCCGAGGGTACGGGTAAATCTAATGACAAATAAAGAATTAAGCAAAGTGCAGAATGAAGTAAAGAAAGCAAGTGAGAAAACGCTGACAGGTGCGGTTAAAGCATGGTGTAACCTGTTTAAATCAGGCAAAGAGATCAGCGAGATCTTGAAAGATAATGATATAAAAGTAGACAAGGCTATAGTACCGGCCTTGGTTGCCTTGGCAAGAGACAAGGAGGCGGTGATACAACTTTGTAAAGAGATATTGCCACGTGTAGATGAAACCTTTTGCGCCTACAAGGAGATCGAAAGAGTATATTTCGATAAACAGGAGCAGGATAAAAACACGAGGTTGTCAGAGGATAAGGTGGCGGAAATATCGATAACAGGCAAAGCGCATAAGCGCTTTGGATATAATGAGCCTATAGAATACGAGGGGGGCGTATACTATGACGTGTTTAACGGGTCTGATAAACGTATTATAAGATGCGCCGTCCCTATCAAACGGTATACGTTTAATCTCATTGCGAAGTGTGTCACTTACTATTTAACGCACCCTAAAAATGGTAGATAGCGAACGATTCGCCCCCTATTTAATTACATAGGGGGCGCTATGGTGGCAACGCCCGTACGTCCCCGTCGTGCCACTGGACCAGACTAAACGGGCAAGGTCTTTAATTTATTGATATAGACATACACGGGTGGGTAGTGTTACGATAGCCCGTGTAGATAGGCCGCCGCTTAACAATGTGGTTTAAGTGTTATCCTAGTCCAGGATAGCGCTATTATCTTTTGGTTTATATCAATCCGGTAAGTACGCTGGGTCAACCTAGCAGGCCGTGTAAGAGCACGGGGTATATTGGTGTATATACACATGTATAGGGTGTATGTCCATGCGTTGCGAGAGTAACACGTATGGAGCGCATTACGGGGTTATAACCGTGCCAATGTATCAAAGCGATAGCGTTTAAGGTCGCTTAAATACTTATGCGTTATATGTAGTAGCAAAATAACAACCCTTACAAGGGTGTTTCGTGCGGTTGAATTGACGGACGAAATACGCCTTGTCGGTACGTATCACGGGTAACGTATGTACGTGTCTGGCTTCGTTCGTTCGGGGCAAAGGGACAAAACCAAAGGTAACCGGTCGGGTTGGGTGCGCCCGTCTGGTGGTATTGATAACGCCGGCCGTGCGCCTTGTTAGCTCCCGTTTCTTATTGGTATCATAAAAAAGAATAGGTTATGTATAAAAGAAAGTTTGATAATCTTAATAGAAAGTTAGCCTTAAAAAAAGAAAAGGCTTTAGACGCTATTAGAAAGTCTCGAATGGAGTTCTATACCGAACTCGCCAAAGAGCTATACAAGTCTAATAAATTAGACTGTAGTAGGGATTCGGATAAATGCAGACATAAACGTGTTGGTTACATGGCAAGCAAATTACGACAGTAGTCGTTTGTTTTTATTCGGTCTTAAAGTTTGCGCCCTTCCGTACTGTAGTGACATAGGACGAAAGGGCTTTTTTGTGCCTATATTTTACAAAATGATAGCATATGTATATATTTTGCTTACACATAAAAGTGTCTAGGCGGCAAATTTTAAGCCTTTATCGAAAATGTGTAAGTAAAATACTTTATTATGTATCATTTTGTATATATCTATATCCATACATGCGGGTGAATCGTGCCCTTATGTATGGTTTTGTGCTTGAATTGATCCTAAAAGGTATATAATAGGCTATACTTATTGTATATTTTTTATCTATGTCTGGGCTTATCTTTCCTTAGAGGTATCTCTAAGGTTTGATATATATTATGTTATTGATACTCAATTAATTGTATTATTTGAGTGTAATTTTAAAATCACGATTACTTATTGTATATTTTTATGGGTATATTTATATATTTGGTACTTATTTTGTTTTGTGGGTATATGTCGGCTGAGTTGGTGCGGTACGTTATGGCTACGGGCGACGCCCTGCCTATAATCATAGTTATTTTATTGGTTTTATTATCAATACATTGTATTAGACAAGTGTATAAGGCAATCAAGAACAAAGACCTTGATATCCTAGGCTGAACGGGCGTTCCACGTGGAACAACCGGGAGGCGGGTCCCGGGTCTTATGCCGGGAGTTGGTGGGGTCGGTTCGTCTCGCTGGGAGGGGGCACCTCCATGCAAGGTAAATCAAGGGAATCAAGGGAATCAAGGGAATCAAGGGGAAATCAAGGGGGATCAGGGGAATCAAGGTAAATCAGGTAAATCAAGGTAAATCAGGGTAAATCAAGGGGAATCAAGGGGAGTCAAGGGGATCAATGTGAACCGAGGAAAAACGAGATGGGATAAGGGATCCCGGGAAACGATAGGGAAGGGGGACAAGGGTATCTTTATGGTAAGGGGGTCTTATGTGTATGAGGGTATGTCTATGTATGGGTGTATGTGTTTCTTTGGGTGATGGTGGGGGTGTAGGAAGCCAAGGGAAACGGGCGGCGGCGATGGCGTGGGGTCGGCCCCGCTGGTCGTCCGTCCCCTGTTCTCCTTTGGCGGTAGTGTAATATTGAAAATCTGGTAGTGATATGACAAAAGGGGAGGCGAAAGAAAGGTTCGGCGATAATATAATAAACGGGTTGTTGTCGCTTGGCGCTGAACCGACAAATGTATGCGGGAATGACGATATCGTGGAATGGTGCGGTGATGGATGCGTAAAAGTGGGCGATATTGAGGTATGGGCTTACTATTGCTTTCATGAAGGAGAGAACCCTGGTTTATGTAATTGGGAGGATCGTATGGAGATAGGGGTAGGGGGATGTTGGGTTTAAAATCGGTTGATATGGGATTCATGTATTTAACGGGGCTTAGGGGAGAGGATATATGCGTAGGCGACAAAAAGTGCGAGAGGGTAAAAATATATGTAGGCGGGCCGTTGGCGGATACGCCTAAAACCTATAGACAAATAGGTGGATTTGTGGCAAAAGAACTATCCAACGCTTATAACAGCGGTTGTGTTTCCATCTATGAGGCAAAGGATAAAACGCTCAGGTATCCGGTTTATCGAGACGGTTGTTTTTATCCTTATTACGGGAAATTAGGGGTGGTAGAATGATACCAATGGGAACGGGCGGCGGTGTCACGGCGTGGTAGGCCACGGGTGTCTACCGCCGTTCTTTTTGGAGTGGTAATATAAAATACTAATAGTATGGACGAGATTATGAGATTACAAGATGAGGCGCTGCTTTACCTGCGTGATAATATCACAAAGGATGAGGCGTATCATATCCTTACGACTGATAAGGAAATGATAGGGATTCTTATATCGGATAAGAAGGACGGAAGCGAACGTATCAAGATTCTTGATATGGAATATACTATCGAGAGGGATGATATGTTATTGTTGCTCGATACGGATGGGATAATAGACGAATGTCTTTTGGTCGCCAGCCGCATAGGGGTAAATATGTATTTTCGCGGGCAAGATGTCAACGCTATCTTGAATAACGTCAATAGAGAGAAAGTTATGGGATATCCTTACATGGCTATTCAGTTAGATAATATACGAACTATAGAAAAGCGTAGGGTTATTTTCGATATAACCGGACATAGGATGGATGATAACAAGGAGAGAATAGATTTTATGTTTGTTTATTTTATGGCGAGATTATGCGTATAAGAAGAACTGTAAAGGAAAGGGATATTGTAAAGGTATGGGTATTCGGGTACGATCGAAAGCTTATAAAATCGGCGGCGGATTCCGGGTTCAGGAACATGTCGGAGGTATTGTCTTACGCTAATCGCATGGCGGGAGATAAACCTGTAGATCATATTAGGGTCTCGAATGAGAATCGTGGCTGGTGTGGATCGTATACTATATATGGCAGGGGGATAGATTAGTTTGATAGTGAACAACAAAGGAGGTGTGTATGAATGATGTTATAACAAACGTCAATGGCGTGAGGGTAAAAGTAAGGGTGTATGATATTGGTGATGGGGAGGTAGATGGATACACGATAATATGTGTAAGTGATAAGGGTAAGGATAGTGGTGGGTCGGTATATTATCCTGTGTTTGCGTGCGGCGAAAATCCATTTCATCCACAAGGAATAGGAATATATGTTGGTGATTGTTATCCATATAGGAGACATTCATACGATTTCGGTAAAAGAGTCAAGGATCTAGCGTCCTTACCAGAAGAGGTGATTAAGTACATAAAAATAGTAACGATATGAACGAGATAGTTTACAACAATTACGATTTAGTGGCCTTTGAGCAAGATGGGGAAGTGGTAGTGGCCGTAACATTTTACAGATATTACAAGAAGAAAGCTAAGGGCGAGGTTAATTATAGATGGAGAACCAGATGCCCGGAGTTGGTGGATAAGATTGTAAGGCACCGTACCAAGGTGTTTATCGGCCAGCTTATTCAGTTAGCGAAGGCGTATGGGGAGAAAAGGGTCATTAAATATCAAAAACAGGAGGAAGAGGCATGTCAAAATACGACAGGGACGCTATAGGGATATATATACTAGATCATATAGATACCGATAATTACAAAAAGCGGTTTAGATATGATAGGGAGTATCTGGTTTTTATGCTTAACGTATTTAAGGATGAGTATAAAGAGCGTATCGAAAGGGATGGGATCGAGAAAGCTTTCGAGGATTATATAATGACCCCGCCATCTATATTTAGCGTAGACGTGGCAAATTATAAGATCAAGGACTTGTTACGTTCATGGGGAGTGGAGTTCGATGATGATGATGATGAGATATACATCTTGTGCAAAAAGATCATAGGGGGGGGTTTCTTCAAGATGTGTAATGATATGAACATTGGATTTTAGTTTGTTAATATTGTGACCATGACCTTGGCGGGGTGGAAGGATATATCATAATCGTACGTGTGCGGATATGATCCGGGGCCGGTTCCCGGCACCTTGGCGTAATTTAAATATAAGTAGCATGGAAGATAATATTTTAAAAAGAGCGGCAGCGGAATTAAAAGAAGCTGGTTGCGGGGTTTTCGCGTGGCAGGATGATTTTTATAACAGGAGTTGGAACAAGGGTGATTATACGATGTTGTATTACGCCTTCCCTGATTCACCCAACATCGGGTATCTGAGTCATGGAGAATATGGGATGAGCGTGGCATATAGTAGAGCCTATATACCGAGCCGTGGAAGTGGATCGGGATGTCGTGTCAAGGAGGAAGCTACGTTCGATCTTGCGACGGCGCTGGACGTGCTAAACGAGCCGTTACCTATGTGGTGTAAGTCTCATGGGGTTTATCCAGAACAATATAAGGATATTGATGGATGGTACGATAACGATAATCATAACAAAAAAATATTTAAGGAAATTTGATATGGAAGTAAAGGATTGGGAAAATCTGGTTTTGAATACAGAAGTAGGATCACATTGTTTTGTTACGCTGATTGATGATAAGGACATCGGTAGAGGTTATGCGCAGATCAGACGCGCCGAGCATTTCGGGTATAACATCTGTTTCACCCGATTATATGGGAATAAGTTTTATTTCGAGAAGATAGAGGAAGGTCGTACGCAACAATACGTCAACAGGAGGAAATAGGATGATGATAGAATTTGATTTTGAAATATATAAAAGAGGAGATTACGATAAGGTATATCTACGCAACGGGAAAGAGGTAAGAATATTACGTGATAATGGGAAGGGGGATTGTCCTATCGTCGCAATGTTCGATAATAATAGCGGAAAGAGTTATACCATCCTGCGTTATGATAAAACTGGCGGGAGATATATCGATCAACAATCAAACCTTGATCTCATGTTATCAGTGAAAGAGTGGGAGCCGGGATTATGGGTTGTTGCTATATCTTACATGGATAATAAGGATAAGAGACAGAGGATGGTCTTGCCTAATTTTTTCTCAAGGAATATAGGAGGGAATATATATCTTCAAGGAGGCCCTGAATCGAATGTATCATATTATGTTGGTAGGTTAGAGGAAGATGGGCGCTTCGATGGGCCGCGCGAGAAGATAAGGGTAAAAAGAGATCGTATTTATAACATGGGAATAATATCACTATCAGATGACAAGGCGACAGTTTAATCAGTTGATAAATGAGCTAGACGGCAAAAGCCCGTTTATCGTATTGCATAGGGATGCCGTTGCGCCTAAATACGTGGGCGTGGAGGTGTCGAAGGATGGGATGGTATACAGATATGCGATAATAGGGATAAACGATGAGTATGAGGCTAAAAAAGCCCTTATTTCGAAAATATTAGGCATAGCTAGTTACCTAAATGGCAATAAGCCCTTGAAAAAGGGTTAATTAGATGTGTTTATGACCTGCGGCATCATATACGATATAACGCCATAAATGACGTTGTATAGAGGATATGTATGATAATATGATGGATAACGCATTCGTGTCTTGATATCATAATATTATGCCATTATATCCTCTTTTTGTATAAAAAGATAACAAATGATATAAACATCTTGAATATGGATGAGATTAATATAGGAGATGAAATTGTGTTTAATATAACCGGCGACCATAATATAGGATACACTAAAGGAGAAAAGTATATCGGGACAGCGTTAAGTAGGGATCACCGATCGCGCCTTTATGTACGGACGATAGGAATGCCTAGGGCTTGTATTGGTGAACGGGACGTGGATAAGATTATTGATACGGGTGATGGTTTTGATATGGATGAGGCGATCCCGGATCCTGTGGCAAGGGAGTTGTATGAGTTGATGAGCGGGTGTATTTATACGTTCGGAAAGTCTCATGAAAATATAAACGGATATATCGTGTATGGGTGTATAATGATGGGCGGGGATTTAAGACACGATGTTATGCGCCTGTTACATGGTCGTGGATTTGAGATACGGCATATTGATAGTTATTCTTGGTGGATGGCTGATGAGAGGCCGATGTCCGGGGTAACATACGCGGAGGGGGATATTCATGTAATTGTTCATGAGTGTATGGAAGATTATGTGGATAATGTGAAATTCGGGGAGGAGTTTTATAAAAACAAGGGAACGTGATAAGATACTTACTTGTGATGGCGATGATAATATTGACACCGCCAAAAGGGAGCGGGGGCATGCCCCACGCCCCAAGGCCCGCCGTGGTAGAGGCACGGGTATGGGATAAGCTGGCGGCCGCCCTGTCTTTCGTGGAGTCAAGGAATGACGATCGAGCGTATAACGCCACTTCCGGGGCTTTAGGGAGGTGGCAGATGAAAAGGATATACGTTGATGAGGTTAATAGGATATTACGCCTTAAACGGGAGAAAAGGAGATATAGATACAAAGATCGAACGAACCCTGTCAAGGCTAGGGAGATGTTCGAGATATATCAATCTCACCACAATCCTAAAAAGGATATAGATCGGGCTATAAAGTTGCATAGAGGATTGCATTCTCCTATGTATGTCAAGGAGGTTAAATGTAAATTAAGGGAATAATATGAATCGTGAGGTATTGATAAATATCGTTAATAGAGGTGGGATAAGGTTTATCCCAGTAAGAGGATGTTTCTTATGCGATGAATATGTAGGATATAAATTCGTTAGGATGCGTGATGGAAGTATGATACCGGTATTTTCTAGTGGATGTAGATGTTGTGGCATAAATAATGGGACGCTATCAGGAAGGACTTGGGATGAGGTGCTTGATCTTGTCAAAACGGTACAAAATAAGCCTATGAAAGAGAGAACGGAGGAAGATGGATTTATATTAAATAGTTTAATATAAGGAGGTATTGTATATGAAATGGGTGATAATAAAAGGCGTTAGATACCCTATCTCCGTGGTGTCAGCCCTCGCTGCGTATTACGGGGATAATCCCTTTTTGAAGATAAGGATAAGAAACGAATATCACATAATTTATTTTGATAATATGGATTATCTGGATATTCGGATAAGGTATTTGATTAACAACTATCCTGGCTTCGTGCAGATAGGGAATTGGTATATATCCAAGAAGCGGGTGATGTCGTGGGCGCCCAAGGGGCAGGCCGTGGACGGGTCGGGCTGGGTCATATCCTTTTACCTGTTTTTTGGCTTGGAGAACAGTACTCAAATTAAGCTCGACAAGGAAGAGGAGTATCAAAGAGCTTTGGATTGTTTAAATGAGAAGTTCAATGTAATATTATGAGTTGTATCATGAAAACCATGATACTTAGAGGAGTATCGAGATTGATACTGATCAAGGCGAATGATGTTGTTTAATTTTAAAAAAAATAAATTGTTATGAAAATAAAAGAGCATTTATCAGTTTATCTGGAGAGTGGATATCTTTTTGACGATATGTCAGGAAAATTAAAGTGGTTTGAGATCGATAAGGAGATGTTTATGCGGCCAGAGAATAAGGACAGAACATTCATCTTAGGGACTCGCGAGACCGGATGTGATATAATTATACTTGGTGGCGCTAATTGCAATGAAAGCAGAAGGGGGTAGGGACACCAACGAACATCGCTCAGCCCTCTATGCTTATGGCGGCTTACGAGGCCGGATGGGATGGGGGCATGAGACATCTTGGAGGTATATCTGTAGATGATGCGATAATGGAGCTTCTTTTAGAAAAACAGAGAATTTATGGTTAGGATTATTATAATTAACAATAAAATTTAATTGATATGAACAATAGGGCGATCGCTCATTTATGGGCAAATGAAAAGAAAGAATCTGCAAATGGTAATAATTTCTTCTTTGAGGGTGAGAGTATTTATTCTTATGGCTATCACTTTGAGGCCGGAAGAATCGTAAGAAATAAGCGTGGTGAAAAAGCGTATTTGATTAATAGTATACATTATTCCTCTACCACAAGCAAACATCAATATTTTGTTCGCAGCGCAATACCAACTGGCTCAAAGATATTCTCTGTTGGATATAATATGTCAAATACCGGTAATATGGCGTTTGTCACCAGTAAATTGGAATCCATTAAAGATGCTATTGAAAAATACAAGAGGGTCAGAACTGAATTGCCTTATCGTGATGTTTGGGGGGTATTTAAAAATATGATGGATTATATCGAGTTCTTCGGTATGGGAACTCCCCGGCGTCTTCTTAAAAAGAGCGTAAACGAGTGGCTTGGAGCGAGTCATGAATTGTCACGGAGATCAGATAAGGTTAAACGTGAATATATCCGTGAATTAAAACGTGTTTTCCAGATATTATTGAATTATCAACCACTGGAAGTACTTGGAACCGTAAATGTGATTGTTGATGAAGTTTGTGGAGAGGGTACGTGGATCAAATACCTAGAAAGAGTCAAAAGATTTGAAAAGAGTAGAGAAGAAAGAGAAAAGATAAAAAATAGAAACATATAGAAAGGAACAGGAGGCTCGTAACAAACCATTGAAAGAACGGGTACGAATGTGGGAATATGGCGAGATTTCCCAGTTGTATTATCGTTGTCTTGAGAATGGCCAACCGAACGCATGGTTGCGTATTAAGAATGGAGAAATCGAAACCAGTAAGGGTATCAAAGTAGAACAAACTGAAGCTAAAAGACTTTGGGGATTGATTAAAGTGTTCCATGATGGTGGTCAGTTCAAACGCGATTTGGTATTGGATGTAAACGGTCACAGATGGGCGTTCAATCGTTATGAAAACGATATACTGACTGCCGGATGTCACCGGATAGCGTATAGTGAGATGGAAGGTGTTGCGAGACAATTAGGATGGGATTAAACAGCTATCAAGTAACATTTGAGAGCTATGGCGATCACTATCAGATTTACGGGAGAGACATCCAAGATGTCATGGGTGGCGTTACCGGTGGAGCCGGCGTGTATGGGTAGGCGGTCGGTGAAGACAAGGCGTCCACTCATGTCCGTTGGATTGGCTAAACAAACAAACAAAGTTACAATGTAATGATATAACTAAAGTGAAAATAACAACATAAATACATGTAAAATGAAAGAGAGAATGATAATAAAACCATTTAACTTAGAGTTGGCAAAGAAAATCAGCGATGGTGAACGCAAGGGCGAGATTATAACGTTCGGGCATAATTATAAGGTGGAGTTAGTGTATAGTAATAAAGATAGGGGGATATATAATACACTAGGAGTGATTTATTCTGATAGCGGTATAATATCTGACTGGTTCTCCGATAATGGGCTAGGAGCGAGAGGATGTATGCTTTGTATTAATATTCCGGAATATACAACATTTAAGAATGGGGATGTATTGAGTAACGAAGAAGGTGATTACTTATTCATATTGAATACAAACGGGGAATACCTTACGTCTTATCATGCCTCTTGGCAAGAAGGGGGTTGTTTATATTTCAACGATGGAGCTGCCAATGAAAATAATATTGAGAGATACAGATTTGCTACTGAGGATGAAAGGCAAGGGTTTGTTGACGCTCTTAAAACAAGCGAAGAACCTAAAGCCAAAATATGCTTGAAACAATTCTTTGGTATTGAAATAGAACCGAAACATAAATTCAAGCCATTTGATAGAGTTTTAGTAAGGGATACAGAAGACGATGATTGGCACGTAAGTTTGTTTGTTAGGAAAATTGCTGATGCTCAATATAAAGAAGAAAGATATGAATGCTTAAATGGGACGGGATGGATCTATTGTATTCCTTATGAAGGTAATGAACATCTTTTGTAAAATAAGATAAGGAAATGGGGACAGTAGAATTATCCGATTTTTCTCCTTACGACAGAAGCAGAGGAGGAATACAAGAATTGCATCATAAGATTGAGTCCAAAACACTTCAGTATTGGGGTGGAGATATTGGTATTCTGATTGGCGTCACTCCGATATATAAGGGACATTTGTGAAACGAGGAAGTTAAAGTAATATGATTATGGACGATGATAGGATAATGAAAGCGGCTCAATTGATAGCCAACTCCTCAGCGGCCTTAATACAGGCTATAGGGATGATGAGTGAGAATATAGAGAGGGCTAACAGAGGGGAATCTCTGGCTTATACCGAAGATCAGTTTATGAAACTAATTCAAGATAACGGAATAACGTATAACGATGTAATACAAAGGGGTTAGAGATTATGAAGGACGTAGAAAGAGTAAATGCATTAAATAAAACGCTATTAAATGCGAACGCAGTAGCTTATGGAGCTATGGTTGATTTGATCAAGAGAACAGGGAGACTTGATCTTGACATGGATAGCGGAACCCATGTAGATGATTTTCCGGCTGAAATAAGGGTCTTTACCGATATTGGGTTGATTTGCTTATCTATAACATCCGTGTATTTATCGGGGGAAGATAATTTGATGGTTGATGGATATGATGAAAACAATGATAAAGTTGATGGGGTGAATGTTTATTACGACCAGATAGACGAGGTAGTATATCTGGTTAAAATCATATTAGAAGAAATGGAGGGAAAAGATCATGGGGAAAGCGGTTAAAACAGATATAGAATATAAGGGAATATTAGAAAAATCACTATCAGCAATCCAATATCTAAGAATGCATGGATTCTCGACGTACATGGAATCGGAGGGAATTGTTAATAGGATAATGATGTTTAAGGATAAGAATGAGATGAGAGATCAAAAAACTCAAATCAATCCCGTGGGATTGGCTATGATAGCAGAAGAATATAAGTGTATTGACGCTTACGAGAAGCCGGAGAATCCAATGGAATGGTTGCCGTGTCCACGATGCGGCCTCCGGCCTCTGGTCTGGGAGTTCGATAACGGGAGAGCCACGGCGTGCGGGTGCGGGACAGACTGTTATAGTCATTGGAGCGTGCAAGCGGAAAGTATTATGTCGGTCATAAAAAGATCTGATAACGGTAAGTCGGCTGAGGCGTATGATATTGATGAACTTAAAAATAACTGGAATCATTGGGTGAGGACAGGGGAGATACTGTTTACGCCGGGAAATGGGAGATGGTAATATAATTAACAATTTAAGACATGGATCATTATTTGGCTACAATTCAAACAATATTAGATAGATGTGATGATAACAACACATCTCCTAGTATTGATGACATGGAGGTAATAAAAATAAACCTATACAGAATAATTCAAACTCGTTACGGAATAACTCAGTTATGGTTCATCCCGTCGATAGAAAGAATACAGAATGCTTGTTGTAGACATTACAATGATGTTGATATGTTATGGGAAAATTTTGTTAAAAAAAATGACTGAATAGGAGGGATAAATATGAGTGCAAAAACAAGTAAAGAATATAAAGCGATAAAGAATTATATCCATAATGAGCTTGGGCTTACGAAGGAAGATATAATCAATGCGATTAGATCTGATATAAGACAATATGTTGAGAGGTGTATACGTAATACTTACGGTAATGATAATAATTTAGAGCGGTGGATTAAGGTTATGGTGGAGAATGAGCTTCAAAACAGAGATTTTAACGTCGTTTCAAGGATGGTAGAAAAGGTATTACGAGATAAGATGTTGGATAATATAGAGATTATTGTAAGAAACAAGGATATAAATGATTGAGGATATGAATGATAAGGATATTTTAGATAAGGCAAGAATGGAGGGCATGAACCAAGGGATATGGCTGGCGGTTCAGGAGCTGGCTCACGACGGGCGATGGACGCAGGCCGCGGAGGAACTGGTGTCTTCTTGTGGATTGACCGAGGATGAATGTAGGGAGCCGCAAGAAGAAAGCGGATCATTCAATGATGAGATGATTGATTTTATTAACAGCGTATTCGGACATGAGGATATGATAAATAATAGTATAACTTTGGAGAATATAGGGTATCATAAGATAGGCTCTATATTTAAATATAATATTGGTTCGAAAGAAGTAGAACTGGAGGTGGTTGAATCCAGTGATGCTAGTTGTGAAGGATGCGTATTTAATAATAGTAAGAATTATTACTGTAAGGATACCCATTGTATTGATGTAGATAGGAAAGATGATATAGACGTTATATATAAAGAGGTAAAAAGATCATGAGTTTAATAGATAAATTAGAGGATTTGGTGGTCAAGGTAGACACCGAATACCAAGAGAAGATGGAGGCGGCGATCCGGGAGATAGTCCCGGGGATGCCGGAAGGGAACGTGCGCCATGCCGCCGAGTGTATGTGTACGGACAGGATGGGGAGCATGATGGATATCGATATTTATATATTAAAGGAAGAGGATAGACCTTACGAATGCCATTATCTAAAGGATCTGCTGGAGGATAGGGTAGCTAGAATAGCCAAAATGCATGAGGATGAAAGTTATACATACAATATGGATGATAATTATTGGTGCGCCACATGTGGATCCCATTCTCATAAAAAGGATTCCAAGACAGGGTATTGTTGGTATTGCGACACGGTTAATTGGGTTAAAGAGGATGGGAAGGATGTTGGAATATAAAAACAAGCAATTATATAACAAGGAGGAATAAACATGGGAAGAGGTGTTAATACAGGCGCCTTGTCTCCGGTCGGCGGTATCGGGGAAATACGAATGCGAGCAAACCTGCGAAAAATAGTGGCGTACAAAGATTTCGCGAAACAGATGGTCATGGCACAATACGAATGATAGAGGAGATTGGTGATTAAAACATTAAATAACATTAAACATGAAAAAAGAGTAGAAGGATTGTAAAGAGAATGAGCAAGAAGAGCCTTATCAACAAGAAGGCTCTTCGGTATATTATCGCAAACAGTAATTTATGTAAACATGCGATAAGAGAATTGGAATTAGCCGGATATAGCAAAGAAGAGGACGGTCCTAACAAATGGATGCGCGAACAGGTAATAGAAGCTGTCGCGCTGTTCTCTTCTCATGGTAACAGCGGATTCTCGGCACCATTTGAAATCAATCTCGTCAAGAAACTTTGCAGTTTTGATATAATCTCTCCTTTGAGATTCGACGATGGCGAATGGGAAAAAATAGGCTTGGACGGGAGTTGCCAGAATAAAAGAAAATCATCGATATTCAAAGAGCCGGACGGGAGTATCCATGATGTTGATGCATTTTCAAAAGTTCCTGTAAAAAAGTTTTTATTCGCCACTCGAACGTGGACGGAGAACATCCATAAGATAGGATGGATAGGAGGGTTGTTTGAGACGGACGAAAACGGAATACTCACTGGAAGATATTTTGGTAGATGTAATGTAAAAGACTATCAGAACGGATATATGCCAAAAGGCAAGAAAGAAATACCATGCAGGGAGATAGAGATATCGCCGGGCAATTGGATTATGACAGTTGAATCAAACAATGAGGCTTTGATTGAATTGTCAAAGATTTATGATATAGTCTGGCGACAATGCCCTCGCTTGAAAGGCATAATGAATACCAACGTTACACCGAAACTTGAAAGATTGGCATGCGAACAAATGAAGGGATAAACAATGAATGACAAATTTGTAGACATGCCGAAATGCATGGCGGACAAATACGAAACCGCCGACTTTATTGCCAGCGATCCCGTCCAGTTCCCAAGGCGGTATTCCGGGCGGGACGCGGAGGTCAGTGGGTTCATTGCTTCGTGGCTCTCGTTCGGGAATCGAAAGGCGATCATCGGGGCGGCGGAGATGAGGAGATGTCTTGATAAGATATTTGATTTGGCGATTGATGAAAGGCTTAAATAATTAAACACAAAATCATATAAGATGATAACTTCTATAAGGATAGACGACAACAAGAAGACTCCATTTAAATATATCCAAAAGATAAAAGCGTTCAAAAATGGCTCTGAGTTTATATTCAAGCCCGGCGTGAATGTGATTGTAGGCAAGAACGGGAGCGGGAAATCAACCCTCCTGAATATGATATCGAAGTACATGTTGTGCGAGAAAAAGACGTGTTCTGAATTACCGTCAGAAGCATTGTATTTCCCGGATATATTTGATGATGACAAGGTGCTTGACGGGATCAGTATTAAGTCGGATTATATCGGGAAGGTATTCCATCTCCTACAGCAAACTGAAATGAGAAAGGATGATATATTGGATAATATCAATAATTTAAGTTTGTATATGAATGGAGCATCTAGGTCCTCTGGGGAGAAGAACCTTCATGCCATGAACTCGCTCTTTGATTTTGTGTTTAACCAAGATGAGTATGCGTTTCCGATACAGAAGCTTATGGAATTTAAGAAAAAGTCAAATGAGTTCTGGGCAAACAGGATCGACAATCTTTTAAAATACTACAAAGACAATCATGTGGTATTAATGGAGAAGGATTTTGAGTATACAATCCTTATGGATGAGCCGGACAGGAATTTAGATATTGACAATATCATGGATCTGTACAAGGTATTGTCATTTCATAAACCGCAAACACAAATTATAGCCGTAATTCATAACCCGGCTTTGATTTACAAGTTGAGCAAGCTGGATTGCGTGAACTTTATTGAGATGACAAAAGGGTATTTGAAGAAAATTACTGGTTTTATGAATAAAAAATAAGAAAGGAGATGAGAGAAGAATTGAGAACAATAGGATCAAGAGGACGCCATGTGTTTGCAGCGACCTTTGTTAGATTTGGATTTAGGAATGGATACATTGGACCTGTAAAAACGATGCTTTTACAAGATGTGACACTTGATAGCAAAATAGTATCAGATCATTTGTGGTTCGATTTAACAAAAGGATTTAGTGATGCTGATTTATCGCCATGCGATGTGGTTGAGTTTTGCGCAAGGGTTAGTGCTTACGAGAAAGGATACAAGGGGCACGAGGATGATGTACTTAATAGACCGATAGAAAGAGACTATCGATTATCAAGACCGACAAAAATTAAAAAGATCGGGAAGAAATTAATATTAAAAGATGAGGGGAAATAATACATGATAATTATATGCCTAAAAAATTTATAATTTATTAAAATATAATGATATGAAAATTCAAGTAGGATTAAATTTGGAAGATGTATTCGAGGAAGCTATGTACAATGAAGCGACGTTGAAAGAGGAGTTTACCAGCTCGGTCAGGTTAGCTATAATACATGAACTTAAAGAAAAGTTCAAGAATGAGTTGATGAGAGAGATATCCAATCCGATATCAGAGAAGATTGAGGATATAGCGAGAGAATCAATGAACGATCTTGTCGAGAACGCCAGCGAGAAGAAATATAGATTCAGGTTAGATTATATGGATGAGGAGTTGACAGTAGACGAGTTTATAAGAGGCAGGATGAAGAAAGTCGTAGACAGCAACATCGAGACAATGGTAGAATCAAAAGCCAAATCTTTTGTCAATGAGTTAAGGAAAAGGTATGATATGGCGTTCGCTGCCTTTGTCGTAGATAGCATGAGAAAGCAAAATATGTTGAAGGATGAGAAGATAGCTGAACTGTTAAAGGATAATCCAGATGAGAGGCAGGGAGGATGCCAAAGGAAGGCGGCGATCGGCGCTCATGACACCGCCCGTACCGGAGAAGGTCAGGGTATTATCCCCGGCATGGTATAGGGCGGCAGTGGAGTTTCAAGGTAGGCCGGAGCAGGAGCGACTAGCCTTTTGCTCGTGGTGTCGTTGTCATGGAGGGTGTAATTTGTGTATGGATATAAGCAAATACAATATAAAAGGGCTTAAGATATATGGAGGATAAGGTGATTATATACCATTTTACGATTTTAGTGTAAAATGGTATATAATCACCTAAGCGTATTAACTATTAATAATGTTTATTTAATTTAATTCAAAAACAAAATGTCTACTTTTGTAGACACATAAAAATTACACATATGAAAAAGAGCAAATTTGTAAAGGAGTTAGAGAGGATCATCGATATGGTTAAGGCCGAGGATGATGGTTTCGAGCATGGTGGTAAAGTCATTTTCTATAAAGAAGATGATGGTAACTATGAAATCTCGGTAAAGAACATCGAGATGAATCTTATGGTAGAGGCCAATACTATGGCTAGTATGGATGATAGGATTTTTGCCTGTCTTATGAGTGAGGTCTATAAACAAAAGTTTACAAAGGCTATAATGATGTCGGAGGATGAGGATGATGAAGACAATTGATAAGATGACCGATCAGGAGATATATGATCTTACTGATGAGCAGGTAGAGAAATTGATCGTAACAAGATGCGCGGAGGAAGGTGTCAGGTTTATAGATGAGCCTCCAGTCATGAAGACGTATGGATATAAATCTATTTCTCCATCTCATTTCTTCTACTATTTGGAGGGCTTGAATATAGCCGTTCTTGATCAGAATGATGCTATTAAGATAGCTAAGTTATTAAGTGAATTTGATCTATACAGGACTAGATATGATTTCACCATATTCAATGAGGAGCTATGCAGCAGATTGGATATAATCAATATCAGGCATGTTCCGATGTTTGACACGAAAGATAAGGAAGCTTATAAGTCTGTCAAGGATAAGAACAACGAGATCGAGGAGGAGTACAAAGATCAGGTAAACGAATACAAAGAGAATGTAAAAAAGATGGGTGAAATCCGTGCCGAGATATGGTCAAAAGTAATTGATGTAAGGCGCAAGATTGATCACATGAATCATCTTAAAGTTCTTTTCGTAAAGGAATATCTTCCGTTGGTGGATCACGACACGGACAAGGCTATGATATTTCTCAAGAAGGCTTATGATGTGGATGATGATACGGAGAGATATATTCGTGAAGGAATAAAAGATTATCCTTTGTTTAACAATAATATAGATTAAAATGCACAATTGGTTTAAATGTACGGTTTCTTACGAGACCGATGCCGAGAACGGCATGAAGAAGAAGGTAAAGGAAGAGTATTTAGTAGATGCCTTTTCTTATACCGAATGTGAGGCTAGAATCATAGAGGAGATGAAGCCATTCATCTCCGGTGAGTTTAGCGTTGATATCAAACGATTCAGGATAGCGGAATTGTTTGCCATGGATGGAGACCGGTTCTATAAGGTCACGGCTGATTATATTACGATAGACGAGAAATCGGGCAATGAGAAACGCAAGGCGTTTAACTACATCGTTCGGGCCAATGACCTTGATCATGCCAAAGAGAATTTCGAGGAAGGCATGAAAGGGACCATATCAGATTTCGTTGTCACTTGTATCAAGGAAGAGAAGAAACTGATGGACTTCTATGAGTTTGATGGTAAGATCAGGAATCCGGAGAAAAAAGAGGATAGTAGGCAGTAAAGCTAGCTACGAAACCACGTCGTCCATAGCCGAGAAGTTGATGGAGGTAAGTAAAATGGAGGGTACGATTTATCGTATCCTCACATTGTCTAACAAAACTTATCTAGCTTCTAAATTAGGATATAGCAGATCGGGGTTCTATAAGAAGATACAAAACAGGAGTTTTAATATCCGGGAACTAGCTCAGATATTCGATACGATCATCAACTTCAAGGATCAAGATTGGACTGAGGGTAAGATTAATAGGCTTAAGAGGTATAGGGCTATGAGCCTTATGGAGTTCAACAAAAGTTATAAAAAGAAAAAGGCATGAGAGGTGGGATGTTACCGTGTGAGAGATGCGGAAGGATGGTAACCATAAGGAGTAAGGGGTTGTGTCCCGCATGCAGAGCCAAGGAGCTACCACCAAAGGAAAGGGCGGCGATACGGGTGAAGGCCAAGCCAAAGGGGAGGAGCCTAGCCGTTTTCTTTGGCGCCCATGTGGCTAGATTGAGTATGACAAGGAGATCTGCTACCGGCGCATACATACCATGCCCGGGGGTAAGCAACATATGCCACTTATACCCTAAACGGAAATATAAATCAGTTGCTGAGGATAATGATAACATTATCTACTTGACGGCTGATGAGCATACAAGATTCGATTATCTATTAGATACGATGGATTTCAGCCGGCTCTTGGACGAGTTTGGCAACGTATGGCTGTTGGCGGCCAGAAGGATGAGGGATCTCGCACCTAGAGTCGAGGAGGATGGTAAATTAAAAACCAGATTGTTATCATGGATAGAAGAAAACAAAGATTACTTTTAGACCTAGGATATAAGGCTATAAGTGACACAGTATATAGTTATGGGACGATCATAGAAGTCATAAGCGATCAAGAATTGTTTGATGAGATGAAAGTTCGTTTATCCGAGAGACACAATGTGGCTATTGCGGATGATGGAGAGATAGGATGTTCGGCTTTAGGCAAGATTTTAGGCAAGACAAAGGACGAGAATGCGTCGTCATATTATTGGCGATCATCATTACCGGTATTAAGATCATATCATACAGATCCTAAATTTACCGCTTTCTTTGGCATATTAGACGTTTTATCAACGGTCCCGAAGAAAGATATGGTCGAGGAGGAAAAGCCTGTTGAAGAGCCTAAAAACGAGCCTAATGAGGAGATGGAGGTTGAGTATGATCTGGAGACAGAGCAACAGTATTATGCCGCTGAATGGATAAAGGATATCCCGACACCTGTGTTATATAGAATGACTGTCGCCGGCAAACGTGTGTATTATGAGATGGATGTTGATGGGTATCCTATCATATACGATGGAGCCACTAACAATATCGCCAATGGGTATTGTGATACGTCCGGAGCCTTGGAGAAGTGGAAGAATGAGATGAGGCTCAAGGGTAAGGATCCTGATGAGTACGCTAACTACAGGGCTGATCTGGGTACTATCATGCATTATCTATTTGGGTTGTATCTGACCGGGGTTAACATAAAGCTGATCCCGACATGGATCAGGAAGGTGGTCAAGGAAGCCAAGCTAAGAATAGACAAGTATAGGATGGAGCGGATATTAGTGGATAACATTGATGAGCTGATAGAGGATCTGATATCATTCGCTATATTCTGCAAGGAAAGACATGTTAAACCGGTATTGATCGAAAAGATGCTGAGGTCAAGCAGATTGAAGGTGGCTTCTTCGGTGGACGCCGTGGTGGAGATGGATAGCGAGCCGGAGATGGTGGAGATAGAGGTCGAGACAGGAGAGCTTTATAAGGTGGGAGCCAAGAAAGGCCAACCTAAAATGGAGAAAAAGAAAGTAAAAAGATGCAGGAGGATATTCGCTATATTGGACTTCAAATCAAACAGGAAAGGTAATTTCTATGACGAGTACGCTTTCCAGCTTGAGCTATATAGAAGAATGATACTGGAGAACTACGGAAAGATATTGGAGATAGAGGAGATATATAACTTCGCTCCGGGTGATCCTGCCGCTAAGACAAGTCAATATAAGTTGAAGAGACAAACCGATAATCCTATACTTAATATGGCTACGGTTGTATATCTTCAAGGTAAGTATAAGTTTGAGAAAACCAATTATACGGTTACGTCAAGGATCGGGTCTTTAGATATAGAGGGTGATTTTGAGTTGAATGGTTTGATAAGAAAAGAGTCGCTGAGAGATTATATATATAGAGTGATGAGTGAGAGGAGAGGATGATGGAATTTAGGGAGTTCAATAAGAGCGTTCATCGGTATGAGCTGGATCATAGCAAGCCAAGAAGGAAGCTGACGTGCCCGCAATGCGGCAAGGATAAGTGTTTTACGCCGTACGTGGACGTAACCACCGGTCAGATCGTTGGAGAGCAGTTTGGGATGTGTGATCATAAAAATAAATGTGGTTACTTTAAATATCCAACAGGGAGCGAACTTGGGAACAATGATCTTTTTACCGATTCAAACAAAGTATTAAGGAGGTACAGACCTCCTATGGATCCGGATATAGCCAACTGCATTCCGGTAAGCAAGATGTTTGAGACGCTTAATCCTTTCGAGACATCCGATCTTCAGGATTATATATCCAATATCTTCGGATCGTATCATACCAATAGGGCATTTAGCTTGTATAAGGTGGGGATGATGAGATTCGGGGACTGGGGTAAGTGCTGCGTGTTCTGGCAACTGGATAAGAATTGGGTAGTGCGGACCGGGAAGATAATGGACTACGGGCCTGACGGGAAGAGGGTAAGGGTTCCCATGGATCATGTATGTTGGGTGCATATACTGGACGGTCAGGATTACCTGCTTAGGCAATGCCTGTTCGGGGAGTTTCTTATCAACTTCTATCCCAATGACGCTCCGGTGTATATAGTAGAGTCAGAGAAGACGGCTGTTATCTGCAATATTGTGTACCCTAGTAGGTTGTTTATGGCCTGTGGCGGTATCCATATGTTGAAGAGGGAGATGATAGAGACATTGGGTAGGAGGCGGATAGTCCTGTACCCGGATAAGGGCGACGCTTTCAACGAATGGAGAAAGAAGGTAGACAAGGATATGAGGGGGATGAATATAGAGATAAGTAATTTTCTAGAATCAAAACCCAATATAAATGAGGGAATGGATATAGCGGATTATTTTATTATTAAACAAATTTACAATGGCAAAGGTAGTTAACAATTACAAGAAATTCAAGGTGCTTGAAATAACAAGACAGGAGATGATGGATAAGCTCACCAGATATGGGTGCTTAGGTATTTGCGATATGTGTAACAGACCTACGTCCGTGGGCTATTATGTAGCGGTAATCAATCAATGGATATGCGAGGACTGTTATAATGATTTCATCAAATCGGTTGACAGGTATGAGGAGGATATGAGAATAGAGAACAGAAATTTTGATAGATTCTACAATCTATTTAATGTTGAGATAGAGGAAAAGGTATGAAAGAACTGTCTTTAGCCCAGAAAGCTATGTTAAACGGATCCGTATGCCCGTATTGCAAGAGCCCATCCACTATGATAAATACGGTGGAGGGGAAGCAGGTTGGGTGCGAGAAGTGTGGGCTTGGATGAGATCCGATTCTACGGGTAAACCTGTAGGTAGGTTAGCCAAGCCGGATCTCCTTAGGTCTATGGATATGGTAATGACCGAGATCAATGTATTCTTAATAAAAACAGGACAGGATAGACATGATCTTTACAAAGAACTATCCGGTGAGCTTATGATACCGGAGGAGCATATATCCCCTTACAAGATGTCTTCGCCATCATTACTTAAAATCATGAGACATATCAAGGCATATAGTGATAATCGGATACAGATATATGATGGAGGGAGGGGGAATAACTGCCCTAGTCATAAGGTGATAGCGATAGGAGGTAGCGCATGCCACGGATGTCCGGAGCGTCTATTCCATGTAGTGGATAAGGTAACTGACTTGGTGGTGTGTGACGCTGACATGAGTTACGGTGATTACAAAAAGTAATTATTAATAAAAATTGACAGAACATGAAAGTAATTTTCATTCACAAACAGACAGGGTTTTACGTAGGAGGATCAGTGTTTGACAAGACATGTGGTTTTTACAAATGTAGGGATAAGATGATAGAAAAAGGCATAAGCGAGGATAAGGCTAATATGCTGATTGATATAATAGGTCCACACGTATGTGTGTGGGAGATAAAGGATGGAGACGATCCTTATGGGAGCATGAGAGATAGACTCGGGGATAAAGCCTCGTATCTGGATGGAGAGGATATTATCGTAGAGAATTATGATTATGATGAGGAGGACGAAGAGGATGGGGAAATCGACTGAATATTATAGGACACATCCGGAAGCCAGAAAGAAGAAGGCCGAGACGGACAAGAAGATTAATGCTCGTCCTGAACAGAAAGCCAAGAGACGGGAGTTGGGCCGCAAGAACTACAAGACCGATAAGTTGAAGGGGAAGGCTTATCGGAAAGGGAAGGACCTATGCCATACGGCTAAGGGGTTAAGATATAAATCAAGATCAGCTAACAGAGGATCTAAATCCGATACGGCTGGCGATAGAAACGCGAGAGGATGAGTGAGGATAGGATATGGAGGTCATCCAAGGAGATCATCATGGATGCCTATGAGAGGATAAGAAAGTATCAGTCGGGAGAGCTTCTCCCGGCTCGTACTGGATACGCTTATCTTGACAAGGCGTTACTGGGCGGGTTCTACCCACAACATGCGGTGGCTATAGGCGCTAGGCCCGGAGTCGGCAAATCTTATCTGGCGCAAAAGATCATGAGCAATGTGATGAATGTCAATATCAATCCACAGGCAGATGATTATGTATGGTTAAGATGTGAGTTTGAGATGAACCCAGAAGATTTGATGTTACGTTCACTATCAAAAAAAATGGGGAAAGACATACAAGATATACTCCTTAACGAGATGTCAGAAGATGAGGTAAAAGAAATGCAGAGATGCCTCAAGGAAGAGAACTCTAGCAGAATAACATACATCCCTAAACCATCAACCGTAGATGAGCTTCAAAACTTTCTATGGAATGAGTATATGCCAATAAACAAGGATAAGAAAATGGTATTCGTGTCTATAGATCATACGGCTCTAGTACAAGGTTCAGGAGACGCCAAAAGAAATATCGACTCGTTGATAACCATGTGTAATATCGCTAAAAGAACTTTTCCTAATATTTTCTTTCTTATAATATCCCAACTCAATCGTGATATCGAAGGACGGCGGGATCCAAAGGATCATATGCCAAAGCAATCTGATTTTTATCAATCAGATACATTGGGACAGTTATGTACGGCTATGGTAGCGTTAAATATACCGAAAAGATACGGGTACCCCTCATACATGCAATTTCCGCAAGGATGGTATCCTAATCTGGAACGTTTCAAGAGCGAGTCAAGACGATCCTTCCGTGTGGATGGCTTATTATTCCATCATATCGTAAAGGTCCGTCAACGGTCATTAGAGGAGATTGATGCTATACATGTAGATATCATGAAAGGATATGAGCGATATTATCCTGATGGAGGGGTGGTACGCCAAGAAAGACCGGGAGGCTCGGATGCCCCCGTGGGTAGCGGCAAGCCGGACACGACCGTGGTGACGCTGCCGCCCCCGCCTCCCAGTATCCCGTTGGAGCAACAATATATACCGCCTAGTGATGATTTCAATATAGTACATGACGAAACACCTTATTGACATGAGATTGAGACATAATTACTTGCTTGTAGTGATAAAGGTGCTGGAAATGTTCTTGAAGACCGTATTGTCGGTTGAGGATAAGATGGGGATAAAGGAAATTATATCCTCGTTAAAGGAAATGGCTAAATACAGCATCAGATATATCATAAACCGGGAACGGGAAAAGGAGATCATGAGTATCTGTGATGAGGTATCCAATAAAGTACAGGAGTATAAAAGGATAAATGACAACTCAATGATATTGGAATTGGAGAACCTAAAAAGGGAAGTTGTGGCGGTGGGGGATCTTCTTAGCTCTTACAAGGGCGTTCTTGACGCCGAACTGGTGATAGCCGAGGATGATATCAGAATCATACGGGACAAGATCGCTATAAGCCTGAGGGAGGACGGAACATGTAAGAGCATGACTGATGCCGATAAAAGGGCTAGGGTGGACGTAAGATACGAGAGGGCGTTAGAGGATTATCGAATCCTTCTAAGATGCGCCAATACGGTTAGGGCTAAGATGTCGGTTGTAGGGCATCTTAACCAATCTATAAATCAATCTATATCAGTTGGTAGAGTTGGTATGGCTAATGAATCTTATACGGTAAAACAGTATGAAAAAGGGAAAGAGATTATCGAAAGCAGACGCCCTTAGGGTGTTGAGAAGAGCTTACGATCTAATAAAGAATGATAATTATACATTTATGCGCAGAGCAATAGAAAAGGCAGCGGTTGAATTATCACTTGCTGAAAGATCATGTGTGGCGTGTTATCTTATACCAGAACTGAAGATGTTCAAACCTGTAAACAGAAAAAAATGGAGATTTTCGGTTTCATTCATCAAAGAAAAACATAAGGTTGCATATAATAGATACGCTAATAGATATATATAACGGAAATGATCATCCCGATATAGTCGAGAGGGTAGCCAGAAAGATTGGGTCAATATTTTAACTTATTTACATATGTATATAAATTTTGAACAGATGATGACATCAGGATTAACGATGTCTGATGTTGGATATCTTTTGATGATCCGGCAAAAAGAAGAGATGGCTAACACCATTCCAAAGGAGAAAATAGATAGTTATAAAGCATCTGGTTATATTGAGCTTCAGAAGAATGGGAAGTGGAAGATAACGCCAAGGGGAGGATCGCTGCTGATGCTGATAGAGACACCCGGTCTGACACCGGAGGTCGAGGGGATCCGGGACCGTATCGTTGGGGTATATAACGATATGGGGAAGGATACAGGGGCTATTAAGGAGGTAGAGAAAAGGCTCGTATGGTTCGTGGCTAATACCAACTTCAAGGAAGAACCTATAGTAAGAGCCGTAATATCCCACATAGATCTTAAAGGTGAGTATACGATGAGATTGGATAACTTGATCTGGAAACCATCAAATGTGTATAGCGCGCATATGAGTTTATCGGAATCGACGTTATTCGATACGATCATAAAAATGTATGGCATGACGTCTGACTTGTATCTTAGGGAGAGCAAGAACAAGGAGCTGGCATGGTTGTTCGCCATAAGCCGGCTTCCGGATCCCCCAAAGAGAATGGATAAGGAATACGCTATCACAGGCGATGTTAAGATGGATATCGAAAGGATATCGGATATAAAAAAAGAATTAGGTAGAAGATTGAAAATGTCGATTTAGTATGGGAAGAAAAGAAGTTGAAAAAGTAGTCAAGGAGGCGATATTCGAGAAGATGGGTGAATTTAATGGCCTTGATCATGCCGCTCAGATAATGAACGAGGATAAGCTGGATACGGATATGGCTATGGATTCCCTTGATTTTGTAGAAGTCATAATGGAAGTGGAAAATAAAACGGGTAAATGTATACCCGATGAGGCACTTAACGTCAAGCCTTATCACGAATTGACGGTAGGAGAGCTTATGGGTATGTTGTATGATTATCTAAAAGACAAATAAATGGATTTCGGATATGATGATTGGGAAGAGGGGCTAGAGACCCCTCTTGTCGATGATTGTGATGACGATCATGAGGAGGAAGAATATGATTTCAGTTAAGGGGTTAAGACCGGGCAATCTTGCAAAAGACAAAGCTGGTGATATATGGAGAGTAGGGTGCGTTACCGGTATGCGTAATGAAAGTGGATCATTAATCCTTGAACGTGAGGTTGATGATGGGATAATGAAATGGTATTCAGGGGAAGATGATGTCATGCCTATTGAGATAGACGATAACCTTCTTGACGCTATCGGTTTCAAGAGTGACAAGAATAGGGACGTATATCGTGGACACGGGATGACCATGGAGGTTTTTGGCGACGAGTATTATCTCGGACTTAGGGATATGGAGGATAACCTGAGCGAGCTTATCCAGATAAGGTATTTGCATAACCTACAGAATATTTCGATGGATTTATATGAGCGTGACATAAATACGGAGAGGCTTTATGATCGTTCCGGAGAATAACTTGCTATGCAAGACGATAGGCGGTGAGAAGGTGCTTGCCGCATCCTACTCACAGATAGACACGTTTGTTCAGTGTCCGTATAAGTGGTATAAGACTTACGTGGAGGGTCACAGATCCACGGAGAAGCATGAGGCTACGTCATATGGTACGGTTATCCACCAGACGATGGAGTATTTCTTCAAGAACGGATGCAGACCTTCTTATGAGGACATGAGTAAGGCATTTAACTATTACGCCGATATAGAGAAGATACCTTTTGATGGCGTAAAATCTCAGATCGAGTCCATGCAACATGCGGCTAGGTTAATAAGATGGATTGTGGGGTTGTTTGAGAAGGACGCTGCTGGCAACTATAAGAAAATGTGGTCGGATCTTACGCCAATGGAGAGGGTGATCCGGGGGTCGAGACCGGCCGGCGTGGAGGAGGACTTCGTCCTGCCCTATAAGCTACCCAAGCCCCTTACTTTGGATGGCGTGACGTACGATAAGGTACATATCATAGGATCGGTGGACTGGCGTGGAGAGTATAAGACAAAAGACAGGATAGCCATGTATACGATAGACTGGAAGTCCGGGAGAAAGTTATTCGATGAGGATAAGCTGCTTCACAATCTCCAGCATCCGATATACGCCTTCTACATACTGAGAAAGTACAAGGTATTGCCGGATATGTGCAGCTATTTCTTTACCCGCATGCTGGACAATCAGAACGTGAAGGTAGATAAGGAGAAAGTAGAGAGATCGGTCAAGGAGCTTAACGATATTCTCCTTGACATGTATGATTTCGAGACAAATAAAATAGATAGCTATCAAGCTCACGTTTGGGACGACGCCAAACAGGGGTATAAGTACGAGAAGCGCTACCTCATGGGACGCCAGCCGGCCTGCCTTGAACCCCGCCCCAAGCCCTTGTGTTTTTGGTGCGATTTCTCAATCCACAAACAAAACACATGTAGGTATTCATCGGATTGGGATGAGTCAAAAAGAAAGAATAAAAAAGATTAACTTTATTAAAAAGCCTAGGTAAATATCTAGGCTTTAATTATATTTGTGTCAATAAATAAATGATTATGGATAAAAACGAAAGAGAAAAACAGGTATTGGATCTTCTGATGTCTAGAAAGGATATCAGGAAATTGGTAGAGAAATCAAATGAATGTTATTCTAAGATGGATTTCGTTGGCGCCATGAAATACCGGCAAGAGATAAAGGATATCGTAGATCGAGAATCTAAAATCATGTTGACAAAAAGTGAGTCCTTGATAGGCTTGATGAATAATGCTGATAATGAATATAAATTCAATATGCTGGTATGGCTACATTCCATGATGTGTATGGCGGATGTATTTAACGGGATATTGGAGGATTTCAAGGATGGGGTAAGAAAAGCCAATGGCAACTCCAAGTTCGTTAAGTTTGATAATCTGGATCGGTTAATGGCAGAATGTAAGAAGGAGATTGATTACCTGATGAAAGGCACAAGTAAATCGTTCCAGATATCTTTTGCCGTAAGAAGCGATGAGCTAAGGGAGATGATAGAGAATATGGTTGGCGACAATATCCGGGAAGGGTATGATATGTTTAAGGAAGAGGCTAAGATGACCAAGGAGACAGACAGGAGCAAGATAGAGGAATTTAATAAAAAGCTTGACCATGATCAAATGTAATATAAAGCTAGGCGATATAGTCCATACCCAGATAGGAGTAGGAGAGGTGATAGCCATAAGCAAGACCAAGGAGACTTTGATGGTGAAGATGGATGATGGTCGGGAATGCCCTATAAGACCAGAGTACATAAAAGGCGTTTTTGATAACTACGAATCCAAATGATTTACAAATTAAGACCATATCAAGAGGAGTGTGTTAAAAGTATCTCCGATTACATAAATTCTGATAGACATGATCCGGTATTGATCGTAGGTCCTGTAGGTTGCGGTAAGTCACTGCTGATAGCAGAGGCGGCTAGATTGATGGGAGATAAGACGCTGATTTTACAACCATCAAAAGAATTGCTGCAACAGAACCACGACAAGATAACGTCGTATGGCATACCGGCTACCACCTACTCCGCTTCCTGTGGAAAGAAAGAGCTGTCTAACATGATATACGCCACGTTAGGGTCTATCAAGAAGGTTGTTGGTCAGCTTAAGGAGATGGGGATCAGGAGCGTGTTGATAGATGAGGCTCATGCCGGGTATAGCCCGGAGGACGGCAGTGAGTTCATGACATTCATGAATGAACTGAAACCGAAAAAGGTGATAGGGTTTACCGCTACACCATGCAGGCTTAAAACGATGTCGATAGGGCGGGCGTCATATTCCCAGCTTAATTTCATCACTCGTATGAGACCGGTATATTTCAAGAACCTGATTCACGTGATACAGGTAGAGGAGATGATAAGGCAAGGATTTTGGACACCTCTTAAATATGAGACATGGGATTTCAATGGAGATGCCCTTAAACTTAATTCTAACGGCTCCGAATATACGGCCGAGTCTATTAGTGAGGCGGTGAGAAAAAACGGCTTAAACAACCTTATTTTACGTCGGTTGATGGTATTAAAAGACGTATGCAGATCTATACTGGTGTTTATGGATTCTGTTGAGAGCTGCAATACCGCCGCCGAATGGATGAACGCAAAGATATGCGCCGGCATGGCGGAAATGGTTCACGGAGGCACGCCAAAAAAGCAGCGGGAGGCTATAGTCGAGAGATTCAAGTCAGGTGGGACGAGGGTAGTGTTCAACTATTCCGCCCTTGGGACGGGATTCGATCATCCCGGACTGGACTGTGTGGTATTCGGCAGACCTACGTTCTCGTTCTCTACATGGTACCAAGCCATTGGTAGAGCCGTGAGAATCAAGGATGGGAAGGATAGTGCGATGGTGGTTGACTGCTGTAATAATTCTTCTAGATTTGGTGATATACGAGGTCTTAGTATAGAGAACTACAAGGGATATGGATGGGGAATGTTTGTCAATGACAACCTAATCACCAATACCCCGATGGGAGATAAGGTAACGAAAACGGATCTGGATATCAAAGCCGCTAAGAAAGATCGAAGGAGGGGGCTGGCGCAGGGCGTAACCGCGGCCCCTATCCCAGGGAGGCCGCCTCATCCTCTTGGCTCTACGGTAATGACATTCGGGAAGTATAGTGGATGGATGTTGCATTCGATCCCGGTATCGTACTTCAAATTCATAAACGAGACATTTGACTGGGATAATAATAGAAATAAGGATATAAAAGAATATATAGATTTTTTAATCAAAAACAACAGATTATGACAGGATGTATATATCATGAGGCTGATCTTGACGGAGTAATGTCAGCGGCTATAGTAAAAAAGTATTTCAAAGGGGACATTGATCTTCTTCCTTACAATTACGGCAAGGAAATACCTGACGTGAATAAATATGATAAGGTGTTTGTAGTTGACGTGTCATTTGGAAACAGAACAAGATTCCTTTTCGATGAGTGGAAGGATAAAGGTACAGATGTCATATGGATAGACCATCATAAGACAGCCATAGACGATATGAGGGATTACGAGGTAAAGGGCAAGAGGCGTATAGGGACGGCGGCCTGCGAGCTTACGTGGGAATATCTTTTCGATGACATCAAAACTCCTAATGTGGTAGAATTATTGAGCGCTTATGATGTATGGGATCATGATCGCTTCGAATGGAGTGACGTTCTTTCATTCCAATATGGGATGAGAGGGTATTGCGGGCTTGACGTTGACATGGTCAGGGAGGCGCTAAACAAGGCGAATGGCGAGTTTGTCTCTGATATGATAAGAAATGGCGAGGCCATAATAGAATATATCATCGAGAAAAACAGAGGAGAAATGAAGATGTTCTCATTCGAGGCGGATATATTTGGATACAAGGCGATATGTATGAATACTACGGAGTTTAACTCCACCACATTCGAGTATATGTACGATCCTAGAAAACATGATTTGATGATGCCATTTTGCTGGAACGGCGGATTCTTCAGATGCTCGTTCTATACCACCAAGGAGGAGGTGTGTGTCTCGGCGCTGGCACGCAAGGCCAACCCCGGTGGCGGCGGTCATAAGGCGGCTGCCGGCTTCCAGCTTGGCGTGGAGGATATGATGGAGTTTCTAAAGACAAAGAAAATGTGATATGATATGGGTCTTGCTTAGTATGGCAGTGATTATGTTATCCATAGCTGTAATGGTGAAAGGCTGGGATGATTTACATGGAGGTATGTTCCACGGAGGATTAATTATGATAGCTATAGGAATAATATCAATATCTGCATCAATATTTTATATGAATGAAGGAAATATTAAAAATATGGAGAATATGAAAAACGTATATAAGTTCAAAAAAACTTAGCAAAATGAAGCCAGACGATTACGGCTTCGGTTTATTCGAGTACAATGGCGTTCCTTATTTCAAGGAGGCAGATGAAGGGAGACGCTTTGATGTAAGGAGCGGGAATGAGGCTATTATCGGGAAAGATAAGATTGTAATGACCTTGGAGGATTGATTATGAGAAAGCTTGACGACACCAACAGGACAAGGAAAAGGAGCGTACGGCACTCGTGGGTAAAGGCAGGTCCGGGGATCCAACGCTGCGCTATTCGCGGGATTACGAAGCAAAGCGAGTGGAGGGACGGGAAGACCTCGCATTGCGTATATCTATCATCTGGTGAGCTTTATTCCATAACAGGTGAGACACCAGAATGCAGGGATCTTAGCGAATTTCATTAATCTAAAACATGAAAATATGACATGGCATGATACTTACGAGGAAATAAAGACCAAATATCCGGATACTGTTTTTGAGGAATATTGGTTAACGAAAGATGATGCTGGTAAACCAAAGGGATATGAACCGATTAAAAAGGGATGGGTTACAATTGAAAATAATCCTGATACAAGCGGTTTTATTATATCTAGTGACAAATGTGTTATCAATGGCTTTAAAGCAGAAAAGAATGATGGGGATGAGCGAAGCGTATTGCTGCATATTGGAATACTGTCTCCTTTTAATGATGATCCAGTAATAATAATAAAACAAGAAGGAATTTAAGATGAAAGAAGAATTTAACAAATACGACAAGGTCGTTTATGATGGTGAGGTATTTGAGGTACTTGAGACCGCGGACAATACGGGGATGATGAAAATAGAACCGTTATTTGATGAGACATATAAATCCATTTGGGTTGATGAGGAGATGGTTGTCTCGTTAAACAGGGCTATCAAGTTAAGGCTTATTGATGATGAGACGGCAGATGAGGTGATGAATTTCGGGAAGCCAAAAATAGGAGATGCGGTGGTGGAAAGCGGGCCGCTCGTAGGGAAAGACGGCAGCGGCAAGGATGACCGGGCCGACGGCAAGCTTCGGTGGGACCTCCTTCCTTTGGCTGAGATAGAGGACATCGTGAGGGTATATACGGAAGGCGCCAAGAAGTATGCTGATAACTCATGGCAAGATATACCTGATGGGTTCAATCGTTATCTAGGTGCACTCATGAGACACTTGGTCGCTTATACGAAAGGGGAGAGATATGATAAGGATGGGTTCATGCATCTATCCGCCGTATGCTGGAACGCCATAGCGTTATTATATTACGATAAACATAACAAAGGGTTAATAGAATGGGGGAGTCAGGAGAAAGAACAGTAGATGAGAAATTAAAAGCTATCGACAAAAGGACTGGTAGATACATTAATGTGATCAAGCGCACTATTGATGATGATACCCCATTCTCGACAGTTAAATACCTCGATAAGAATCATAAAGAGCTGAATTATGATCGTGTAAGGCATCTTAAGTTTGATATAGACATAGATTGGGAGTTGAGAAGATATCAAATCGTGAAGGATTTATTATCTAACAGTTTCGATGGGAGGAAGATGGGTGTAGATGAGATAGATGATGCTATATTTACAGCGGATTTAATTATTAACAAATTAAAAACTATTTAAAGATGGTAAGAATCGATTTTTTCACGAAGAAAGACGCCGAGTACGGCGATTACATGCGATATATTATCGCCAACACGTTACAGGAGTATGAGGGTGAGGTTACGTTGAACCAGATCCCGGAGAACAAGGCCACGGAGGAGGAGATATCCAAGTACGGTATAGAGGTATACCCTACTATCATCATCAGTGGAGATAATATGGATGGCTTTAACAAACTTGAGGGGATGGCTAGAAAGGCTGACCTTATCAACGTCATGTCATTATACGATAAAAAATAAGCCCATGACGCTAATGGATAAATATTTTGGCTGGAAAGATATATTCTTTGACAGGTTCGTGCATTGTTGTAATGAAAAAAGCGATCAACCACAAGGAAGTAATATACCTCTAGCCAAAATAAACTTCGATAACAAGACAGGATATGTGGAGGACGGGACTATTAATATAGCCGAGCTTCTTCAATATCTTTGGATAAATAATAAGGTCTATAGGCGTGAATATGCACCCATAGATATATCCTCTGTCTTGCAAACATTGATTAGATTGACCGAGAACGCTAAGTTCATATTTGACGACCAACCCGGCATACATGATATGATCCCATATAGAGGTTTTTTTCTTAGAGATGATTTTTTACCCGGGAAAGATTATTCACTTGATTTGGATAAAATAGTGAGCGGGATGGGAGGATGGTATGGGGAGGATGAGGATCCATGTTACTCGATGTTCGTCAGTCAAGATCAGATATGGAACTTGAACCCGATATTGAAGGTATTAGCTGATGAGGGATCTATTCTAGCCAAGGAACTTGGGTATGATATGAACTCATATGTCAGCGATAATGGATACACGATATACAACCCATATCTGTCATGGATCAATCATTACTATCATTATCGCCCGACATTTAATGAGGATAAGCTGAAACCTTGGGATAGGGTGGAAGACAGAAAGAATAAATTCAAGATGACGGATAAGGTTAAGAGAGGCGCCAATAATTGGTATTATTCAGGCGGGACTATATCTTGTGTGGATAATTTCTTGGGGGAAGAATACAGGAAAAATCTCCGAACCTTCATATATCGTGGAATAGTATTCTTTTTAGATCGGATATGGCATACACCATTGTTTGAGAAGATGGGCGTGAAAATGAAATACAACGCTTATTATTGTTATGCCGCTACTTCCGGGATATGGTATGATAAGGGATTCAAGGAAAGACTAGCCAAGAGGTTCAACAAGTCGCTGGGCGGCGACGGGGAACTGTTCGGGGCTAACCTAGCCTGCATGGTATGTGACCGTAAGGATATCGATTGGGAGGCGCTTCGTCTTTGGCTTGACAAATACGATGATCCTACTGATAAGGGCATGGTGAATAGCCCTATTCAATTTATGTATTTATATTTATATTACACTTTTAACAAATAATTTGAAATGAAGAAGATAAATGACTGGGTTATAAAAACATTTGGGTTGAGAGGCTCATGGAGCTGGGCTAAGAAACAGATGTTAAATGGAGCGATCATTAAACGTAAGGCTACTACAGGGACATACAAAATAGCTATTGATGATGACAAGAATAGGTTACTTGTAGCCACATGGGATCATCTAGATCAAAACCCTGTATGGGAAAGGTGTCCGCATAGTTTATTAGATGAAGACGCGGTTGATTATTTTGTCACGGCTCATAAGGAATTATCATATGGAGGCATAAAGATCAGGATGAAAGATGAATTTAATTGTAACGATAAAATATCGAAAGTATGGAAAAGATTACCGATAAAGACGTAGAGGCTCTTAAAGCCGGGAAGAAGGTGACAAAAGGTTTTATCCATATGCAATTGGATGATAAGGGAAGATTGAGCTTGTGGAGTGATATCGATATAACTGACAATGGTGATTATATATAACTTTACACCGGGTTTATATAGTTACGATTAACAAACGATACCGGAGGTACGCCGGGAATTAAAGCACGTGAAGAGACCTCTTTAGAATCAGTTTCGTGTAAGCGGATTCAACAATGTCCCTATGAAGCATGAAAATATGCTTTTGGTGTAGAAAAGTATATAAGTACCTAACATTATAATATAATTTAAAAGATGGCAAAGAAACAGTTAAAGATCCCGTTTAAGGACGGGAGACCATGTAAATGGGTCAAGGATGTTCATGATGAGGAACGTGATAATTATGAGTTTGATGAATGCCTTGAGATACACGGATTCGTTCGTGGACGCTCTTCGGCTGTAATGATATTAAGACCGGCAAATGATCATGGGGAGGATTTTAATTATGCCAAAAGTGTCTATTACCAAGTATTCTTGACAGACAGTAAGGAAGTAATACAGAATATGATGCATGGAATCATATATGGTAAATGGACTTTTGTCAAGAGGGGAGAAAATTTTGGTATTAAATTGGTTAAGGTCTTACCTAAGATACATAAACTTACCCTTGATATGTTCGCAAAAGATATTTTTAGGTCTGAGAATAAATAAACAATTATGATATGTGAAGGTAAACACGAGCAAAATGAGACCATACGGAAGGATCAAGACAGTTAAGGGATCTTCATGGAGAAAGGATATACATCCGCCGAAAGGGCACGAGAATTGGTGGGAGGATATATGTGATCCTATACCTAGAAGTACCATGAAACTCATATTTAAAGCACGATTACAGCGATATGATCATAAACAAGACATGGTCGATGCCGAATAAAGAGACATTCAGCATAAGACCGATAAGGGAACTTATAGATAAATATCGAGAAGAGGGGATGGTTATAGTGGATCCATTCGCCAGAAACAGCGATATGGGGACGATCACCAACGATCTTGATCCTGAGACTAAGGCTATGTATCATAAAGACGCCACGGACTTCCTGAGTGATCTTGGCGATAATATAGCTGATATGGTATTATATGATCCACCATATTCCGCGAGACAGGTGTCCGAGTCATATAAAAGGCTTGGAGAATCTGTTAATATGCAAACAACACAATCTAGTTATTGGGCTAGACAGAAGAAGGAGATAGCTAGGATCACCAAGAAAGGCGGGGTGGTCATTACCTGCGCGTGGAACTCCGGCGGTATAGGGGCCGGGCTTGGTTTCGAGCAGCAGGAGATTCTTCTCGTGGCTCATGGGGGATGGCATAATGATACGATTGTTACTGTAGAAAAAAAGATCAAAGGTTAGATGAAAGAAAGGATATTCACCACAAAAGAACAGGGGAGGGTGCTGGTTGAGGCCGGCCTCCCTATCTCCACCGCCATCGGTTTCAGAGACAAGTATCTGGATCGATTACATTCTATGGAGGATGACGCTGGTCGTATAGGCCTGATCGAGGCCGTTACCCCGGATATATCCAACCCTGTTTGGGATGTAGGGACGTTACTGAATTTACTCCCATATGAGATAGAGGGTTGTACATTAGAATGTTATAAGCTAAAACATGCATGGTCTGTAACGTATAGAGATATAGATGAGATTCCTATGTATTGGAGTAGCGAGAAACTTCTTGTAGACACATTGTTTTCGATGATGATGGAATTACTTAAACATAAGATTATATGAGCATAAAGCAAATAACAAAATTAAGGTACAAAACGAAAGATAAGCCTCCTATGGAAGGTGTCCCTCTTATAGGATACAGCAAAAGATATGACTGTTGGGTAGCGTTAGTATACAGAAAAGGGGATAACTATTACACCAATATGGAGTGCGATGTTGAATATAAGACATCTCCTCCAGATGAGTACGAATACGTATATCCGTGAGAACTAGAAGGAATATATTTATATTTAAGCATGATTGATATTATTTTAATATTATTCATGCTTTTATTTTTGTTTAAATCGTATTTTTGTATCAACATTAAAAACCTGATTATTATGGATGAAAACAAACAAAAAGTCAATGAGCTAACGATGAGGACGCTGGGTTCTCATTATGGCGGATATACCTACGTAAAGGTAAAAAATCGTCAAACTTATGTAACGATAGATTGGAAGTTGTTGAGGGCTATAGAAAAAGGAGAGGTGGAGATAGACAACGAGAAATACCATCTATCCGGAATAGAGTACGTAGCTAAAAGATGTCAGGACATGTTTTACGTTGGTCGTGATATTTATTATTTCAAGGGTATGGGAGAAAGAGGAATAACCAATCTTCTTAGAAACGCTATAGATGATTTGCTGGATACCATAAGCGGCAGGGAGACTTATCGTAGCGCAGAGCACAGGGTGTACGCCCAAATGAATAAACTTACGGAAGCGGGAGCCATGATCAGCTTGGCTATAGGATTACTAACATCTAATATCCGTCATAGTTATGGAGAAATTAATTTTGAACGATATCCAAGACCTGTGGAGGTGGAGGGAGAAGATAAACATTGATGACTTCAAAGAGGATCCTATGGCTGAGGATATGCCATTATATTTCCCGTGCGCCGTCGTATGGCATGTGAATTGGGGTGAGCATGACGCTGATAATTATATATGTTATGGATTTGTTTATGTAGCAGAAATATTAGGGATATGAACATTAAAAAACAGATAATTCTTGACGATAAAGACTATGAGCGATTAGTGCACGATGCTAATCTCAGTAATGATGAGATAAAAAGCGAAATCGCCAGCGCTCTAACCACTGATATGGTATTTAGTTTCGATTTTGATGTAAACAAAAAAGTTACGGGGAATACGAGGATCGAAAGCGCCACCCATAATCTAGGATATAATGAATATGATAAGGTAATTATATACCAGTTTACACCTCCCTACCATCAATTAAAGGATTTGATGAGAAGGAGATACGAATCAGCTTACAATAAATCCAAGGAAATGGACATAGATATAAGCTCAATGACATATCTTCCATGCCCAGACGCATTTAACGTCATAAATATTGAAAAAATGCATGTTATTCTTGATCGGGTCAATAAGATCATAGATGAGAATAAGGATAAGCTCAAGAACCCAACTCGCGCCACTTGCGTACATCTACATGATCGGGAATGGGCGAAAAGATACGGGAAAGTATGCTGCTCCATTTGGCAAGTGTGCGACCATTATATAAACCCTAACAGGAAATATGATAGGGAGCAAAAGACTTATACGGGACGCCCAAGCGATAAGGCTTGTCCTAATTATGAATATGGTGATGATAATTTTGAAAACAGAAAAAGATGCTTAAAGAAAAAGAATACCCGATAAACAGCTATGGCCCAGTACGCACCAACAAAGACCGGACGTGCGTCTGCTGTGGCGATACGGTTCCCGCTGGTAGCAGCAGGATGATGCCGAGGAACGCCAAGTCCAGTTATTGTCTATGCATATCTTGCTTCAAAAAATGGAAATCTGTTGGTGGAGATCTTAAACTGATGGACAATCTCAGCAATGTGAAGAAAGAGCATATCATATATATGTCTAAGATCATGAAAGGTAATTGTGACATTGTTAAAGGTCATAAGCTTTATATAGCCCTAAAGAAGGCGATAAACGAGAAGAAGGTAGCCGTTATCAGATTCGATACCGACCAACCGATATGTATATCGACAAGAATCATGAATCCTTCATTCGGGGTGATCATGGACGAGTACGGTAAGGATATATTCCAAGGTAACCTTAAGCTAATTAATGCCCCTAAAGGTGTCAAGGATCTAATAGTTAACTATATAGAAAAATATCGTAAATTATGAACTTCAAGACATTTGTATTCATGATCCTTGCGTTCAGGAGAGTAGATCCTATACCTAAGGACATAGGTCTTATGTTGAGTATAACATTCTGGATATCTATAGTATGGATAATATCCAACTTTGCTATATTGATAATGAGATTAATAAAATAGACAAGATGAAACAAGGAGACGTGATATACAAGAATGGCATGGAGCCGCTTGTAGTATCAAGTTACGACCATAATGAGCCATGTAAGGGCTGTTTCTTCTACAAGAACAAGGCGTGCGGATCAGAAAAACTGATAAAATGCCGGGATTGTAAAAAGGAATATATATTCACGGCTATACGTAAATATAATACGACTGAACCGCGCGGAATAGTAAAAAGATATGAGGAGACGTATAAGATAACACTTAAAACAATCAAGAAGATTGAGAAAGAATGTCAAAAATATGTTATCTGGGATACTGCGCATGTGATGTTGAAAGATGATGGAGAGCTTATTATAAAAGCCTTATCCAAGGATAAGTCCGTGCTTTTAAATGATTTCATTATATATGTCAACAATAATGGGAGTATAGATGAAAAGGACTATGATCTATTATTAACTAAATAATTGATAGTACAAATGGACAAATCAAACAAAATAGAGAATCTAGCAAACAAGTAGGTTGAAAGGCATATAAGAGATAGACATCTAAGCGATGATACGATAAAAGAAATAAAAATAGCTTATATCATGATTATAAAAGATTTTATAGCTATTGTCGATAAATCTACATCAATGAATGAAGATGATATAATATACGTCGTTAACAACATATCATCAATATTATATGAACCTGTAGAAATCTCTAATACCGATAAAAAAATATTGGAGATAGGGATAGCGCTAGGCCTAAAGGGCGCCATATCATGTATATTTGGTTCATTATTAAAAGATGGCTGCGATATAAAAGATGAGATAATTGATATATCTAAACATATAAAAGAAAAATTAATATCAAATAAGATGGAATGAATCACGCTAGTCTTTTCTCAGGTATAGGAGGCTTTGATTTAGCCGCTAGAGAGGTAGGACGGAACAATGTCTTTCAACGCGAGATAGATCCATTCTGTCAAAGCGTATTAAAATATTATTTTCCAAAAACAGTATTATATGAAGATATTAAAAGAACTGATTTCACTTCATGGAAATGGAAAATCGACGTGCTCACCGGAGGTTTCCCTTGTCAACCATTTAGCGTCGCTGGACAACGAGAGGGAGCGGATGATAACCGTTATCTCTGGCCGGAAATGCTTAGAGTCATACGAGAGACAAGACCGCTCTGGATTATCGGCGAGAATGTTGCTGGAATCACCAATATGGTTCAACCCGGTAGTGAAACTGACGTGGAAACGAAAAGTGATCAAGATGAAGAAAATTACAAGGAAACGATACTTGAGCAAGAATATATCATCAATACCATCTGCGACGATCTTGAACGTGAAGGATATTCCGTCCAACCGATCATTGTTCCAGCTCGCGGTGTCGGAGCGCCACGTAAACGGTACAGGATATGGTTCATTGCTTCCGACTGTTCAGACGCGAGGGTTGAAGGTTTGCGACAAGGACGGGAAGACAAGATTCATGGATTTGAGTTCACTTCCCAAACAAGGGATAAAATACGGAGACTTATTACCGACACCAGTGGCCTCGGATCACACAGGTTCTTGTACGATAAGGAAGATGGCAAAAAGCAACGGAGCACCGGGAACAGACTCTTTAAGAAATATGCCTGCCGTGATTGGGATGGACGGGGATCGACTCAATGGAAGGGTTTTCCAACTCAGTCCCCTATTTGTAGAGGAAATGATGGGCTACCCTTTAATGTGGACAACCTTACCATTCCTTACGGGAAATGGAGAAAGGAATCAATAAAGGCTTATGGTAATGCCATAGTGCCGTTGATAGCGGTGAAAATATTCGAGATGATAAATAAAATAGAAGGATATGAACAACAAACAACCTTATAAAATAACATTGACAAGGGAACAACTGATGCTGATATCCCGGTGCGTGGAGGACATAAGCGGATACGCGGCCGGAGACATGGATCTTCAGCATACCACGGAAACTTTGATAAATGATATGGATAGAACGGAAACGCTGGGGATAAGAAGCTTTATAGTCAATAACTCACGAGCGATAAGAAGAAGGTTGTTCCCAGATCTTGAGGATTTTGAGCATATAGGGTATGATGGAGGCAGTAAGGATAAGATAAATAGGAAGAGACTTATCGGTAACACCTACCAGATATATAGGTCGATATTACATCAGTTGGCCATTGACGAGAACTGGAATAACGTGTATAGCGATATTACGTTACCTTCAGGTGATATGGGAACAATTAAAGTGGAGAGGGTTGATGATGAACGGGAAAGTAAGGGCGTTTAACGGGGATATGGGTATGGCGATGTCCGTATTCAAGGATATGGTAGGGAAGGTAAGATTTGTTTTCGCCGACCCTCCTTATAAGATAACCCAAGCAAGATACGACAAGGAGGGATTTGATTATAAGGCGATGTGGGAGGTAATCCAAAAAATGCCGTGTCCGTACGGGGTGGTAGCCGTCACCTGTTCCCTCACGGCGGCGGTCGAGATCATGAGGGTCGCCCCAGCGGGACGGTACCGGTACGACCTTGTTTGGCATAAGACTACCCCTACGGGTTTTCTTAACGCCAAGAAAGCTCCATTAAGGAATCATGAGTTGATACTTATCTTCTCACCTATGCCACTTGGGAAGCATACATATAATCCCCAAAAGACTTATGGTCATGTCAGGAAAGTATCCAAGGCCTCCAGTAAAGCGGGACGCGAGGAAACGGAATTATACGGCAAGGCCGGTCTCACTACATACGATAGCACGGAGAGATACCCGCTATCGGTCATGACATTTAAGACAGACAGGCAAAAATCAGCCATCCATCCCAACCAGAAGCCGATGGAGTTACCAAGATACTTGATACGAACATACACGAATCCGGGAGATGCGGTAATGGATCCGGTAGCCGGGAGCGGAACGACAGGGATAGCGGCTTACGAGGAGGGAAGGGACTCCCCGCTTGTGGAGATAGACCGTCAATTCTTTGATGAGATGATAAACAGATTTAATAACAATAACATTAAAACAGATAGAATATGAATAAGATTGAAGAATTAGAAGCCCAATTAATGGCGGAAAGAATAAAAGTACAAATTGATCTAAAAGAGAAATATAAATGGGTTATTGGAAAATATGTTAAACATGACGATTCTTTCATGATAAGAATAGATGATATATGTCATGTCCATACATCTTGTATGAATGGCTATGCGGATAATTTAGAACCAGATGATTCTATTTACATAAATGGTACTGTAGCTCATTGCGATGTCAAGAATAATCACTATTCTTTATCAAAAGATGAAAACATCCAAGTACAGGCTAAGGATGTAATAGATATACCTGATGGGGAATTTGAGAATATGGTAGAACGGTTGTTTAATGAGGCAAAAAAGAACTTGCTATGAGCCTGTTTGTATGCGCTAAATGCGGTTGTGTCGATAATACCGCCACGTCTAGTTACCGGATGTTGACAAACGAGTATATGGTGGACAAATTCAAGTATGCCAAGGAGCTACAGCCGTACAAGGGCATGGGGCCGTGCAGCGAATGCGGGAGGCTGGCTACCAGTCCCGACGGCCGTGATGTCGTGGTGCCCGGTAAATGGCACGGGAAGTTCCCGAAGGAGAGAGCTACCGAAGAGCGGTCGAAACATGTAGGATATAAAAATCTAATAAGATGAATAAGATAAGAAAAGGAGAAGTTAAAATATATAAAGGAAAAGAATACATAGCTATCCCTGAGATAGAAGAAGAGAGTTGTACGGGATGTTGTTTTACGACAAAGGGATTTGTTTAATAGATCATGCTGATGATCCTAATCGCCTTCATGGCGGCATGATCTGGGAACAAAAAGAAAATAGTATGAGCGATATCAAAGAAAAGGCTATCAAATTAGCGATAGAGGCCATGAGACCCATCCCAGTATACTCATCATCATGCTATAGCGTAAGCGATAACAGATCGCCGGAGGAAAAGCGTGAGGAGGGGATGAGATTTTGTAGGGAGTTTAACGACCTCAGATGTGAGACGCTTATTGATATGGCCAAGAAAATAGAGGAGTATTTATTACAAGATATATAATATGAAGAAAATAATAGGGATAGATTTCGATGGGACATGCGTAGTAGACTCATTCCCTTATGTAGGAGACAATATCGGAGCCGCTAAAGTATTGAGAGAATTGGCTGATAAGAATCTTCTGATATTATATACGGTAAGAGATGGTAAATATCTACAGGATGCCGTAGACTGGTTTAGATACAATCATATTGATCTATATTCGGTAAACTACAATCCTGAGCCAGTATCATCATCACCAAAAGTGTATTGTGATTATTATATAGATGATAGGAATATCGGCGCTCCACTTACGGATAAAGGATATGTGGATTGGGATAAGACGCTGGTGTTATTAAGACAAAATAATTTATTATAAGATAGGTGATTATATATCATTTAAATCTTGAGTCATGAAAAGTGTAAATTGTTAATAACAGGTTTAGATGGGACACTGATCGAGACGGTATCAGGGGATACGTTCCCTAAAGGTATATGGGATATGAAAATCAAACTCGACGTGTTTGAGGCTATCAAAAATTACGCTCCTGATGATATACTAATCATATCAAATCAAGGAGGTATAGAAAAAGGATTCGTAGACAGAGAGATGTTTGAGTATAAATTCGATTACATATCAAACGCCTTGGAAGATTACACGGATATATCCGTAAGCGCTTATTACTGTGACAGCGATAATAAACGCAATGCCAATAGGAAGCCAAATACAGGGATGATAAAGCGGTATATGGATTTCGTAGAATACATGAACGATGATGAAGATGAGGAAGAAAAGATCGTATACGATACTATCTTGATGATCGGGGACGCTTCCGGAAAAGAAGGACGGTTCTCCGGCTCCGATAAGAAGACGGCGGAAAACTTCGGGCGCGAGTATATGGATATGGATGATTTTGTGTATAAATATAATAACCGATAACGAAAATAAGAAGGATAGGATGATAATTTCCTATCCTTCTACTATCTTAATCAAATATCTTACCCCCGAAAGAGATGAAAGACTCTCTTGATTGAGGTTTGTTCTTGATATTATATAACGTTTTCTCAAATCCCTTCCTAGTCATATAAACCGTATTCCTGATCCCGGTATCCGTATTGTACCTGTAATGCGCGTAACCCTTCTTCATAACATTCCCTGTCAATATCCATTCTCTCTTATTCTTGTAAAAGAAACCTTGCTCTTGTAAAAACTCTCCTAGAGATCTTTCCGCTATATCACATCCATGAGACTCAAGTTCTCTCCTGACATCACGAATCAACATATCATCACCTTTGCCATTGGCCATAATAGCTGTTTCGGCGAATCCTACCTTAGGGGCTTGTTCTTTAATAATGTTATCGGATATCATCTTAGCCTCCTCCGCTGCTTTCTTGGCTTCAGCTAATGTCTGTTTTTCTTTCTCAGATGCTAATAACGCTTCTAACGCTTCTATATAATTATGTGGAAGGTTCTTTTCTACGGATGCTTCCGTTTTATTTAAAGCGTTTGCTGCGCCGTGAAATACGCTTCTATATACATCAAATACTCGTCTTTCTTTCCTTGCTATTAAATATTCCATGCAAGATACAGATATCATATATACGATTGTTGGTCTTCCCCCGGTAGGGTTTTTACCATTTTTGGTAAAAACTTTATAATCAATATCTTTAATAAACCCATTATCACCGGTAAGAACCCTAACAGCCTTACCCTTATCAGAATATATCAAAGGCCAAACCTCATCTAGGTCAACAGGGAGATCCTCTCCGGATTTAACTAACTCAAGGACCTTCTCGAAATACGATCTGATAGATAAATCATCATTCAAAACAATATTACACATGATATAAAAAATAGGCCCAAAAGGAGATGTCGGATCTCACCTCGACAAATCCTAATGAGCCAAAAATATCTTACACATTGAATGACCTTGAAGTGAGATCCCGTCATTCATTGTTTCATAATGCAAACATAGCCAATCAAATTGTCTTAAACAATTGACTGGCTATTTTTTTTTCGTCATACTATATCAGTTATCTTCCCCTGTCAAAGTACCAATTAGCGTCCTCCCCGGACTCGTCCTTATCCCTGCCTCCTAAGAAGAATCCCATCGTCACGCCGTTGGTCATCAACCAGTAGTCGGATGTCTGCTTAATATCCCTAGCCGTCTTGATATTATACCATTGCTTACCAAATGAGAACTTCATGAGCTGCCTCCATAGCTTGCTCTCGCCCTTATACACGCCGGTCTGGATGGTAGCGAACGGATCCCAGTTCCGAGGATCGATGAGATCGCCTAACTTCCGGGCCGTAACCAGCGGATCTTGCAGCATATCTACGGCGTTAAGCTCCATGAACGGGGATGTCTGGGAAGCGATCTCATTGATCGTCCTGAATCCTATATAGGTAACGAACTGCCCGAACCAACTGTCTTCATTATCCTCCCTGTATCCCATCAACGCCCGTCCTATGGCTATCATCGTAGCGAATACCGCCATATTGATAATCGATCTCTTGATATTGATCTGCTCGTAGGGGGTAAGCTTATCATACTCTTCCTTAAGCACGTCATATGCCTCCCCCATCCTACCCTCGGACATCGAGCCATAGACATTTCCGGCCAATCTCCATAATGTTCTCATATATCCTTCCTCGAACTGGTTGGTCTGGAAATTGAAACCGGCTTTCTTATACGCCCGCTGTACGGCCAATATAAACCATCCACGATGAGGCAGCATCATATTAAGGATAGCGTTCCGGCTAGCCCCCACCCGGTTCTGCTCGTTCAAGGCGCCGTCGCAGATCTGCTCCATGCTCCTGACCCTACTGGACAAGGTGGGTATATATCGGTCTATAATATCCTTGTTAGCCTCGTTCTTAGCCACAATCTTTCCGTCCTTGACATCTACCATGTTCCACATAGAATGATCCCTTAAACGCTCCCAATCGCGTTTAGCCTCATTAGCGGACATATTTCTGTCTTTCATCATCATCTCCTTGAAATTGGAGTATGACCAGAACTGACCTTCGTATAGGCGGGTATCATCCATGACCGAGATAATAACCTGCGGATCCAACGGGGAGTTAAGAACCTCCATCATCTTAAACGGCAGGTCCCGGAATAAGGTTCTCCAGATCTTGTTGTACGCCGCCGATCGTACACGGTTGCGGACATGAAATACGCCTAGAGCCTCTCCGACGACATATAGCTTGTTGGTACGGTTTATATCCCCGATCTCAGACACGTACGTACTCAACTGCTTCTGGGCTTCCCCATAGGCGTATTTCATGGAATCCTTGCTTATATACTGCCCCACCATACCCTCCAAAAGGAAGTTGGCCTGCCCGGTAAGGGCGCCGGTAGCCGCCACGAACGGGGAGAGGCCTAGGTTGGATTTGGATACGAATTTGGTAAACATAAGAGCCAGCTTATTAAGATCGACCTTATAATTACCTATATTCCATTCAGCCCGCTTATTGTTTATCCTGACGTCATAGATACTGGCGTTAACCCAATCTTGAAACATCCTATAGGCATGCGTTGCCTCCGGATTCTTACCGCCGTCGTATTGTGTCTCCAGCATCATGTTCCTGTATCCCATGACATCATCCAAAGCCGCTCTCTTATGCTTGTAAGCGGCTGCTTGTAAGGATAACATGGAATAGGAGTACGCGAAATCATGGGATACGTCATCGGCATTCTCTAGCTTACCCAGATAGTACTTGGGGATCATGCGATATTTGTTATCGTTCTCATCAAGCCCTCCTAGGTCTTGCCCTTGACCGTGTATAGGGTCATCCACCCTCTCGCCAACAATATCACGCACGGCGTTGCCGATGGCCGCCTTCGGGCTAACCCCGGCCTGCACCATCCTCTCCACGCCGCCCTTGGATATTTGTGGTATCTGGTAGATGTTCCTGAACCGCTCATCATAGTCCTCCATAGCCTTACGGCTTATGTTAAGCAGCTCCTTCCTCATCTCCCACTTATCCTTATTGATCGTAGCTTCCTCCCCCTCGTTGGTAATACCGTATTTCTTGAAAAAAGCCTCGTTCTTGTACTTATCGAACCTAGGCGTATGATATCCATAACCCAGATCGGGATTATAATTAGGATTCCGGAAAGAACTCTCGGCGTCAGCCTCATCAAGCCACTGGTTATTGATCGTCAGATCGATCATATTAATATCAAACCCGAAACGGAATACGCTCTCTTCCTTAGATATACCATTTTCTATGGCATCAAAGAACTCGGATACCTTATACGTACCGTTATTTATCTTCCTGACGAAATCGGAATATCCCTTGGGAGAGTATCTCCTCATATAAGGATACAGCCGGGTCCTGGCGTACTCGACAAGGATCTTATCAGTCTTACCCATCGCTATGTCGTTAGCTAGCTTATTATTGAAGTCAGGACCGTATTTCCTTCTCAAAAACGATGCCTCCACGGTCGTCCATGACGGGTTTTTCCGAGATAACTTGGCGGCCATCCTATCCACCTGACTCCGGGAGCGGGCAGACATATGTTCCTTGGCGAATTTAATCTCATCCATACCCTTGTCGTATGCCATGGCATCCCTTAAAGCGTTACGGTAAGAATCCGTGACTCCACTCTCCACCGTATCGGGCATATCCATCTCAATAGCCTCAGCGGAAGCGGCGGCGTTAATAACGCTCTTAGCCTCAGCCAGACGATCATATAACTCGTTTATCTTTCTTAATGAGGCGGATCCACGTAACCTATCGAAATCATATTCCCCGTATCTCGTGCTATCCCGGTACTGGATAAGCAAGGGCCTTAGCTGGTCATTGATCTCGTTTATTGTCGCCATCGCCTCCTCTACCTTCCCTATCCTTGATGATGATACAGATTGCTCCGTGATCTTATCGACCAGATTCTCGTAATAATCACCCTCCTCGGATCCCCACATATCCTTGGAGAAGCCAAGATGACCGCCAGCTAGCAGGAACTCAAACGCGGCCTTGCCTCCCTCGGACCGCTCTATCCCACGAAGTATCTCCTTGAACTCGGCGGAAGCCTTACGACCCTCGTTGGTATTCCCGAACTCCTCGGCCCACGCCTCGTCCCATGCCTTGATCTCCTCGGACATCATCAGAGCCTCGGATCCCTCTTCCTTTGGTGTCCCATCGGAATACCACTCGCTCTTGGCTATAGCCCTGTCACGTAAAATATCCAGATAAGATCTCCAAGCTATAGGATCGGATTGAAACGCCTTCCAATCGACCTTCCCGTTCCTCACGAACTTATCCATAGCCACATACCGGCTCCTGCGGATACGGGTCATGAAATCGGACGTGGCTTGCGATACCCTACGACCCAGTCTTTCCTCGACCTTCTTATTAACTTTATCGATCTTATCGTAATAAGCCTGCACCATAGGTTTCTCTCGGTTCTCATCCAACCACCTATTTATCGCGTCGAGATATCGTTGCTGATCCTCGAACGTCATGTCCGAGATATCAAAACTCTGGATGGTAGGCTTGAATACATGATATACCCCCTTCGTGATAGGCTTATCCCCGTCATATCCTACTATGTCGTCACGGGTCTTCACCTTAAGGCCTCTATCGGATAGAAGAAGATCGATAAGCTGTTTCTCGGTCTTACCCGTAACATTCTTAAGATCATATATATCGATAATAGCCTTAGCCTGCTCGGTCCTGTATAGCAAATCGTATTTAGCGAAATCACGGGACGAGTCAAGGTAATCCGAGTTCTTCCCATTTATCTTCTGTATAAGATCCTCATTATCCTTTATCCCCCATCCACGCTCTTTCATCATCCTAGTCATCTTATCGATATTAGATATACCTTCGGTACGGGCTTCATTATGGGCCTTGGCTAGACGTTGACCTAACATACCTAAAATAGCGTTACCACTATGCTCCAGCGTGCCAAAGAACCGGGACATGGCATTGATATCCTCATGGATGTTATTTATCAACCTCTTTATCCCATTCCAATATCTTTCCGGGATATTAAACATCCTGAGCTGTCCATCCAGCCAGTCCTCATTACGATCACCTCGAAGAGCATTTATATCAGACATGGATGTCTCGGCCATACGTAATATATCATCCATATCCTCTACCATGCCAACCTTATCGCTGCCATAATAATCAGCCGCCTGATTATTGACGAATCCACGAAGGTTCCTGATCAGGGGAACTATCTCCCCATATACGTTATCGATAACCTGTATCGTCTCATAATCCAATCCTTTTCCGCTCTTACGTAGGCTACTGGCGACAGTGACCAAATACTCCACCTCAGCCTTGGCGGTCGCTATGACGCTCTTGGTGGATAACAGGTTGTTATTCTTATTTAGCTCACCCCCGACTTGTCTTACCTTCTCGCCTATATCACGTAGAAGGGAGATGCTTTCCCCGATCCTCTGGCTCTGGCTTGACCTCATCCTCTGTAACCTAGTGTATAGCCTCTCCAATGACCTCCCGTTCTTGATCAACTTATTAGCCACGTCAACATCCGATAATGAGTACATGAGATGGTCGCTATCCTTTAACAGAAGCACGTCAAATGCGCTTGGATCATCAGCTAACGCCGACTCCTTTATCCTATCAAGAACCTTATTCAAGTCTGATCTTTGAGTAGAGAAGAAATTCCGTATAGCCCGGATTATCCTGCCAAACAAGGAGAGCTGGGCGTCCTCGGACGAGGCCAGATCCTCCACCGCCTGTTCCATGCCCGGTACGAACCGCTGGGCCAACGTCTTACCTAGGATCTCCCGCTTCACCATCCGATCCAGTTCCTCCCCTTGGTACTCCTTCCCATACACCTCATAGTAACGACCGGCGAATCGATTCCATAATGGCGTGTCGACAACAGGGTCCAGAACCTCGTCAATCTCCTGCTGATTACGATAAGTATCGATCAGGAAGTGAGCCACCTCCTCATTAAGATCCTCTACCGTAGCTCCCTCAGCCAGGGCAATAACCCCATTGGCCATATCGGATAAGGCCCTAGCCGAAGGCTCGACACCATTACGCATCTTATACTTATCCATATATTCGGACATACCCATCACACGGATACCTAACGTGGATAAGATGTTGGTGATATCAGTCCTGTTCTGAAGATCCTCCGCCTTCTCATTCTCAATAACCCCACGGACATTACTTCCGTACAAGGCGTTATCCTCCATCATCAACGACAAGGCTAGCTCCATGAACCCATCATACTTATTATTAAGCTCCTCAAACTTACCTTGCCTTAACATGCCCTTTATCTCCGATCCGCTTACCGTAACCTTCTCCCCTGATGTCGTGATAAGATCAAGATCGTTATTTACCTCCGTATCGAAACCGATGGAGCCTAATACGTTCATCTCGGAAGACATACTACCAAACCTGTTCCTTAGTCTAGACAAGGCGTCCATAGCGTTATAGATCCTAAGACCATCAGAGTTGCCGGCTCCGGTAAGATAATACCTATCCCCTAACCTTATACGCTCCCCGCTCAACAGGCCTTTCTTGATAAGGTAATTGACAAACCCTCCACGAGTGCTTATATTAGAGCCTGAGCTGATACCAAGGACCGGTATGAATGACTCGCTGTTGTTAAGGGTTATGGAGGACGGGCCAAAGGAGATATCAGCCGTACCGGACGGGACGTCACTCTCCTCGACACCGCCGGCCAAGAACCCGGCCTCGATCCGCCCGCCGGACGAGCCTTTTATGGCGTTGGCGTAAGAGTCGTGTATCTTGCCGTCATCCGATCTAAAGAACAACCTGGGCTCCCCGCTATCATAAGCAAGGAGATTGTTTATCTGGTTCATGGGCTTACTAAGCTCCTTATCCACCTCCGATAACCTATCCCTTGACCTAGTGAGAAGCGTACGCATATCCGTATCGTTCATTTTAATATCGAGACCCATGGAACGAAGGGCATCACGAACAAACGATACGATCTTATCCCATAAACTGGAGTTTGGATTGGATTCGGCAAGGGTAGCCATAAACTCCTCGGCGGCTATGACCTGATCGCCGTATCGGTCTAAATAAGACCGCTGGTCAGCCTCGTCCATCGAATCGAATACCTTCCTCATCGTATCATCAAAACGATTACCAAGAAGATCTCTAAGCCCTTTATGCGCAACTACCTCATGCAAGATAGTTCTCTCCAAATCCTGCTCATCCTCTATATTGTCAGCTACGATAGTGATGGTATCGGTATCCGTGTCATACCATCCCTTGCTCTTGGACATCATATCGGCGTAATCATGATCGCTTACCTCACTTCTTATATCGTCAATCGAAACGATATTCACCGTAGTACCTAATTTAGCGAGACCAGATACTCTCTCCGGCATACCGGCCTTTACCTCGCTTACGTCCCTGAATCTCAAATCCCCATGTCTCTTCCTTGTCACGACGACGGCCGTCATGCCAGACGCCATTCCGCTGTTGCCGGGATTCGCGGTCTCCACCTCGAACATACCCCCAAGCTCACGCTCGACATATTCTTTAAGCGACGACCTCGTGAACCCTTTTTGATAGGCCCTGATATTCCCCCTTGAATCAGTGACAAGTATCTCCGACGGATCGTCAAGCTCTATTTTCCGCTTTTGCGCGGACACGCCCTTAGCGTCACGGACATTTATGAACAACCTGCCTCCGACCTTCAATTTGTCAGCCATTGATTTAAGTACGTCGGATCTCCAATCATCAGGGATCACGCTCAAGACAGCGTTGCTGATTATGTAATCATATTTCTTGTCTATATCCTCGTACCTTGAATACGTGGGAGGAATCCTTTTTGACGACGGATATGGCTCAACGTCATCGACATCCATCCCCATATCACGCAACGCCTGCGTGCCAACGCCAAGACCGGATGAGGCGTCAAGCACGGATTTGCCCTCCAGACCTTCATTGGATATAAAATCACCGATCTTCTTATACGTGTTCACGGTAGACGTGATCTGCGTGGAACGCTGACCGGTGGAAGTGGTTTGGCCGCTAAGCCACGTGGGGTATTCCTCGAACAGCCGTGACGACGTTCTAAACCTAAGAGATGACCTCAATCCCTCTCTTTTGGCATTAGACACCCAATCCCCGAACTTAGACCTAAACTTATCATTATATGCGGTCATATAAGCCTCAGCCGCCTTATCAAGATCACTTACGGCGGCTATACCCGCTATCTTATCGAACAAGGTGGATACCTCGCCGGAAGGGGTCAAGACACGGGTTATCTTACCTTCCTTATTCCTTTTAATTACGCAACTCGACATAACCTCATGTTTTTGACAAAGATAAACAAAAAGCCCCCACAAATAAGCGGAGGCTGATATTCTTGTATTCCTTATAGAATTTATGACTTAATCCGTATTCTTGCTATTGATGAGCTCACTAACGCAATCACCAGCGAAGCCGGCTATATACGCTGCGTGTCCATCCTCTCCAACCTTAAATCCAAGAGACATGTCGCAAAATTGGCGTACGCTCATTGCTATATGGAATGACTCGTGACATATATTTCTCATTATTAAATCATCGTCGCTCGAAAAATTCCAAAGTATGGCGAATTTATCATCATCGTCCCTATCCCTTACCAAATTCGCGAAAGACGCCTCCTTGTCCATATCATCCGCATCCCCCCATTTCCCCTCGTGTTCAGGTTCCATATTCTCGAAACGATCACGCAACGTCTTATAATCTAATCCAACCGTGATAATCAAATCCAACGGATATATCACGAAATCAAATTTCTTTAACCGATTTGTCTCCCATCGGGAATCTGAACATCGAAAACATCTATCTTATCCATATTAAAAAATAGAGGGATGCCGATCCCATCACAGACCGGTATCCCTTATAATAAATTAGCGACGAAAAGCATGGTGATGGACATGCGCCACAAATGTAATTACAAATTTTGTAAAAACAAAACCATGAATCAAAAACCTATCGGCATTGTTATGAAATCAGCTGGATCATCTATAACTTGCATGGTTCCTCTGTACTGGATACGAGTCCCTTTGTATGCCCAAGATACTCCATCTGAGAAAAAAGCGACTCCGTTGTAAAGGCTCGCTCCATAACCAGACCGAGTAACTCCCTGCCAGCGTCCATTCGAACCGTCGATATATCCAAAGTCACAATAATGAAAGTTACTAGAAAATATATCAATGACTTTAGGAATCATATCGCCATGCTCCCCCCATACTACTTTATATATACCTCCACTTTCTTTATACATTCCTGAATACACTACACGATAATCAATAGTAGGAGGTTCATATGGGTTAAACCCATCATATATATATACATCTTTACCATAAAATCCTATTCCTCCCATAAACTCACTCTTCCCTCCATAAAAATCTTCTATGCCCAAGAAACTGATCTGGGTGGAAGTTTTTCCGTCATTATTCCCTAGCGAGGATGTGGTACCAATAATTCTATCAAACGAGTCCTCTCCAGTCCCAAAACGATCCATCCCTTGAGGGTTTCTATCAGCGTATTTTGCGTAGAATAAATGAGCTATCTTGCAATGTGTCTCATAATCAATAATATCAAATCCTGCGCCTAACGCCGTGGCGTAATCATGAAATAAACGCGATTCTAAATTTCCCGTAGAATATTCATCTCCTGTTTTGCGACTCCACAATTTACTATTGACAACAACCGCCTCTGTTACGCCTACCAAACATCTCCTGAATAGCCCCTTATTTCCCCATTTGGTGATATTGTCATCGACATCGTTATGGGTTAATGTAATATAATTATTATCATGTTTGAATCCAGTATAGCTATACCTATAACTAGGTATATCTGTCATCCACTGACCCATGGTACCGTCAAGCTTGGCTTGGGTCTTACCGTCATGGAACAATTCCGAGTTATTTTCATCCAGATAGCATATGGCGACCCCGGCGTCCGTTTTCTTAACCAGGCACCTTCGTCCCTTAATCCATGAGCTATCGCCACAAGAATCTATAACAGAAACCTGTTTTTTGTCATCTATCCTAAATCTAGCCACTCCACGCATACCGGTATCAAGGCATTGGCACGGCGCATCACCTTTCAACACCCCATACACCCGATTGTCGCTAGTCAACCATCGTTTGCCATCGCTTGTCACATAGGCTTGCCTGCATCCCTCCTGATTCACTGCAAGTATCTTCTTGGTACCTTTTGGAGCTGTTATCTCCAGCTCAAGAGTCCGATCAAGACCGTTGTTCATCACCGAGCCAAAGGAAACGGAGGCGTTTCCGGCCCCGGACCCCGGACTGACGGTCAGGGGCTGGTCCGTTACCTCGCCTACCCCGTCCTTCCAATTAACATCCAAATCACTCATAATTATATCCTTTAGTTATCTTCTACTCACAAAGATAATAAAACAAGAGAACCCCGACCGGCTTAAGTCGATCGGGGTCTGAGTAAGCGAAAAGAGACTGATTATCGTCCCATCATTCTCAATACGGTTCTAGCCGCAGCTTGCGCCCATGTCCAGCTGTCATTAGATGTTACGTTAACCGTCTGTTGAGTACCATTTACATCCAAGTTAATAATCTCCTTGTCAAGCTCGATAGTAGAGTCTCCAGCGGCTTGCGTTACCGTCACGTTGGCTATCTGGCCACCAGCGGCAGTTACCTTCAATGTAGCTGTCAGTTCCTCGATCGTGACGTTGGCCGGTACGTCCGAGATCGTGATGCTCCAAACGAACTCGCCAGCGGCTCCGGGATCGTCGGCGATAACCGCTCCGTTAGCCGTAGTCTTTCCAGCCGCCGTGTAGTTAGCCGGGAGCTGTAACGTAAGCCCGTTCCCCTCAGCCGGCGTGACCGCGAACGTAAGCTTAGTACTGTTAGACTTACCGGTGATGGTAACATTACCGCCTGTCTTTTGTACGGAAGCGTTAGGGCTGTCTGATCTTACCACCTCAGCGGCCGCCGCCTGATTAACTACCAACGCCTTCTTAGCCCCGCCGTTCGTGGTGACCGTAAGGTTGATAGTGCGCTGAAGACGACCGGTGTGTTTCTCACCGGAGAAATTAACCGCCTGATCTCCTGATCCTGATACCGGGTCGACGGTTACGAAACCGAATTTTTGTGATGCCATACTTAAATATATTTACAAATGTCATTTTATCATGCCAAAAATAACTTGTATCATATCACAAGCCAAATATAGGGGGGGGTAGATACGACTAGCCCTGTACAACCTCAACATACAACCCGATCAAGTCCTTTAGATTATGACTAAGAGGAGTTCCGCTATCCCTAGTACACTTATATACATCAGCGTTCTGGATGTAATATTTATCCTTGAATATCTCCATTGGAGGGAAATACGGGATAGGGTCTTCTATAGTGCCGGCATGCTCCTTATCAACGACCTTATACAAGGAGGCCGTATCCAATCCGGGTTCCCATCCCTTTGATAATGTATGTTGTTGAATAACCTCATAAAGGATATCCGTATCGTCCTTCACCACCCTGAGGCAGAATCCGGCATCCACCGACAACCCGAACTCCGCCCCTTCTTGTCCCCATATAGGGAATAGAACCTTAACATCCAGTTTCTCATTAGGGGATAAAGATATAGTCTTGTTATTAACCACCATTCTGGAGAATCTGACAGCCACTTTCTGAGGATCGGAGGCATCTTTCTCCTTTGCCTGTTGCCGGACATAAGTCATGGTGATATTTACCTTATCTGGATAGCCGGACTGAGCGTCGATAGCCCTCACCTGCTCTACGGTAGTGGCTAAGCTTACTTCCCTCTGTTTGGCCCCTGACGCCGACATCAGGTCATTATCATACTTATCCATCATCCCGATCAAGATCTTGCCTTCCGTCATATCAAACTTCAGGCCCATGATCGTTATCTTACCAGCTATAGCCCCATCAGCCAAAGCGTTACGCCTATCATATTCAGGGATATAGATATTTTGGTCATCCAAGAAAAACTCATATAGATTTCCGGTCTCATAAGTTCTTATCTCCTCGTATTTAACTGATTTCTCCTCATTAAGAAGCCTTGACTCATCCAGCTTAGCCTCGATAATCTCCTTGACAGTAGCTTCAGGATTAGCCTCCTTGAACGCCAGTTGCTCCTCCCCAAGCTCTATCCATGGGGCGGGATTCCCGTTAATGTAATCATCATAACTATAGCCCTTGGCGTAATTATCATCAAGCGGATCGTCCTGAACTAATTGATTGGGATATATTTCCCTGTTTATATATGTATATGCCATAATCTGTCCTTTAATCTTGTTCTTTAACGGCGATGCTATACTTACCTGAAGCGTAACACCAGATATTTATCTCGAAAGGCTTGTTGGCCGTAGTGGATATAGAAGTTCCGCTCATGCTGACATAATTCCCGGAGTTGGGTATAGCCTGCGTGAAGGCCGCCGACGGGACGCACCTGATCATCAGCTCCTCCCCTATCTGCATCCCTGACTGCACGGATAGGGTGGTAGCGGCTGATAACGTAGCCGTGATACTTCTCTTGCTAATAGGCAGGTCAGCTAATGTCGTGACCGTATTAACCCCTATAAGCCTGTTCATGGTCTTCTTATCGGCGGCCGCCATCAAACCGTTAGTAGACTCATTGGCCACGGCATATGTCGTGTTAGGAGGTGTAGCCCAAGCGCCATCTCCACGCATGAAACTGGATGTACTGCCATTAAGCTGTCTCAACAAGCCGTTAGCTGTAGTAGAGGCCAATCCGTATGTGGTATTAGTAGGTACGACCCATGTCCCGTCACCACGCAAAAACGACGCTTGCTTGCCGGCGGCCGGCGCTGGTACCAATCCCGCCGAGCCCGCGGCTGAGGACGTTGCTCCGCCCATGTCGCTATATGTGGTATTAGGAGGCGTTTGCCATGTCCCGTCACCACGAAGATACTTGGCTTGCGCTCCGGCGGCAGGCGCGGGGACCAAGCCGGCCTTTCCAGCGGCGGAGGCGGAAGCGGCTCCCATATTGGCGTATGTCGTGTTGGTATCCGTCCACGGAACATTCACATACATCTTACCATTTCCGTCAAGAGCTACCGGGTAATTCTTTCCGTTAGCTGAATACCCGATCTTAACAAGACCCAGATTATCGCTTGTAGCTTGGGTATAAGTCGTGTTACTGTCAGTCCAAGGGACATTGACGTACATCTTGCCATTAGCCAAAAGCACGGCGTAGTTCTTTCCATTAGAAGCATAGCCGATCTTAACCAATCCCAAGGTGTCGGCCGTGGCTTCATTATACGTTGTGTTATTATCCGTCCACGGAACGTTAACGTAAGCGTTGCCGGACGAATCCAGTTGCACCTTATAGTTCTTCCCGGAAGTCACATATCCTACCTTAATACCGCCAAGAACGGTAGCGGAGGACGTGGGAGGGGTGAAGGTACTTGGTTTGCCCGTAACCCCGGACCAAGGCACGGAGGAAGCCTGACTGGCCGTGTAAGGCTCATACCCATCCTCACCGTTTAATTTAGACTCGTCTTTTATCAGATACATCTTACCTGTAGACGTGACCTTTACCGTATCACCGCTTTGAGCCGTAGCGGTGGTAAGGGCGAATCTATCCGTATCATCGGCTACCACGATCAATCTCTCCAAAGCCGCCTTAGGTAACCTATCTACGCTGATGGTTCCGGACGCGATCTTAGAGGCATCAAAATTAGCCAATGTCGTGGAGATAGTCACATTGCTTCCGAAGTCCGATGAGACACTACCGGTAACAGCCCCGGATAGCGCTATGATCCTAGCCGCCTGTAATTTCGTGGCGGTAGGGGCATTATCCGTCTTAAGAGCATATTTGGTAAGATCAATATCATTAGCCTTATCCAGAAGCCGCTCTATCTGATCACCATTGTATTTACCTTGAAAATCTGCCATATTACACTTATTTTTTGCTCAAATATAGCTATATACATACACACCAAGAAATATAGGGGGGGGGAGATACGGGTAAGCGTCAGAAACCGCCGTCCCCATGCAGGAATCCGCTACGGAATATAATAGCCTTGTCTTTAAGTTTCTGGACAGACCCCCATTCCCATTCACCCTCACAAGGCTTAACGACATACTTATTCCCCCATGTCTTAAACTTCCTCTCTATAACAAACATCCCTGGGTCTTTTAAGACATGGAAGATACTTCCGACAGGGAAATACTTATCGGTTCTCAATATAACTCGATGATGTCTCTCGTCATATTCAGGATCGCCTACGATACGTGCCTTATAAAACTGGAAATCATTCAACGTCTGATCCACTGGCTCTATCCAATAATACCCCTTACCCATTGCAGTTTGTATTTAATTATCTATATTTGCGGCGTAGTAACTCATAATGTTTTAAGCGATTTTCAACCAAAGGGGAAGGGTGTCCGTGAGGATGCCTTTTTTTCATTCCCGCCCACCCTTCCTATGAACAAAAGATCTACCTCGAACAAATGTAATCATAATAAGGCTACGATCAAAAAGAAACCCTATCGGTATTCTATTGCCGACAGGGTTCTCCAACGTTGTATCAAACTAAATCATATCACTCCATTTGATCGTGTCACCGACGAAGCACCGCGCCGCCAGATACCTTACGAACGCCGTCCCTTCCGGGGCGTCAGGGTCTTCCAGATAAGCCAAGACAGCCTTGACTATTTTCTGGTCGCAATCCAATACCTTAGGAAAGTAATCGCTATAGAACATGGCGAACAGATATTGGATATCTCCCCAAGTGGCGTTATCAGGTTTCTTGGCCCCGCATTTATCGAACATCTGCTTAGCGTCCTCCATCGTCCATCTTCTCTTGGACCCGTCGGCGTTAAGCATCTTGTCAGCGGCTTCCCTAGCCAGCTCCTTGGAAAAGTGATATCCATGGGTGTCTATATACCGCTTATAATCAGGGTCATCGGCGTCTGCTCCTCAGTAGTAACGACTCCTGCGTCCCCCGCGCATATACGGCTCGGTACCATCGAACTCGTCACGGATGCCACGCTCACCGAACCATCCCCCGCGATACATCTCGTCCTCACGCTCATGGAGTCTCTCGCGTTTCTCAAGCTCACGCTCGTCACGTTCCAGCTCCCTCTCGCGTCTTTCAAGATCACGCTCACGGCGTTCTAGCTCATCCATTCTGCCGTCATGCCCCTTGCCATAGTGGTCGTATATTCCACCACCATAACCCATGTAAGTCCCATCCGAACGCCTGCTACGTCCACGGCCGCCTCTACGATCGTAGATCTCGTCATTGTAGTCCTCATCGTGACCGCCGCCTAAATCTATAACTCTCATCTTAACCTAATTTTTTAATTAACAACTCTTTTAGCTCATCGAAAGAGGATCCCATCCTATCGACTTTCTCCTCAAGATTCTTGATCTTCCGGTCTTGATCCTTAGTCCGCTTAAAAGCCGGATTGATTTCCTCAAGGATCGAATCACAAGCCTCTAGTGTCCTCCTATGCTTATCGATACTATCGAGAATATCGGAGCTGGTTCTCTTAGCGGCGTTAAGCTGGTTCATGATCGGATCGACCGAGCAGGCCAAGGTTATGTTATTGGACATAGCGACATCCCTGCTCTCCGGTACGACATAGGTCATGGAAGACCCGTTTATCTCCACGGTAAGATCTATCACCCTATCCTGTGGTTGCTGATATTGCCCCATCTGACCCATCTGGGGTTGCTGGAACCTGGGCTCGGACACGTTGACCACATTCCCCATCCCGAATACCGGAACATCGGACGTATCCAGCGTATATACTTGAAATCCTTTCTTTAAGTCTCTAAGCATATCTCGATTTTTAAGCGGGAGGGAATACCCTCCCATTAGACATCCAATCTAACCTATTCCTCATCAACATCCGTTTCCGACGCCGATGCGGCGGTTGTAGGCGCACGGCAATCCATGAGCCTCAATACACCCCTTACCTTGTTGAGATAAACAAGGCGTTCGGTGTTGTTAACCATAGCCGCTCCGTTCACGGCCACGTTGATCGGGTTCACCACAGCCACGCCGGTTACCGGGCGGCACGTGTCATCACCAACCGTGGATACGGTGCTGTTCGCTGGGATAGCTATCTGTACTGGCAATGTCTCGCCTGTTGTCGGAACCACCTGCCGGATTTTCAGCGGCAGAAGGCCCTCGCATGGCAAGGACAGCCATATCCTTGGGTTGATGCCGAAGATGGTGTTGGTAGTAGTCACTACCACGTTCTTCGTGACCAACTCATAAAGAGACCCTATTTTAGAAACACAAGCCATAATAGCCTCCTTCCTTTATAGAGTTAAATAGCGGCGTTTCCGTTGTTGCGGCATCCATTGTTGCACCCACATCCGTAATTACCTCCATAAAATGCTTGACCCCATCCATAAGTCTGGTAAGGAGAGCATGAAGGATAAGCCGGCACAGGGGTAGGTCTCAACTGGTTGATCAAATTCTGAGTCTGTTGCTGAGTCAACGCGGAGGCTTGGTAAGCCGACCTTTCATCACGCAACTGATTGATCGTATTCTGCATCTCACGCATTTCCAATTGACAGAATTTATCATTAATCAAGGTTGCTTGAGCATCAATCTTAGCGCTCAAGATATTGAACTGCGTAGTAGCCCGCTCACGATTGTTTGTCAATCCTTGGTTGATGTTACCCTGAAGAACATTGGTTTGCTCTAACGTCCGTAATTGATCGTCAAAGCCTTGCTGCGTTATCATATTTTGAGTAGCGCACGTGCTTTGGTTGATCAAAGAACTCAAATCGCAGCAGCAAGAGCTAATTCGATTACCGATCTCACAACCTTGTCGCCGTACGGCGTTAATAACAGCCTGAGAGGTCATACCTACCTGACCAGCTACCTTATCGATAGCGCCTTGTACGTTACGGATAGCGCTTTGCGATTGAGTGGTAGTACGGTTCAAGGCGTTAGCGATCTGCTCGATAGCGCTTCTGTTACCTTGGATGGCCCGCATCAGCAACTCACGACCATAGTCGTTATTCAATTGAGCGGGAAGACCATTAGCGCAATTCTCACCACCGTTACCAAAACCATTGCCAAAGCCACGGCCGCCCCATAACCAGAACAGGACGATGATCCACGACCACCAACCGTTAGCCCCGCCGAAACCGTCTTGGTCGTTACGACCGTTCATCAAGGCCGCTACCAAGTTCGGATCCATCTTATTTCCGCCTATTAAATTGGCGAACATCCCCGGAATCATAGATAATAAACCGTTAGTGGCGCTTCCACTACCGGAACCCATACCGTCTGACAAAACGATTTTGTCTCCACTTGTACCCATGTCTATTTATTTTTGAATCAATAATAACCCCACCTGATGGCGGGCGTTACAAAGTTTAAAAATTAACAGTCCTAAAATCGTGATATGTGTCATCATCAAAGTACTTAATGTCTTGTAAATGGGATTAATAAGAACCGATATAAGACAAAAAATCCGGAGCGTATCACTACGACCCGGATTCATCGCAAATCTATAAAATCCAATGTTTCAATGCTCGAAAGAAAACGTCTCACGACGTCAAAGAGAGATTAACTACACGAAAAATCTCGCATCAACTTATTTGTATTAGCAGTGTATTCATTAACTATCTTACTGGATGAGGGATTATCCTCTATCCTTGACAGGCGGTTATCGTCACTCCTTACCGTAACGTCACCCATCCTTCGTACCATGTTTTCTTGATATGATGATGGATCGGAGTATATAAGATCATCAACGAACCCGTATATCGCGCCATCAACCGTCTCACCTACCTTCTCATATAAACCGGATTGGAATGACACGAAATCATCATACCTCCCACGAGCCAAGAACGAACCGTCCGGTCTCACCTCGACGCCGCCGTTGACCTCCCGGAGCAGGCCCGGATTCCTTTGGTACAGATACCTGTAAAACCCGACATCCATCATCCTATCCTGACCATCCAGATAGAAAAGGTTTCTCATGCTACTGTCACCGGACTCGATAGCCACGTCAAACAGAAGATCCCTTACCTGACCTTCCGGCAACGACATCTCCATGCTTTTTAACGTACCTCTGTCATGGTGGTTCAAAGATACATTATAAAATCCATTAAAATCAAGGAAACGTAAGACATTATTATATAAATCCGATTTTTTTAACCTTTCCTTGATCTGGATCTTCCTCAACGAGGTACAGGATTTGGTAAAATCCCGATCCTTTCCCTGCCTAGCCTCGTATCTCCTGAACTCTCGATCAATATCGACATCATCCATCTCAGGAGTCACGGGATGTTGGTATATTAATCTGGTAAGGATCATGTTCTCGGTATTCGAGGATGAGACGTTGGACATAACTAGCTTCTTTATGTTATCCTTGACCACGCCAATATCAGAACGGGAAGCCCCCGCGGGAACCACGCCAGCCGGCAAGTACGAGGGCCGCCCTATCCCGATATCGGCCAACATCTCATAGGCCTGATCGGTGTCGGTTATCGGGGCCGTGTTATGGTACGTATTCCTACTAATATACAACATGCTCCTATCATACATATCGGAAGGGGATGTATTCCCGGACCTTACATACACCATTCTATCACCGGTAGAGTAAGTATCCTGAACCTCGTATATCGGATTCCCTTTTCCTGTTATCCTATCAAGATCGGAGATAAAGCTATCGTATACCGAATTGCCGGCCTGTATGGAAGACAACATGACGTCCAGCGACGCCATAAGATCACGGATATCCTCAGGTCTGGATATAACCATCTCATCGCTGATCGCCTCGCTTATATCCACGCCCATGTCGGCAAGATCCATGGCTATGTCACGCAGACGTCCGGCAACGTCCTTGATGTCCTTAAAATCATCCATATCGATTATCTCCCCAACCTTATCCCTTAGACCCTTCATATCCTTAGGCATACTGATATACGGTATGGTACTATTGAAGTACGAGTCGGTAATCGTATTTCCGTCCTGACCCCGAACCTCCATACGGGTCATATTACGATACGTGTCATACATCCGATCTGCGTAATCCTGATCCTCCTGATACCGGAGCGCCAAGGAAGGGTAGGGGATGGAGGCGAAAGCCTGATCGAACTCCCGGCGGTCGCTGATACCGCCTACCGCCCTCATGATCGTATCCCTTACCTCTATTGGATTCAAGACCTTTCTCTTCCCTAACGAGTCATATGTATCCTCATATATCATATAATCATCACCAAGACCTGACTCGGAGGATAGGAAATACATATCCTTCTCATTAAGATCCCCGTCAGACATAAAATCGACAATCCTCCTCATCATATCCCTTACCCGCTCATACGCTGATCTGTTGGTCATGATATTATCAATCTCATCAGCGTCATACATCCCGGACCTATCAAGATTGTATCTATTGAGGAATATATCACCGCCGGAGAGGAAATTGGATATGATCATATCATTAAGATCATTGATATTATCAACCCCCAAGGAAGTAAGGGTGTTATTGATATCCTTAACCTCATCGGCCATGAAATTACCGACGAAATAGTTCTTCCGCTTGATAAAGGACATGACATCATCATACCTAGGTTCCCCATTACTATCCAGATCATATTCTGATGGCATGGACATCCAATCGCCAAAGAAAGACACGAAGTCGGGGGAGTAGGCCGTACCCCAGACCGATAAGGCCTGCTTCTGGTCGCCAAGCACCTCCATCGCCCTTTGGTATAATCCGGATGGTTGGTTATTAGGGGCAAGGACATTATCTATCCCACCCTCCTTATTTTTTATAACATAACAAGATCTACCCATTACTAAATCGTTTTGACACAAAGATAGAAAATCCCGCCTACTCTCACGGGCGGACGGGACACCAAGATAACAACATAATAACAAACCTTATGTTTCTCCGAAAAGTGCAAATCTTTTTGCCGATCCTCACGAACAGGCAAAAACTCAATCCTAAATTATAAAAAATGGAGTTTATCGTTTAGCGAAAATATCTTTATCTGATCTACCCAGAACCCTGCCTTTCAATTCCAAGAACCTAGGCATCCATTCTTTAGATATCTTAGACACAATCCACTGAAATCCCTTAGGAGTCACATAGACAGTATTAGCGCCGTAGAACTCGTCATCATTACGATATCTATAACGAGCATAACCGCTGTCTATCATCCTTTGGGAAAGCAACCACCTCTTACCGGTCTTAGCGAAGAACTTCTTATCCTCAAGCAATATTCGAAGATTCTTCTCCGCTATATCATATCCATGAGCCTCTAGCTTTTCCCGAACCTCTCTGATCAACATATCTGTCTCTTGGGCTATTTCGGCTGTCTTAGCGAACTCAACCATAGGAGCCTGTTCTTTAATGATATTATCGGATATCCTTTTGGCTTCCTCTGCCGCTTTCTTCGCCTCGGCTAACGCACGCTTCTCCTTTTCCGATTTAAGCAAAGCCTCTAATGCCTCTATATAATCAGATGGAAGCTCATTCTTCGATGGCATATTGTTAGATGGCATAGAATAGGAACCTGTTTTCCTAATAAAAGGGAGAACCTCCGATGTTACCCATCTTTTGAATTTCTTAGCAAACTCCTTCTTAGATGACATAATTAAAGTATACATACCAGACTCATTAATAATCTTTATCTGGCTAACATATTGATTGTGAATAGGGGTGGAATCGTAGGCCTCCCTATCTTCTGACAATCTCAGCATTTTACAATCCTCGTCATCTACCAACCTTCTTACAGCATCCCTAGGATCTGCATACCCTAAACATTTAGCTACATCATTACCGACAAACCATGGTTCATGTTTCTCATCCAACAATACTCTCACATCCCCAAAATCAGGATTCTCAAATAATTTTAAATTATCATCCATAATATAAAACAACGAGAGCCACCAGCGTCCGTTACCCCACTGATAGCTCTCATTTATCGCCTACGCCTAAGCGATATTAATATCTTCTTCCGGTCTAGCAACGGATAGACACCGCAAATATAAGACCTTATTTTGAAACTACAAACAAACAAGAGATATTTTTACAAAAAATGTAATCAGCCACATTCCTCTGTCATATATAAAGCGTAGCTATACCTATCCTCTATCATCCCCACCACCTTCTTGATATCAGATAAAGTTAGTTTCTTTATCTCCATATTCCTACTATCCATCCTGACAAAAGAGTTCTTGAACTCCTGCTCGGTTATGGCATCCAACCTAAATAGATTATATTTTATAAGTAACTGGGTTACGTCAAATATCAGGATATTAAGATCAATATCATCCTTCAACTCATCAAGAAGATCACGCATCATGACTTTGATAGCATCAGTATCAAGTTCCAGTTTATCGGCCTCCTTCATCAACTTCTTGATAATACCATTGTGCTCGATTATGATGTTAGCGTTATCATCATCGGTAGGTAGAAGGGTATCCATCGTACATTTTATACCAACCTTATCACTAAGTCTTTTATTGAACTCAGTCATATAATCAAAAGCCTGATCCCTGCTTAAGGCGTATGTATGATCAAGCAACTGCTTTTGTCTGACCTTGACAAAATAGTTACTGGTGTATAACATCATCAAGACCTTCACTCGCTGGATGCGTAGGTCTTGCATGATCTTCCGATGTAAAAAAGAATCTAGTTGCATAATATAAAGAGCCCCCACCGGGGCCATCACACACCCGACAGGGACCAACTTTTAAATATCTTACTCGTCAGGTGATGGACTGACGCCGCAAAGATAAGTCAAGATATTTTATTTAGCAAGGATTTTCCGCCTCGTTTTCTCCGGATACTACGTTACCGTCGGAAACCAAAGACTTGTCCTCGGCCGCCTTCGTAGGCGAGGCGAACTCCGATGGCAGATCCGGCAGGTTAGGGAACGAGACTTCCGTCTCCTCCTTGGATACCTTGTTCTCCTTGATACTCATCCTAAACTTAGGAGCTATGAAAGGATCGTTGTTAAGATCGATGTTGATCGTAACGTCATTCATCAAAATATCCTCCTTAGTTCTGGAATCACCTATCCATCCTCTTACGTCAGCGGTCATAGGCATCCTGCTAGCCGCTTCCTTGACAGCTTTAAGCCGGTTCTTGATAACATCCACGTCTCCCGCCAGCGGAATCATATATGTCTTATTATCCAACCCTGATCTGGCTATAGCGTTATTAAGATCCATTATATCATCAATACTTACGCCTCCGCCTAGACCCTCCGTAATCCTATCAGCCATCGATCCGATCATGGATGAGAATGACGATATATCCTGATTTTTCAATCTTACGGGGTACAGGTAATTTCTTCCATTTCCTGTCTTTATAGCTACGACCGGGATACGTGAATCTTTATAGTCACCATACTTGTCCCTGACGATAGCCGTACAGAACGGGAATATATTATACTTAATATCATCCCTCATCGTAACCTCCCCATTCTCTATATATCCTACGCTCTCGACTTTACCAACCGTCTCGTTGGTAAAATCATTCTCGGATACCATCAACGTACCATTATCATCACTTACGCTAAAATTAGGTCTTCCCGGCAAAACACTGGTAACTATACCTACGAACGGTATATCAATCTCGCCAGTAACAGATCCTATATTATCCCTATATAACTCAAAGGCCCTACTCCTTAAATCAGCGTTACTTCCTTTTGAATCCGGGTCATTGGCTTTCAGTACCGAGACGAAATCGCCGTCGCTATCCACGATCTTAATAACCATATTATCAACCAGCTCTCGGTAAGCCGACTTAGTCTCATCAGAATTAGGGTCAACGGCGTTAAGGCTATTGTATTTATCATACAATTCCTTGGTATATGGATCTGACATATCCATCTTAAACCTTACGATATTATCCTTACGGAGATTAGCTACGGCTTCCTGATTCACCGACTCGTTGTTAGATCCAAACGTATCACCCGTATAATAAGGGACAATAGATCCATCCCGCCCCTTGCGATACACCATGAACCAGATGGAGGTCGACAAGGCGGTTTGCCGCCCCAATATGACACCGGTAGCGTTCTCGAAAGCCTGAGCGTCATCCTCGCTAATCATCCATCTTGAGTGGTTATCTGACTCTATAACAGTAAATATGTCGGTTCCGTTGGTGAAATCCATCACCCTTCCATTATCGGTATCAGTGGCATCAGATCTTTTAAGCCCAAGACTGTCCATAAACCTGTCAAGTCTCATTCCGCCAACTTCATAATACATAACCCCACCGATCTCTCTCTTCTGAGCCATCAACACCACCGGATTCTGGGCGGCGTTAACTTCCGTCCTGCCGGTGGATGTCCCGGGTTCGCTCTCCGTGAGGACATCACCCATAGGTATGGATTTATCGTAATCCTTGACAGCTATACTTCCGTTATCATACAACCTCATCCATTCCACGAATTGAAGAAGAGGCCCATCGGAATAATTATTGATAATATCGATAGCCTCATTAAGCTTATCCTGATCAATCTCATTGCCATTGTCAGCCTCATTCATAAGATCATTATAAGTCTTTATAGCTTCTTTGATCTGATCCTGATCAAGACCATTGATATTCATATCTACAATATCATCAACAGCGTCCTTGATATTATCATAAATATTATCATGGATCTTCAATCTATCTATTATCGATCTAGCCTTATTGATCCTTGAAATAGGATTATCCCCAAACCCGTTAACTAGACTGTCGACACGAGGCTTGTTATTATCATATATCTGTCTCTCCCTAGGAGATAAGACATCCTCATTACCGTTCCATATCTTTATAGCTATATTATTGATTCTATCGTCAGAAGGATTTATGATATCCTCATCATCAGGAACCCTCTCGACTATATTACCTTCATCGGCCTTAATCTCGTTCTCCATAGATCTGGCTATCATATGATTATATGTCTTGAACATAAATGCCTCATCCTCCCCTATAAGACCATCTTGGTAAGCCTTGTCTATAGCTTGGTCGTTGGCGTAAAGATCATTGGCATCAGGATTATCAGTATTCCTGAAATCATACTTGCTATCATCCTCCTCATAAGTCTTACCCCATACGTTCGATAATATCTTCATGAACCCGCGCTCCTGCGCCCGGATGAATCTTCTGTCACGCATACGACGAAGAGACTCGTTTATATTCTTATAAGCCACAAGATTATGACGATACTCACTAAGCAATGCCATAGCCTCCTTATAATTATCAACCCCACGGATAGATACGACGTTCTCAAAATCAGCTATAGTATCATAAGCCGCCATAAGATCAGCGGCACTGATCCTTGAATCATTTCTATTTAAGAACAACTTAGATATATCAGCCTCTGAGTTAATTAACGTAGTTAATTTCCTCTCCAATGCGATCCTATCCTCTGTTAATTTAAGAAGCCTATCATTCTCCTTGACCAACTTAGCCTTATCAGATTCAAGAGCGTCCTTCGACGCGACACCTTGTTGAAGCCTCAAGATATTCTTCTCCATCCTCTGTATATCATCCGTAAGCTTCCTGAGTTCTTCAAGATCCCTGCTCGAATCAGGATTAAGACGAGAATATATATCAAGAGCGGGGCCTATATCCGTATTGTATATCCTTCTTAACTGATTGGCAATATCGTTCAAATTATCCTTCGCCTCAAGGCCATTATAAACCATATTGGAGATATAGGCGTTAAACGACCTATTGGATATACCATCGGTAAGGGAGTCGGCGAACCTATTGGCCATGGTAAAATTATCTACCTTCTTATTAAACTCACTGATAAGGTTGGACTTATACTCATTTACCTGCTCATCTGTCATATTCATATCGGAGGCTATATCGCTGTTAGGTATAGATTCGACTACCGTCCTGAAATCCTCCTTGGTATCATCCAACATCCCCATCTCCGAATCATAACGGAGACGATTGAATACGGCGTCACTAAAATCCTTGTTTATGATCCTACCATCACTCTCGTACGATGTGTCTACGCCGGATAATTGAGCGTTAAGAGCCATACTGCCACGAATAGCACGGACAGCAGCCTCGGTCAAGGCGCCGGCATTGGCGTTGTAGGCCTCCACCATCCCCTCGTTCCGGGACATGTCTTGGCTCCATTCCCTTATACCTCCAAAGGTCTTTCCACCCATAACCGATCCGATAATCATACCGATGCCGATCTCCTTCCAGCCTTGACTAGACCCGTATGTTTCCTTGAACCCGTTCTTTATAGCCTCCATATAACCTATGTTCTGACGGATAGCCATAGGATTGTATCTTGATTCTACCCAATCCTCGGCGGACCTGCTAGCCACTCCCTGAAAACCTTCCTCATAAAGACCTTCTGACACTGGGCGCTTGATAATATTGAACGTATTCCCGGCTATTTTCTGCCATTTCTTTGGCGTTATGGTTCTTAACATACCGTTATCCATCCTCTCGGCCCCTACGCCAAATATATTGCGTTTTATAAACTTATCCACGCCAAGATCCATGCCGAACATATCACCGAACATAACTATATTGGATAATGACAATATGCCGACGTTGGCGGCGAATACGGCATTAGCGGCATTGGCATTGTCAGCCCTGAACTTCATAAGCTCCTCATATGGGACTTCCCTTCCATAAGCGTTACGGTAAGACTGCCTGAAATTCTCCTCAGCCTCCATCAGCATGCTTCTGGCCTCGACAGACGCCTCCCACGAGGTAGATGTGCCAAGGAAAGCGAGGGTGTCCAGTCCCTTGCCTATCCTCCGTCCCGTACGGGCGGCCCTAAGGTAGACGCCGAACGCTTTCTTGGTATCCGAAGCCGCTTTGCCTATCCTAGCCAAAGCCACGCCCGCCCTAGCTCCCGTACGAGCTAAGTTCATCAATCCAGCGCCGGAATATACGGCTAACGATAACATGGCTCCAGCGGTAAAAGCAAGACCGGATAAAAAATCGTTAGACCAGAAATTAGCCGTGGTCATGCTTTGAAGGAAATTCATATCCCGCTCCTCACGATTGTAATAATGAGCAAGACCGTAATCCATCTTCTTGTCCTGATCATCCAACCATCTCGTGAAATCGTTATCAAAAACAGCGTTAAAATTACCTCTGGATACACCGGCGTAAATACCATAAAAAGGCTGAATAACACCACCTAATCCATACAAAGCGGTCTTACCTGCAAATTTTCCCAAACCTCTCATCCATTTTTCAGTCCTACCTTGACTCCTAGATAAACGCGTGTCGTTATCTACACCGGGGATATAAGACTCGTATTTAGGTATCCAAGTACCGCTACTAAGTCGATACCTTGAATCCTCCAACGATATCTCCGGGCCAGTAAGATTAAACCTGCCCTTATAGCTTTGATCAGAAGCCATATATCCTAATGGGGACATATGTTTCATATCATCATAATAATTTGTCTTAACAGTATTCTTGATCCTCTCCGACAATGACGGTATCTGGGACTTTGATCTCTCGGAAGCGGAATACGGATCCAATACCGGAGGCAGGTCACGATCCGGTATATCATAGGGATCCGTACCAATAGCCTTTATATTATCTACGTTTATGGTAGGATATCTGTACTTCTCGGCAAGATCCTTTCCGTTAGAGGTATTATTATAGATTCCCATTGTTTCCATTATTTCCACTATTTCCGTTATTCCTGTTTCTTATCTCCTGATCAATCATATCAGCTATGGGCGAGATGAAGCTCTCGAAATCATCAGTAGTAGATCTTCCCTCGCTCCTCCAATACACCTCATTCTCCTTGCTAAGTATCTGTTGCCATGCCATGACCAAATAATACTGCGGGCAGAAGTCGATCTTCCTTGCTACCTCATCAGCATAGTTAACGCCATCCAGATCAATTGAATACAACGGGGTATTACCCTCTCTAGCCCCTCCTTTGCTATATATATCAACATTTATCCCAGAAGAACCATTATTATACTTATATCCGGAAGCCCTTAACTCGTACATAGAAGCGTTATCGAACAACACGTCAGTAGCGATCATCATCTGATTCTTCCTGATATTACCGTCATTTATATTCGTAAACATATCTATATAAGGCATTACCGTGTCCTTGGCCCCGCTAGCGTAAGCGAATGGAGCTACCAACAATGACTTAGCCATCTTCCCATAAGCGTTGTTGCTTGAGCTGGTGAAAGATATGGGTACGACACCGGAATCATAGGTCTCGGACGGGATGCTTACATCCTCTTTGTAGAAAGTAAGTCCATTCGCAGCCAGATCAGCCTCGCTTACCTCAACAACAGATCGACCATCACCTCCATTATTGCCAATGATCTGATAATTACCATCACCTATAGGGGATATGGTAAACGTTATCTTCGTATTGACATTATCCTTATCCTTAGGAATAAAACCGCCACCACGGGTAAATAGGTCACTAACCTTTATATAATCATACTCGGCTTTGCTTTTAGACGGATAATCACCGGAGAAGATATACTCACGCTCGGCATACTCATGACGATATTGTCTCAGGTAATCCTCGCCAGCACGTTTAGCGTCATCAGCGATCCTACCTAAATCCCCACGACTCCATTTATGTCTTAATAAATCATTTCTCTCTTTATGCGCCTCGTCATATATAGCGGTAGCGACAGCGATCGCTCTATTATCCCCAGCAAACCTGTCTTTTATTTCCTCGATATGCCTATTCTTGTTAGCCCCAGATACGGCAAGAGACATTATAGATTCAATATCATCAAGCGAAAAAGACGTTCCCATTAAATCATTCACACGATCCAATAAGACACCTGATTGACCCGAATCCATTGATACATGAGGCATTTCTCCTTCAACACCGTAATTAATAGTATTTATATTATCATTTAACAAAGAGCTGTAAGCGGACAACTTACTCCAATCATTTAATGTTATATCGTTTATACCATTTATATCAAAAACCTTATCGCCATTGTTATTAATATCTCCAAGATTGAATGTGCCGAATCCATAACTAATATCTATACCTGACCCACTGTCCGATCTAGCCTCTCTCTGGATTATAGTATCAATACCATCCAAAACAGCATTGCTCGCCTTATTGAATCCATCATTGATCTTATTATACTTCCCTCTTTGGGTATTTAATCCAAGAAGCTTCAAATAACTATCCTGACCATTGTAATCAAGCAACTCGTTCCTTGACCCTCCATTGGCCTTGAAATAAGCCATGATAACCTGATCGTTATCCATATCCTTGACCACGTTACTATTCTCAGGATCAGACGCCCATGCGTCGATCTTCCTTCTAGCGTCATCTGATAATGACTTAACGAAATTACCCATGCCAGTAGTCACCGCCTTCTCGTTGGCCATGAACCCGTTCATGAACTCATCGCTTATGCTCACATCGTCAAGGTTTGCGCTCTTAGTAACCACGGTAGGTCCTGTCATATCATCGTCTCCACCACCATTCTTTGACTTACCCGATTTGCTGGCTTTTATCAACGCGGCTTTCTCCATAGCCAGATTATGTCTCTTTGTCTCATTGAACTTAGCCCTCTCCATCATCTGCTGATTAGCCTTGAAATAATAATCGTCAACGCCCAACGTCTCATATGAGTTATTATAAGACCATCTCAGCCCGACGCCACGAAGGAACTGCTGTCGTACCATGAACATGCCGGCTCGCTCCGGGCTGTAGTTGCTACCGATAACGCCCTCGGCCTCCTCCACGAAATCATTTCTCTGCTTGATAATATCCGCCAGCTCCGACTCCAACTTAGCCCTCTTGGCCTTGTCATTGCCAACGCCCTTTAGCTTGGCTCGTATGGATTCTTCCTTGACACTGAAATCATCAATATACCCTTTAAGGAAATCTGAGGTGCCTTGAACATTAAATAAGTCAGGATTCGTTCTAGCCATATATCTTCCCTCTAATTGCATCTGAGCCTTACCGTTCTCAGATATAGAAGCCATGGCTATATCCCTGACCTGAGCGTAACTCATCTCATCTATATACATCTCACGCATCTCGCCCGTCCTGTTGCCATTGGCATCAGTCACCGGTACATTGACTTTCTTCCCCTTGTTAAGGGAGATGAAATTCTTCATCTTCTCATCAATCTCAGCATGATAATCCGTATAAGGGGTATAATGTATAGGATTAAGACGTGTCCCTACCTGACCGTCATTCATCCAAGCCACGGCATCGGCGAAAGCCTCAGCCTCGTTTATAGGACTATACATCTTGGGATTGTTCAGCTTCATATCCTCCATCTTCTCGCTAAAAGCCCGGATCTCCCTAGTACCGGCAATAGCATTCAACACACGGGTATCCAGAGCTTCTCCAAGACGAGCCTGTATACTTCTGGCTATACCGTCAGAAGCCAAATTAGATTTACGATACACGTTATTCACATCCTGTATCAATCCATTTAACCTGTTCTGAAGATATTCCCTGTCCTGAGGTTTTATGATGTCAGAATTGATAATATAATCAGCATACTCGTTTATAGCCTGCCGATTGGTATCTATCTTCTGCTGCATGTACCCCATCCCCTGCATCATGACATCCATGTTGTAGGGTGATACGTACTTGCCGTAATTCCTTAATATACTATATTGTGAAGCCATCCTTTATCCTTTCTTGCCTTTAGTTACTTCCTGAGCAGGATATAATCTCCTATAACTCAATATATCTCCCTGAGGATCAGCGATCAACTGCCCATTAGGACCGATCTTGACATCCCCGAATATAGACCTTAATGTATTCATGGTCGTAGCCGTATTCCACTTCTGCTGGATCTCGTCATTTACGCTATCGAAATACCTGGCCCAGTTCTCGTCATTTATAGCCAATCCCTGCAATATACGTTGCTGGTAAGCTTGACGTTGGGCTATATTCTTATCGTACGTATTAGCCCATGACTGAGCATTGACATTATCAGCCCAAGTCCTTTGAGCCACGTTCCCTTGTTCTACCTCATTTATATACTTACCTATATTGGAACTCATGATAGCCTGTAAATTGGAGGATAAAGCCCCTCTCTGGGAATCCGGGACATTACCCATCTGATCCAATTGTGATTGGAAAGCGCGATTAGCCTCAACCATATACTGATCAGCCGATCTCAACACCGGGTCCACGGTAGGAGCGTAATGTCTTTCCAGACCTTCCGTTGTCACGGCTCCCGGAGTCATCCTGAACACCTCAGGAAAGTCAAGACCACCACCTACTATATTCCTGCCTCCATTGCCGCCGTTCGACTTACCGGCATTTGTGTTGGTTTTAGGAAGCGTATTAGGATCAATCAGCTCAGGCATATCCAGCTTAACATCAGGATCCTCCACATCACCTATATCCATAGGACCGGGAGCCACCTTATGCGGGTCAAGTATAAAATCAAGACCTTCCATGCCTTTCATGGATCTTAACGCCTGCATCTTAAGCATATCCTCCCCAAGGATCTTATTAACAATATCTTTATTCTTGTCAGAAAACAGTTGACTGAAATGAGTGATACCAGCGTCATTAAGAGCTTTATGTTGTTCCTCTGTAACAACATCCAGACCGATCATAGGACGAGATGAGGAATATTGACCAAACTTATTGTCTCTCATCCTATCATGATATGAGGCTTTCTTATCTTCCGGGTAATTACCTCGGCTATCCTCGCCTCCAAAGGAAACGAGTGTCGTATAATCCCGAAGCGCCTCTGCGTTGGCGATGATCGGGTTCTCCGCCGTGGCCAAGCCCATCCACCCACCAGTAGTGCTGTATATAGCATCCTGAAGAGCCTTGGCGGCAGTAGCCTTCGGAGCGCTCATATAAGCATCATAAGCCAAAGGCATGAACGTCTTATAATACTCCAGCCTCTCATCGGTATTAATACCGCCATAGGAACCATCCTGACCCTGACGTTGATACCCGAACGTGTTATCCTTATTATTGTACTTGTTCTCTACAGGACGGAAAGTAAGTAGGTAACCGAATAAAGAACTACCACCTTTCTCCATCTTCTGACGAATACCAGCCACTTTCTTAAGCAATTCTTTCTTAGCATCGGCTATATCCTCCTCCGTAAGACCGTATTCTTTCATGGATCTGAATATGATGTTATCTATCTCACCACCCTTAGCGAAATACGTATCCTCATCCTTCTTCATCTTCCGGTCTTCCTGCTCTTTGTATATGACATTAGCGAAGTCCGTAAATCTTCCCTCTAATCCATTAACGGTATCGTTGCTATCATTTATAGCCTTAGATAATACGGAGGCGTTTAAACGCCTCGTATTCTCGTCATCTATCTTATCGTTCTTCTTCAGCTTCTCCAGCGCCTTTCTCTGATCATCGTAAACTGATTTAAGACCGATCTTAACCTTATATCTATCCATTAACGTAGCGTACGTATCCTTTGGTGTAGCCTTAATACCATACGTATCCCTAATGTATTTAGCGAAGTCCGGCTCTATGGTGGTGTCATCGGTAATAACCTCCGTACCCTGCTCCAAAGAAACAGGCGTTCCCCCATCGGCGTGCTTCTGCCCCATGGCCTCCATCGGCGCCTCTCCGGGCTGCTCCACGTACTCGCCCTTCTCTACCTCTACGTTGGCTTGATCTTCCATCGACTTAGGTAACGGATATAAATACTCTCCGGTAAGGCTACCGCTATCGAATCTATTATTAGGCCCTAGATAAACACCACCTCCATTCTTATACCGCATCTGGGATTGCCGTCTCTGCCTAGCCTCTCGCTCTTGAGCTAACCTGATATTGGTACGGGTGCCTTTCTCAGACGCTATCCCGGAAACCACGTTACGAGCCAACCCCATGATACCACTAATACCTGATGCTATGGTAGTTATCGTATTAGCTGTTTTAGCTCCAGTAGATAAATCACCATACCCCTCGCTTCTCATACGCCCTATACCACGACCCATCTGGGTAAACCTAGATCCTATATCATCAGCGCCATAATAAGGTATGGCGGTAAAGTCAAAAACATCCGTGCTGCCAGACTCGTCAACCTTCTTATTACTGTCAACGATAGCGTTCAAATCACTTGTATCAATGGTATTAATATCAGGATGCTGAATATCAAATCCTATCCGGGTAGACGAAACCAAAGGCTCCACTCCAATACCCTGAAGACCAACAACATTACCGGGCATAATAGGGGTGACTTCCCCAGCCTCTTGATATTTAGGTATCTTCCTCTTGATTACATATTTGCCCATATCAAATTAATTTCGTTCTGACACAAAGATAATTTAAAAAAACAGAGACTCATCATTTTACAACGATGAGTCTATCAACAAATATTATTATGCACAAAATTTAAATATAATATTATATGATATTATGATTTACTAACGCATTGTAAATGATATCATCTATTTCTCCATTATTTAAACATTCCAATGCTCTTTTCCTTATTTCATCCATCTTTGATTTCTTATAAGCGTCATATGCCTCTTCTTTAGTATCATACGTACCTATATTAACCCGTCCCCTATCCAATGTCGATAAACTAGCCCTATATCTACTACCCCTAAGGACAACACCAGTAGGGCAATCCCTAATTCTAATCCTCTTATAAGTTAACAATGAATTTAAGTGATGTGGAACAAAACAGCATGTATTTGGACTATATATTTTAGATGCGCCACTAAGTATATCTTTATCCAATTCATATCCATCCTTATAATTAACATCAAACCATTTTTTAAACTTGCTAAAATACAACCAATCATCACAAACCTTAACCCCCACATAAGTAGGTCTTCTTTTTCTGTTCTCTTTCAGAATAACATCTAGCTAACATTTTATTCCATATTTCATAAGCTAATGTTTTCTCCATCCCAATCATATCATTTATTCCAACCCCATACTTTATACTCTTGCTTTTATCCGCTTTACATTTAGGGCATCCTACTCCCCTAATGTGATTAAATGGAGGCTGGTAAAAAGAACCATGTATAGGACATATTATCTCTATTGGTATTCCAGCCCCCAAATAGTTAGATTTACTATAATCATATCTTTCTCCATGACATGACATAGCTCTATCAACAAAAACACTTTTCTTTGACTCCATTCTTTTAGATCCCCCTATCCATTTACTACATTCGGGACAACCTTGGCCATTCAAATGATTGTATGGTCTTTGGGTAAAAACACCATGATCTTTACATATTATTTTCACTGGAGTTCTGTTATTGACATAATCCACTAATGAATAATCATACAAACCATTATGTATCTTTAACGATCTTTTTATAAAATCATCCTTATCCAATTTTTTTCATACAAACTTTTTGCCGAATATAACAAAACATTTACAAACTACAAAAGGCTATAACAGAGATAACGTCAATCATTATATCTACTCATGCCTTTTATGTTAAGGCTTAACCCCGGTATCATGTTAAGCACCAACTGTCTTTTCGCATGTTCCTTACGCATACTCTCAGCTTCCGCTATCTGCGCCTCTGATTGAGGATCATTCTTAATATTATTAGCGATGTCCTCTATAGCTTTCTTATTGGCTCCGGATTGAGCTAGCATCTTATATAACAGGTCTTGACCCTCCTTTTCCCACCAGCTGTCCATGGTAGGGCTGGAAGCCAAAGAAGGATCGGCGGGGGCTACCGTCTCAGGCACGGGCTGCTGACCTCCGTCCCCCATGCCCGAATCCCGCTGCCCGAACTCGTATCTCATTGGCTCGTTCTCCGGGACACCGTATCTATTGGAGAACATATCGGCGAACTCAAGCCGCTTCTCATTTCTTAATGTCGATCCAAGAGGCCTACCGTATCCTTGATTCCATGCCACGGTAGCGTCCTTGTAGTTGACGGCGTTATCGAAATCGGATTTAGAATACATATAGTAATTATATACATTACCTTGAGCGTCCTTGTCAAAAAACTTTCCTTGATTGATGTAATTCCAACCTAACCCCGGGACCTTGCCTTGATACTCATCCACGAGATAATCCAACTGCTGTGTCAATGTCGGTTTCTTCCCATACCTGCGCTGTAGCTCCTTCTTCCTCGGTCCAAGCCATTGTTGGATGCCAAAATCACCGGCGGCTCCTAGGGCTTCGGTGTCCCCTCCGGACTCGGCGGCGATGTTCGATAGGATGCCGATAGCTTGAGTTTGTGGTATCCCTTTCTTTTCTGTCAGATAGTCCCATATCTCATCATACACAACCATCTTACTACCCTCTGATCTACTAGGATCAATAACGTATTTACCAGCACCATAATCTCGTTCTGTATTTACCGGACCTCCATCCTCCTTATCCTCCAACTTATTCTTAGACATAATAGCGTTACGGATAAGAGCGTCCTTCCCGCTTTCCAGAAGAGGATTATGATCCTCAAACGACCCTCTCTCCTCAAACTTATCGCCTATAGCGTCTAGTACATTTGTGGCTACGTTTACAGGAAATTCCTGATCGTCACCATGAAAATCGTATACGTCATAGACACCTAACCTTCCATCCGGACGCCTATAAATTGTAAAATTACCAAATCCTGACAATGGGGTAAGATCACCAGCAGCTTCGGGATAAAAATCGTATTCAGAAAAAACCGTAGGCTTTCCAGATCTTACCGAATTACGATTCTTCTCAAAAACATCTACCCATTCTCTAGACTTTTTCAAAAGCTTCAGCCTACCATAAGCATCATCTGTAGCCGGCTTATCAGAGCCATATATTTCTTGCTCCGTATCATGTATTTTCTTATCCAACCTCTTTATCTCATCCTTAGTGTCACGATTGAACATCTTCTCAATATCAGTAATGACATTATCAGGAATCCGTATCTCCTTATTATTGCCATCTAGATTATTAGGTTGAGATAAAAATCTCGCCCATAGTTGATCGCTATATTCATCAACGTTAGCCTTCCCGTTTCTGCCATATATAAACTCATTGACCTTGTCAGGAAGGCTAGCATTTGAAGCCACCACATCGGGGGTGACATTCTCGTACAATCTTCTTCTTATGGCATTACCTAAGATATCTTTTAAATACGAAGCCTTATCAGATACATCCTGTCTTACATACAACGGATCATCACCAATAGGCCCACCATCCTTATATTTAACCTTGAAATCAAAATTGCCAATATATTTCTTTACATTATTGATATAATCATTATCATCAGGAGAAGCCTTGCCGTTATTCAATAACCTTCCCTTACCCATCCATTTATAAAGCAAGGCGTCGAATTTGTCTATATCATTACCTTTATTATCCTTAAAGCCACGACCGACAACCTCATTCTTGTATATAGACGCCAAACGCAACATGGTAGCTATACCTGAATTATATGGCTTTAGGATATTCTCCTTATCTATACCAAACTTATTATATATCTTCTTTGTCTCATCATTATCACCTTCTATCTTTATCTGTGTTATACCCCTCGAGTTATAAGACCTGTCATTCCATCCGTTACCATTTAACAACGACCTGAATCTCTTGGCTATATCGACGCCTTGATCACCGATAGCTTGTTTCCCTATATATCTTGCGGATACACCAAACTTAGTCTCCTGCTCGGCGATACCCATGGCAAGCATAGCCATCCTATCATAAGTGTAGCTGTCGATATCGAACTCACTCATGATACGTTCCTTGTTATATGATATAGCGTCGCTATATTCCTTTATATTGCCCAGCTTATCCATTTTGGCTATATTATCAATGGCTGATATAACACCAAGGAAAGCGTTGCTAGAATTGACGCCATTCTTTGAGTCATAAGCGTTATAAATCCATTTAGGCAAGATATCAGGAGATATATCACTATTTTTTACGCTTATATTCAATGGCCTAAAATCCTTGTTTATATGAACATTATAATCATCCCAAGGTCTCTTCTCACCGGAATCCTCGCCATAAGGGTTATCCGCTATATAATTAAGCGACCCCTCACGAACGACAAACCTACTTCCCTCTTTCTCCGGAAGTGTATAAATAAAATCACCCTTCTTTATAAAATTATACAGCTCATTCCCCGTATTCCCAAGAGGCCTGATACACCCATTAGATCCTCTTCCAGCAGAAGCCTCATGATGCATAGATGACGATATATCATGATCCCACTTGCCTGTCTTAGGATCAAACATGGCTCTCTGGAACGATTTCTGGCCATGATACTCGCCTATACCTGACACTCTTGTTATGCCGGCCGGAGTAGACATATTTCCAGCTCCGGCGATAAGTTTTTTATCCTTCGTCGTCTTGGTATAGGTATTATAATCATCGCCAGAAGCACCTACACCTATATTATTAGTGCTATAAAGAATATCCCCGCTCGGTGAATAAACCGTTAGTTTTTTATTCTTCTTATCCACAATAGCATAATTAGATTTATGATCGACGCTCTTGATTATATCCTCATCGCTCATCTTATTGATCTCAGCCTCCATGGATATTATATCCATCAAATCATGATCCTCTTTCTCTATTGACAGCGATGGGTCTGAAACCTTTATCTTATCACCTATCTGTATCTTGTTGATATCAGGGATATCCCTATTCCACGATATAATATCGTCTAAAGATAATCCCAATCTTTTGGCTATACTCCAAGGAGTATCGCCTTTAGATACGGTATACATCTCTCCTCCATCAGCTTTCCGTTCAATCTTCTCTCCCCATAACCCATATTTCTCCCTAGGCCATATGCCGTCTATGGCATCCACATAACCAACGGGATGTTCCCCTTCCAGACGCCGGTTTCGCCGCTCGTCCGCCGGGTACAGGGCGTTGGCCAACGGCTGCGTGATATGACCCAACCCCTTATCCTTG